>Ga0318568_10000001_pt1 | contig 203977 bp, 144 predicted proteins | sample GRESIP088b5f21_FD_203690 | JGI IMG/M metagenome (GOLD analysis project Ga0318568, IMG submission 203690) | Tropical soil microbial communities from Luquillo Experimental Forest, Puerto Rico - GRE.SIPMG.088b5f21 | ecosystem: Environmental > Terrestrial > Soil > Tropical forest > Bulk soil...
GGGCATATTGCATTAGCTTCAGCCATTTTTCCGGTTAATACACGTGGGTCACAATTGGATATCCTGGCTCGTAAAGCCATGTGGGACCGCGGGGTAAACTACGGACATGGCACCGGGCATGGAGTTGGCCATTTTTTGAATGTTCATGAAGGTCCCCAAAGCATTCGTGCCGAAGAGAATCCGGTAGTGCTTGAAGAAGGCATGTTCATGTCCAACGAACCGGCCATGTACCGGACCGGCGAATATGGCATGCGTACCGAAAATTGCATACTGATAGTTCCGGCTTTTGAAACCGAATTTGGGAAATTCCTGAAGTTCGAAACACTTACGCTATGCTACATCGACCGCGAATTAATGGATATCGATATACTTGATTCGGCCGATTTGGAATGGATTGACGGGTATCATCAACAGGTATTAGATGAGTTGTCGCCCTATCTGAATGAAGAAGAAAAAGCATGGTTGGCCAATAAGTGCAGGCCAACTTACGATTTGGTGTTTTAACCCACGTTGAACTAAAGCCTTGTTTAAATAGACACAAAAAGTGAGACCCTGTTCCCACTCTTCTCAACAAAAAATCCCGAAACTCATTTTCAGAGTTTCGGGATTTTAAGTCCTATTCATAAGGTGACTTGAAGTCACTCTATGAATAATAACAAGTTATTTCTTTTTCCAAAGTTCTTCGATAGATTCCAGTGTACGACCTTTGGTTTCCGGTACAAATTTCCACATAAACAAGGCAGAAAGAATGCCCATGATACCGTAAATCCAGTAAGAGAATCCATGGTTAAACATTTTTGTCAACCATACATTGTCATTCAACATAGGGAAAGTCAACGAAACAATCCAGTTGGCAATCCATTGGGCAGCCACAGCGATAGACAAAGCGCCACGGATGGAATTCGGGAAAATCTCAGCCAGCAACACCCAGCATACCGGTCCCCAGCTCATGGCAAAAGCAGCCGTGTAAACCAACATGAAAATCAGTGCCATCATGCCAACGTGTCCTGAATAGAAAGTAAATCCTAAACCAATCATACTGATAGCCATACCGATTGAACCAATAATCATCAACGGCTTACGGCCGAATTTATCGACTGTCATAATGGCCACCACGGTAAACGCCAGGTTCACCACACCCACGATAATGGTTTGCAACAACGAAGAATCGGTGGAAGCACCCATGTTTCGGAAAATGTTTCCGGCATAGTAAAGCACCACGTTGATACCCACTGCCTGTTGGAATACCGAGAGTAAAACACCCACGATAATCACACCGGCGCCATACGAAAGCCAGGGGGCATTCAATTCATGCAAAGTGCCTTTGATATCGGTTAAAATACTGTCGGCACTATCTTTTCCGGCAATTTTCTGAAGAACGGAAAGTGCTTTTGTATCATTGCCCTGCATGGCCAGGTAACGCGGAGTTTCCGGCACAAAAAACAACAACACAATGAAAATACCTGCCGGGATGGCTCCGGAAAGAAACATGTAACGCCAACCGTCAGTAATCAGCCATGTTTCACTTCCCTGGCGAGCAATGATCAGGTTGACAAAATAAATCACCAACATACCAAAGATAATGGCAAACTGATTGAATGAAACCAGCTTTCCACGCACATTGGCCGGGGCAATTTCGGCAATATACATCGGCGAAATCATAGAAGCCAAACCTACACCGATACCACCGATAATACGAAACACCACGAATGAATACACATCAAGGGTTCCGAAAACATTGAATACTTCCGGTTTCCATGCTCCTACCGCCGAAACAAAGAAAGCTACTGCAGCAATGAAAAGGCCGTTTTTACGTCCCAGCGATTTGGATACGAAACCGGCAGCAGCACCACCAATAATACATCCGATAAGTGCACTGGCAATAACAAATCCTTTTACTGCATCGGCCATGTTTTTCATAGCTTCCACATCCGTTGAGTTTGGCAATGCCTGAGTCAGGAAACTCACAGCCCAAATAGTCATTCCACCCAGCAAAACAGCTGTGATGATGCCACCATTTTTCTTGCCAAGCAAACGAATAAACTGACCGCTGAGAATGATAAACACGAAATACAATACGATTACCATCATCACACGGTACTGGGTAAACAATTGCGTAACGGTATTCAGATCGAAAATATAATTGTTTCCCTGGGTCTTATAAATATAAAATTCAACCAGTGATTTTTCGGCACCATTTACCACCGCGGTATCGTAACCGAAAAGCAAACCACCAAGCGTGGCAACAAGTGTGAGGAGGAAAATATAGAGCTTACTGCCCTGCTGAAAAGAGTTGGAATTGCTTCCGCCCGTATCGATAAATGCCATGAGTACTATTATTTAAAGGGTTATTATTAGTAGTAAGCGGCAAGCAGTAAGCAGACATACTTGCCACTTACCGCTTACCGCTTGCCTCTGTTTTTAGATATACATGTTTACGATAGCTTCATAAAGCTCTTGTTTACCACTGATTTGTTTTGGTTCACCATTGGCTTTGGCATAAGCATACACATCTTCGAACGAAAGTTTTCCTTCTTCGAATTCCTTGCCTTTACCTGCATCGTAAGAAGCATAACGTTCAGTCAACATGGCTGGAAGTGGAGATTCTTCCAAAATTGCAGCTGCAGCTTCCAACGCACGTGCCATCACGTCCATTGCACCAACGTGAGCAATAAACAAATCTTCATTGTCAGTAGAGTTACGACGGATTTTAGCATCAAAGTTAGTTCCACCACCTTGCATGCCACCACCTTTAAGCACTACCATCATGGCTTGTGTCAATTCGAAGATGTCTACAGGGAATTGGTCGGTATCCCAACCGTTTTGAACATCACCACGGTTAGCATCAATTGCTCCCAACATACCTGCATCTACCGAACATTGCAATTCGTGCTCGAAAGTATGGCCGGCCAATGTAGCGTGGTTCACTTCAATATTCAATTTGAAATCGTTTTCCAAACCAAATTCTTTCAAGAAACCGATCACTGTTTCAGCATCCACATCGTATTGGTGTTTCATTGGTTCCATTGGTTTTGGCTCAATCAGGAATACACCTTTGAAGCCTTTTGCACGGGCGTAATCGCGCGCCATTTGCAACATGGTTCCCATGTGTTGTTTTTCGCGTTTTTGGTCAGTGTTCAACAGCGACATGTAACCTTCGCGACCACCCCAGAACACATAACCACGTCCGCCCAATGCGATAGTTGCATCGATAGCGTTTTTGATTTGCAACATGGCACGTGCAGCAGCATTGAAATCAGGGTTTGTGCTGGCACCGTTCATGTAGCGTGCTGGCGAGAATACATTGGCAGTACCCCACATCAATTTGATACCTGTTGCAGCTTGTTTTTCTTTAGCATATTCCACAATTGCTTTCAGGTTAGCTTCGTATTCTTCGATAGAAGCGCCTTCGTCAACTAAATCGATATCGTGGAAACAGTAGTACTCGATACCCATTTTTTGCATGAATTCGAAACCGGCATCCATCTTGTCTTTCGCAGCTTGTACAGCGTCGGTTGCACCAACCCATGGGTGTTTTTGAGTACCTGGACCAAATGGATCGCCACCTTCAGCACACAAAGTATGCCACCAGGCCATGCTGAATTTAAACCATTCTTTCATGGGTTTACCATAAACCACTTTCTCTGCATCGTAATAACGGAATGCTAATGGATTTTTACTTTCTTTTCCTTCAAATTTGATTTTTTCCACTGATGGGAAATAAACTTTTGTACTCATAATTTTAATTGTTTTGTTTAGTTATTTGAATGTCTGTTTTATTTTACGTTGAATGTTGTTGAAACCGGCTTGGTTGCTCCCAGCTTAGCTGAGAGTTCAGATGGCGTACTACCGGATATATATACTTTAAAATCGCCCGGTTCTATGACTTTATCGCCTGTTTCGGTCACCAGCTCCATCATGCCGGGAGTTACTTCAAAAGAAACTTCTTTCGATTCACCCGGATTCAGCTTTACGCGTTTCATACCTTTCAGGGCATAAAGTGGAGTTTCCACACTCGTTTTTAAATCAGTGATATAAAGCTGAGCCACTTCTTCTCCGCTTACTTTGCCATTGTTTGTAACCGTAGCCGTAGCTTTTACCGATTGCCCTTTTTTAATCTTTTCCTTATCCATCTTGATATTGCTGTACGCAAAAGAGGTATAACTCAATCCGAATCCAAAAGGATAAAGGGGTTCCTCGGTCATATACCGGTATGTGCGCCCTTTCATGCTGTAGTCTTCAAATGCAGGCAACTGGCTTACCGATTTAGGAAAAGTGATGGGTAAACGACCCGAAGGATTGACGTCGCCAAATAGCACATCTGCCACAGCATGCCCACCTTCCTGACCCGGATACCAAACGTACAGAATGGCATCAGCAATCGTTTTCATTTCTTCGGTACAAATTGGGCTGCCACCGGTCAAGACTAAAATAATTGGTTTTTTACATTTCTTCTTTAATTGGTGTAGATAATCCAATTGGTTTTGAGGCAGACTAAGATTCAGGCGGTCGCCCCGGTTTTCCGACGCTGTTGATTCTCCTTCTTCACCCTCAAAAACGCCCGAAATACCAAATACTGCCACCACCACATCGGCATCTCTTGCCTCGCCGATGGAATAATTCATGGTATTCTTATTTCCTGCACTTGGCTCAACGCCTTCACGGTAATTAACCGTTGTCCCGGCGCTTACTTTTCCTACAACTGCCTGAACAATTGAAGTCAACCGGTCGCTCACACCGTTATAGTTTCCCAATAGAATATCCAGATTAGCAGCATAAGGACCAACCACATACAAGTTTTTCAGATCCTTTTTCAACGGCAGCAGGTTATTGTTGTTTTGAAGCAACACCAATGATTTGGCAGCCGCCTCGTAAGCCAAATCAATATGCTTTTGGCAACCAATCACATCCTCTTTGATCTGCGCGTACGGATTATCATTTACCGGATCAAATATGCCCAGTTTAAAACGTGTACGCAACAATATGCTCAATGCTGCATCCACCTCTTTTTCTGTTATCAGGCCTTGCTTTACAGCAGCTGGAATATCTTTAAATTCGTCACCACAACAAAGGTTTACACCGCTTTTTATAGCCAGGGCCACCGATTCGATATTATCTTTTGAGGCTCGATGATACAAATGAAAATTCGTAATGGCCGAACAATCGGTGGTAACATATCCTTTGAATCCCCATTTTCCACGAAGCAATTCGTTCAATAAGAAAGAACTTCCACAACAAGGTTTCCCAAATGTACGGTTATAGGCACACATCACACTTTCCACCTTGCCTTCTTTGACTAACGCCTCGAAAGCTGGTGTATAAGTTTCCATAAAATCCTTCATCGGTGGCTCGGCATCAAACGAGTTTCTTTGCGCTTCGGGGCCCGAATGCACCACAAAATGTTTGGCACAGGTTGCCGTTTTCAGAAATTTAGGATTGTCACCTTGCATTCCTTTTACGTATGCAACACCCATAGTCGAAGTAAGATACGGATCTTCTCCAAAGGTTTCCTGGCCACGCCCCCATCTCGGGTCCCTGAAAATATTAATGTTAGGCGCATAAAAAGTTAATCCCGAGTATTGGCTGTAATTCTCCAGTTTTTGAGCAATATTGTATTTAGCCCAGGCTTCGTCAGAAATTGCAACTCCAATTCGTTTGATTAAATCTTCGTCGAATGTTGCCCCCAGGCCAATATTTTGAGGAAATACCGTTGCACGACCCGTACGCGCCACACCGTGCAATGATTCATTCCACCAGCTGTAAGGTAAAACTCCCAATCGGGTAACACCCGGTGCATTATTCATCATTTGTTCAGCTTTTTCCTCCAATGTCAATCGGGAAACAAGATCAGCTACCCGCTCATCTATCGTTTTCCGGGTATCCTGAAATGGGAATTTAGCAATTGTTTGTGCATAAATAACACAGCTCAATGCAGCTAAAATAAACACCGTATGAAATCTTTTACTCATTTTCTTATATCTGATGTGATTACAACTTGAGACTTAAGGCACTTTTTTTAGATATATTTTTCCCATTCTTTGTAAGCCGCCATGCTTGCGGCCACATTTTCAGGCTCGGGAGTTACCACTATGATTTTTTTCAAAGTAGCAAATGCTTCTTCGGCATTTTTATAAATCCCCGCTCCTATGCCGGCTCCACGGGCTGCACCGATAGAACCATCGGTATTATACAGTTCAATAGTTGCACCGGTGATATTCGACAAGGTCTGACGGAAAATAGGACTCAAGAACAGGTTTGCATGCCCGGCACGGATAGTCTTTGTTTCAATGCCCATTTTATTCATGATATCCATGCCGTATTTGAACGAGAACGCAATACCTTCGTGAGCAGCACGCGCCAAATGGGCTTTCGTGTGGCGGTTGAAGTTGATGCCATGGATGGAACAATTGGGTTCTTGGTTTCCAAGTACGCGTTCAGCACCGTTTCCAAAAGGAATAATGCTCACACCTTCACTTCCAACCGGAATCTGGGCAGCCAGTTCATTCATTTCAGCATAGCTGATTCCTTCTGGAGCTACATTGTTTTTGATCCAGGTATTCAGGATAGCTGTACCATTTATGCAAAGTAAAACACCGACGCGGGTTGCTTCTGTTGTGTGATTTACGTGAGCAAAAGAGTTTACACGTGATTGCGGATCATATTTCGAATCGCTGTTTACGCCGTAAACCACACCCGAAGTTCCTCCGGTAGCAGCAATCTCACCCGGATTCAACACGTTTAACGATAAAGCATTATTTGGCTGGTCACCGGCACGGTAAGTTACTGGGGTTCCTTCAGCCAAGCCTAGTTCAGCAGCAATATCCGCTTTCAACGTTCCTTGTTGCCCAAAAGTCGGTACAATTTCGGGAATCAATGTAGTGTCAAAACCAAAATAGTCGTATAAAAATTTAGCTGGCGCTTCACTCTTGAAGTCCCACGAAATTCCCTCCGACAAACCTGAAGCTGTTGTACAAGCTTTGCCTGTCATGCGCATAGCCAGATAATCGCCCGGTAACATATAATATTTTGCTTTCGCAAAATTTTCTGGTTCATTTTCTTTCACCCAGGCCATTTTTGCCAACGTGAAATTTCCTGGCGAATTCAACAGGTTCGATAAACACGTTTCACCGCCAATTTCTTCAAAAGCCTTTTGTCCGTAAGGCACAGCACGGCTATCGCACCAAATAATAGAATCGCGAATTGCTTTCTGATTCTCGTCTACCAACACCAATCCATGCATTTGATATGAAATACCAATAGCTTTAATCGCTGCAGAATCGGTTCCAAACTCAGCCAAAACAGCTTCTGTAGCCAGTTTCAGGTTTGTCCACCATGTTTCGGTATCTTGTTCTGCCCATCCGGCTTTCACTGATTTAATTTCCATTTCCTTTTTAGGAAAAAATGCGCTCGATACACATTCGCCTGTCAGGGCGTTCACTAAACTCGCCTTTACTGACGAACTGCCTAAATCATAACCTAGTAGATACATAAGAAAAAGAATGACCCCCGGCCCTTAAATAAGGAGCAAGAGAAGTTAGTATTATTATTTTATTCAATTCATTTAATCAAAATACAGAAGACAAATCCAATTCCCCTTCATTAGTTCGGGCCGTTTTATTTTTTGTACTTATAAAGCCTTGCTGCCCGGTGCGGCACACCACTTTCCAATTCATCAAGCATAACCAGATAAGGCATTTGCGCCACTTTCTTCTGGAAATTCCGTACATCTGAACGGGTTTGATGCACCGTGTCATACAAAGATCGAAGTTGCGAAATCGTAAACTTGCGCGGCAACAACTCGAAAAGCAAATGTGGTTCAATATCCATATTATGACGGATATGCTCCAAGCCTTTTTTGATAATCTCAGCATGGTCAAAAGCCAAGTTCATCTCTGCCAATTCATTCAAATCATACCAATTTGCCTGAGTATTATCTGATTTCACCTGAATTTTACGATCAATTTTTATCAAAGCCACATATGCCACCGTAACGATACGGCGTATTTTGAGTTGCATGGTATTTTCCAACCACAAAATATCACGTGGGTTTTTCGTCCGGTCAGGACCTCCAAAACTGCGAAATTGACTTAGGTAAATATTCTTCAATCCCGTAAGTTCTGTCAGTACCCGCGAAGCTGCATCATCCAAATCCTCATCATTCAAAATTATGCTTCCGGGAAGTTTCTTGTCATTGTACGATTCATTTTGTTCATCGATATTACGTTCAATGAGCAAAACCTTCAGCTTTTCGCCATCGAAGCCAAATACAACACAGTCGACAGACACGTGGGGATTGTATATATTTTCATTCGACATAGTTCTGTTTTTATATTCTGTGGACAAAAATACGATAATACACCATAATAAACACACAAATAAATCATGTTATAAAACACATTATCAATTATTTGAATACAGTAATTATTACAATAAGCAATCATTTATTACTGTATATAACACAATAAGTATTTCAACGATATTTATGCTAAATGCATTGAAATAAAAGAATTGGAAGAACGACCGAAATCATGTGGGTTTGCGTAGAAAATACAATAACAATTGCATCTGATTCAACTATTTTTAGAACAAAATATTTTTGAAATTTCAACCGATCTGATTGCATCTGGTTCAAAAAAAATACACAGAGTATGATTTTTTGCACAAACCCCATTTTTTAATTACTTTTGACTTTTAATTTTCCGGATTATTTAAACAGGAATTAAACCATGAATATCAATCAATTCAACAACATATTCTTTATTGGTGTTGCCGGTACCGGCATGAGTGCTATCGCCCAGTATTTGCAAGGCATTGGCAAGAACGTAAGCGGAAGTGACCGTTATTTTATGCCGGATACCCCTAACGAAACCAAGGAAAAACTGGAAGCGGAAGGAATCAAGTGCTTTTTGCAGGACGGAAGCGGTATTACAGATACAACCGATTTAGTGGTTGTGTCAACGGCTATTGAAGATACCGTCTTTGAAGTAAAGAAAGCCAAAGAACTGAATATTCCTATTCTAAAACGCTCAGAAGTGTTGGCATTGATTTCTGAAAGCAAGAAAACCATTGCAGTAGGCGGAACATCCGGCAAAAGCACTACTTCGGCCATGATATTTGATATTATGGAATATGCGGGTTTAGAGCCGAGCATTATCAGTGGTGCAGGTCTGACAAGCATTATCCGCGAAGGAAAAATTGGCAATGCTAAAGTCGGCAAAGGCGATTGGCTGGTGATTGAGGCCGACGAAAGCGATGGTTCAATCGTGCAATATCATCCTGAAATAGGACTGCTGCTGAATATCGACAAAGACCATCAGGAAATTGACGAATTGATGCAAATCTTCGGAACGTTCCGCGACAATACCAAAAGCATCTTTATCACCAACCGTTCCAACAAACTGGCCGCAGGACTCACAACTAATGCTGAAAATGATTTTGCTGTTGATGCAAGTCTTCAGGCAGGTTATACCGGAAGCGATTTTACTCAAAATGGATTTCAAATTCAGTTTGCAGCAAACGGCACCACCGTAACTATGAACACGGTTGGCAAACATAATATGGAAAATGCCCTGGCAGCCATCGCTGTAGTAAATCGCCTGGGCGTAAGTATTCAGACAAGTGCCGAAGCATTGGCACATTACGAAGGCATCTACCGTCGGCATCAGGTTATCGGAGAAAAAAATGGTGTGTTACTCATCGACGACTACGCTCACAATCCGGCTAAATGTGCTGCATCCATCGCTGCTTGCCAACCCATTGCTCCAAAAGTAATTGCATGGTTACAACCACACGGGTACAAACCAACTCGTTTTTTACGCGATGATTTTGTTCAGGAAATTGCCGCTGTATTGCGTCCTGAAGATGAAATCTGGATGAGTGAAATATTCTATGCAGGAGGAAGTGCCGTAAAAGACATTTCGGCAAATGACCTTATTAATGATATAAAGAAGCTGGGCAAAAATGCCTACTTTGTCGAAAACCGAAATGACTTAGTTGACGCTTTAAGATCTCATTTTCAGCAACCAACTGTATTGCTTTTGATGGGTGCCCGTGATCCAAGCCTGGAAGTGTTTGCCAAGGAAGTTTTTGAAAAATTGTAGTTCCCGCATTCAATTTTCTTTTCTAATACAGCAAGACAGGAAAAGTCTCTTCCTGTTGAAGGTATTATTTTTGTTCCGAAATAGTAAACAAGAATATGGAAACCAAGAGCTCGACAAAGCAGGAATATCAGAAACGGATTAATATCATTGTAGATTATATCAACAACCACTTGGCTGAAGAGATGAATCTAACTGTTCTGGCTGAAATCTCAAATCTGTCGCCCTTTCATTTTCACAGGATAACCCGGGCTTTTCTGAATGAACCGATTGGCGCTTATATCACGCGTTTACGCCTCGAAAAAGGGGCTGAACAGCTGCGTTTCACAAACCTTCCCATTCAAGAGATAGCCTATAATGTTGGATATGAACTTCCGTCGTCATTCTCAAAGGCTTTCAAAATCTGGTTTAATGTTTCACCAATGGAGTTTAGAAACAATAAAAACATCAAGATTATGGAACGAGAAAAAACAAAACACGACTTGAATCTGAAGAGTCCAAAAATTATTCAGATGCCAGAAAAAACGGCTATTTATGTTCGTTTGACAGGCGATTACCGGAATTTGAACTACGACGAAGCGTGGAAAAAGCTTTGGGGACAAGTAAAGGAGCAGAAACTATTTTCGGCTGGAATTGAACATATCGGTTTGAGCCACGATGATCCACATGTTACCGATGCTGATAAGTTACGGTATGATGCTTGCCTGGTTATTCATAAACCGGCAAAACCTATTGGGGAAATTGGGGTGAAAAATATTGAAGGTGGAAAGTTTGCCTGCTTCCTGTACCAGGGCACTTACAAACATCTCGATGAAGTCTATGATCACATTTATTACAATTGGCTGGTGGAAAGCGGACTTGAATTAAGAAGTTCCCCGTGTTTTGAAAAGTATATCAGCAATCCCAACCAAGTTGAGGAAAGTAAACTGAAAACAGAAATTTATATTCCGATAGTATAAATTAATCAACAAAGCAGCTGCACATAGAATCTATGTGCAGCTGCTTTGTTTTATACCATTTTTTCAAAAGCCAACCAGAGTTTATCATCCTGCGGAACCGGGGCGGTTATTTGAATAAATTCTTTCGAAACCGGATGGATGAATTCCACATTTCGCGCATGAAGGCTAATGCCCCCATTGGGATTGGAGCGGGCAAACCCATATTTCAAATCGCCTTTTATCGGACAACCCATTTTTGCTAACTGGCAGCGGATTTGGTGGTGACGCCCGGTTTCCAACTGAACTTCGAGTAAATAATAGGTGTCTGAATGAGCAATCAGCTTATAACTTAACGTAGCAGCTTTCGCATTCGGAACCATTTTATCATGGGCTACCGATTTGTTCTGCTTTTCGTTCCGCACCAAAAAATGCTCCAACCGTCCTTCTGGTTGTGCCGGTTTTTCCTTTACAATTGCCCAATAGGTTTTCTTTACCCCCTGCGTACGAAACATTTCATTCAACCGACCCAGTGCTTTGCTGGTTTTGGCAAAAAGCACCACACCACTTACCGGACGATCCAACCGGTGAGTCACACCGCAAAATACCTCGCCGGGTTTGTTGTATTTTTCTTTCAGGTACTTTTTAATGGTTTCCGAAAGCGGTTCATCGCCAGTTTTATCGCCCTGCACAATCTCCGAAGAATTCTTGTTTACAGCTATAATGTGGTTATCTTCGTAAAGAACTGTCATAGACCTACCCCCTAAAGGGGAATTAAAGTTAGTTTCGTTTTGTATAATGTTTTTTTAGCTTACCGTTGTATCATTTAATTATCGACAGTAATATTATTCCCCCTTAGGCTTGGGTTCTTTGTCTTACAGCTTCATAAATCAATACACCGGCAGCAACCGAAACGTTCAGCGAGTCGATGGTGCCAAGCATAGGAATACTCACCATCTCGTCGCAAAGGCGCAAATGATCCGGATTAACTCCCTCATCTTCTGCCCCCATGATAATGGCTATGGGTTCTGTCAGGCTGGCATTGGTGTAGTTTTTAGTCGCTTTTTCGCTGGCTGCAACGATTTTGATGCCCGATGAAACCAGAAACTTAAGCGCATTACCCAGGTTAGCTTCACGGCAAACAGGAATGGATAGCAAAGCACCGGCAGACGTTTTCACTGCATCGGCATTAATGGAAGCACCACCTTTGGCTGGAATAATAATGGCATCAACTCCAGCACATTCGCAGGTACGGGCAATTGCTCCAAAATTACGAACATCAGTAATCCCGTCGAGCACCACAATAAACGGCATGCGCCCTTCTTCATAAATACCAGGGATAATGTCTTCAATACGTTGGTAAACCACCGGCGAGATAAAAGCAATCGCTCCCTGATGGTTTTTCATTGTCATTTTATTCAGTTTTTCCAACGGCACATACTGAACCGGTACTTGCAACCCGTTCAGGGCTGCAAATAATTCGCGCGACAATTCGCTGGTCATATCCCGGCGCATCAATATCTTGTCTATCTCTTTTCCTGCCTGTATGGCTTCAATTACGGCACGAATACCGAAAATCATGTCCTTCTCAGGGCGTTGCTTATTCTTGTAGTTTATCATTTTTGTTTTTTACACGTTATTATTTCGTGTTATCTACCCTTCCCGGGCATTATTTATCGTAATGATTCTATTTTGAATCAATTATCATTCATCAATTTTAATTTATCCAGCATCCAGAATATCAATGACAATACAACACCGATAATGGCTGCAAAGGCCATACCTTTAAGCTGCACCGAACCAATATTGATAGCTGCACCGCTAACACCTACCACAAAAGTGATGGCTCCAAGCACCATGTTACGGTTTTTGCTGAAATCCACTTTTTGTTCTACAAACATTCTAAAGCCTTGCACGGCAATAACACCATAAAGCAAAATGGTGATACCGCCCATTACGGCAGTAGGAATAGTTGAAATAGCTGCTGAAATTTTGCCAACAAACGAAAACAAAATAGCCAGAATAGCTGCACCACGAATAACCCAGACGGAATAAACGCGGGTAATAGCCATTACACCGATATTCTCACCGTACGTAGTATTCGGAGGTGAACCGGCAAACCCGGAAAGCAAGTTACTGATTCCATCACCCAATAATGAACGATGCAAGCCCGGATTCTTTATTAAATCTTCATTTGTGATTTTTCCTGTAACAATGAGGTGGCTGATATGTTCGGCCAAGACAACGATACAGGCAGGAGCAATAATCAAAATAGCGTTTGAATCGTAAACCGGCACCTGAAAATGTGGCAAAGCAAACCAGGCAGCATTACCAATGGCAGTCGTATTGACCATACCCATAAATAGTGCCAGAACATAACCGGCAATCACTGCAAAAAGAATCGGAATGATTTGCATAAAACCACGAAACAATACCGATCCGACAATACCAACCAAAAGCGTAAACATGGAAACGATCACTGTGTTATGATCCATCACAAATGGTTTCACAACCTCTCCTACGTTGGTGGGCCACGGAGCCAAACCTGCCTGCTGAGCAGCAACAGGAGCTAATTCAAGTCCGATGATAGCTACTACAGCCCCCATTACGGCAGGTGGCATAACTACATCAATCCAACTGATACCCCACTTATACACGACAAAAGAAATCAAGATAAAGAACAGTCCGAAGAAAATAAATCCCGATTGAGCATGTGCAAATCCCCCGTATTTAGAGCAGATAAGCATCACCGGAGCAATAAATGCAAAGCTCGAGCCCAGGTAAGCAGGAATACCACCTTTAGTGACCAGAGTGTAAAGAATAGTTCCGATACCGTTCATCAACAAGGCAATGGCCGGATCGACACCCAATAAAATCGGAACCAGAATAGTGGCTCCGAACATGGCGGTAAGGTGCTGCAGACTTAGTGGCAGACTTTGAAGTAATGGTAATTTTTCGTGAATTCCAATAGTGCGTTTTTCCATGAAATATTAAATTGAAATTTTAAATTGGGATATATTTAGCTTATTATTCTTTTTAATTCAGTAATAATCATTTCACGTTCAAACGAAAAAGTCTTGTCCTTCTCATTCAGCAAATAATACAATTGCAGGCTTTTGTGCTGAAAGCTTAGAGCATATTCAGCGTTCCCTTTAGCTTCAAACGAATTGGCCGTTTCGTGCGCCAATTGTGCTAATGCTTCCACATAGGTCGATGAATATCCGATTTTCCGGATAACTTCCATGAACGCTTCAACCGGCATAACAGCCAATTCTTCTAAATTAAAATTTAAAAACTCCTTGTAAGTTTCGTCGGCTAGACGCAAGCCATCTTCCGGAAATCCGCCATCGCGAAAGCCCAACATGGCTGCAATTACGCGGCTGAGCTTTTCGAGATATTTCAATAAATAATCTTCTTTTGGCACGGGTGTTCAATTATCTGTTATCAATAAACAGCTATCAATATGATAGTTGTAATCAAAGTTTGTCTCTTTATTTGCTTGACAAAGGTAGCTAAATTATTGTATTTCATCACAATGCTCCCGCAGAATTCTTATAACACACTAACAGTCAACCGCCTGAATAATTATGCATTTCAAATTATAAATTACAGATTACTTCCTTTATCTTTGCGTAAATTTTCAAATATTATCAGTAAAAGCTAAAAAAAAAGATGTTTCAGTCGCACATAGGTGAGTTTGCTGGGTTGGGAGTTTCGGTTTGCTGGACCCTGAGTGCTTTATTCTTCGAAAAAGCCGGACACAAAATAGGCTCGTTATCAGTCAATTTTATCCGCTTGTTATTTGCTATCGGATTCCTGGGCATCACCACATTTTTCTCCCGGGGAATGTTTTTTCCTTCCGACGCCACCGGTTACCAATGGTTCTGGCTCGGATTGTCCGGGTTTATCGGTTTCTTTCTGGGCGACATGCTGCTGTTCCAATCGTATATGGTCATCGGATCCCGGACAGCTGCGCTGATCATGAGCCTTGCCCCTATGCTTACAGCTATAATTGGTTGGTTCTTCCTGGGCGAAATTCTTTCGGCCAAAAGCATTATCGCCATTGTGGTAAGTGTCAGCGGAATTATCCTGGCTATCTCCAACCGGAAAATGAAACTGAACATTCCTTTCAAGGGGTTTTTACTGGCATTTGGAGGTGCACTGGGACAAGCCGTGGGACTGATTCTGAGCAAAAAAGGAATGGGGCAATACGATCCGGTAGCTGCCACACAGATCCGGGCTCTATTTGGATTATTAAGCTTTGCTATCCTGACTATTGTGCTTCGCCGTTGGGATAAGCTGGGACAGGCGTTTACACACAAAAGCGCAATGAAATCAGTTACCGTCGGTGCATTTTTTGGCCCGTTTGTAGGTGTGGCGTTGGGGCTCTTTGCCATTCAGCAAACCAAGACTGGCATTGCCTCCACGCTTATGGGACTGGTTCCTATTTTCATTATTGTACCATCAGCCATTATGTTTAAAGAAAAAATCCGACCCCAACAGGTCATCGGAGCGATTGTGAGCATTGCCGGGGCAACCTTGTTTTTCATCTAAATTGTGATATTCAGATATAAAGAAAATACCCGGACTAAGCCGGGCATTTTCTTTATCCTGAAATTTAGCTATATATTAATCAAAGTACGCCTTGCGCCATCATGGCTTTGGCCACTTTCATGAAACCGGCAATGTTGGCACCATTCACATAGTTTACAAACCCGTCGGGTTCGGTTCCATATTTTACGCAAGCTTCGTGAATGCTGGCCATGATGTCCTGCAAGCGTTTATCCACTTCTTCTTTGGGCCAGCTCAGCTTCATGGCATTTTGCGACATTTCAAGCCCGGAAACTGAAACCCCGCCGGCGTTGGCTGCTTTACCCGGGGCATAGAGGATTTTATTTTTCAGAAATACGTCCACGGCTTCGATAGTCGACGGCATATTGGCTCCTTCAGAAACCGCAATACAACCATTGCTTACCAGCATTTCGGCATCTGCGCCCTCAATTTCATTCTGGGTGGCCGAAGGCAATGCAATGGTACATTTTTCGGCCCATGGGCGTTGGTCGGCCACGTATTTGCAATTATATTTAGCAGCATATTCTTTGATCCGGCCGCGTTTCACGTTTTTCAAATCGAAGATATAAGCCAGCTTTTCCGCGTCAATTCCGTCGGGATCGTAAATATACCCACTGCTATCGGACATGGTTACCACTTTACCTCCCAGTTCGATCACTTTTTCGGCTGTATAAGTAGCCACATTCCCCGAACCGGAGATGGATACCACCTGTCCTTTCAGGTCCGTTATCCCTTTGCGTTTAAGCATATTCATCAAGAAGTAGATATTACCGTAGCCGGTTGCTTCAGGACGAATCAGCGAACCGCCAAACTCCAGCCCTTTGCCGGTGAATGTGCCTGTGTTTTCGTGAGCCAGTTTGCGGTACATGCCGTACATGTAGGCCACTTCGCGCCCACCCACGCCAATATCGCCTGCTGGAACATCCGTTTCGGGGCCTATATGGCGCCACAACTCCAGAATATAAGCCTGGCAGAAGCGCATGATTTCACCGTCCGACTTGCCCTGCGGACTAAAATCGGAACCGCCTTTGGCACCACCCATCGGCAAGGTGGTGAGGGCATTTTTGAATGTTTGTTCGAAAGCCAGAAATTTGAGGATGGATGGGCAAACAGATTCGTGGAAGCGTATTCCGCCTTTATAAGGACCAATGGCGTTGTTGTGCTGTACGCGGTAAGCCATGTTTGTTTTCACATTACCCTTATCGTCTACCCAACTTACCCGGAACGAAAAGATCCGGTCGGGGATGCAAATGCGTTCAATAATGTTCATTTGTTCGAATTCGGGATGCTCGTTGTAGATTCCTTCGATAGAAAGTAAGACTTCTTCAACGGCCTGGTAGTATTCCGGTTCATTCGGGAAACGTTGTTTCAAATTTTCAAGGACTTGTAGTGCTTTCATACTCTATACTTTTTAAAGTTCCAAATTACCTATGCAACAAAAATACAGATAAATACGATATTGCAGCTGTTTTGCTCGAATAAATCACACTCAGGAAACAGACCTGCCAATCTGATATTTTTAAGCCGATTCATTTATACACAACCCACAGTATATCCACAGGGTTTTTATTGAAGTGCTAAAACAAAAACAATGAAAATACCTAAAAAGATTACCGGTATTTGAAAAAATGCTGTAATTTTGCCGGACGTTTACCACCTATTGGAAAGTTGCCAGAGTGGTCGAATGGGACGGTCTCGAAAACCGTTGTACGGGTAACTGTACCGTGAGTTCGAATCTCACACTTTCCGCCATAAAGTTAAGCCGACAAGACTGATTGAATAAAATAAGCCCTGCAGATTCATTGAATTTGCAGGGCTTTGCTTTTCCTACCCGGCAGAATGTTTTCTGCCCGAAACAACTGCAGTGCTTGCCTTAGCCTGAATCATGCAACAAAAGTATTTTTCACATTAACCTATTGTAAAACACAAAATTCAATGCTGCTATCTTATGCAACCACCTTCGGAGCCCCGGCTGACAGGTAATTTACATCCCTGGATAGGTAAATTACCTATCCAGAGACCTTCCGAACGTAGTCAGATAGGTAAATTACCCCTCGGTCCACCTTATTTACCTATCAGGAGACCTTCCGAAGGTATACGGACATGTGATTGTCTGCAACTTGTTTAAAATTATTTTAGAGCTGGCAAGTTAATGTAAAATAAAAACTGCCACCCAGTATAGGCGGCAGTCCTTTATTTCGTCAATCCGTTGTTTACCGGGGTATCAACCGGTACTTTTAAGGCCACCGGAAAGTGCCGAAGTAATCATCAAAAGCTGGATAAGCAGCTGTTCGGCTTTTTCGGGGTTGGTTAGTTTCAAGTCGCGCCATTCAATCAGTTTCTCAATCTGCATTTTGTGCAAGGCATGTAATGGGCTTCTACGCGAACGTTCGTTATAGAGCATTGTTTTACGACGAATTTCTATATTTACACCCAGCAAGTCTGCTATTTGCTGACTGCCTTCGAGGTGTTCTTCCATGATTTTCCCCACCATTTCATTGCGCAAAGCTTCATCTTTTACCAGTTGGGCATATTCAAGCATAATTTCACGGTCAGAATTGAGCAAGTTTGTTTCCAGTTGAATAAAGTTATAGCGCAGGAACGGCCAGTTTTCTGAAAAATCCTTGATTTGCTGATACATTTCCGGTTCTGTTTCGCGCAACACCTTCAGTCCGGTACCAATGCCATACCATCCGGTAATATTAAAACGCGATTGCTTCCAACTGAAAACCCAAGGAATGGCACGCAAATCGGCCAGGCTGCGTTTCCCGGTACGGCGCGACGGACGTGAACCAATCTTGCTTTGTTCCAACACATCAATTGGAGTCACTTCGCTGTAGAACTTAATAAAATCGGGATGTAATATCAGCTCCTGGTATTTCTGAAGCGTTATATCGGCCAGTTTTTCCACTGCTTTGATAGGATATTCCGGCCGGTCGCAGTTGAAACGAATGTACCCGGCCTGAAGTCCGGTTCCGGCCAGCAACATTTCCAGGTTGAATGTAGCGCTCAACAAGTTGGCAAACTGCTGGGCAATAGATTCCCCTTGCACGGTAAGTTTAATTTCGCCACTTAACGTCAGGCGTGGCATGCTTTCGAGGAAGCGGTGATATTTACCCCCACCACGGCTGATTGTACCCCCGATGCCATGGAAAAAGCGCAAGCGCAGGTTGTGCTTGTTGGCAACTTCGGTCAGGCGTATTTCGGTTTCGTAAATGCTCCAACGGCTGGCCATAATGCCGCCATCTTTATTACTGTCGCTATAACCAAGCATCACTTCCTGAATGTCGGTATGCTCCGATTTATATTTCTTAGTCACAGGATGAGCCAGGTAAGCGTCCAGCACTTCGTCGGAAATCCGGAGGTCTTCGATGGTCTCGAACAACGGCACAACCTGTAACGGGCATCCAAGCAAGCCTACTTCGCGCAAGAAGAGGTACACCAGCAGCAAATCGCTGAGTCCGCGGGTCATACTGACAATAAATGAACCTATACCTTCAGTTCCATAGCGGTCGATATGCTGTTTGATAACCCTGTAACAATCCAGCAATTGCTGGGCTTCAGGTTCCAACGGCTGGCCAGCAATGATAAACGGCCGGTTGCTTTTCAGTTCGTCGGAAATAAATTCAATGCGTTTTTCTTCATTCCACGTGCTGTACTGGTAATCTTCGAAACCGGCCTGATGCAGCATTTGTTCGATAGCCTTGTTGTGGAAGTCGCTGTTTTGGCGAATATCCAGCCGGGCCAGATGAAATCCGAAACACTGAACCTGGCGTTCCACCGGGAAAAGCCATTGGTCAATAATGCGTTCTCCTCCTATTTCTTCCAGGCTGTTGTGCAGTATGCGTAAATCTTCCTGCAGAGTGGCAGCAGTAGGATAAAAAGTACCTTCCACCGTCACAATATCCTGAATGGTATTATTTAGTTTCAGCAACATCATGTTGATGAACTGGCGCCATGGTTCCAGTGGATTGCGGGTTACGGCCTGGTCGCCGGCTTCGCCAAACATTATGCGGTTTTTATTGATCGCTTCGTCCAGCAAGGCAGGTGCAGTCTGTTTGGTTTCCGAGAAGCTGAACTCGCGCACCAGGTCAAGCAGAGCCTTCTTTACCAGTTCAAGTGCCGCTTTACGGTGTTCAAGCAGGGTTTCGCGGGTTACATCGGCCGACACATAAGGATGTCCATCCCGGTCGCCACCCACCCAGCTTCCAAACTCAATGATTGGAAAATGTTCCGGCTTGCTTAGCTTTTTAGCATCAAACCCATAGGATTGCCATACATATTTCAAGCGTTGGTCGCTCAGTTTTACTGCTTCCGGAAATACCCTGCTGAAAAAGTGCATCACGTTATTGCGTTCCGAGGCTAGCGACGGTTTCTCCAGATACACCTCGCCACTTCGCCACCAGCGTTCCAGCAGTACTTTCACGTTATTGTCAATAGCCTGGTTTTCCATGTAAGTCCATACCTTGTTCTCTTTTTTCACCAGCAGGAGGTAAAGTTCCCGGTGAAGTTCCAGGATGGAAATACGCTTGGCTTCAGTGGGGTGTGCGGTCAGCACCGGTGTAATACGCAAGGTAGGCAGCAGTTCGGCAATTTGATCTTCGGTAACACCTTTCTCTATCCAGTGGTCGAAGGTTTCGCCCCATGAACCACGGATGGAAGAAGGGCCCAGCATGTTTTCGAGCTTACGGCGCGATTGGACGCCTGAATTTTCCTCTACCAGATTCATGACCTGAAACAGGATACTTAACGCCTGAATAAGCTTTTCGTCAGGAATGCCGGTTTCAATATCTTTGTTTTCGGATATTGAATCCTCGAGCAGAGACAGGGTCATAGCCACTGCCTTTTCATCAAGATCGTACAGTACTTGTTTAAAGCTACTCACCAAAGCATGGAGATCTTCCCTGGTCTTTTGCATACTGTCTTTCTCTATCTGACTTTTCAATTGAAATTTTTCAGATTGATTACTCATTGTTATTTTTTTTGATTTGTTGTAAATAGGTAAGTTGAACTTTAAAACTCAGTTTATAAGTCGGCTACAAACTATGGCGCATAGGATTTACACTAGCAATCCTATTCCGGATTTTCTCCAGATTTCCTTTCAATCACTCTCAGCTAGATACAAAAAAGTGACCAGTTGCGAGTACAAAGGTAATTCATTTTTTGCTGAAATAAACAAAATAGCCCCCTAATCTGCGGGTCTATCCGGCTAAATCATTCGGTTAGAATTTGTTTCTATCGCTTCGTCCCTATTAGATATACTAACAAGAGCCTTGGTATTTCACGCAACCATACGGATGTGTGTTGAGCAAATTATGAGGTTTTGATTTTTCCCCCGCAAGTACTGGAGGAGATAGAAGGAATTTAGAATAACTATCAGTCGAGATTTAACCCGCACCTCTTAAACAGGGAAGTTTCGAGGTCTTGTTGTTCGGTTGGAGACAAGGCATTGGTGATGGTTTCGCCCAATAAAATCTTTTTAGCTTCTTCGGCTACAGTCACCATATCGGGGTGCAAATCAAAATACTCAGTCCACATCTCCATCAAAATGAGATTAGGATTGATTACATAGTTGATGAAATCATCATTAACCAGCAAATTGATTATATTTTTATCGGTAGTTGAACCCACTTTATTGCGCTTTTATAATAAGACGCACAGCGGTGAAGTTCGTACTCAAAAAAATAATAATTTAATATGAGTTTGATATAAGATTTTGTCTACCTAAGCAAAGTTAAGGGTTTCTTATATTTGGATTGATTTACTACTAAGGGGTCAAAACATCTTTAAAAGCCTGGTTTTGTTGAAAACCCTTAATCGAACTCTCTGTTAATTTATGTTCAGGCTGCACAAGTCCGCAGTTTTGATATTCCCCGGTGAATCAAATTCCGTACAGACTGGTAATTCATCTGCATAATTTCGCAAATATCTTCGTATTTCTTTTCTTCTATATAGTATAAAAGGATGGCTTTACGTTGGCGTGGAGATAATTTATCCAGCATTTGGGCTACAAAAACATTATCCAATGCAGTCTTTTCGTTGGCTATGTAATCGTTTTCAACATTATCGGAAGAAATAATATCCAGCTCTTCGATGGCCACGCTGGACAGGTTAACACGTTTCCGGCTTTCGTCGCACAACTTATTCTTCAGCGAGATTAATATATACGATTTGAAATTGGCTACTGTATCCAATTCTGTCCGCATATTATAAATTTTGACGAACACTTCCTGAATACAATCTTTCAGCAATTCCGTATCCGTTGTAAGCCGGCAGCCATAATTAAACAGCAAATTGACATACAAGTTATACAGTTTTGAAAATGCATAGCTATCCCCTTCCCTAAAGTCAGCAAGCAATTGGATTGTCTGGGCATCGGCATTTACATAAGACGATTTCTTTACGTGGTTCTGTTCCATCACAGTATAAATTTATTATTAAATCAACGTGACAAAAATACTTCGACACCAAAAGAATCTGTTGGAATTTCTGATTTGGATATAGGAATAATCGGTAACCTGTTTTAGAACATATTTTTCGAGTTAATTACCAAAGCCGTTTCAACAAAAAGGCCGAAATTGGACAATTCCAACCCCGGCCTTTAAGATTATTTTATGCTATACGGTTACATTTTTTGAAACCAGTAAGCACCTGCCTTCGATCCATTCACTTCTAAATCAAACGTATGTCCTCCTTTTATTGATTTATTCAGGATAGTAACTTCTCCTGTCTTAGCATCAACAAATTTTAAAACAAAATTGCCTGTTTCCAACACAACCGGAATCTTTGATTTTGACTGGGAATAAATAATAATTCCCATACCAGTTTTTCCCAGTGCTTTGTAATTATCCTCTTTTACAGGTATTACCGACATTTGGGCAGCAGCCTTCAGGAAATCCTGATCTTTCACCGGTAATACCGGACAAGAACCCCCAGCCATCAGCACTGCCCAGGCCATACCGGGATAGTTAGCATTATACGTGTAATAAGTAACCGCTTTATCCGGATATTTAGTGCGGTACTCGCTTACGGCTTTATAGGCACTTTCAAAATCAACCGTACCAACTTTCATCAAACGGGCATGCTGGCGTGGAGCGAGGTTCAATCCGCCTTGCGGTGCATAAGCAGTGCCATCGCTTTTGTAATGCCAATAACGGATATCGATAATATCAACCACAGCGGCACGTTTTGGATCGGCCAAAATGGAATCCTGAACATCTTTGGTGCAGCTCAATGCTACCGTTGCATGGCGTCCCGTTTCGTGCTTCCATTCATCAATCACATCTAGCCAGAATTGCACAAAGTGAAGCGGGCCGGTATATTCAAAACTGATCAATTGCACGACATTTTTATTATCGGCAAAATTATTTAAGCACTGGCGAATGTAATTGCGGTAAGCATTACGCCGGTTTACGTTGGAAACATCGTAAAACACATCGGCCATAAACACCCGTTTGTCGCCCGTAAAGTTTACCGGTTCGGGGAAACCCAGGTCATTAATATTATTGGCCGAACGCCAAGGACAATCTACCCAGTGTGCACCGGCTTCTATTATATTGTGTTGGAAAAAGTTTTCATGGAACAAAAGCATTCCATGTTTTTCGGCTTTATCGGCATATTCTTTCAGGCGCGACCAGTACCACGCATTCGGACGGTACAAATCATACTTTGTCAAACCATCCCAGGCAATTCCTTCCCCACTTCGTGCAAAAGGCTGCTCGTAACCAGGACCCCACACATCACCATCGCGACGGCGGATGCGTTCATGGTCATCGCGACGGCGGTCGGTCCACAAACTGTAATTATGATCCAGTACAGCAATATTATTGGCAGCCATATACGCAACCACTGAATCGATCCTATCGGTCAGCCCGAAACCCTCGCGTCCGGCAATAAAACGGGTTACATGCGGCCTGGTGAGATAGCTAGCAATGTAATTGGGTTTCAGTTTACCGTTCCACCACTGAACATCCAGCTTGCTGCCAGCAATAAGCGATCCGTCGCAAAGAATACGGCCATCCTTAACCTGGATATCGGGCGTATAGGCTTTCACTCGCATAGGTTTGCTTTTCAAATCATCAGCCTTCAACAGATGTGCAAAAGCAACCGATGGTGTAAATTGAGCTGCTTCAATCCAGCTTTCCGTAGTAACCAACGGGGTATTTCTGGCTTCTTTAATCATCTGGGCAGCGGCTGCCACGGTAGGACTGCTCGAAGCATCGGTGCTGCGTAAATAAACCCGTCCGCGCGAGGAAACATCATGATTTAAGCGGGCAGCCAACTGGCCGTAATAAAAACTGCGCGGATTTACATGATTATTTGACTCGGCCCAATCTCCATCGCCCGAGAATTGTGCCCAACAACCATAAGCACGGTTTTTGGCATCGGCAGCAGGCGAATAACATTCAATCTCGGCAGCCGTACATTGCCAGAACAAACTGTTAGCCGTGTTCCAGCCGGCACCGTTTTTACTTTGCCCCAGGTTTTTGAAAGTCAAGTTGTGTCCATCGATATTTACCACGTCGAACAACAATCCGCAAGCCCAGGCATCAATAGATCCGCTAAAGCCCAATGCCCGCTTGGCTTCACATTGCACAAAAGCATTAGGCCCCGGAGCACAATAACCGGCAGCAAAGTCGTTGATTCCATCTTCCGAATAGCAACGTTGAAACAGGTTTTGCTGTCCCATGGTATAAAAAGTAATCCGGCGGAAACCTCCAATCTCAGAAACCGGTTCCCTGGATATACAATCTTCCACTGTCACCTGCGAAGCAGTAGGTTGAAGGAAAACGGCATTTCCGGCAAAATGATTAAAATTCACCATCCGCACCCAGCAGTTTTCGGCATATTGCACCGAAACACCCGTCCAGCAATGATCTTCGTCTTTTGGATATTTTTTGTTATAATCGGAAGTCATCGTCAGGTTTTCAACACCCGACCCGGAGATACGTCCCGCCCATTGGTATTTCACTATTTTGGACTTTCCCCATTGGAGGTCCAGTGCCACGGTAAGCGGTGCATTGAGCGTAATTTTATTTCCATCAACGGCAAGCACAGTCCTGTCCCAGGTTACGTCTATATCAGTAGGTTTCCAACCTAATGCACTGATTCCTCCCCCGTAAATATCACAACCCACGGATTTTATCCAATTATCGGTAGAAGGACGCGTGATGTTGATCCTGTCACCGGCCTTCAGACCGGAGGCAGACGAAAGTTCAAGGGTCATTTCGTTAACCGGCACATACGATGAAGCCAGGTTGAACGTATCTTTTAAAATGCGATTATCCACCCCTTCGATATGAAGCACCGCCGAACGGTCGACGCCATGCCGGATCAAAACCGTTTCGTGCTTGTCCGACCCGCGGAGTACAACCCCGGAAGTTCGAATCCACAAACTCCTGCTCAGATTAAAAACACCTTTATCCAGCAAAACAGCCCCACGAAAACCCTGTTTGTTGGGTTTAAGCGACGAAACATAATCGATAGCACGCTGAATAACTTCAGTGGCATCATCCTGACGCTGCGAAACAAAAATTACATTTTCCACATTGGGAATATCCTGCTCCGAAGCTTTGTATCCGCAATACGAAAAATCAAGGATCCGATTGCCTTTGGCGTCTTTGGTGTAGCTAATTTTGTTGTTTTTGACCTGCAGGGGAAAGCTCTGTGCAGCGGCAAACTGCGGTAAGCCAAGCAACAGCACACAAAGCGTTTTGATCGAAAATTTAAAGTTATTCATTATTCTATTATTTTAATTTCAATTCTCCCAAAGTTTTGAACTTTGGGAGAATTGAATCGAAAATTTATTTTTAAATTACATCAAACTCTTACGGCTGGCCAATGTATCGTGGTTATTCTTCGGATTCTTCCAATCTATTTTCTTTTTGGTATCCATACCATTGATGTATTTTTCAATGTTTGTATAACCATCTCCATTGCAATCTTTCACTGCATCCGTTGGGTCGTTTGGATTCAAACCGTTGGCTTTTTCCCATGCATCGGGCATACCATCACCATCAGAATCCACAACCGGCTGACCTTTGTACTCGGGAAGCCCGCCTACCTGACGGATATCGGTAATAATTCCCTGTTTGTACGAATCGGCAGGCAACCGGCGTTTCACATATTTAGGAATAAACAGCGGAGCATCCTGTACATAAATGGCTTTGCCCGTAATAACTGTTTTTACTACCCGCGTATCCACCGCATCGCGCTTGGGGAACGTGGCACCGGCATTTTCCAATACAAAGTTATATGCTTTTTTGGTATCCTGAATATCAACAACCGGCATATCAAAAGCTTTATTTACTTTAATATCTTTTACAAAATCAGCCAGTTTATATTCGTCGGCCAATTGTACACCGCCATCCCAGTTGTCGGCAGTTACTTTTTTATTTCCTTCAACGATATTTCCGGCAACATACGCTTTACCAAATGAAACCGGGCGGCTCTTATCACGTCCGGCTTCGGGTTTCAGCAAGCGGTATGAAATCGGTTTATCGAGCGGTGTGATGGGTCCCGGTTTAAAGTAATTGTTGATAATATTGTAAAAACTGTTATGGTCACCACCATCAACCGATCTATTCCACCAGTTATAAATCACATTGTTGACAAAATTAAAGCCTCCATCCATACCCACCGAACAATTGCGACTGATATTGGAAGCCCATAAATTATGGTAAAACATAGAGTTGTGTCCTCCAATGGTCGAGCCAAAAGCATGATTGTAAGAGTCCATACCCTCCGAGAAGATAGAGTTCTGAATAGTCACATTGACTGTCGGCAGTTTCTCGCCTTTCCCTTTTGCATCACGGTCGTAAACGTGACGATAGATAGACATGTTTTCATCTAATCCCCAACTGGCGGATACATGGTCGATCATGATATTTCCAACGGGATTTCCACCTACCGCATCATCACGGAAACCCACATCCTGCGCTCCACGGCGGAAACGAAGATGACGCAGCACCACATCATGCGTGTCTATCAAAAAAGAAGATCCTGTTACGCAAACTCCATCACCGGGAGCAGTTTGTCCGGCAATGGTGATATAGGGGGCACGAACATGAATAGGGGTGGATAAACGGATGATTCCGGCAACATTAAAGACAACAATACGTGCACCACCGGTTTCACAAGCTTCGCGAAGTGTTCCGGGGCCAAAATCAGCCAACGAAGTAACTACAATGACTTTCCCTCCGCGTCCACCGGGAGTAAATTCGCCACCACCCAAAGCTCCTGGGAAAGCAGGAATCTGCGCTTTCAGCAAATCCTCCGGTTTTGATGCCCAGGGTTTATACGGGCGGCCAGCTTTTTCTTCATTTTGAACGATTGGGAAGGCTTTTTGCCAGGCTAAATCCGATTTACGATTTATTTCAGCCTCCTGACGGGCAACCCGCACTTTTACTGAATCAGGAATAATAGGATATTGGGCATAGAGAGAGCCCATACAGGTGCTCAAGGCCAATATCGATAAAACTTTTTTCATTCGATTTTAATTATTAGTAATTACTGTTTTTAATAAAAACGAATGAGAAACCCTTTTGTAATCAGCAAAATCACTTTTTCTTGTATTTATTCATATATTCCGTCGGAGTTTGCCCGTATTTCTTGCGGAAACACTTTCCGTAATAACCGGCTTCCTTAAAACCAACGGCAAAGGCTATTTCGGAAATGGTCAGGTCAGTATTTTTCAGAAGCTCCAGCGATTTTGTCAAACGGATTTCTTTTATCGTGTCGACAGGTGCCAAACCGGTCAAGCTTTTAAGTTTCTTGAAGAAAGCCGAGCGGCTGATTCCCAAATTATCGGCTATGGAATCTATATTAAAATCGCTGTTATCAATATTTTCTTCGATTACCTGATGAATCTTTTCAAGGAACTGGATATCTTTTTGAACCAGGTAATTTTCATAAATATCTTGTTCGTTTGCTGTCTCGGGTTTTTCCTGTTTCCATATTTTATCCCGGAACACTTTCCGGTCGCTAAGCAATTGTTCGATGCGGGCAACCAGGTATTCTTTGTTGAAAGGCTTGGTAATATATGCATTGGCTCCCATGCTGATGGCTTTTATTTTGGCTTCATCATCATTTTTGGCCGTCAGAATAATTACCGGGATATGACTGATTTGGAAATCATTCCGCATTTGCTGCAGCATTTCTGTGCCGGTCATTTCGGGCATCATCTGGTCGGTAACCACAATGTCGGGGTGATACAGGTTTACTTTCTTCAACCCTTCCACACCATTCCCAGCCGTGTAAACCTTATATTTATCATCCAGTTGCAAACGAAGTAAATTACACAAGTCCTTATTGTCTTCCACTACCAGTAGCGTTGGAAGATCATTTTTAGTGTCATCCGGTTCATTGTCAAACTCATCATCCAATTCATTATTTTCAACGACTTCCCCTTCGATTTCGCTCACAGTATCGCCCACATAAAAATCTACTTCGGAAGGGTTGTAATGATTTTTACCCAACAATAAGTCTACCGTGAAAACCGATCCTTGTTCCGGTTTGCTTTCCACATGAATAGCGCCATGATGCAGGGTGACAATCTCTTTCGACAGTGCCAACCCAATTCCGGTTCCGGGGTAATAGGCATTTTTTGAATTATCGCCCTGGAAAAATCGTTCGAAAATCTCGGCTATTTTATTCTGGGCAATACCAATTCCGGTATCTTCAATCCGTACAAAGCAGCGTTGGCGGTCGTCCGAAAAACCTGTGGTAACATAAATGCTTCCACCCGATTGCGTGAATTTAAAGGCATTGGACAACAGGTTACGAACCACAATCTCAATTTTTTCTTTGTCTGCCCATAAAGGAATTTCCTCGTCAATCAGATGGAACATAAAACTGATTTCTTTTTCTTCGGCCATCACGCTAAATTCTTTGTGGAAAGAATCGACCAACCCATTCAGCTCGCATTGCGAAACATGAAGTACCATTTTCCCATTCTGAATCTTTCTGAAATCAAGTATCTGATTGACCAGTTGTAACATTTGACTGGCATTTTTTTCAATCATCGATACATATTGCAATCCCTTATCGGTCAATTGTTGTTTTTGCTTTAGCTCCTGGATAGGACCCATAATCAACGTTAAGGGCGTTCTGAGTTCGTGCGAGATGTTGGTAAAAAACTTGATTTTCATTTCAGACACACGTTGCTCGATATACATTTCATTTCGCATCCTGAGATAAAACATCACCACTTTTATCGAAACATACACCAGGGCCAAAACCAAAATAAAATAAAACGTTTTTGCCCACCAGGTCAACCACCAAGGAGGCAACACAATTATTTCAAGTGTTCTTTCCGATTTCAACTGTGTGTTAGCCTCATCTATAGCCTGAACACGGAACAAATACTTGCCCGGGGGAACATTTGGATAAGAGGCAATACGGTTGTGGGCATTAAAATGCCATTCATCCTCAAAACCTTCGAGAATGTATTTATAAGAAACCCTATTTTGGTTCTGATAATTCAGGGCGGCAAATTCAATTACAAATGTAGATTGTGTGTGCTTAAGCCTGATAGAATTGGCATATCGAATGGACTCCCTGAGAATCGGATCGTCTTTAAAGCTGTTTAAATCGCGGTTGGACACCAGAAAATCGACTATAAATGTTTTATAATCATTTTTATAGGTTTCAATTTTTTGCGGATTGAATGAAAGGATCCCTTTCCGGTTGCCAAACCACAGCTCACCGGAATTTAATTTTATGGCACTTTCTTCTTCCATTTGAACATTAAAGAATCCATCGTAATGGTCGAAATTACGAAACGTTTCTTTTGTTTTATCAAACCGGGACAAAGCATGCTCGGTGGCAAGCCAAAGGGCATTCTGATTGTCTTCAATGATCGACAGAATAACATCGCTGTTCAATCCTTCCTTCAAACTATATGATTTAAATTCCGGCCGTTTGGATTGACGGTCGTACCTGACCAACTTATTTAATCCGCCTCCAAATACGCTGATCCAAATCTGGGACGAAGCATCTTTATACAAAACATAAATATCATTGTCCGAAATATTTGAACCCAAAGCTTCATTCCGGTAAATTTCAAAATCAATTTTTTCAGGACTGGCAAAATTACTATCGAACGACATCAACCCATCGCTGGTTCCAACCCAAATACGACCTTCCTTATCTTCGGTAATATTCCGGATTTCCATGTATAACCCGAACTTGGGATAATGCGTAAAGCTGTTGAATTTATTTTTAAAACTAACCACGCCATTTTGCGTTGTCACCAAATTCAGCCCACCACCAAACAAGGCCACCCAGATACGGTGGTGGCTATCTTCGTAAGTATAATACACTTCGTTTCCGGCCAATGAAGCGGGATTATGTTCGTTGTACACAAAACGGGTGAAGTTGAAACCCAACGGAGAAGAAGGATTACGCTCGGCACGTACCAATCCATCTCCCTTGGTAGAAAACCACAAATTACCTTTGCTATCTTCCATGATGTGATACACATTTCCGATATTGTAATTTTTATCGCTATAAGTTTGTTTTAGTGTACCATTTTTATCGAGCCGGTACACCTCCGAGTTGCGGGATGCCACCCAAATGTCGCCATTCCGGGTTTGAGCCATTGTTTTTATAGCATAATCGGATGCAGAGGCTGCATTCGCTGCAGGCAAGTGGAACAGGCTAAACTGCTGCTTAGGAAAGCTCACCCGGCTAATCCCACTGGCTGTAGAAGTCAGCCACAGGACATTATCTTTGTCCAGCAAAATATCAAAAAAGGTTTTCTTTTCCCCATTCTGGTTGAATTCGGGCTGTTCGTTTAAATTGGAAAGAGCCAGCGTCGAACGGTCAAACCAAACAGGTTCACCGGAGGTTGTGAGGATGAACATCCCCAATTCTTTGCCATCCTGAATTTTGATGGATTTGTTTACCTTCCCGGCAGGAAAAACGATCCGTTTGCTCACGCGGTTAAACGGATCGTAATAAATCAACGAAGACTGGTTTATTTCAAACCAAACCTTATCGTAACTGTCAATATACGTATTCGTAACCACATCATTCCCTGAAAGCGAAACAACCTTTATGCTATTCATCGTTCGCTCATCGAGTTCGAAAACACTTTTATTGCCCACAGAAACAAGCAGGTTTTTACCATTCAGGCAAATAATATTTTGTACTGTACCTGTCCCGCTAAATACTGCAATCTTGCTTACACTTCCGTCGGAATAATTAATTTTAAATAGATTCCCCTTGTTATCGCCCACCCAAAGTATTTTTCCGAAGCAATAAGCACACGAAAACTCCTGCCCGGCGTCCAGGCTTATTTTACGAAGTACAAAGTCGGAAGGTTTTGACCGGAGAGCCGGTCCTTTCTGGCAAGAGATTATTTTAAAATCAATTCCAATCCAGTTGAGTGTATTCGCATCTTCCACCAGCAGATTGTTCATCAACTTATGTTCGCGTTTGCTCTGCGAATCGTACAACAAGCTAACGTCCAGTTTACCATCACCTTTCGACGAAGCTTTCAGCAGATCTTTATTCTTGGTGAGAAGCAACAAATCACCCGATTCCATTTTTTGAATCTTGATGATCTTGGGGCTTACAGAATATTTTTTCTTGATTTCATTGAATACGTCGTAAAAAAGCTCTTTCCGTTTATCAAAAAGATACAATTTATGATCGATGGTTTTGACCCACAGATTACCGTCTTTTGCTTCAACGATAGTTTGCAGTTTATGCGGCGGAATATCAGTATTGTAATCGCCACGGCTGTTGTAACTCTTAAACTTGACACCATCGAAACTGGTAAGCCCGTACCAAGTGCCAAACCACATAAAACCATCGGCATCTTTCAACGCACAGAAAACCGTATTGTGCGGCAACCCGTTTTCAATGGAATAATCTTTCACAATCATGTTTTTACCGGCAAAAACCGATTGAAAAGCAGCAAACAATACGAAAAATAGAAGTGACGATTTTTTCATGGATGAACGACTTGAAAAGCAATGTGTTTTTTTGAGTACACAAAGATAAATGACATTGAACTGTTTACAATGACTTTACCAGAATAATTTTTCCCAGGGATTATCGCTTCGGAAAGGTACTGCCGGAAGTCCTTCCTTGTTTACAAAGTTGGATTGAGCAGCCTCGTTCCAGGCAAAACGTACATTTACCGGCCGAGGGACATCTGGAGAGGAAACAATCACGTTGTTGCCTTTGATTTCGGCAGTTGCCGGATAGAACTTGCCTTCCGCCCCAGAAACGCTGAACCAAGTGAGCGGTTTTCCATCGCGGCTTAGCAATCCGCCTCCGGGATGGTCAAATGTGATTTCGATAGCATTACCCGCAATCTTCATCGATTTATAACTGGGACCGGAGCAAACCACATCCTTCATTCCATAAGTTTTGTTCAATGCCACCAGCGATAACCGGCGGCCTACTTCCCATTTATAACCCGGATGCAAATCAACAATACTGTCGACAAGGTCGGTAATGGTAACCATGCCTGTTTCCGGCAGTTTGAGCAATAAAGCTTGTGATTCCCAGAACTCAGGAAGATTCTCGGCCGTATGCGGACGCACGTCCTTTGCTCCTGAATAAGTATAAGGTGCGATTTGCACAAAATAAAAAGGAGCTTTCGGTTCGTTCCAATCGTTGCGCCAGCTCTCCATGAGCGCTTTTTGTTTATAGGCATACCGAATCGTTTCGTTCAGGAAACAGGCCGATTCGCCCTGGTACCAAAGAAAACCTTTCAGTGCAAAAGGAATCAGGGGTTGAATCATCGTCGTATAAAACTTGCCCGGGTCGCCGCCATCGGCAATTAATGGCTCCAGCACTTTCCCATCTTTCATTTTAGGCGACACATTCATTTTATCCGCTTCAATCCAGGGTTCTATCCGGCTGCCGGGAACAGCCGAGGAGATCATTCCGATAGGAATATGCAACTTGGCATACAACTCTTTGGCATAGAAATAGCCTACGGCCGAAAAGTCTTTCAGCGCAGCCTCGCTTGCAATAGCCGAACTCCAACCTGTGTGCGTAGAGTCGGGCGACATGTATTTGCGCCGGACCAGAAAGATGCGGATATTCGGGTTACTAGCAGTGAGCAGATCGTCTTCGGCTGGATGTGTACCCCGCACGGTATTTTGCAACTTGCTGTTTTTGCGCATGGCGTATTCCATGTTCGACTGTCCGGAGCAAAGCCACACTTCGCCCACCAGGATATTTTTCAGCACAATGGTATTTTTTCCGGCAATGACCATTTCGCGCGCCTCTTCCGAAGCTTTCATCGGCAACAGTTTCACTTCCCAACGGCCAGAATCGTTGGCCACGGCAATTTTGGTTTGCCCGGCAAAGGTTACGGTTACTTTTTCGCCTTTGCCAGCCGTTCCCCACACGGGTACAGGTTTGTTTCGCTGAAGCACCATATTATGTCCCAGAATTTTGGGGAGAACGACATTGGCTTGAACGGCAGAAAAGCCTGTCAGCGCAAGGCAGAGGAGAATGGAAAGTTTATTTGATTTCATGATTATTATTTTAAACCCCTCCGCTACGTTCATCCCCTTGAAAAGGGGACAACTCAAAATGCGGGGATTTGGTGGTTTTAAACTAGTTGGTTTGTTTCAGAAATTTTATCAAATATGAAAAACTCCGAATTCCGAACACTTCCCTTTTTAAGGGAAGTGCCCGAAGGGCGAAGGGTTCAGGATTTATTTCTTCTCCCCAAACTCCGTTTGTTGTTTTTCTACCTCATCGAGCAGTTTTTGTTTTTCGGCATCGGTAAGTTGTTTGATATCTTTTTGCGCAGCAGCAGCTTTTTTCCCTTTTACCTGTTGTTCATCCATACTGCAAAACGGAAATGCTGCCGGCACGCTTTCCAATTCTATTTCGGCAGCCGTTGGGGCTTGCGTTCCTTCGAATTGAACATGTGCTTTTACTTTGATCTTGCCGGCCTTGGTGGTGGAACGGATTAGCACCGGGGCACTTCCCCACTCCACTGCACGCGGATTGGCGCCAATCGTTTGGTCGCCGATAATTTCGCCTTCGCCTTCCACACTGAATACAATATTATCTTTAGCCAACCGGCGCACGTTGCCGCTGTCGTCGGTAATTTCGGCAATCACAATGACAAAGTCCGAACCATCGGCTATCAGGGATTGCCCTTTGGCGTCGACTGTCAGACGGATTTTCGTAGAACGGCGCGAAGGCATTTTTTTCTCGCTGCAAACCACTTTGCCACCGATAATTCCCTCGACTAAAAGGCTTACCTTTTGCCAGTTTTTCTGCTTGTACGAATATTCGCGGGCTTCCCAGAAATCGAACACGTTTTCGAACGTCACTGGGGCATAAGGCATCGCTCCTTTGAGGTGCACCACCGGTTTTGTCCACGATTTGCCCTCGTAGGCAGTCAGCCGCACCGAGTCGCAATTGCTGAAGACTGTCACGTTTGGTTCCGAGAATGGGGTCATTTCATTCATCACATACACCATAGGCCCGCTTGCCACATTGGGCACATTCACATTGGGGTTTACCTGGCTTTTGAACATATAATAAGCGTATTTTGGCTGGCGGAATGCATCGAAAATACCGCCCCAATACGGATCGGGATGGTAACCGCGCTGATGATCGAACGGATGCCACTGCGCACCACCGATAAACTGCCCGGTAGTGTGGAACATTTCGTCATACGACTTGGCCAATGACAGGGCTTGCACAACCATGGGACGCTCGCCCCAACTGCGGCTGGCCCGGTTGTTATTGTTATGTGCGTACCAATCGTCCACATTCTCGCCAAACTCGCGGGTGAAAATACATTGGTTGGCTTTACCCTCGTCGGTAGGCCAGCCATACACCACGTCGTAGTTCTCGGCCACACCTTCCGAATGCAAATCGGCGGCAGCACCCGGTGCCCCCGGATAGGGGAATTCATCTTTGGTAATTTTCAATGAATTCAACGAGAAATCTTTCGGAAAACGTGTTTCATTCAGGATTGGTTCCCACAGCAATACCGAAGTATGATTGCGATCGCGGCGAATCAGGTTGTGGGTATTTTCGTATACCAGTTGTTCAAACTTCGGATCTTTGTTCCAGAACTGCCAGCCCGGAGTAGCCACGATAATAAACATCCCCAGTTCATCGCAAGCGTCCATAAAAGCCGGGTCTTGCGGGTAATGTGCTGTGCGAATAATGACGCAACCGGCATCGCGCAGGCGTTTTACATCGCGCCACTGTTGGGAATTAGGAACAGCATTGCCTACATAAGCAAAATCCTGATGACGGTTTCCACCAATGAGTTGACCGTAAGGTTTGCCGTTCAGGTAAAAACCATCCTTGCCCCGAAACTCGGCTTTGCGAATTCCAATGCGAAGAGCGCCACCGTCCAGGGCTGTTTTTCCTTCTTTTACCAATAAATTTACCCGATACAAGTTGGGCATTTCGGGCGACCAAAGTTTTGGATTGCTTATCGTTGTTGTTTGATACAACGTTTTCGATTCACCGGGACTCAGCGACACCTTAGTATTCAGTTTTTTCACCAATTTCCCCTGATTATCCAGGAATGAGGTTTCGAGCACTACCGTTTTGGCTTTCGACCCGTTGTTTTTCACTTCGGTATTCACAAACACACCGGCACTTTTGGCTGAAATATTGTCGTAATGCACAAATACCCCGCCACCGGCAGTTTTCCCGGCTTCGATAGCGTCGGTAATGGCCACTTTGTTTTTACAAATCAACCATACATCGCGGTATATGCCGCCGTGGTACGCAAAATCCAGAGTAATTTGAGGTTTGCCCGGAGGGAACGTTTTATCGTCGCTGTTATCGGCCATCACCGCCAGCTGGCAGCTCTCACCAGACTTAACGCCCAGGGCAGTCAGGTCAATCGTAATGGGCAAATAACCGCCCAGATGTTCCTTTACCAATTTGCCATTCAGGTAAATCTTTTGCTTGCCCATAATGGCTTCGAAGTGTATCGACACATCCATGCCTTTGCTTCCGGCGGGTACCACAAAACGTTTCCGGTACCACGCGATGCCCTGATAGTTCCGGCATCCGCTGGCTTCGGCTGGCATCAACTCCACCGTATGAGGGGTGGATACCACATCCCAGGCCGAATCATCAAAAACTGTTTGAAAGGCATTCTTTACATCGCCCCGGTGAAACCGCCATCCGGTGTTGAAATTATACACTTGCCGCCCACTTTCTGCCAATGGGAAAAACCCGGCTACGGAAGTTTGAGCCATTGCCAACGGACAAATGAAGAAACAGAGGAATGTGAGAATAAAAAGGTGTTTGGGTTTCATTATATATGTTGCTATTTTATTTTTTCGGTTGATTTCTGACCTTGAAGTATTTCATCCTGCCTTTGGGGACCGTTGTCTTGCTCTTGCTCCATTTCATCCTGCTCTTGTTCCATTTCGTCCTATCCTTGCTCCATTTCGTCTTGCCTTTGAGACATATATTTCTCCCCTTGAGACACTTCGTCCTATGCTTGATCCATTTCGTCTTACCTTTGAGACATATATTTCTCCTCTAGGGACATTCCGTCTTGCTTTTGGGACATTTCGTTATACCCTTAGGATATTTAAGCTTTCAAAAACACTACATCCAGCTTTGTAAGTACGTATACTTTGTTAGATCGTATAAATTTATAAAAGACTATTTTCACTGTTTGCTAATAATTTCAACATATGACAGTATATTGTTCCTGTTACTTATTATCGCATCATTACCTCAACATCCTTTTTTCTGCTTTCGGGGAGCACAATCAACTTCAGTACTTTCCCGTCCTTCAACTCCGCTTCCACTGTTGTGTTCTTCGGAGCATGAAGCTTGAAATGCACATTCCACTCGCGTGGCCAGGCAGGAAAAAGGAGTATTCTCCCATCGACGGTAGTTTGCAACAACATTTCCTGCAAACCAATCATACCGCTACCACCCCAGTTGTGGTCTGGACTCCAGTCAAAACCCGGTCCCCAAAAGGCCGGGAAACGATACGGGCCATTCGCCAGTTTGAGTTTATTCAAGCGTTTGGCCTCATCAGTCAGGCCCAGGCAAGCGGCAAAAATATTATCCTGTTTCCAACCCACATGGCTACGAAATTTCAATGCATCAAGATCATTGAAATAGGTATTCCGGGCAATATCCAGACTATCTTTTCCAACGCCGTAGATCCGCCACGGAAACACTGGGTAAAGTTGCGGCGATTCCACATTATTCACCCGCTCCCAGGTTTTGGCAGGTGCAATCATCGTCTTTCCATTGACAACTCTCAGCGGAATTTCCGGAATCGTTTTCAACAATGAATCATTGCCCAACGATTTCAACACAGTATGCAGTGCAGCAATGGTGCTGGCCGGATTATTGGCCATTTTGTAGGTTTCGCAGGCCGAAGCGGGAAACAAAATCAATTTCCCGTCGCCGTCAAGCGCTTTGCGTCCGCGGTGTTGCGCCAAATAACGATAATGCTCGTCGAAAAAACGAACACAACTTTCGATCAACGGTTTGTATCGGGAAATATCGGCATTGGCATAGCTTTTTGTTTCCAATATCATTTGGCAAAACTCCAGAACCGTATCCCAGGTATATTCAAGCCAGGCATTGTATTCCACTCCTTTGTCGAAGTAATCCGGGCGTTTCCATCCATATTCACTTGGATTGGGCAATCCAAAATTTTCGAGCTGCTCTGTAAAGCAAGCACCACCGTGTCCCCAATACGTTTTAGAGCGGAGCTCGGCATTTTTCAAAATCCGGTTGTAAAAATCGAACTGCGGAACCATCAAGTCGGCATCACCACTTTTAAGCATGGGCCAATACACGAGCCGTTGGTTTTGTGCAGTAAAAGTTCCACCTGTCCAACGACGATAGTCCGGGGTGAATTTTAGGGCAGAGTCAACCTTTACCGGATCGAAAGTAAAGAGCCCGCCATTGAAGCGGGTTGGCCACTGGCTGTGGGCATTGCAGCCCAGCATGTAGCGAAACAACGTGTAGTTGCGGGATAATTCGGATGCTTCGCCCTCGGCATGAATAAAACTGCGGTTCCAGAAAGCATTCCACCAGGCAATGGTTTGCTTGCGGTCGGTTTTGGGGTCTATTGCAGCAATCGTGCGGGTAAGTGCGTCATACCAATCCGATCTGTTTTCTGACTGAGATACCTCAAGGGCAATGTTCACGGTTTGATTCGTAGCTGGCTTTTTACTTTTAAAAATCCAGGATTGATAATCAGTGCCGCTGTATGCTCCTTTCTCTACTCCTGTAAAAACAAGGTTATTTCCCCACATTTTACCTCCCGATGTCAGGTTTGAAAGCGGATTGTACAGTTGGGATTTCACACTTTCAAGGCCCTGTTGGGCAACGGCGGCATCAAAAACAGTTTTTGAAAGGTTTCGGTGAAAGAAAGTCACTGCATTTCCCGAAGCAAAAACAGAGTCTTTGTCGGTAACCAATCCCTTCGGGGATGCCCACTTGTATGAACCCTGGTCACCTTCACCTTTCCGCACCGGACGGTCGGCATACCGCCAGTTTTCGTAATGCACTTCGGAGGAAATTGCCTGTTTACTTTGAATCTGAACGTGAATCACCGGCTTAAAAACATCGGCCCAAAGCTGCACGGTAGTTCCGTTGGCCGAAATCTCCACGTATCCGTCGTTAAGCTTCAGTTCCTGGCGAAAATTGGTAGCATTGCCGAAAGGATTAGGAGAAAGCCGAACCCGAAACCGGCCCTGTTTGAGCATGGTATTGTTTTCATCAAAAGCTCCGCTCCTGCTTACGTAAAACAACACATCACCATGCTCCACCCACACGTTCATACCCACATCGCCCCCACCGCAAGGCATGGATTCCGATGAATTATGCGAAGGGGAAGTCCAGGTATAATCCGGTTCGGAAAAAGAACACAATAAAAGAAACAATAAAAGAAACCCTAGCCCCTGAAGGGGAATAAGACCCCTAACCCCTAAAGGGGAACAGAAGTTAGTTTTGTCTTGTATATTTCTCTTATTCATAATCTTTGATTTAAATAGAATGAAGTAATAATGCTCCCCTTTGGGGGTTAGGGGTTCTTTGGAGCTTAATTATCACCAGTTATCACTCCTGAAACTTGATACAGGCAAACCTTCGGTACTGAACAAATCGCCTTCGGCATAATTTTCGAATGCGTAACGCACTGCTAACGGTTTTTTTACCTCCTCGCTTTTCACGTACATCTTGCTGCGAACAATCCAGGCTTTAGCCGGGTGGAAAACTTTATCTTGTCCGGCTACCGTAAATAGTTTCGATTCAAAGTTATTAGCCGAGATCCACATCGGTGCACGCTCGAAATTGACGATCACCGTATCGCCCTGAATTTCGATGTTTTTATAAATCGGACTTTCAGACGCAATGCCTTTCAGCCCGTAAGTTTTGGTCAAGGCCAACAACGCCAACCGTTCACCGGGAATTTGCTTTTTGGAAGGATGAATTCCCCCTTTATAACCGGCATCCATCAATACCGCCATACCCGATTTAGGTATCATTGCTTCAGCTTTTTGTTGCGCTTCACGAAGATAAGCCGAATTAATGACTTCTTTGCCTTTTTCAGTAACTAATGAATAATCGTACGGAGCAATCTGGCAATAATAGAAGGGAATGGTATCGGTTTGTGCCCAATTCTTTCTCCACCCGGCTACCATGGTGCTAAACATAGCGGAGTAGGAATCGGCTCGGTCATAATTTGTTTCGCCCTGATACCAGATCACGCCTTTCATTGTCAAACCCACCAACGGATGGATCATGGCCTGGTAAAGCGTAGTTGGTGTGCGGTTTTTCTCCTTGACATCAGCCTCTTTCCTTGGAATTTTTACCGACGGAAATGCACGTAACATATCTTCGGTCATCCACGCTTCCACGCTGGAACCACCCCAGGCACTAAGCACCAACCCCACCGGAACATTGAGCGTCTGGTTCAGCAACCGTCCGAAATAATATCCGGTGGCGCTGAATTCCTTTACCGTTTCGGGCGAGGCTTCCTGCCATTGTCCGATCACATCGGCTTGTAGCTGGATAGTAGAATTGCGCTTAACGGTAAATAAACGCAGGTTCGGATTGGTACTTTTCAGAATATCCATGTTAGCTCCTTCCACGCCTTGGTTTTTGAATCCTTTCATAGGCATTTCCATATTACTCTGACCGGAGCAAAGCCACAGTTCGCCTAAAATAAGGTTATTCAGAGTCAATGATTTCCCATCACTGATCGTAATGGTTTGTGGTTTTCCATCGGTTTTTGGAGTCGTTATGGAAGCTTTCCAGTTTCCGGCAGCATCAGCAGTTGTTTTCACCCCGTTTTTGCTCCATGATGCCTTGATGCTAACGGTTTTGTTTGCCTCTGCTTTTCCCCAAAGATTCACCTGTGTGTTTTGCTGCAGCAACATGTTGTCGGAAAATATGGCGGGAAGTTTAATCTCGGCATAAATGGCAGAAATCGAAAAAAGGAATATGAATAATACCTTTGAAATACGTTTCATGTGTAAATAATTGTGTTTTTAATGTCACATGGAACTCGCATGGCAGATTTTCATGTTATTTAGAAAATACCGTATCCATGCTTGTTTCATATAATGTTGTTTTTATTTTTGAATAATCGTTACCGGTCCAAGCAAACCCGACTCCAGCAACTTATCTTCGCTCATGCGGTACTTGCCGTTCGTCCAGATACCTGGAAACGGTGGCGTACCTTTATCAGCACCTTTAATGGCATTTGCCCAAGTGTTTACCACCTCAATTTCAAGTGCATTCGTCCCTTTTTTCAGTGCTTTGGCAATATCCACCTGATAAGGAGCTGTCCACGCTGTACCGCAGTCTATCCCGTTGAGGCGAACCGTTGCTAGGTTACATACTTTACCTAATTTCAGACAAGCAGAGTTGGTTGTTCCATTCCAATTAAAATTGGTTCGATAAATAGCTGTCCCTGAATAAAACAGAATCAAGGGGTTTTCGTTTTTACTCCAATCGAAAAGTTTGTCTGTGCTGACCGATTGCTTGTTATTGATAAACGATATTTCCCATTTCCCGTTTATTTCCAAGAAACCGGAAGCTGTATTTGTTTGCAACGTTTTTTCTTCAAATGTTTTTGTATTATTTTCGAACAACACAAAAACAGATTGCGCAGCATCCAACGAAAGCTTAATCGCAGTTCTACCCGCTTTCGCTTCCCATTGTTCAGGGGAAGTGATTTCACCCGTCACCGGATTCAACAGTTGAGGAGTTTTCCCCGAAATACGGAATGACACATCAATCATTCTAGCTGCTTTTTCCTGATTCGAAATGAAATAGATATCTGCTTTTTCGTCCTGACGATGCGTCCAAGCAATATTTTGTGGTGCAATGATATCACGTTCCAAGCCAATGAAATTATCGGATTGATAAGGTAACTGAGGAACGATTACTCCGGCTTGTTGTAATTCTGCAATTTTACGCTGCACTTCTGCCGAATAGGGTTTTCCATCTGGATTCATTGGGTGTTGGGTAGGTATAACCAAGACTTTGTATGAACCGCCACCCGGCATCACCAACCGCCCATTTTCAGCTTTTGCCAAGCGCAACAAGGCATCTTTATTAAAAGAATCGTACGCATACCCGTTTAATGGATTTACCCAGTTATCGAGCGTGAAGTTATTGGCAGAGTTCGAAACCCCGGCAGGCATTTCGCGCATGGGTTGACCGGCATTCGTAAGACGTTTTTGCTCCGCCTCCACGCGGTCCTTGCCAATTATTCCTGGAAGAAAAGGCACCAAACGATCAGGAGTAAAAGCACGACGGGGCACTTCTTCGCCTGTAAATACAGCAATATCGGCAACCGGGTGGCCATATTGCAACAAGGCCTGGCAACGTGTTACATAATCCACAAAAGCTTTCCCCTGTTTCCACCAGGTTTGGTCGCGCTGAAAATAGAGCCCGATGCCGTCAAGCGTTGTGCCCGGAGCTTTGTCTACATACGGATTATGCACAAAAACATGGAAAAACACTTTGTTGATTCCCAAGGCAAAATTCCGGTCCAATAGTGGTTTCAGCAAAGCCGGGTCTTCATCCCAATTGGTACGAAGCTGTGTGAAGCTTTCTGACTGAATTATATTTTTACCATAGATATGCGCCCCGCTTATCGCATCGAGCATATCGTTAGGTTTGTCGTGTGTCGGGCTGCGCAACCAAAATTCGCCCATCGGTCGGTCTACTTCTTTGAAGTGCAACATCCCGTCGCTCACCATGGTAGGCGCAACACATTCAGCCGAAGTTTCACAACCGTAAGCTCTCGCATTTTTCTGCATCACGTTGAAAAACACATCCGAAACCAATTCTGAAATGGTGGTACGCACATCGCGCAAAACCAGTTCTGATTTTGAAGCACTTTCTACCGAATAGCCAGCCAATACCGGCAAATACGGCATTAAGTCATATCCACGACGGCTACGAAATTCTGCGGTAAAGTTATCGCTCCAATTCTGGCTTCCACACTCCCAACTATCGATGTGCATAAACTTTAATACACGATGTGCCAATGCCGGATTAGTCTTAGCGAATGTAGCGCCAAACCAGTTATCGAATTGCTTTTGAACGGCAGCTTGTGAGAATTTATCACATTCCAGCCCTTTTCCACCTCCAGCGGTAGCATTGGTCGAGCCGGTGGAAGTATGACCCATACGCAAAATACGCCAGTTGCCTTCTGGTAATTTGCAAGTTAGCTTTCCATTTTTGAAATAAGAAGTAAGATTGATAATTCGATCCTTAGGCGTACAATCTGCGTGGGGAATCTCCAGTTCTGAAGTCTCATTTGCCACACGCCAAACCAATCCTGCTTTGCCTTCCCACTGGTTGATCCGCGGTTCGGAACTCAGTTGCATGGCTTTGATCTTCAAGGTTGGTTTCCATTTAGCTGCATCCAGGTCTTCGCTGCCCGGCTCACTTCCCGCGGGTGTCCACGAAAGACGGAAAAAACGGGCAGTCGTTGGTGGAACACTGAACGTACTATTGAAACCTGTATTTTGCCAACCTTGACGAGCCGGAACAAGTTGCTTGATGAGTTTGAAATTGATACCGTCGTCGCTAGCCGAAACAGCCAGCCGTTGCGATTGAATATTATTGCCTGCAGGAGTTATTTCAATGGTTCGCAGCGTGAAAGGTTTTTCATAAGCATATTGAATATAACAAGGTTTTGTGGCTTTAAAATCTTTATCCGGAACAGAGAACGGGATAACATCATCGGGATTGTTGCTAAAAACTGAAAAACTACCCTTAAATCCTTTGGAAGAGACTTCGGTAACCGGAAGTGCGTAAACCGCAATATCTTCGTAATAATTTTGAACCGTTTCGGGTTGGCGAACAAGCAAGTTCTTGAGTTTTCCTCCAGAGACAATGGTATCGGAAAAGACCAGTTTTTGCATCGATTCCGAAGGTTTGATCCACGGGCCGCCAGCAAGGGCAAAGCCATCGGAAATATGCATGCCGAGTTTAAGTCCAAGCCGGTCAGCTTGAATCAGACTATAATGCACCATGTCCCACCATTCGGGTGTAAGTTGCGAAACCGGATTTGGATAATCGCTTCCTTCAATGCCTTTTATAGGCATTAAATATGCTCCTCCCAAACCAATTTGTTTCATAGCCTCAAGATCGGCTTTGATACCTTCTTTCGACACCGCCCCATGCATCCAGTACCAGAATGTCCAGGGCTTGGCTTCGGTGGGAGGTGTTTTAAAGTTGTCGTAAAAAGAAGTTTGGGAGAATACAGTAACAGAAAAAAACAATAAAAAGAACCCCCAGCCCCTAAAGGGGAGCTTTAAGGAACTCCTAACCCCGGATCCCTGACGGGAAGCTAAATCAGTTTCAATATCTATATCTTTCTCATTCATAAACCTATATTTAAAATAGAACGAAGTAATTATGTTCCCCTTTAGGGGCTAGGGGTGGTCATTTCATTTAAATTTCAGTACAATTCGTCCGGTATACACACCATCCACCCATTTCGGCTGTGATGAAGGACCGATCAAGTCGGTAGTATTTACTTTATTGCGCACGGCAGGAATCACATTCAGAATGGAGATACCACTTTTCGGCAGGGTGTACAACAATTTATCGCGACCATCACGCGGTTCGTAAACCCCTACGTACGAATTTGGCGTTTCGTTGGCAATGCTGATTTCGCCCTCCGACGTTTTCAGGTTCATCCAACTTACATGGGCAAAGTAACCTTTAAATTCCGGATAGGTAAAGGTTTCGCCCGGAATAGGATCGTTGTAATCATTTTCCCAAAGATCGTAAACCGGACCTTGTGTACGGTTTTGCCAAACACGGTACGGACCATCACCCAGCCAGCGTTTGTGCTGCATTTTTTCCTCCGGATAATCGAATTTCACACCCAATAAATCGACCACCGCACTAAAGTTATAGCTATAATCCAGCGTCATGGTTCCATCGGGAGCAATGATCCATTGTGCTTTATCCAGATTGCCCAACTTATAATTAGCCGTAACAATCAAGTTAGTGCCGTCTTGTTTTACATCAAAACCTTTGAAAACAGCTGCATCGGTAAATTCGGTATAGATGCGTTCTTTGGCATGGGCTTGTTCGTCGTCATGATTATAGAATTGATCGAGCGAACGATCGGCACGGCGGGCAGCAATAAATCGTGGACCGTTAGCAAAACTGATTTCGTGACCTGACACTGAAACATCTTTCAACTCACCATCTTTATTGCTAAATGTATATTTATTTTTCCCAGCCGAAACGATTAGCTTATCATCTGTTTTCTCGGAAGTAGGAATCGTACCACTTTCAGTTACAATTTGTTTTGCGACAGTCAATGGAAATGACCAGCGCCAGAGTTCTTCGCCCCGGTAATCGATAACAACCAGGAATAATGCCTCTGCTTGCGGATCAATCGTTGTGTTCAAGTTGAGTTTTCCACTCGTGTGGGGCACAATATCCGAGCCTTTTATTTCGCCTTGTTTCAATACTTTTACTGTTCCTTTTTCGTCGGAAATAGCAGGGAACTTAACTTGTTTCCATACAAAGCGGCAAGTAGTTGTATTCAGAAAGTCATAACGGTTTTCAACAGTCAATGCTCCGGTAAAATTCCGGTCAATCGATTTCTCCATTACTTGAACAGGACACCATATTTGCTTGATACTGTAATAACTTCCTTCTTTTTCGTAATGCGGTCCCACAATGCCGTCGCAAGCCCAGTTTCCCTGATTATCAATAAAACCGTTCATATCCACGCGTTTCACACCTTCATCCACCAACGCCCACAGAAAACCACCTGCACAACGCGGGTGCTTACGCATCATTTCCCAGTAATCATACAATCCAGCTCCCAAGCCACCATCATACAAACCGTGAAGAAATTCAGTAGGCATAAATATTTCAGGTTTGCGCATGTAGTTTTGCGATTCGCCATACGAACGGTAATGCATGGTTTCGAAACCGCCAAAGTTGCCCTGAGGATGAATTACCGGACGTTTTTGCACATCGTATTTATGAAATTCACCATTCAGTTCATCATTCCAACCGCCTTCGTTGCCGTTGCTCCACCAGATCACGCAAGGATGATTTACATCACGCTCCACCATTTCTTTGACCAGTTTTACGCCAACAGTCGTATCGTAATGACCGTGCCATCCACCCAATTCATTTTCTACATACAAACCAAGTGAATCGCAGGCATCCAGAAACTCAGGATCAGCAGGATAATGTGATAACCGAACGGCATTCATATTCATGCTTTTGATCAACAATACATCCTCAATATTCTTAGCTTTGGAAAGCGTACGCCCTGATTCCGGACGGAAACTATGGCGGTTCACCCCGCGGATATTCACTTTCACTCCGTTGATATACAACCCATCGCTTTCACGAACTTCAATAGTCCGGAAGCCAAACTTATCCGTAATTTGATGCAAGACAGTACCATCGTTAGCAATAAGCGAAACCTGCGCCGTATACCGGTCAGGTGTTTCGGCAGTCCAGAGTTTTGGTTTCTTCACCGACAATTCGATGGCAGACCAGTCGGCTGCTGCTTTTAGGGCTGAAACCGATTCGACCACTTTATTTCCCCATGCATCAAAAATAACCATTTTCAAACTGACACCTTCCGTGGCACGATTCAAATAGCAATTGGCTTTAAACGAACCGTCCGCTTTAGCATCGATGGAAAGTTGGGAGATGTGAATAGCAGGCTTTACTTCCAGAAAAACCGGACGGAAAATACCCCCGAAGTTCCAGTAATCAGCTCTGCGCTCGGCCATATTCACACCTGCATTGGCACTTTCTTTGCTTACCGTGACTTCGAGCAGGTTCTTTTTCCCAAATTTCAATCGACGGGCAATATCGTACGAAAAGCGGTAAAAAGCACCCTGATGCATTTCACCGGCCTTCTGGCCATTAATCTTCACTTCGGTATCGGTCATCGAGGCCTCGAAAACAATCGAGACTTGTTTCCCTCTCCAGCTTTCGGGCACATCAAACTCGTATTTGTACATCCCTTTTTCTTTAGCGACACCATCGGGAAAAGCTTTTCCATACCAGCGCATGCCGTATTGAAATTCCCCAAAACCTTGTAATTCCCAGCACGATGGCACACCAATTTTAGTCCATTTATTGGAATTCAGGCCATCGGTGCAGAAAAAATCCCATTGCTTCATATCATCGCAGCCGTGACCGGAGAGGTAAATACGTTCGGTAACCGGCGTGGTTTTCTGAGCAAAAACGGAGGAGAATACGATTGCAACAAATGCAAAAATGGAAAAGGTTCTTATACGATTCATTCTTTCAAAATTATACATGATAACGTAAGAACAAGACGAAAAACACAGGTATTTGTACCCATAAGTTCTCAGGGGAAAAAGTAAAAATCCTGTTTATTCCCCGATTACCGACTTTCGGTATTCGGTAGGACTCATGCCAGAATATTTTTTAAACTGCTTATTCAAATGACTGGCATCACTAAAGCCAAACTCATACACCATTTCATTTATCTGCATGTCGGTGTAGCGAAGACGTGTTTCTATCAGTTTCATCCTATAACCGGTAATGTACTGTTGAATGCTTTGTCCGGTTTTGGTTTTAAAATATTCGCTTATATAGGTGGGCGAAACATGAAAATAGCTTGCAAGCTTTTGGGTCGAAAGTTCTTCGGGCTGATAGATATTCCGGTGAATATAATTAAGCATCGAAACTGCATCGGTCACATGCCCTTTGTCGGCCGGCAAAGGACTAATGAGTGTTATATTTCTTGCTGCAACCGTAATAATGGTATTGATGAGCTGCTTTATGAGCTCTTGCTGCTGCGGGTCATGATTGGCATGTTCTCTGATCAGCGCTTCCACCAACGACCGAACCAAAGGTTTATCGGTTACCGTCTTTAGTATACAGCCCGGTAAATGATTGTGATTATGAAAAATAAATTCAAGTTTCTGAATCCAGTCTTTACTCTGTGTTTTCAGGTAACTGTCGTTAAACCGGATAAAGAAAAATTTTGTAGTAGCTGCAATCTCAAAACCGTGTGAATCCTGTGGAAAAATAAGAAACAATTTGTCGACCGCATAAGGCAAACGGTGATTATTAATGATCTGAATGCCCTTTCCTTCCAATACAAATACCATCTCAAAGAAGGTATTGGTATGTTCGGTTGGCCGATAGTCCTGCAACTCCTGTAGTTCTAGTTCAAAAGGCTGATATAGATTACGTATTTCCATGTTGCAAATGTACAAACAAATCCAATGATTGTACAAATAATGCCTGTTTATTATTGACAACTTTGCATCGATAAATAAATCATAAACAACTAAAATATGGAAACAACAACTTATTTAATTTTACGACTTGCCATAGGTGCAAGTATGTTTGGCCACGGATTGGTGCGATTGCCCAAGTTATCACTATTCAGCCAGTGGATGGTGAGTAGTTTTGATAAATCGATGTTACCCAAAGTAGTAATTATTCCGTTCAGTTATGCCTTGCCATTTGGCGAGTTTCTGGTTGGAATGTTATTGATTACAGGACTCTTTACCAAGCCTGCATTATTTCTGGCTGCCCTCATTATGTTGGCTTTAATCTTCGGTACAGCAATGATTGAAAACTGGGAAGCACTCCCGTCGCAATTAATACATGTTGCATTTTTTGCCATACTGCTCCATTTTATACAATACAACGGTTGGGCATTGGATAACTTATTAAAGAAATGAGCCATGGGTTCCAGAAGAAATTTCATCAAGCAATTAGGTATATTGGGAGTTGCCGGTATGATGAATCCAGTAGATATGATTTCAGAAATATCAAAAAACAAAAGTATGAATACAACAAAAAAGACTACATGGGCAGATGGATCGAGACTCGTCGTTTCGGTTTCCATGCAATTTGAAGCTGGAGGACAACCCGACAATGCCGAAAGTCCTTTTCCGCAAAATATACAAAAAGGGTTTATTGACTTACCTGCCGCCACCTGGTACGAATACGGGTATAAAGAGGGCATTCCCCGCATGCTTGATAACTGGGATAAACTTGGCATAAAAGTCACTTCGCACATGGTAGGCACGGCGGTATTAAAAAATCCGGCACTGGCAAAAGAAATTGTGCAACGCGGACACGAAGCTGCTGCACACGGAATGAGCTGGAGTACGCAATATACCATGCCTTATGAAGAAGAAAAACGGTTTATCAAAGAAGGCGTGGATGCAATTAAACAAGTAACTGGATTTGAGCCTATCGGTTATAATGCCAACTGGCTAAGGAGAGGTAAAAATACATTGGACATACTGCAGGAACTTGGTTTCAAATATCATATCGACGATTTGAGCCGCGATGAGCCTTTTATTATTCAGGTAAAAAATAAAGATTTCGTCATTGTACCATATACACTCCGTTGCAATGATATTATGTTGATAGAAGGCAAGAATTTCTCGACTGATCAGTTTCTGAATCAGGTGAAAATGGAATTTGACCAACTCTATGCCGAAAGTGAAACCCGGCGTAGGCAAATGTCCATCAGTTTTCACGACAGGATAGGCGGTACACCTCAAATGGTACAAGCAGCTGCACAAATAATCAGTTATATGCAAAAGCACCAAGGAGTGACTTTTAAACGAAAAGACGAAATAGCTGTCATGGCATTGCAAGATAAAACAACCTTAAGAGAATAAGAAAATACTGCATGTTGGCAGAGTGCCCCTTGAAAATTGGCTATTACTGAAGAATAGATACATTCTTGCAGTAATAGCCAACTGTATTACAAACATCTGATTTTAATGCTTTAAATGTAAATGAGTCTCACTTCGTTACACAAACTACTGAATAAACTCCAATAAATCATACACTGTGCATCGAAAAACAACAAAAATATCAGTATCCGAATGCCAAGGCTCCACCATCAACACTAAAATCCTGTCCGGTGATGTAAGTGGCTGCCGGCGATGCCAAAAAACAAATCATTGCAGCCAGTTCCTCCGGTATGCCAAACCGATGCAAAGGCATACGGTTTAGTATTTTAGATTTACGGTCATCATCCATCACTTGTTGCGACATTTCAGAAGGAAACCAACCCGGCGATACAGAGTTAACCAATATATTATCAGCACTCCACTCTACTGCCAAACCACGCGTAATGCCTAACACAGCGGCTTTACTTGACGAATAAGGTACCACTTCCGAGAATCCCAGGTAAGAAGCCATAGATGATATAGTAATAATACGTCCAATATGCGCCGATTTTTTCAGGTACGGATAGGCTTGTTTACAACACAATAAAACTCCCGTTACATTTACGTTGTGAATAGAGTCCCAAAGCTCCTTGCTTACTTCTTCTGCTCTGACCCGTTGCGTAATTCCGGCATTGTTTACTAACACATCTATGCCTCCACTTTCACCTATTTCGGTTATTTTTTGCCGGATACTTTCTTCGCTACTCACATCAATAGTATCAAAAATCACGTTGTCAGGAATAGCTTGGTTGATATCAACCTTTGGTTTTCCTGACCGGCTCAACGCAAAAACAGTAGCACCACATTGAGCCAGATTAATGGCTTGCTGCAGACCCAAGCCACTGGAAGCACCTGTAACGATAATCCGAAGCCCTTCGAGTGAATATAATTGTTTTAGTTTATCCATATCAAATTTCAGTCAATGAAGCATCCTTGAATGAAAAACCCCATCCCGGACGATCGTGAGGAAGTGTATAGCCGTTTTTAATTTCGAGCGGATAATCAATGAGCGGGTCAATCCAGTCGAAGGATTCGGCACCTACACCGTTACTTACCGTGCAAAGCAAAGGTATATCGTAATCTTTATAATAATGAGGAAGTACCGGGATATTATAACTTTTAGCTAACGCAGCACTATCGCGCCAAGCTTCCACACCACCCAAACGAAGAATGTCGGGTTGCCAAATATCCAGAGCATTACGTGAAAGAAGTTCACGCAATGGCAAAGTAGAATATTCTCGTTCGCCCATAGCCAAAGAGATGCCGGCCTGATTGCGCAACAGGGCATATCCTTCAAAATCGGAATGATCAATTGGTTCTTCAAACCATTGAATATGAAGATCCCGGGCTGCCCGTGCCAATGCCAGTGCGTTTGGGACTGTCATTCCTTGATTGGCATCCATCATTATTCCTATTTCATTTCCTACAGCTGCACGCACTTGTTTAAGACGATCGAAATCTTCTTTCCAGTCAGGCTTACCAACTTTAATCTTTACAGCACGAAATCCACGTGACTTATAATCGGTTACTTCAGCAATCAATTCTTCAGGAGAGTATGAACTCCAACCACCGCTACCGTAAATTGAAATTGGCTTGCGGGATCCGCCCAGCACTTTCCAGATAGGCTGACCGAGTTTTTTACACCAGGCATCCCACATTGCCATATTATAAGCAGCCTGTGCCCAACGGTTTATTCCTTCCAATCCGAAATATTCATTTGCATGATTCAGGTCCTCGAAACATTTAACGGTTTCATTCACTTCACGTCCAATGACCATTTCACCTACATCTTTCATGGCTCCGGCAATTGCCCTTGGGCTATACTGAAAGCTTAAAAGATATGATTCACCCACAATACCACTTTCGGTAGTGATACGCAGCACCAAAAAAGATATTTCTGTCAGCGTATGCGTTGCATCTGCAATCGGTTTTCTCAGCTGGGCTGTAGCTTTGAAAACCGCATAGTTTTTAATCTTAGTCATTATTATGTATTTAATTATTTAAAACTGCATAATCTAACATGCAGTACATGCTCTTTCTTTTCAACAGCATATTTCTTCAATACACCCGGACCACAACTGCTGTTTCCAAGTCCAAGTACAGCACAATCGAGGCTTAGTATGACCTCTTTGCGCGGAACAAGGTTGCAATCATGGGCTTCGTTAGCCAAATCGTTTGCAGCAAAATGAATGGCTGAAGCCGAAAAGGTTTTCTCTACTGCCGAAACCTGCAAACCCTGTCCTTTCGCATTTTTCAATGCCAGATACCAGATTTCTTCATGATTGCCAGTTTCTTGCGGGCGGGGATAATGAAAAAACTGCCCGGTAACGGTACTCTTCCATGAACCAACTGTCGTTGAACTTTTCCGGTCGGGGTAATTTTCCCACGGTCCTTGTCCGTACCAACTATAGTTTTCCAATTCCGGATTCAGGGCCAGGGCTATTCCGAGGCGTGGTAACTCAGGCAATGTACCCAGCGGATTAAACCTGCACTCCAAATCAACCTGACCGTCGGACGTAATGGTGTAAATGAATTTGGCGGTCACTTTTCCGCTTTTATACTGATTGGTTTTATAAATCCGAACCTGTAATGCGCCATCTTTTCGAACGGAATGGACAACCGAATCCACACTAACTTTGGGCGAATCCAATCCTTGCACTTTCCAGTCTTTGGCAATCCAGCTTCCGAAACCTTTATCGTTATCGGTCGGTGCACGGAAAGCCTGAACCACGGGTTGATTTTCGAATCCGGTTGATATGGCCAACATTTCTTTTCCATCGTAAGCCAATGATTTCAGATTGCCGGTTTTGGTGTCCCAGCTTGCAGAAAAACGATTGCCTGAAACAGTCAGGTCATTGTTTTTTTCATTGATTTTCAAATTGCCTTTATTGATAATTTCTGCTTTCTCTAATTCTCCTTTCTGCAAGCAAAATTGTTCCCAGCCCACTTCCTGTCCAGCCTTTGCCCACACACAATCAGCCTTCAAAACAAAAGCTACTTTCAGACGAACATCACCAAGCGGCAGTTTCATTCCGGCAACCGGAGAAGTAACCCGCACGCTATCGCCCACCGATACCGAAGGCAAAACAATCTCCCCTTTTTTCGTTTCTTTTCCATCCACAGCCAGAGTCCAGACACAACGGTATTGCGACAAATCGATGTGATGATTCCGGTTTATGACCAAGAGTTTATCATCCTGCTTTTGGATGGCAACAGGTTGATATACTTTCTTCACTTCCCAGTATTTGGGTGTAGTTTCGCGCTCGCCGGTAACAATGCCCTTGATGCAAAATGCTTTCAGGTTCGGCACATCGCCAAAATCGCCTCCATACGAAACCTGTGTTTTCCCATTTGGCAGGGTTTTGTACAGGCTTTCGTCGGCCCATTCCCAGATAAAACCGCCCAACATACGCTGGTTCGAATACATTTCATCCCAGTAATCCTGCAGGTTTCCACCCGCATTTCCCATTACATGCGCATACTCGCTGGTCATCACCGGACGGTTGTCGTTCGTTCGCCGGGCAATGTCCAGCAACCTTTCCCACCGGGCATTTTCAGGACGTTCGGCTTCACCCTTATCTGTCTTTACGCCGGGATTCAGGTATTCCTGCTCCACACGCGGATAGAAGCGGCTGATCACATCCACAGTCGACGGATCGGGTTCGCCATTCAGCCCCTGCGCTCCCTCATAATGAATGGGGCGAGTCGGGTCAAAGTCTTTTAGCCAGGCTGAATTAGCCGCAAAGTTCGGCCCGTAACCGGCTTCATTACCCAAGCTCCACATCACCACCGAGGGATGGTTTTTATCCCGCTCGGCCATGCGAACAGCCCGGTCGAGAAACGCCAATGCCCAATCGGGATCGGCTGCCAATCCGCCACGCAAACCATGTTCTTCAATATCCGATTCGTCCATTACGTACAGGCCCAGCGAATCGCACAGTTCATACCAACGCGATGCATTGGGGTAATGGCAACCACGAACAGCATTTATATTCGCCTGTTTCATCAACAAAATATCTTTCAGCATGGCTGCTTCAGTCATTACTTTGCCCAGTTTCGAATCGTGCTCGTGACGGTTTACGCCCCGCAATCGAATGGGCTTACCATTAACCAGCATCTGCCCGCCGGCAATCTCTACCGTGCGGAAGCCAATGCGCTGGCGAACTTTTTCAAGGACTTTTCCGGTGCTGTCTTCCAACGAAACAATCAACGTATAAAGGTTCGGCGTTTCAGCCGTCCATTTTTGCGGGTTTTTAATCTCTGCTTTCAAACGGCCTGTTTTGCGTGGCCCGCGTTGTGGATTCCACTCATTCATCAAGGCTGCTTTGTGGTCGAGATTCAAAATATCCGAAGCATCGGCCGTGATATTTATCAGGTTTTCGATGGCAGCACGAACCTGATAACCTTTGCCGGTGGATGTTCCGTAAACCGAGAGTTTCGGGTCAATTTCCAACGTAGCATTTTCATATTTTTTATCGAGCAATGTCCGGATTTGCAAGTTGGCAATGCGAATGTCCGGCGTATGAAAAAGCGTCACATCCCGCTGAATACCGCCCATGCGCCACATGTCCTGGTCTTCGAGATACGAACCGTCGCAGTATTTATACACTTCCACAGCCAGATTATTTACACCAGCTTTCAGGTATTTCGTCACATTAAATTCCGAAGGTTCCATGCTTCCCTGGCTATAGCCAACCCGTACGCCATTCACCCACACGTAAAAGGCGCTTTGTACACCGTCGAAACGCAAAAACGTCTGGCCGGAAGCTTTCCAGTCGGCCGGCAACATGAACGAACGGCGATATTGCCCTACCGGATTGCGTTCCTTGTAAGTAGTATATTTTTCGGGTGGTGTGCTGGTTACCCGTGGAGGATCAATTTTGAACGGATAGCCGGACGAAACATAAATCGGCGTTCCGTAACCATTCACCTCCCAGTTGGCCGGAACGGGAAAGGCTTTCCATGAAGAATCATTAAATTCAGCAGTAAAGAAGTCTGCAATTCTCTCATCGGGAGTTGGCGACCAATGAAATTTCCAAAAGCCATTTAAACTCAATGTACGGTCGCCAATCCGATTGCCATAAGCAATAAAAGCCGCCCGGGCGGGTTCACGGTTGATTTGCAGCACGTGTTGGTTTTCCCAGTCGGGCTGCTGGGCAAACAGGCATGTACAATTTGAGGTAAGGGAAAGTAAAAATAAAATGTATCTGATATGTTTCATATATAGACTGAGCTTTAATGTATAAAAGACGCATTTATATGTCCTTTTGTATTCATTTTTTACGACTCATTTGGGTTGTTCTTATTTGAAAGAGCTGAGTTTATATTTTCAGTTATCCCTACCGCCTGAGGCGGAATCTCCAAATGAACTGTCGGGGACTTTCCGCCCCAGGCAGATTAACCAATCGAGCTTGCGGGAAGGTTTCGCCTCAGGCGGAATCGTCTTGCAAGTTATCGGGAAGGTTCCGCCCCGGGCGGATTAACCAATCAGTCTTGCGGGGACATTCCGCCCGGGGCGGAAAGAATAATCACCTGTAAGGCCATCGTAAGGCTGGTTCTTTTATTGCACCTCCAAACTATCGAACCCCAATCCTTGCAGGTTATCTCCCGAAATAATGACTTTATACGTTCCGGCGTTGATGTACCCTCCCGTGGTGGTACTGATTTGTTTCCATTTTTCAGCCGTTTCGGGGAACGTGATTTCGTCGTTTTTCAACACGGTTCCATTGGCAGCCACCAATTGCAAGTTTGCTTTCACCGACTTTGTATTTGTGTTCAGGTAATTGAACCGCAAGGCATAAATCTGCGCCAATCCGGTGGAAATAGTCCACTGAATGGAAGTACCTTTTACGAAACGGATTCCCTCTTTGGTTTTGATCGTCACTTTTTCTGTTTTGCCTTTTACCAATGCTTTTTCTGCTTCGTAAACGCTGCTTGCACGGGCATTTTTATCCTCGGGAAGCATTTCTTTGGGTGTTTTTTCCAGCACATTTTTATCTGCCTCCGCCCACGACCAATTGGTCCCGGTACGTTTTGCCGGCTGTATATTTTTATCTGCTGTCGCAATGGCAATAGCCGAAATCAGCGCTTGCCCGGCTTTTACTTCGGGAAAAGAGATTTCGAGCTTGCCCCCTTTTACCGTTGCATAAACCACTTTTTTCAACGCACCATCATGTCCGCTTTCCGCCCAGATATCAAGATCATTCAGCACCACCGAGTCATTTATTGCCACATCGAAAATGCGCAATCCTTCACAATCGGTTTTCTCTCCCCCACCCGTTCCATGCCACGGTTCGGTGAAATAAAGTTCCACCCGATAGCGTCCATCAGGAACGGCAAAATGATAGTTCAGTTTGTGACGTCCAAAGCGGAAATATCCAAACAATGCCCAATCGCGGGTTCCACGAATCGGATCATGGGTAACGCGCTGGCTAGCCAGATACGGGTTCAGTCCTTTGAAATCTGCCGCCCACGAGCGGGAAACGGTGCTATCGTCTTTTGCCCAAAGCTGACCGAATTCGTCGGTATAAGCATCGCCGCCGCAGTTGATATGGTACAAATAGTTGTAGTTTGCTTCTGCTTTCAATATTGGCTTTGCATCGGCATAAAGATTCTCAAAATGCGGTGCTTTTTCCAGGTTATCCAGTACAATCACATCTTCGGCCACTGCTTTTCCGCCAACATATCCCACAGCACGAAGCACATTGTAGTGCACATCGCGGTTTTCCCACATAAAATGAGTACCCCGACCGTTGTTCTTCTTTTTGCCCATGTAGTTATCATTGGTGGCATCGTTGTAGAGTTTCACACTATCGCAATTGCTGTAAGCCTCCACGGTGGCACGGGTTCTCTTTGTAAATCTGTCCGGCCAGGTATGCGAAACCAGATACACCATCGGGTCTTTTTGTGCCGGCACATAATTGGCACGGTACATATAATAAGCATCCGCCGGCTCTTCCCACGGCGAAACCAAGCCTTTGTAATTGAATGGTCCAACTTTGTCGATGGAGCGGAAAGCCTCGTCGGGCTGACGGCGACCGGGATTGTCGTGCGAACTGAAAACCCACTGGAATTGTCCGCAAACACTGTCTTTCGCTGCTTCGGCCAGCTTTATTTTTTTCTCGAGCAACTGGCACATACGATCTTCGCTCCATTTGCCATTGGCATCAAATGCAGCCGGTTCGGTGTGGAAACCCAACGAGCGCCAGGCACCGTATTCTCCGTTGAGCAACTGGCTTTTTTGTGCCAGTTCATGCCCATAGTTATCAATATTCCCACCGTACGTTCCGCTCCAGTTCTGTACCACATTCCAATCGGTCCCTTCACCGCCGTTGCAGGTGGTAATCACACGCATGGTGCGGGCTGTCGGATCCATTTCGCGAATAATATCACTGCATTCCTTTGCAAAGTCACGGGGCAACGCACTTTCGTTTTGCAAACCCCACATCACCACCGAAGGCGAGTTGCGGTGTTCTTTTACCCACTGGCGAAGCAAAGCTTTAAAGTTGGCCCGGAATTCGGGCGTATCGTACCACACATGCGCCGAGAACTGCGACCAAAGCAAGATTCCTTTTTCATCCAGCAAGCGTTGGTATTCCAGGTTGTGCGGCTGGTGTGCATCGCGGAAAGCATTAAACCCGGCTGCTTGAATTTGTTTAATCCGGGAAGCGATTTGTTCGTTGGAGAAAGCATGCGACTGCCCGAACTGGTGCTCGTACTCGCAAACACCATTAATAAACAACGGTTTTCCGTTCAGGTAAAAGCGACCATCACCATCGTTTCGCTTCACCGGCCAACTAATGGTGCGAATCCCGTACGGTGTAGAAATCTCGTCCGTCGTTTTTTCGCCGCGCTTAATCATCGATGCCAGCTTATACAAATAAGGTTTGTCCGTACTCCAACAATATGGATGTTGGATAGCCGAAACCTGGCGGATGACTTTAGTCTCCCAGGCTTTCAGGTTGACTTTTTGACTCAGGCGGAACACTGCAATGCCATCTTCATTATTCAATTTATTCACCACCTCCACGTCGGTTGCTTCCGAAGAATAGTTCTTTACTTCCGTTTCAATAAATACCGAATCGGCCTTTTCATTGTTCCAGACATGCACGCCAAAGGGTTCAATGCGAACATTATCGGTAGCTTCCAGCACTACCGGACGGAAAATGCCGAACGGCTGTGAACCTTCGCTAAAGCCCCATTCCGACGAACAACCACCACATACCCATGGCATATCAGCAATCATCTCGGGATGCTCAGCCACCACAGTCAGCTGGTTTGGTTGCCCGGGTTTCAGTTCTTTGGTTACGTCAAGGGTAAATGTAGTGCGCCCACTCAGGAAGCGTCCGAGTTTCTTTCCGTTCAGCGTCACCGTTGCATAGGTTCCTACACCTTCGAAATGCAGGAAGTATTCTTTGCCTGCACCGGCATTGGGAGCTACGAAAGTCTTGGTATACGTGGCCGTTCCGTGCAGATTGCCGTGTGTCAGTTGGCGGTAGCCGTAATAATCATCCCAGTTATGAGGGATATTGACTTGCAGCGTATCTTTGCCCATCCAGGTCTTCCAGCCATCGTTCAAGCTCACAGTGGTGCGACGGTCTTTGACTTCCGGTACCGGAAAATGCACTGCCGAGCGTCCCATTGGTTTACTGGTCGCTACACAAATGCCACGTTGGTCGTATTTATTTACACCGCAATAGAAATGATACACCACGCCTTTGTAATTAATCACGTAACTTTTATGGGCAAAGAGGTTGTCATACTCTTTGGAAGGTGTGATCAAATCATCGCCCTGCCAGTCGTACCAATGAACCAGGTCGTAACTGCACGCAAAGGTGTTGTAGGCTTTGTAGGGTTTGTTGGTATTGAAAGCCGAGAAATAAAACATCACATACAAGTTCCCAAACTGTTGTATCTGCGCATCGCCGGTAATCATTCCCTGAATTTCGTGAGCAAAAACAGGATTTCCTGCGTAACGTTTCCAGGTTTTCATATCGTTGGAAAGGGCTATGCCGATACGTTCGCCTTTCAGTTTGGTATCGGGGTGTACGCCTCCGGCGTTGTAATACATCACAAAGGGAGCCCCCAGCGTTTTCTTTTTGTCCCAATAAATGGTGCTTTTATACTGGATCAGGTTCTCAAACCATTGCGCATCCTTATCTTTATTGGATAAAACAGGACTCATTGCCGATTGCCATTCAACAGCTTTACCCAGGTTTTTCTCCTCCGTCCAGGCCAAACCAATGCTCAACGGACCTGCCTCGTAACCGGCCGTAGGCCCGCCGATATATGTCATCCAGTATTTGCCTTTGTAGGGCTGAAGTTCATAGCTACCACCCCAGGCCATATCGGGCAAGGCGGGGAAACCGCCCCGCTGGTTGCAGTCCCACATACCGTCGCGATACGACAGCAGGCGCCCTTTGATATCCCAGTGCAGCAGGTCATCACTTTCTGCCATCCAGGTTTCGTAACCACGTCCTTCAGCACCGGTTCTTCCATTAAAGATCACAAAAGTCATGTACCATTTGTCGCCCTTGCGAAACACGGTGGGGCAATCCATTTTGTGGTTATTATCTTTAGGGGCAAGCGCCAATCCGTATTTGTAAGGCGTTTTTACCTGCTCGTAGACCTCAGCCATGCGGGATTGGGGTACCTCACCCCCAACCCCTCTCCCCGGGGAGAGGGGAGAATTTTGTGCAGAAAGGAATGTAGCTATAAAAAGAATAAATAGTAGGTATTTTTTTTTCATGATAATAACCCCTAACCCCTGAAGGGGAACTAAAATTAGTTTCGTCTTATTTGATATTTGTTTCACAATGCTCCTAAATTTGCAATATGCAAAAGATTCCCCTTTAGGGGTTAGGGGTCTAATAAAACATCCAATCCATGGTTTCTTCATCGCCTGTTCCGGCCAGTCCGGCATTGCGCGGCGCTATGGCTGCCCGGGTAAATCCAAGTATCAGGCAATAGCCTTTCGGCAAAAGCAATTTGTTTTTCCCGGCCTTGAAGCTGTAAGCATGAACATTAATTGCCGGCAGATCGTCTAATTTCAAGGCATTGGTCAGCACCGGGTCAGCCTGTCCATAGAGGTTGGCTGCAGCGTCGGTTTCGAGCGTTGGCGCTTTGGCATATTTACGTTGGTCATCGCGGAAATATCCAACTAATAACTTCACCGGTTTGGCCGATTCAAATTCTACGGCAGTGCCTTCATTCGATTGTTTGGCACCGTTCAGCACCCAGGCATCCAGCCCCGATAGTTCCGGTGCAATTTCCTGTATATCCGATTCCATATCGCTGTAGAGCGAAACGCCCTGTGTCAGCTTCACTTGTTTCACATCCTGGGTCAGCAGCTTCACATCAGCCGCTGGCAACGACACTAACTGAACCGGTTTTTGTTCTTTTCCATTCAGTTTCGATTTCAACAAAGTCAGGTTATTCCGGAAATTGTCAAACTCTTTTCTGTAGTGTACCAACAGTTCTTCCCAGGTTTTGTTTTTCCCGTCGTCGCCACCAATCGGCACACGGCGTTGCGACGTTTGCATACTGTTAGCGTACCAGTACGAGTTTTTGGTGAGTTCCACCAGCTTGGCATAATGCTCCAGACTTTGCTGCAAGTACGGAACGGCTGCATCGAGGTTCTTGATATCTTTCCCCCATTGGTAATCGAGCACCAGCTTGGCAGCTTTCACTTTATTGTTGAAAAAGTACGCAAACTCGCGGTAGCAGTGCATATCGTTCCGCAGGCGTTCAAACTCGGCGGTATTTTGTGTGGCTTTGCCTTCCACCGAATCAATAGCGGCAATGGCTTTATCGCCATGGGCAACCACTTGAGCAACGATATCGAGCGGCAATTCGCCCACATGCGGTTGGTGTTTCCATTCTTTCTCCACATATTCAATCAGCTTTTCGCCTTCGGGGCCACAACTTTCGTAGAACCCGGGATAGATCTTGTATTTATACGGATTCACCAGTTGGCTCATAAACATGCCCAGCAACAGCGTTTGGCGGTTTCCTTCGGTAATGCCAAAGCGGCGCAATAATTTAGGGGCGATTTCGCCGCTTTCGTCGTACGCACGTTGGATTTTGCGGGCATCGCCATCATTTATTCCATAAAAATCGCCCAGTTGCCCGTTCCAATAACCGATTTCTGCGTTACGGTCGCGGTGGCAGTTCCAGGCATAACGTGCCCAGGTTTTGTACCACATCCAGTCGCGGTCCACTTGCTTCAGGCGGGTGCCGTCAGCCAGTTTATCGGCCGTGTACGGATAATCCCAAAACGAAGCTTGCGGATACAGATGCAGCCCGTTAGCCCCTTTTGCCGTGTGCATAGCATTCACCGTTTTCTGCACAAAATCGGGCGAACTCCAGCGCCAAGGTTCCAGATTGGCCAGGATATGAATATTGCTGATATGTACGCTTCCCAGCTTACTCAGGTCACGGTCGGTTTGCGACCACGGGCCACCCGGTTCGTAAGTTGTCAAACTCTCACCGGTATATTTGTTCATCGTATACAAATTCTTATACAACGGTTTGGCCGCTGCAATATCCAGTTTGGCATCGGTATCGTGCGCACGCAGGATAATAGGCGGTTCATCGGTACGTCCCAGAGCTTTCAAGCCGTCTTTTACACCGGGAATAATGGTTTTTGTAAACCAGTTTACATCATCTTCGTAAGTATCCATAGCTTCGCCCAGCGTAATCAGGAAACCGATGTTTGGGTATTTTTCAACAAAAGCAGCGATGCTTTTGCGCGTATAATCGCTGATAAGCGGTGTAATAGGACGGTTACGGTCCTGCGTTTTGATGCCATAATGCTCCGCGAAGGGTTTGGAAACAATAATGTTGTAGAACATCTGGATCACAAAGATCCCACGTTTGTCGGCTTCCTTGGTCAGGAATGAATATATTTCCTCGTTCTTTTTAAACGTGGCATCATCCACTTCCACGGCAAACGGATAATCCTTCAACCGCACCAGGGAGGCAAACGGATGGCCATTCCACAAATACAGCGAGTTCATGCGGTTGGCCACCAACATATCGAGATATTTAATCCATTGCGCTTTGTCGTAAAACCAGGGGAAAGTTTCGGGTGTGTACGGATATTCATATACCGTGCGGCCGGGCAAATAGGTGGTTTTTTGTACGCCGATACAGGTTCCGCGCATCACCATTTCGGGTGCATCGGTAAATGAAACGGGCAAATCCAGTTTCTTTGAGTTTTGCAGGCGGTCGATAATTTCGCGGCAACCGTAAATTGCCCCGTTGCCATCGGCCCCGCAGATAATGGTTACATTTCCTTTTGTTTCGATATGAAAACCTTCTTTCTTCAGGTTTTCAGGAAGGCGGATGCCCCATTTGGCCAACATGCCGGCGGCATCTGCATCATTTTTTTCAAAAACGACAAGGGATTTTTCTTTCACGGAAAGCCCCTTCAACCCGGTTGCCGGGAGTACCTCAATACCGTTGGATGTTAGCTTTTTGGCCAACATTTCCACAGCAAACGACACCCGGTTTGAAGGTGCCGCCGACGTAACAACCTTGATTTTTTCGGCAAAAACCAATCCTGCATACACAAATAAAAAAGCTAAAACCAAACTTCTCAGTCTCATAGTCATAATTCAATACAGCTATTGTAAATAATACTAGAGAGACGTAAAAAAGCCCCTGCTGTACTCAAAGAACCAATATGGCTGCACCTTAGTTTTTATCATCCCGAACTAACGGTCATCAAATTATTTTAGAAAATTAATTGTGATTTATCAATCAAAATAATATATTTGCAAAATATTAAATCAATATCTATGACCGCTGAAAATTTAGATCAATTCCTGCCCGACAACAATCTGGAAGAACGTGAACCCGATGGCATTCCCGAAGAGTATCTTCCTATTGTCAGTATCTTTAACGACAAAGAGGTTCAAAAGCAACTTCTTGATTTTGTTGAAAAAAACAGGAATATTATGCATGTAATTTCCAATGTCTGGAAAAATGTAGTTACAAATATCCAGCCGGCTATCCGCGAATTGATGTTCAGGCATTACCCTTTGCTGAAAAACGAAACCCGCCCGAAAGTGGTGGCCTATATCGAAGATATTGTTCAGGGCACCGGCACTGAAGTATTTCTGATGCAGATGTATACCATTTTCGATTGTCATTATTCCGATAAAAACATACGCGACCTTTACCCGGAGTTAGATAAATGGCGGAAACCATACTGCGAGCCACAGGAACCCAGGCTAATAAAGGGATCCCGCCCCGAAGTTTACGTCAAATTCAACACCATGACGGAAGAAGAATGGCAAGAGGAAATAAGAATCGAAAATATTCATCTTACCCAACTTCATAACTGGGAACAAAAACGCATAAACGAGTTTATCGAAACGGTGGAAAGCGTATATTTCAAATATTTTCCCGAATTACAAGAGATGGACGATGACGAATGGGTGGTATACCGCATGCGCATTATCGACGAACATTATTCTTTCAACTATGAATGCCGGCACGTAGAGCATTTTATTGAAATGAAGTTCGAAGAAGATGTGATTGAATTACCCATTGAAGAATACATGAAATTGAACAGCGAAATCCCCTGGGAAGTGCACAAGGAAACCGGAAACACCCATGATATGGAAATTTTCGGTGAGATAATCTAATTTTCCAACCAATTGGTTGTTTATACTACTAACGATGTTGTTTAGACGCATTATATGATTGTATAGACGCAATAACAATTCATTTAAACGGCATATATGTTTATTTAGATGATATATATGTTTGTTTAGACGGAATATACGTTTATTTAAACGATATATATATTTGCTTAGACATATCATATGGTCGTTTAGACAAATCATACGGTTGTTTAGAAATAAAATATGGTTGTATAGACAATATAACAATTCATTTAGACGGCATATATGTTTGTTTAAAAATACAATCAATTTGTAGAGACAAAAAATAACACGGTTTAGAAAACAACATATATTTTTTATACCACAACGGAACAGTTTTAGACTCTTTATATTTATACATTTACCTTTCAACAAAAGAAAATCATGGCAACCAATGGAAGAAAATACCATATGCATGGCGAACAGGCTTTTCCGCATGCAGGAAATCTGGTAGAGAAATATGTAAACGAGCATGTGACCAACCTGTCGCAGTTTGCCCGCAAAATGGACGTGATGCCGTCCACCATCCGGCAGTATTTCTGGAGCGATTCGTTGCAAATGGGTATTTTGTGGAAGCTCAGCCTGGTTACCAACCATAACTTCCTCCTCGAAATCGGCTCGCAGTTACCCATCGACTACCCTACTCCGGCTGTACTGAGACTACAGCAGCAACTCGAGGACAAACAACAGGAAATAGAGACCCTGAAAGCCGGAATAGCTGCCTTGCAAAAACAAGTGGAGCTAAAAGATGTGGAGATTTCGGTATATAAAACCGTGGTGGGGAAATGATTCGTTTGAACCTAAGAAACAAAACAAACCACCAATAAAGATTTGATTTTTATTGGTGGTTTGTGTATGCCCGATATAACTATCACTTATAATTCACCACTACCTCGCCGGTAGTATCAATCAGCAAACGGTAGGTTATTGCACCGGTTTTCTCAATGATTCCTTTCGATGCTTTTGGTTTCGTTTTGCTGGCGAAAGTCAAATATCCTTTGCCTTCGGTGGCTGTCACTTTAATAGTTTTGGTATCCATATAGAGTTTGATATCACCCTTCGGCGTCGGCACGGTTCCTTCCATCCATTTCAGTCCGCCCAGGTTAGGGTTGATGGCAAATTCGCTGTATCCGGCTTTCACCGGCTGAACGCCGAGGTAGTATTTGCCCAAGAGATAAATGGGGCTTGCTCCCCAGGCGTGGCAAAGGCTTTTGCCGTAGGGGCGGCCGTACATGGCCAGGTGTTGCGTACCTTTATCAGCCGGGTTGTATTTTTCCCAAAACGAGGTGGCTCCTTCGCGAATCATGCCGCCCCAATAATCTTTCATTTCCTTCATTACCTGCTTTTGTTCGCCCATGGCACACAAGGCTTCCAGTTCGTAGAAGCGCATGTAGGGCGTGCTGATTTTCATCACCGAATCGTTCATCAACACCGTTTTTTTGATCTGCTGTTGCTTTTCGGGCGAAAGGTAATTAAAGAACACGGCAAACATGTTGGAGTAGCGGGTAATCTGCTCCTGCTGCTTTCCATCAAGACGGTTATGTACCAATGCTTGCTTGGTTTCGTTCCAAAAAGCAGGTTCCAGTTTGCTGCGCAATGCCTTTGCCAGTCCATCGTATTTTGCTTTATCGGCCGGATTCTTAGCCAAATCGGCACAAAGCGCCATTGTTTCCAGGCTCTTGCAAAACAGCACCTGCTCGTACGACAATTCGCCGTGCTTGTCCATATACCCGTCGGCCCAATCCACAAACACCCAGTCGCCGGTCTGGCCTTCCACCATGCCATTTTTGTTGGTGCGCCCCAGCACGTAGTCCATCATCGATTGCATACGCGGATAAACCTGTGAGATAAAATGCGTGTCGCCGGTAAATTTATAGTAATCGTAGATGGACAGGAACCAGTAGAAGGTGTAATCCATAATGGTGTTGGTATGGCTGGTTACCGGATCTTTTCCCCTGAGCTGCCAAATGGTATTCTTTACTGTCTGCATATCAAAGAACAGGTAATAATTCATCAGATAACTCTGAATGGCATCGCCACTCCAGGTCCAGCGGTCGCGCTTGATACCATCAATGAAAAACTCACGGGTAGTAAGTTGCATGGTGTAAGCGCCTACGTTCCACATTTGGTTTACTTCCTCATCGTTACAGCGGAACGAACCGCGTTGCACTTCGGGTTTATATTCGTACAACATACTTACATCGGCATACTTCACGCCCGCATCTTTGGTGATATACACATAGCGAAATGCCTTGTTGTTACCCAGGGTGTACACATCCGCCAAGTTAGCAGTTACCGCCATAGCATCGTCGGTCACGGAGTTTCCGTTGACAGTGAGTTGGTCAATGGTCTCGCCGGCTTTGGTATCCAATGCTTCTTCCCTGCTCTCGCCATAATAAATATGCACTTTGTCGTTTCCTTTCAGGCTGTGCAGGCGAATAAACCCAAATGTTTCCTTTCCAAAGTCAATCAGCTCGCCGCCCGAAACAGCTTCGCGTTTTACAGCCGCTTGCGGTGTGGTAGCCAGCTTGTAGTTAGAAGGAGGCGTACCGGCCGAATTGAAATCACCAAAGGCAGCATCCAGGTACAGGGTAGCCGAGGTGTCGCTGGCTTTTCCGCTTTCGTCAATCCATTCCTTGTCCTCGTACGTCACTTTCCATGAGCCGTCGGATTTTACCGTTTTGCCGGCCACAAATATAGCGGGTGGCGTAGCCTGATTCCATACCTTGATGTTTAAACTATGCTTTCCGGCAGGCAAGGTGAACCTCTTCGGCATACCGAATTGCAATTTGCCATCCAGCTTGATATTAAACTTGCCTTCCACGGCAATTTCAATTTCCTCGGCTTGCGCCAAATCTATCTTTTTGCTGAACTCCACCAACACGTAATGGCTGTCCATTTTCCAAAACGGAGGAAAAAATGCCCCCCGTTCGGTACGGCGGTTGTTCATCTGGTTGCCGAGCCATATTTCGTAATCGCCCGGATACCAAATCCAGGTTTGAGCGTGGGAAAGCAATGTCATACCTGCGAATAAAAAGAGAAAAAGCGTTCGTTTCATATTGTATTTATTAGATGACCCCTAAATCCCCTGAAGGGGACTTTAATCATGCAAATTATGTATTATTTAGCGATTATCAAGAGCCCCCTTTAGGGGGTTGGGGGTCATTTCACTATTCCCGCCCTCGCTTTGATGCTGTCGTTCACCATCGGTCCGTTGTTTTCCCAGGTATTTCCAGGTCCGTTGGCATTTTTCAGGAACTTGTCGCCTTCAGTGAAATTATCTTTTACGGTAATATACGACGAACCTTCGTCGGTGTACAAATAGAACCAGTGGTTGGGATCATGCACATATCCGGGTTTGTAAATGTCATGAACATAGTTCTCCGAAATCACCGTTTTGGGTTGAACGCCGAGGGTATAAATGCCCGCCACGTCGTACATATGTTTGGCATAATGCCAGATATGATTGGCAAACACGCGGTTGTTGTGCATGCAGTTCACGGTCTGGTTCCAACCCCAACCGAGGCTAATACCGGTGTACGAAACATCGCTGATCTCGTTGTGTTCGATATTGATATTGCTCACATAACCGGCACAGATAGCTACGCATCCCCAATCTTCATTGGTCACATCGGTAAATAAATTGTTTCTAATCTGCTGCCCGTTACAGACCTCGCGAAGATCGGTGGGGTAATACGGCAAATGCGCTTCAAGTGCAGGAGCATCGAAAGTTCCTGCCACCAACCCGTTTCCGGCAATATCGCGAAAAGTACAAGCACTGACAGTTCCGCCTTGGGCGCCCGAAACATAATCCAGCCCGGTTGAGCCCAGATGCTCAAAACGGCAATTTTCAAAATCAATGCTGTTAGCCCCCGAAACAGTTACGGCTGCCGCCGGACGACCCAGCCAGTCCTGGTTATCAAGTTTGTGGTTATTATCCCCACGTATCATCTGCGGCTTGAGTTTGTATCCTTCGGTGAGATACATACCCGCCTGTAAAGGCACATGCCCTTTTTCCGATGGGCGCATCCAGGTGGTATAATTGAAATCAATATTCTTGAAAACCACGTTTTGAACCGGGCGGTCCAACGTGCCTTCCACCTGTACCAACGTTTCAAGTGCCGGAACAACAGCATCAACCTTATTTACATTTTCATTTGCCAACGGCAAATAAAAGATTTTGTGCGATTTTATATCGTGAAACCATTCACCGGGTTGATCCAGTAATTCCAGGGCATTGGTCAGGTAAAACGGCGAATTCACACCTTTACCAATCATGGGGCGTGGCCATGGATGCTCAAACTGAATGCGGCTTTCGGGATTATGAAACCGCACGGCAGCCGAATCGCCATGCACTTCGATAGACTTGATGCGCAAATTGGCCACGCACCACATTTCGTGCAATATCATTTCGGCATAAGGAGCTTTCAGAATAGACTTGACAGCTTTGGCAGGCACCCACAGAATTTCATTTTTTGGATCGTTATTGACAATCCGGTTCATCTTTTCAAAGTCTGCCACATCGCGGGCACGGACGGCTTTGCGCCCATTTATCCACAATTGGCGAAAATCCAACGGACGTCCATTGAAATCGGGGACATCAGCCACCCAGTATTTGCCGGCTTTCTTCCAATTACTGATTTTCACTCCGCCACTCAGCACCACATGCTCACCTTCCGCACCACAAATAACCGTGGGCGACTGCGCCGTTCCACTATCTTCGGGACGAACAAAAAGCGGTTCGTATTGCGCATAGGTTCCCCCTTTCAAAATTATATGGATCCCGTTTTCAATATCTTCGGCTTTCAGCCTGCGCATTTCACGCGCCTGGCGCAAAGCAGCCGGGAGCGTAGCCTTGGGAGCTGTTACCGAGCCTTCATTCGTATCTTTTCCGGAAGGGGAAACATAGATGTCGAAGGAGGAGAACAGGAGAAAAAGAACCCCAAGCCCCCAATAAGGGGCTTTTGAGAGTATGCACTTAAATAATTTTAGCATAAATCAATTTATTACAATTTATATCACGAACGAAGTGAGTAAATATCGCCCGAAGGGCAAAATATCAGCGGAGCGGATATCACACGAAGTGTAGTTGTCATTTTACCAACGGCATCCACACAGTCATATCCATTTTACCCCGGTTACCCCAGGCATAATACGGAACCAGAGTAATGTTGACTGTCTTATCCGATTTGCCAACTTCGCGGTACAAGGTATTTTTCCACGAACCTTCGTTCGCCAACCGGGCCGTACCGTCCAACACCACAATAGAACTCCCGGCAATAAGCGTTTTGCGCGGAGTTAGTTTTATATCCGACTGGATCATTACATCATCAATACTTTTTCCCCCGGCCACATCTTTGCCTTCGAGGCAATACACAATAGGACCACGTTTCACCACGGTTTGATTACGGGTTTCTTCCACCAGCGGATTTGATTCCAATAATTTTACAGGCATATCCAGCACTAGTTCTACCACATCGCCCTTTTTCCACACGCGGTTGATTTCGGTATAGGCATTGGCTCTGTTGACAGTTGAAACAGTTTGCCCGTTTACAGCAACAGTTGCCTTGTCGCACCATTCCGGTATGCGGAGATAGAGCGAGAATGCTTTTTTAGGTACATTTTCTACTGTTATTTTAATATTACCATCCCACGGATAATCGGTTACTTGCGAAAGTTTGATTTTATCCTTTCCATTCAACAGGGTTTCTAACTGGTTTCCACCATACAAATTGCAATACACTGCATTATTTCCAAGGCTGTAAGCATAGTTTTGCGCTTCACAAAGTGTGCGCACCGTGTTGGGCGGACAGCAGAAGCAACTGATATATTCGGTACGTTCTTTGGGCCAGCGAAGTGTGTATGGAAAGTCGCTGCTGATGCGCAACGGGTTGGTATAAAAATAGCGTTTGCCATCCAGGCTTACACCGCTAAGCACACTGTTGTAAAGAGCGGTTTCAAGCACATCGGCATATTTGGCATCGCCCGTAACCTGCAACATACGCCAGTTGAACAACATATTTCCGATATTGGCACAAGTCTCGTTATGAGCCGTGGAGTTTGGCAACTGATAAGCACGTCCGTAACTTTGATGCACTTTCTGAATGCTGTCGGGGCTATAATTGGTGCCATCAGGCGAGGTGCCATCGTAAAGCGAGCCGCAAGCTCCGGTCACATACATTTTGCGGTTCACAATATCCGACCAAATACTTTCCAGGTTATCCATCAGTTGTTTTTCTCCGGTTTCGGCATATACATCGGCCACGCCGGCGTAGAGATAATTAGCCCGTACAGCGTGTCCCATAGCTTGTTTTTGCAGACGGAACGGAACACGGTCCTGATTGTCATCCGTACCATTTTCCACCCTGCCACGAATATCAATCAGATTTTTCGATAGGGCTAAATAACGCGGGTTGCCAGTAGCACGGTACATTTCCACCACGCCCATGTAGTGCGACGGGCAAATAGCATTGCGTGCCAATTCGTCGGAAGCTGTTTCGTAAAAATGACACAGGAAATCGGTAGCTTTCACGGCGGCATTGAACAAAGTTGTTTTTCCGGTAGCCCGTTTATGAATAATTCCCGCCGTCATCAAATGGCCTAGATTATAAGTTTCAAAATTCAGGCGGTTGTTGAATGCACCTTTGGCAGCATTGCCTACTTTGGTGCCAATAACCGTGTTATCCACTTTGTGCGAATCGATGCCTTTGTGCATTTCGGCAATGATTACCGGAGTATGGATATAACCGTCGGCACGTTGCACCCTGACAATGGTAGCAATGATTTTATCCATCAATGCATCCAGCTTCGGATCTTTGGTTACGGCATACACCGAAGCAACCGCTTCCAGCCACTTGTAAAAATCACCATCGTGAAACGGCGGGCCCCAATGCTCGCCCGGTTGTTCGCCGGCGGCCACTTCAAAATTGCGGTATGAATGGCTGATATCCGGATTATTCAATGTTTTCCACATCGAAAGTATCATCGTATCTTTGAAAACCGTAAAGCGTTCGCCCCAAAAACCATTTGTCCATTTTACAGCATCAATATTGGTACTGTTCATTTTGGTGAACTTGCTGACTGACGTGTTGGTCAGCCCTTTGTTTTGGGCACACAGTGAAATCACAGCGAAGGAAAAAAGCAGGAATAAGTATCGTTTCATACAGTAAAAATCATGAAATTATTTAAATGGAAGACGTGTCCTGCGCTGTTTTGTACTGGGATTAACACAAGAAAAAGCTCCGGAATTTGGACGAATACAGCCGTAAAGTCAAATATATTCCTAAGATTCCGGTTGCGGCTGTTTATTCCGAACTGTTATTTTTAAATCATTCTGAGTACTATTCAATCTATTTATCGTCTCAATTCTAACAAGCAGACATTTGTTGTTTTCAAATTTATTAATGTATAGATAAAAAGATTGATGATTAAGTTTATAAAATTATTAGCCGCCTTACTCTTATTATTTCAACCTTGCAAAGCCGAGAAAGATTACTTTATTTCCACTTCTTTTCATGAACCTGCCAACGAAGGCCTGCGATTTATTTACAGCAAAGATGGCATTCATTGGGATAGCATTCCCGGTATCTGGCTAAAACCGACAATCGGAAAACAACAAGTGTTGCGCGATCCATCCATGACCCGCACGCCCGATGGCGTTTACCACCTGGTGTGGACATGCAGCTGGAAAGGCGATTTAGGGTTTGGATATGCAAATTCCAAAGACCTGATTCATTGGTCCGACGTTCAACTGATTCCGGTTATGAAAAAAGAACCTACAACGGTAAATGTTTGGGCACCGGATATTTTTTATGATAATGAAAAGCGAGAATTTGTGGTTGTTTGGGCATCGTGCATTCCCAACCGCTTCAAAAAAGGTCTAGAAGAAGAAAACAACAATCACCGGCTGTATTATATTACAACCAAAGATTTTAAAACTATTTCGGAAACGAAACTGCTTTACGATCCCGGGTTTAGTTCCATTGATGCCACAATAGTAAAACGCGCACAGCATGACTACGTATTGGTTTTCAAGGATAATACACGTCCAAACCGAAACCTGAAAGTTGCTTTCTCTAAAAATCCGACAGGTCCATATTCCAAATCAAGCAAAGCTTTTTCTGAAAGTTATACCGAAGGCCCTACGGTAGAAAAACTGGCCGACAGCTACCTTATTTATTTCGATGAATATCAGAAATTTTCTTTTGGGGCTATAAAAACAACCGATTTCATTCATTTCACGAATATCTCAGAACAAGTATCCGTTCCAAAAGGGCACAAACACGGAACTATTTTTAAAGCGCCTGCAGCACTTATCGAAAATCTGATTAAAACACAGGAACTGATTCAGGTCCAGAAAAGTGGTTCAACTCCGAACAAGCTTACAACAGTTAAGTAAAACTTAATTATCTTTGTTTTTTAATTCCCCAATCAAAAATGAAAAAAGCAACATCTATATTTATCATTGCACTATTATTTTGTTTCCCGGCAAATCGGCTGGCTGCACAAAATAAGATTCATTATTCGGGTACAGAATTATCCAACCCAGCTTATCATGATGGACAACTTTCGCCTGTTATTGGCGTACATAACATTCAGGTTATGCGGGCAAACCGCCAACATCCCGATGCTTCAAACTGTAACGGCTGGACTTACAACCACCAACCGATGCTGGCGTACTGGAATGGCAAATTTTATATGCAATACCTCAGTGGAGAGGTTGGCGAGCATATCCCGCCTTCGCAGACTTTTCTGCAAACCTCTACCGATGGTTACAACTGGATAAATCCACAAGTCTTGTTTCCGCTTTATAAAGTGCCCGATGGGTATAGTAAACCAGATTATAAAGGTGTTTCCAAAAATCTGACAGCCATCATGCATCAACGTGTAGGTTTCTACGTTTCCAAATCCGGACGTTTGATCACCATGGCGTTCTACGGCGTGGCACTAGATAAAAAAGATGACCCCAATGATGGTAACGGCATTGGCCGTGTGGTACGTGAAATCAAGAAAGACGGCACTTTCGGGCCTATCTACTTCATTCATTACAACCATGCTTTCAATGAAAAAAACACAGATTATCCGTATTTTACTAAAAGCAAAGACAAAGGTTTTGTGAATAGTTGCCAGGAAATTCTGGACAATCCGCTTTACAGGATGCAATGGGTAGAAGAGTCAGATCGAAATGACCCAATTATCCCGCTAAACAAAGAATACAAAGCCTTCAATTACTATCATTTGCCGGATGGAAAAGTGGCTTGCTTGTGGAAATTTGCACTCACTTCCATCAGCGAAGATGAAGGTAAAACCTGGGATTTAAATGTACAGCGCGCCAAAGGTTTTGTCACCAGCAATGCAAAAATATGGGGACAGCGGCTCACCGACGGCAGTTATGCAACGGTTTATAATCCTTCTGAATTTCGCTGGCCATTAGCTATTTCCACATCGGCCGACGGGTTAAATTATACCACATTAAATCTGGTGCATGGTGAAATTACCCGCATGCGCTACGGCGGAAACTATAAATCATACGGGCCACAATACACCCGTGGCATCCAAGAAGGCAACGGCGTACCGCCCGATAAAAATATGTGGGTAACCTACAGCGTAAACAAAGAGGATATGTGGGTGTCTCGCATTCCGGTGCCGGTAAAAATCAATGCTACCGCTCAGGCTAATGATAATTTTGAGAAATATTCAAAAATATCGGAATTGACCGACTGGAACATCTATTCTCCTCTCTGGGCTCCGGTTTCGTTGGAAAAAGCAGCTGGTAAAAATTGGCTGACATTGAAAGATAAAGATCCGTTCGACTATGCCAAGGTAGTTCGAAAAATTCCGGCTACCAAAGAACTGAGTGTATCATTTGGCATGATGGCCGATCAGGCAAACAGAGGCATGCTACACATTGAATTCTTAGATGGAAAAGGGATTGTATGCTCCCGGCTGGAACTAAAAAGCGACAGTTCCTTTCAGGCCAAAGGCGGATCGCGTTTTTCGAACATGATGAAATATCAGGCGGGGAAAGTATACCACATTGAAGTAAAATTATCTTGCGAAAACCGCAATATAACGGTATTTGTGGATGGTAAAAAAGTAGGGCTACGCATGTTCTTTGCACCGGTGGCATCAATTGAACGCATTGCTTTCAGCACCGGCGAAACCACTGATTTCCCAAATCCGGATACGCCAGCCGATCAGGATTACGATGTACCAAATGCCGGTGGTCAGGAACCATTAGCTACTTTCCGAATTGCAGACTTCAAAACAGAATCGTTGGATAATGACGCTTCTGCTTCATTCCTAAAATTTGCTGATTTCAAGCATTATGTAGACTATTTCAACTCAATGGAAAATGAAAATATCGTGCAAGCCATTCCAAACGCAAAAGCTGCCGAGTGGATGGAGCAAAACATTCCACTGTTTGAATGCCCGCAAAAGAATTTCGAAGAAATGTTCTATTACCGTTGGTGGACCTTGCGCAAGCACATTGAAAAAACCCCTGTTGGTTATGGTATGACTGAGTTTCTGGTAAACCGCACCTATGCAGACAAATACAATTTGATAGCTTCTGCCATAGGTCATCATATTTACGAAAGCCGCTGGTTGCGCGATACAACATATATGAATCAGGCTATCCGCACCTGGTACCGGGGTAACGAAGGTACACCAATGAAAAAAATGATGAACTTCAGTTCGTGGAATATCGATGCACAGCTGAATCGTTATTTTGTGACCGGCGACAAAGCATTTTTACTCGACATGCTGAAAGACCTTGAGAATGAATATACCCGTTGGGAATCGACTCACCGCCTGAAAAACGGGCTGTTCTGGCAAGGCGATGTGCAAGACGGAATGGAAGAAACCATCAGCGGTGGACGCAAGAAACAGTTTGCTCGCCCAACTATTAACAGCTACATGTATGGCAATGCTAAAGCACTTTCAACGATTGAGATGTTGGCCGGGAATGCCGAAGCATCCAAGAAATATGCCTTAAAAGCCGATACCATTAAGCATTTGATTGAAACGAAACTCTGGAGCGAAAAACAAGGATTTTTCGAAACCATGCGTACCGATTCATTAGCCAATGTACGTGAGTTTATCGGCTATCTGCCTTGGTATTTCAATATGCCGGATGCTGACAAATATGACAATGCATGGACACAACTTGCTGACGAAAAAGGTTTTTCTGCACCTTACGGCATAACCACCGCCGAACGTCGCCATCCGCAATTCCGTACACACGGAGTAGGAAAATGCGAATGGGATGGTGCTGTATGGCCATTTGCTACAGCACAAACACTGACGGCAATGGCTAACTTTATGAATCATTCTTCGCAAAAAGTTACTACTGATAGTGTCTATTTCAGTCATTTAGAAAAATACGTTGAATCGCAATACCATCGTGGACGGCCATATGTGGGTGAATACATGGACGAGGTAACCGGGTACTGGCTCAAAGGCGACCAGGAACGCAGCCGTTATTACAATCATTCTACGTTTAACGATTTAATTATCTCCGGACTGGTAGGACTTCGTCCGCGAATGGATAATACGCTGGAAGTAAATCCGCTCTTGCCTGCCGGCAAATGGGATTGGTTCTGTTTGGACAATGTACGTTATCACGGTCATAACCTAAGCATTATATGGGACAAAACGGGTGACCGTTATCATGTTGGAAAAGGATTACGTATATTTGTGAATGGAAAAGAAGTTGGTCATGCAGACAAACTGACGAAAGTTACCTGTGTTGATATTTTGAAATAAGAACGGATGAAAACACGCATTCTTTTATTTTGTTTTCTTTGTCTTTCAATGGCATCAAAAGCTATTGAAGTCACCAGGCTTACCTGTGAAATGGCTGATTCCCCATTGGCTATCGAAACAAAACTTCCTCGTTTTGGTTGGCAAATGAGATCATCAGAACAAGGCTGCATGCAAACTGCTTACGAGATTGAGGTTATTTCCAGCAAAAACGGCATTCGTCAAACTGTTTGGAATTCAAATAAAGTACAATCAACAAAAAGTCAATTAGTCACTTATGGTGGCAAGCCACTTACTCCCGTCTCAAAATATTTGTGGCATGTTCGTGTATGGGACGAAAATAATCATCCCTCAGCATGGAGTACCGAAAGTGAGTTTCGCATCGCACCCGAAACTTCGTTTCTAAATGCACAATGGATTGGTGCCATCCGAACCGAAGACACCAAAATCCCGGCCGGGAAACGATTTTCTTACCTGGAAACCGGTACACCGGAATACAAAGCCATTTGGAAAAATATTGATACGCTGTCGCAGAAAAGCATTTACCTGCGAAAAACGTTCAGCACGAAGAAACGAATTACCGATGCCACAGCGTACGTATGCGGTTTGGGGCATTATGAATTCACGTTGAATGGAATCAAAGTAGGCGATGGAGAATTTACACCTTTCTGGAGCGATTACGACAAAACCGTTTATTACAATACGTTCGATATTACCAAATTAATCAGGAACGGTGAAAACGTAGCCGGAATTTTACTTGGAAACGGATTTTATAACCAACAAGGCGGGCGTTACAGCAAACTGAAAGTTTCATTTGGCGCCCCAACTTTGTTTATCAAAATGGTTGTCAACTATTCCGATGGAAGTTCTCAGGAAATTGTTTCGGATAAAACGTGGAAGTATTCGCTAAGTCCGGTTACATTCAACAGCATCTACGGAGGTGAAGATTATGATGCCCGCCTTGAACAAAAAGGTTGGAACATGCCAGGATTTAAAGATCAAAGCTGGAAACCGATGGTAATTCAAACGGCCCCAAAAGGGAAACTGACTCCACAACTGGCTGAACCGGTAAAAATAATGAAGCGCTATGCGATCAAATCTGTAAAAAAATTATCTACTCTGGATATCGATAGTGCTTCTAAAGTAACCAAACGCAAAATTGCTCCATCTGCTTTTGTGGCGGATATGGGGCAAAACCTGTCCGGTTTTCCGGAGATCACTGTTCAAGGTAAAAAAGGGGATAAAATTACGCTGGTTGTTGCAGAGGCACTCACACCGGAAGGTGCTGCCAATCAGAACCAAACTGGCCGGCTTCATTGCTACCAATATACGTTGAAAGGTGAAGGCGATGAAACCTGGCATCCCCGATTTTCGTACTACGGTTTTCGTTACATTCAGGTAGAAGGTGCTGTGCTGAAAGGCGATAAAAATCCAGCAAAATTGCCGGTTTTGAAAGATTTGAAATCCTGTTTTGTCTATAATTCTGCTAGAGAAACATCCACCTTTGAATGTTCAAATACCATTTTCAACAATGCACACCGCTTGATTGAAAACGCCGTAAAAAGCAATATGCAGGCAATTTTTACCGATTGCCCACATCGTGAAAAACTGGGTTGGCTAGAACAAACACATCTTAACGGACCGGGATTGATGTACAATTTTGATTTGTCAACCTTTATCCCGAAAGTGATGCAAGACATGGCTGATGCCCAACAACCCAACGGCATGGAACCAACTATTGCACCGCTTTACACTATTTTTGGCAACAAAGATGGATTTGATGATTTTGGCGATTCGCCCGAATGGGGAAGTACGCTGATTATTTTGCCGTGGATGTATTTCGATTTCTATGGAGACCCGACATTAATCACGAATTATTATCAAAATATGCGTCGTTATGTTGATTCCCTGACGAGTCGTGCTAATGATCATATTTTGTCATTTGGATTGGGCGACTGGTATGATTATGGGAATTTTCGCGCAGGATTTTCGCGCAACACGCCTGTTCCTTTAGTTGCTACGGCTTATTATTACTACGATCTGACCTTGCTGGTTAAAGCAGCCAAGATGATTGGAAACAAATACGACGAAAACTATTACACGCAACTTGCAAACGATGTGAAAATTGCATTTAATACCAAATTCTTCCATGCCGAAACTAAGCAATACGGAACCGGAAGCCAGACTGCTAATGCAATGGCTGTTTTTCTGAACATAACGGAACCGCAAAACCGTCAGGCAGTGCTCGACAATCTGGTGAAAGACATCAAAACACATGGCAACCGCCTTACCACCGGTGATGTAGGTAATCGTTATCTTTTCCAGGCATTGGCACAAAACGGGTTGAATGAATTGATGTACCTTATGCATAATCACGAAGATGCCCCGGGTTATGGCTTCCAACAAAAATTTGGTGCCACCACGCTCACCGAGCAATGGGATCCACGCATGGGTTCATCGTGGAACCATTTCATGCTGGGACAAATCGACGAATGGTTCTTTACTTCGCTGGCCGGAATTCAGGTTAAAACTTCAGAACCTGGTTTTCAACACTTGGTGATTCGCCCAGAAGTTGTGGGCGATCTCAAATTTGTGAGGTCATCGTACGAAACACTTTATGGGAAAGTTTCAGTAGATTGGAAACGCGAAGGAAACAATTTTACACTTAATATTGCTATTCCTGTAAATTGTAGTGCAGACGTTTATTTGCCGGGAGAAGAAAAAATGGAAACGGTAAAAAGCGGAAACTACACATTTTCAAAAACGATTAAACAGAAATAATTATTTTCAACCTCTCCAGAATTAAAACCTTTGGATAAGTTCATTAAAAACGCTATGAAACAAACTCTTTTAATTTTAGTTACATGCTTGCAATTCGGCGTCGCTGGACTTCGTGCCGAGCGTGTTGACATGGCTGCCGCCGGTGCAAAACAAGATGGAAAAACGTTGAACACAACGTTGATAAACAATACTATCAATCGGCTGAATGCCAACGGTGGTGGAACTTTATTTTTCCCTGCCGGAAAATACCTGACCGGCGCTATCAGGTTGAAAAGCAACATTACCATCGAGCTGGAAGCTGGTTCAACGCTTTTGTTTTCAGACAATTTCGATGATTATCTGCCTTTTGTCGAAATGCGTCACGAGGGGATTTTAATGAAAAGCTTTTGTCCGCTATTTTACGCCGTTGATGCCGAAAACATTACCATCAAAGGCGAAGGAACTATTGATGGCCAGGGTAAAAAATGGTGGGATGAATTTTTTCGTATCATTACTGATATAAAAAATAATGGAGTTCGGGATATCAACAAATACCAGGCCATGTGGGAAAAAGCCAACGACGTAAAAAAGCTGTATGCCGAAACCAACGAAGATTATGTATCATCCATGCAACGCCGCTTTTTCCGTCCGCCGTTTATCCAACCGCTTCGTTGCAAAAATATTCGTATTCAGGGAATCCGGATTACCAACTCCCCATTCTGGACCATCAATCCTGAATTTTGCGAAAATATAACTGTGGATGGCGTAACCATTGACAACCCACTTTCGCCAAACACCGACGGGATCAATCCTGAATCGTGCCATTATGTTCATATTTCCAACTGCCATATTTCGGTAGGTGATGACTGTATCACACTGAAAAGCGGTCGCGACTTGCAAGCCCGCAAGCTAGGCGTTGGAGAGGAAAACATCACCATAACCAATTGCACGATGCTAGCCGGTCATGGCGGTGTAGTTATTGGCAGTGAAATGAGCGGTGGTGTAAAAAAAGTGGTAATTAGCAATTGTGTATTCGATGGAACCGACCGAGGCATCCGTATCAAATCGACCCGGGGACGTGGTGGCGTTGTAGAAGACATTCAGGTTAGTAACATTGTTATGAAAGACATTAAAGAAGAAGCCATTACACTGGATATGCTTTATTCCAAAATGCCACTTGAACCTTTAAGTGAGCGAACTCCGATTTTCAGAAACATAAATATCAGTAATGTTACAGGTTCAGACGTGTTGATTCCAATAAAAATCAGAGGATTGGAAGAATCTCCCATCTCAAATATTACGTTCACAAACATCAATATCGACGGAAAACAAAAATGTGTATTTCAAAATTACAAAAACATAAAGATGAATGATGTTTTTGTGAATGGAGAAAAAACAACTGTAGAATAACTATATCATGAAAAGAAAAATTTTAAGTTTCGTTTTGATTGCTTCTTCGCTAGTACTTGCTAAAGCTCAATCCTACGAAACACAATTTTCAAAGCCATTAGGAAAAGCATTGCAAGAAATCAGTGCTCGATTTAATGTAAAACTGAAATATGACGTTGATACAGTAGGGAAAATTGTGACGTATGCGGATTTCCGCATTCGTCCGTATTCTGTTGAAGAATCGCTAACGAATGTATTGTCGTTATTCGACTATAAGTTTGCCAAACAAGACGAAAAGACCTATAAAATAAAAGTCTATGAATACCCGCGACGGACGCCCGAGGACGGAAAAAAGTTTCTGACTTATCTCAATACACTTTACAAGGACTCGGCTGAATGGAACGCACGCAAAGCTTGTTTAAAAAAAGAAGCTAGAGAAAAGTTGCAGATTGATCCGGTCATGGCACAGCGTGTAAAATCAAAACCAATCTTATCAAAAATACGCAATTATGACGGTTATTCGGTGCAAAATTTTGCCATCGAAACATTGCCCGGATTATACGTTTGTGGTTCTATCTACAATCCGCTTAGGAAAGGCAAACATGCGTTGATTCTTTGTCCTAACGGACACTGGGCAGATGGTCGCTATAACAAAGACGAACAAACCCGTTTTGGAACGTTGGCACGCATGGGTGCCACTTGCGTGAGTTATGATTTGTTTGGTTGGGGCGAATCGGAATTGCAAGTTTCCTACACAGCTCATCGTACCTCTGTTGCTGAAATTGTTCAGCTAATGAATGGACTCACCATCCTGGATTATATGCTTGCCCGCAAAGACATTGACCCGAAACGGGTAGCCGCAAATGGTGGTTCTGGTGGTGGTACGCAAGTTGTCCAGCTATCGTTGCTCGACAACCGGTTTACAGCCGCTTGCCCTACAGTAAGTCTGGCTTCGCACTTTGATGGCGGTTGTCCATGCGAAAGTGGCATGCCCATTTCGCTGGCTTGCGGTGGTACAAACAATGCTGAACAGATGGCTACTTTTGCCCCGAAACCGGTCTGTATTATTTCCGACGGAAAAGACTGGACGGCTTCGGTCCCCGAATTGGAATATCCATATCTTCAACACATCTATAGCTTTTACAAGGCAGAAAAAAATGTTTCAAATACCCACATTCCGAACGAAGGGCACGATTTTGGCATAAACAAACGTAAAGCTGTTTATGAGTTTTTTATTCCTATTTTCGGTCTTGATCGTAGCAAACTAGATGAAACAAAAGTGACTATTGAGCCCAAAGAGGCTATGTATAGTTTTGGTACTAAGGGCGAAAAAATGCCGGTCAATGCCATTAAAAATTTCGATCAGGTAGAGAAATTCTTCAACAAGAAAGCCGATGCAAAAATTCATTCGGACCTTGATCTCGAAAAACGGGCACAAAGTTTTGTTGATTCGCTCAAATTGAATGATAAAGACAAAGCGGCTCGTGTATTTGCAGTCATAAAAACACACATGACAGCTGTACGCGACTGGCACAACGATCATCCTTTCACTACGGTTCCCAAAGGTATAAATCCAAGAACCGGAGAATTAATGACTGATGTTCATCGCGATGTAATTGCCTGTTCAACCAAGCCAAAATCGGTTCACGAAAATTTAATGGCGGGGTTACGAAAAGATTTGACCGAAGAACAAGTAGAGTTCATTCTGGATTTATATACCATTGGGAAATATACTTTTACGCTGAAAGGCTACAAAGAAATTGTACCAAACATGACTAAAACAGAAGAAGCATATATCGTAGGCGAGCTACGTAAGGCACGCGAAGAGGCAGTGGACTATAAAACAATGAAAGGTGAAATATCAGCTGTCTTTGAAATTCATAAAGACAATTGCGAAAAATACCTGAATAACAATGGCCGCAATTGGCATCAAATGTACAAAGATTTCATTAACAGGTTAAAAGCTGAAAAAGAGGCAAAGAAGGCAGCGGAAGCAAAGAAATAATTTCTTTTTTATACTTACTTAAAACTGGCAGCAGGAGTTTATTCCTGCTGCCAGTTTCATTTTTGGGTACAAAACACCGGTTTTCACGTCTTTCTTAGTACTTTTGATCAACATAAAACACATTTAAATGAATGATTCATTTCGCAAAATAACATTCTTTTTCATCCTGATAATTGGGTATTTATCAAATATCACAGCTCAATCAAGCGATTACAAACTCTGGTACGACAAACCCGCACAGGTTTGGACAGAAGCATTGCCGCTTGGCAATGGCCGGTTGGGAGCCATGGTCTTTGGAAATCCGGCATCGGAACAAATTCAATTGAACGAAGCCACCATTTGGGCCGGACAGCCGAACAACAATGCCAACCCGGATGCATTAGCCAATATTCCCAAAGTACGCGAGCTGGTTTTTGCCGGCAAGTACCTGGAAGCCCAAACACTGGCTACCGAGAAAGTCATGTCGAAAACAAACCACGGGATGCCTTACCAAACTTTCGGCGACCTACGCATTTCTTTTCCCGGACATACCCGGTATACAGGTTATTACCGCGATTTAAATCTCGACTCAGCATGTGCCGTTGTGAAATACAACGTGGATGGTGTTACGTTTAAACGCGAAATGTTCACTTCTTTTACCGATCAGGTAGTCATTATCCGGCTTACCGCTTCGAAAAAGAAGAAAATTACTTTCAACGCCGTGATAACCTCACCTCATCAAGATGTAATAATAGCTTCGGATGGCAATTGTGTTGCACTCGATGGAGTTTCTGCACTTCATGAAGGACTGAAAGGGAAAGTCAGATTTCAGGGACGCGTGACTGCAAAAACGCAAGGTGGAAAAGTCACCTGCAAAGATGGCGTATTGAGTGTTGAAAGCGCCGACGAAGCTGTACTTTATGTCTCCATTGCTACCAATTTCAACAACTACAAAGACATCACCGGCGATGCCCAGAAACGTGCAAAAGATTATTTGAATAAAGCATTGGGACATTCATATTCCGAAACAAAAAAAGCGAACATTGCTTATTTCAAATCATTTATGGATAAATCATCCTTGGATCTGGGTGAAAATAAATCGACTGAAACCACCGACAAACGCGTAGAAAATTTTGCCAAAACCAACGATGCGCATTTGGTAGCAACGTATTACAAATATGGCCGTTATTTGCTCATTTGCTCTTCACAACCCGGCGGACAAGCAGCTAATCTGCAAGGAATCTGGAATGACAAGCTGCTTCCATCGTGGGATAGCAAGTACACCACCAACATAAACGTAGAAATGAATTACTGGCCGGCAGAGGTCACCAATTTAAGTGCGCTTTATGACCCGCTCCTCCGTCTCACCAAAGAAGTAAGTGAAACCGGCAAAGAAACAGCCAAAACCATGTATGGTGTAAATGGCTGGGTACTGCACCACAACACCGACATCTGGCGCATTACAGGTGCTGTCGACAAAGCACCTTCGGGTATGTGGCTGGCAGGTGGTGCATGGCTAAGCCTGCACTTGTGGGAACATTATCTCTACACGGGTGATATTGAATTTTTGAGATCAATTTATCCGATCATGAAAAACGCCGCCTTGTTTTTCGACAATGTGATGGTAAAAGAACCAAAACACAACTGGCTGGTACTGTGCCCAAGCAGTTCGCCCGAAAACACGCATGCAGGCAGCGAAGGAAAAGCCACCACAGCTGGCGGTGTTAGTATGGATAACGAATTGATATCAAGCCTATGGAACATTATTATTCAAAGTTCAAAAACTTTAAACACTGATACTGAATTTGCCAATCATCTGCAAAGCCGGTTGAAAGAAATGGCGCCATTTCAGATTGGCCGTTGGGGACAATTGCAGGAATGGATGGAAGATTGGGATAATCCCGATGATACTCATCGCCATGTTTCGCACCTGTGGGCACTGTTTCCCGGCAATCAGATTTCGCCTTACCGCACACCAGAATTATTCGATGCAGCCCGCACGTCACTTATTCATCGTGGCGATCCATCCACCGGTTGGAGCATGGCCTGGAAAGTGTGTTACTGGGCGCGATTGCTCGATGGTGACCATGCTTACAAACTCATTACCGACCAACTGTCCATTGTCCGGAATGAACCGAAACATGGCGGTACCTATCCAAATTTGTTCGACGCCCACCCACCCTTTCAGATTGATGGAAACTTCGGCTGCACAGCCGGAATTGCCGAAATGCTAATGCAAAGTTATGACGGATTTATTTACCTCCTCCCTGCCCTGCCTTCGGGCTGGAAAAATGGTGAGATAAAAGGACTGGTAGCCCGTGGCGGCTTCGAACTGGACATTAAATGGAAGCAGAATGAAGTGGAAAAAGTTATCATTAAATCCAGAAACGGTGGAAATTGCCGCATTCGTTCGCTTTCGCCATTAAGCGGAGAAGGATTGACCAAAGCAACCGGTGAAAATCCAAATCAATTCTATGCAGTTCCTCCAAGCCCCAAACCATTGATTAATGAGAAAGCAAAGCTTAACGCCGTTGAATTAAAGAAGACCTATCTTTATGATTTAAAAACGGAAGCAGGCAAGAGCTACATAATTAATGGGAAAACAGCAACCTCAAATTAATCAGAAACAAAATAAAACAATATCGAAACAAAAATGAAGATTAATCGCCTCAAAAGCATCGGACTGCTCTTACTTATTATTACGATTTCAGCTTCTTCCTCTGCAAAATCCCGGTGGAGTGAACGTATGGCTTGCTCTGAAATGAAACGTTTCCCCGAGCCTTGGATGATAGAGAATGTCAAAAAGCCAGTATGGGGATATACACATGGGCTGGTGGTAAAAGCTATGCTGGAAACATGGAAAGCAACCGGCGATAAAAAGTATTATGATTATGCCAAGATCTATGCAGACAGTTTGATCAATACGCAGGGCAAAATAAAGATGAATTACCTGTCGTACAACCTCGACAATGTGAACCCCGGTAAAATTCTGTTCGATTTTTACGCTCAAAGCAAAGACAAGCGCTATAAAATAGCCATGGATACGCTTCGCAAGCAGTTGACACAACAACCACGCACTGCCGAAGGCGGTTATTGGCACAAATTAAAATACACACACCAGATGTGGTTGGATGGATTGTACATGGCAACTCCTTTTCTGGCACAATACGGAGCAGCTTTTGGCGACAAAACAGCCTCCGCCGATGTGGTGAAACAAATATTACTTATTGCCTCTAAAACCTATGACCCAAAAACGGGCTTATACTACCACGGATGGGATGAAAGCAAGGAACAGGCCTGGGCAAACAAAACCACCGGCTGTTCTCCCAACTTCTGGAGCAGAAGCATTGGCTGGTATGCCGCTGCACTGGTAGATGCGTTGGATTACCTGCCTAAAAATACCGAAGGGCGCGACAAAGTACTGGCTATCGTTCGAAATCTGGCAGCATCGCTTATCAAATACCAGGATCCTCAATCGGGCGTATGGTATCAGGTTACCGACCAAGGGAACCGCAAAGGAAATTACCTCGAATCATCGGCTAGTTCTATGTTCGTGTATTTTCTGAGTAAATCTATCAATAAAGGCTATATTGCTACATCATACACAGCAGCAACTACGAAAGCATTCAACGGACTGATCAAAACCTTTATCAAAAAAGAAGCCGACGGAACGATAACAATCACGCATTGTTGCGCTGTTGCAGGACTCGGTGGCGATAAAGTGTATCGTGACGGAAGTTTCCAATATTATATCAGCGAACCGGTTATTGAAAATGACCCTAAATCAGTGGGTCCATTTATACTTGCATCCATTGAATTTGAAAAATTAAAGAAATAAATAGGTTTATGAAGAAAATCATTATCAACATTTTTAGTTTGATACTATTAGTCAGCACAACTCTGACGGCTCAAACCAAAAACACCAAACATCCGTGGGATAACGGGAAGCTAAAAGTGAGCGAAAACCACCGCTACCTGCAACACGAGAATGGAACACCTTTCTTTTGGCTGGGCGACACCGGGTGGTTGTTACCCGAACGGTTGAATCGCGACGAAGCCGATTTTTATCTGTCCGAGTGCAGCAAGCGTGGGTACAACGTGGTACAAATTCAAACCATCGACCGTGTTCCGTCAATAAATTGCTACGGGCAGTCATCCATGCCCGATGGTTTTAATTTTAAGAACATCAACCAGAAAGGCATTTACGGTTATTGGGATCACATGGATCACATTATAAAATCGGCTGAGAAACGGGGTATTTATATTGGCATGGATTGCATTTGGGGCGGATTGGTTGGCTCAGGTCAACTATCGGTAAAAGAAGCGCAAGCCTACGGAAAATTCTTGGGAGAACGCTACAAAAACTCGCCGAATATCATCTGGTTTATCGGCGGCGACATACGTGGGGATGTAAAAACTGAAGTTTGGGAAGCACTGGCAACGAGTATCAAAGCGGTTGATCAAAATCACTTAATGACTTATCATCCACGTGGCAGAACCTGCTCATCAACCTGGTTCAACAACGCTTCGTGGTTAGATTTCAACATGTTTCAAAGCGGTCATCGCCGCTACGGACAGCGCAAAGGCGACGGTGATTATACCATAGCCGAAAACACGGAAGAAGATAACTGGCGGTATGCAGAAAAAAGTTTAAGCCTTGCACCATTGAAACCGGTTATCGACGGTGAGCCTTCATACGAAGATATTCCTCAAGGTTTGCACGAAGAATTTGAGGCCCGTTGGAATGCCAACGATGTGAGGCGTTATGCTTACTGGTCGGTTTTTGCAGGTTCATTCGGACACACCTACGGACATAATTCCATCATGCAGTTTTACAAACCCGGGGTAGGCGGATCATTCTTCCCCACCCGGTATTGGTATGATTGCCTGAAAGACCCGGGTTACAACCAGATGAAATACCTCAAGAACCTGATCCTTGCTTTTCCATTTTTCGACCGTGTAGCCGACCAAAGCATCATTGCCGGACAAAATGGCGAACGCTACGACCGGGCCATTGCCACCCGTGGAGATGATTACTTGCTGGTTTATAATTACACTGCCCGCCCTATGCAAATCGATTTATCAAAAATCAGCGGAGCGAAGAAGAACTGCTGGTGGTTTAATCCACAAAATGGCGAACTGCAGTTTCTCGGCGAGTTCGACTCGAAAGTAACCAACTTTGCCCTGGACGTGGCGTACAATGCCGGTAACGACCGGGTGCTGATTGCGGTGGATTCAGCAAAAAATTACATCAGAAAAGATTCAAAATCGATATTAAATTAAATACAAAGATCCGAGGGCTCAAAGACAAATTATGCATGTCTTTGAGCCCTTGTGTTTAAAGAACAATTGACCATGAAGTCGAAATTACTGCTATTACTATCTCTTTTTCAGTTGGCAATCACAGCCCATGCCAGCATTTCAGTCACTTCGTTGAAAACCGAAGGAATGACCAATCCACAGGGAATTGACACGGAGAAGCCCCGTTTCAGCTGGAAAACGGAAGCAACCTCCGAGCGCAGCGTCATGCAAAAAGCCTATCAAATTCTGGTGGCTACATCCGAAGAAAAACTAGCAAAAAATGAAGGTGATGTATGGAATAGCGGCAAAGTTTCGTCGGACGCTTCCATTTGGATTCCGTTTGCCGGAAAGCCCTTGCAAAGCAATGCCCCGTATTGCTGGAAAGTAAAAGTATGGACCAACAAAGGGGAAAGCGCATGGAGCAAACCTGCTACGTGGAGCATGGGCTTATTCGAAGAAACCGACTGGAAATCGGCGCAATGGATTGGCTTGGACAAAGCCATGCCGTGGGATGATGAGAGCTTCAGCAGCCGGCTTTCTGCCCGGTATGTCCGCAAGGAATTTCCGGCAAAGAAAGAAATTAAACGTGCCACGGTGCACATCTGCGGACTCGGGCTTTATGAGCTTTTTATCAACGGCAAGCGTGTAGGTGACCAACTGCTGGCCCCGGCCCAAACCGGATTCGATAAAACCGTTTTGTACAACACGTACGACGTAACTGATCTTCTACGGAAAGGGGGGAATGCTATCGGCATTACGTTGGGCAATGGCCTGTTCTACAATATGCGCCAAACCTATAAACCCTGGAAAGTGCCCACCTACGGCTATCCGAAGGTGCGTATGCTGCTGAAGGTGGAATACACCGATGGCACAACCGATAATGTCACCACCAAAGATAACTGGAAGCTGACACCAGACGGTCCCATTCGCAGTAACAACGAATACAACGGCGAAGAATACGATGCCCGCAAAGAACTCACCGGATGGAACAAGGTGGGTTACGACGATTCAAAATGGCAGGAAGCCCAACGTGTACGTTTCCCGGGCGGACAGCTGCACGCCCAGATGATGCCCGGCATGAAAGTGGTGGACAGGCTCACTCCCATTACCGTAAAATCCCAGGGTAATAAATTCATCCTGGATTTGGGGCAAAATATTGCCGGATGGTTGCGCATCAAAGTACGTGGGAATGCAGGCGACTCTGTAAAACTCCGCTTTGGTGAAACGCTTCAGAAAAACGGCGAACTCTATACCGAAAACCTTCGCAGCGCCCGATGTACCGATGTATATATCCTGAAAGGTGACGCTGCTGGCGAAGAATGGGCACCCGCATTTGTATACCACGGTTTCCGTTATGTAGAAATCAGCGGACTCAGATACACACCCAAGGCTAATGATTTTACGGCAGAGGTGGTTAGCGACGAGATGGAACACTTAGGTGCTCTCACTACTTCCAATGCTGTGCTGAATCAGGTACTGAAAAATGCCTGGTGGGGCGTACTCGACAATTACAAAGGCATGCCGGTGGATTGTCCGCAACGCGACGAGCGCCAACCCTGGCTGGGCGACCGTGCCATGGGCTGCTGGGGCGAGAGCTTCCTGTTCGACAACAACCTGATGTACGCCAAGTGGGGAAACGATATCCGAGATGCACAACGCTACGATGGCTGCATTCCCGATGTAGCCCCGGTTTACCTCACCTACTACACCGACAACGTAAGCTGGCCGGCCACGCTGCCTTTTCTTTGCGACATGGTGTATACGCAGTTTGGCAACAAAAAACCGATTGAAGATAATTACGAAGCCATCAAGAAATGGATGGTACACATGGAAAAAAACTATTTGTCGGCAGACTACCTGATGACCAAAGACGAATACGGCGACTGGTGCATGCCGCCCGAAGACCTGAAAATGATTCACAGCGAAGACCCGAAACGCATGACCGACGGAACGCTTATTTCTACAGCTTATTATTATAAAATACTCAACGTCATGGCTCGATTTGCCACGGTGCAAGGATTAAAAGATGAATCACAAAGCTTTTCCCGGCTGGCCGAAAAGGTAAAAGCCGGCTTCAATAAGAAGTTCTTCCATACCGATTCGCTTTACTACGGGAACAATACGGCTACGGCCAACCTGTTACCGTTGGCATTTGGCATGGTTCCGCGACAATACGCCGACACGGTAGCTAAAAACATACTGTACAAATGCGTTCCGGCTAATACGAAATCACAAATCGGTACCGCCGAACTGAACATTACCTGCGGTGTAGTGGGCATTCAGTGGTTGATGCGCGAACTGAGCCGCATGGGCCGTGCCGATGTGGCGTTTGCCCTGGCTTCGAACAACAAGTACCCATCGTGGGGCTATATGGCGGCCAACGGTGCTACTACCATTTGGGAACTTTGGAACGGTAACACCGCCAGCCCGAAAATGAACTCGGCCAACCATGTAATGTTGCTTGGCGACCTGCTTACCTGGGCGTATGAAAACCTGGCTGGCATACAGTCGGATTACACACAGACGGCATTCAAACATATTATTCTGAAACCCGATTTCTCTATCCCTGATCTGGAATACAGCAACGCTTCTTACATTACGCCTTACGGCAAAGTGGTGAGCAACTGGAAAAAGACCCTGATGAAACTGCATTGGGAAGTAACCGTTCCGGTAAACAGTACCGCCGAAGTGCATTTGCCCAACGGGAAAGTGGAACAGATTGGCTCCGGTTCGTACAGCTTCGAAGTGGATATTCCTCAACGGAAAGGCATCGTAACCAATGAATTTCTCTACGAAAAAGCGCCATTTCCACAGGCGCACTCGGCCACCATTGTTGAAACAACGAATGGCGACCTGGTTTCCGCATTCTTCGGTGGCCTGCGCGAAGGAAGTCCCGATGTTTGCATTTACACTTGCCGCAAAGACAAAGGCAGCAACACCTGGACGGCTCCTGCCCTGGCTGCCGACGGTGTGCTGAGCCCTACCCTGCGCAAAGCTTGCTACAATCCGGTGTTGTACCAGCAGCCCGACGGACCGCTTTATTTATTTTATAAAATAGGCAACAAGGTTTCCGACTGGGTGGGTTACTTGAAAAAAAGTGACGATGGCGGACATACCTGGAGCAAAGCCTACCAACTTCCCGAAGGCTACCTGGGGCCGATAAAGAATAAAATTGTGGACGTAGACGGAAAATCCATTGCCCCTTCGAGCACCGAAACCGGTGGTTGGAAAGTGCATTTCGAGATAGCCGAAAATGGCGGACAAAAAACGCATATCGTGGGACCGCTTGCTGCATCCGAAGCAGTTTTAAGCGAGCTTCAGGCAAAGAACGAGGATAAGGACACAAAGAGCGATAATGAGACAGGAGAAAGCGTGAAAGCCACCACCGTCCAGGCCATTCAACCCAGCATTCTGACCTACAAAGATGGCCGCCTGCAAATCCTTTGCCGTACGCGCAACGGCCGTATTGCCACCTCGTGGAGCTCAGACAAGGGCGAAACCTGGACACCGCTCACACTGACCAATCTGCCGAACAATAATTCGGGTACCGATGCCGTAACGTTGCAAGATGGCCGTCAGGTTTTGATTTATAATGCCGTGGCAACGCCTCCCGGGGCCAAGAAAGGCGTGCGTACGCCGCTCAATATAGCCGTATCAAAAGATGGGGTGAATTGGCAAATGGTGCTGACACTGGAAGATTCACCCATCTCGCAATACTCCTACCCCAGCATTATCCAGGGCAAAGACGGACGGATTCATGCCGTGTACACCTGGCGCAGGCAACGGATCAAATATATGGAATTAAAGTTGTAATGTACCACGCGGATTCCAAATGCTATCAATAAAAATGCTGTCCAATCCGGGCAGCATTTTTTGTGCTGTAAATAACGAATCAATGGAAAAAAACAAGCACTAAACTGATCTACGGGCTCGCAATGATCAGTTTCAGAATAATTATATCACACTAATCACAGATTACAAATATAAAAAATAGAAAACAAGATCGATTTAGTGTAATCTCAACCAAGTTTAGTACAATCTGAAAAAACAAAAGTGTAATCCGAACCTAATTTAGTACAATCTGAAAGAACAAAAGTGCAATTCCAACCTACTTCAGTACAATCTGAAAAAACAAAAGTGCAATCCCAACCTACTTTAGTACAATCTGAAAGAACAAAAGTGTAATTCCAACCTACTTCAGTACAATCTGAAAGAACAAAAGTACAATCTAAACCGATTTCAGTACGATCTGAAAGAACAAAAGTGTAATCCCAACCGATTTTAGTACAATCTGAAAGAACAAAAGTACAATCTAAACCGATTTCAGTACGATCTGAAAGAACAAAAGTACAATCCCAACAGACTTTAGTACAATCTGAAAGAATAAAACCTCATACTTTCCAAGTTTCACTTTGACTTTTACCAGGATTTTGGTTACAAAAAAAACTTCCGCAACCAAAACGGTTACGGAAGTTTTCGCATCAATCAAACAATCAAACTACCAATTATTCTATTATTTCTTTTTTGCTGCTTCTTCACGGGCTTTGATGCGGGCATACCAACCTTCACGTTCTTTTACCAGGTCATAGCCCCGTTTTGCCAGATAATTGTTTATACGGCCTTTAAACTTGCCAAATGCCTCGTGTTTTTTATCGGCTGTTTCAGCGTCAATGGCAAATTCGCGCCCTTCTACCAGCCAGGCCATGATTTGTGCTTTTTCTTCCGGCTTAAGCGAAGGAATCATATCCAATGTAGCAGTGTAAGTAACGCCCACCACACCAAAAGTAATTCCATCTTTTACGGCTTCAATTTGTTTTTCGTTCAGGTACAAAGACAAATCGCCGGGAAATGCAAAATGCGAACGGTAAATGGCCGATTCTTTTTCGTTTTGAGCAGCAGTCAGGGCTGAGCTTTTAGCCTCGCCTTTAAGTGCCGAACGTTTTATTCTGGCCACAGCCGTATCGCGTTTGGCATAAATATCATTCAGTTGAAAATATTTATTGGCAACAATATTGGTTACATTGCCGGCAACCTCCGCATCTTTCAGTTCCAGCTTATCCACTATCTTCTTGGAACGTGCCAGGATAGAAGACACATACTTCGGATCACGGTTTTTGGTATCCAAATCAACGGCAAAAGCAGTTGCAGTAAACAGGAACATGACAAGAACAACCCCTAACCCCTGAAGGGGAACTAAGTTAGTCTTGTTTAGTCTATTTTTAATTTTTAATTTCATACAATAATAATTGCTTTTTAATGATCGAATGAAACGAGTCTCATTAAGAATAAGAACTCGTTTCATATTATATCAGTTGTAACTCCAGTTCCCCTTTAGGGATCGAGGGGTTTTACATCAACTTGCCTTTTGCAGCCAAGGTATCGTGATTGTTTTTCAAATCAGTCCAGTCCACTTTCTTTTTAGTGTCGATACCGTTGATATATTTTTCAATGTTGGTGTAACCATCGCCATTGCAATCTTTAATAGCATCTGTTGGATCGTTTGGATTCAAACCATTTGCTTTCTCCCAGGCATCGGGCATACCGTCTTTATCAGTATCAACATACGGTTTTCCTTTGTATTCAGGATAACCGCCTACCTGACGGATATCAGTAATAATACCTTTTTTGTATGAATCTTTAGCTAACCGACGGTGTTTGAATTGAAAGAAATTCACCGAGTCAAGCCCTTCTTTATAAAAAACTTTACCCGTTTTTACCTGAGTCAGGATATGTTCATCTACAATATCACGTTTTGGAATATTGGCTCCGGCATTGGTTGTCACAAAGTCATAAGCTTCCTGGGCTTTCATGATAGGGAATTCAGGTTTTGGGAAAGGTTCGTTCCAACGCATTGAGTCGGTATACTGGCCGGCATTTCCCATTTCTTCCACTTGTACACCACCGTTCCAGTTGTCTTTGGTCACAGCGTCATTCCCTTCCATAATGTTTCCATTGCAATAAACCCGTCCAAAAACCAGATATCCTAATTTACTACGGCCCGATTCCGGTTTGAGGATACGGTGCCCTACTGTTTCATCTTTTGGTGTAAGTGGACCCGGTTTATAGTAATTATTGATGATATTATACAGTGCGGTATAGTCACCACCGTCTACAGAACGGTTATGCCAGTTATAAACCACGTTATTTACAAAGTTGAAGATACCGTTCCAGCCAATCGAAGGATTACGTCCGGCATTATTAGCCCACAGGTTACGCATAAATGAACAGTTTTCACCACCCAGCGTGCTACCGAAAGCATGGTTATACGTATCCAATGCCTGGGCAGAAATAGTATTCTGAATAGTCACATTCACTGTCGGAAGCTTTTCTTCTTTCATGCCCGGGCCCGGATTAAACATATGGCGGTAAAATGAAATATTTTCGTCCAATCCCCAACTGCAAGAACAGTGGTCAATCATGATATTTCCAACCGGGTTGCCACCGAATGAGTCGTCGCGACGCTCAACTTTAGTTTCTCCACGACGGAAACGCATGTGACGTACTACCACATCGTGCGTATTCACCCAAAATGATTCCCCGGCCACACACACTCCATCACCAGGAGCCGTTTGTCCGGCAATGGTAACATAAGGAGCTTCAATGATAATCGGGGTTTTCAACCGGATAATACCGGCCACATTGAAAACTATGATACGTGCACCCACAGTTTCCTCACAGGCCTCACGCAACGTTCCGGGACCGCGGTCGGCAAGGCTTGTTACCGTAATAACTTTACCACCACGGCCACCAAACGAAAATTGTCCACCACCCTCGGCACCCGGGAATGACGGTATTTTAGCCTGTGGTAAATCAGTAGGACGGGCGGCCCATGGAATATACGGGCGGCCTTTAATCGCTTCAGCCTGAAGAGTGGCTTTATTGCGTTTCATAACCGCATTTACCACGTCGTTTTCATCTTGAATCATCTTATCAGCCTGTGCTTTTAAATCTTTCGGTACATCCGGATATTGTGCATATACCATACTCAACGGTGCACACAGCAACACTGCAAGAATTCCTTTAGTTAGTTTTTTGTTCATCTTTTATTGTATATAAATAGTGTTTCAAAAGTAATGCTATTTTCTATATAAGACGCCAAATAGGGCGACTTGTACTCAAAACAGCAGACACATAAAAACAGAGAAGGAAGTGAGCACTTAATTCGCTCACTTCCTCTCACAATATGATTATATGTTTATCTTTTATTGTTGATAAAACTTCATATTTCGAATAGAATATTATTCCGCCAATGGGTCATAAGTTCCATTAGCATTTCCGTTTTCAAGATCCGGCCAACCAATAGTTTGTTTTAATGTAACATTCATTTGTTGCGCACTATATCTCAATCCAATGAAGTAATATTTCGGTTGAAAGGTTAGAGCAGATGCATCTACAGTATAAGACTTACGAGACAAATTGTTAGCATAAAAAATATACAATTTATCAATAGTATTACCTGTTGCTTGAATAGTAGCATCGCTCATTAAGTTTAGCGCTGTAGGACGAGCAATTCCGCCTTTTACTATCGGGTCGTTTGCAAAACCAGCCACTGTAGTTGCGGTAGATATACCAAGAGCATCCGCCACACGAATCTCAATACCATTACGGGATGTTCCATTTAATGCGGGCACTCCCAAATAAGTACAAGTATTACCTCCGAAACCTGTCAATTTCCAGTTAGAGCTAAGCGATTCTTGTCCTACACCTCCATCCCAAAGCATCCAACGACGCATATCATCAAATCGTTTTCCTTCGTAAGCCAGTTCTATTTGACGTTCATACAAGATTGCCGCAAACAATTTAGCACGATTACCATTAAGATCCGCATCCAATCCGTAATTGTTAGCACTTGTATATCCTGCACGCTGGCGAATTTGTTGCAAAGCCGACACAGCCTCATCATAATGACCTGCACCACAAGCAGCTTCAGCAAAGTTTAATAACACTTCAGCATAACGAATTTCCATATACGGAGCTGCAGATAAACCAAAACTCTTATTTGCTCCAAGTGTAATATTATAACTATAGTCTGGTGCATTATTTACATCGTAATCATCTGAACGTTTACGGATTAAAACACTTGCATTATTACTCCCTAAACCATCTGCAGCAAAGCCAGTGTAGGCAGCCGAGGCTCTTTTCGTTGCATCATCATACCAGGTGTAGCTCCAAAGAGTATAATTGCTACCTGTATATGGGTAAGAAGTAACACCCAATGATGTAGGATCACCGTTGAAAGCCCATCTCTCACCCGGAAATGCAAACGTACGATAGAAACGGGGGTCACGATTCACAAAGAAACGTTGGTTGTCGTAAGTATAAGTAGACGCTGATAATAATGAAGACACAGATGCTGCAGTAGACGGTTTTTTTCCATCTGCCATAGGGAAAAGGTCAATCATTTGAGCCGTTGCTTTCTTACCCCCTCCACCACTTGCATTAGCAGGACGGATAGAGTTTTCCCAACCATTATTTTTATCGTAATTGGTACCGGGTGAAGTTTGCACTGTATTATATAAGGTTACAAAAACCGCTTCAGGGCTGGTATAGTCTGAGAACATTTTAGCCCAACCAGAAGCATTCGTTCCCGGGCTGGATAGATACGCCAACCCAAAACCTCCAGCTGTCAATTTGGCAATCGCAGCTTTATTAGATTGATAAGCTGTTTCCCAACGAGCTTGGTCATCAGCACGATTAAAGAGCGGACTAGCATAAAGAAGACGTGCTCTACCTTGCAACGCTAAAGCAGCACCTGCTGTTACACGTCCGTTATCGGCAGCTGCAGTAGCAGTCCAGTTTAGCGGCAAGTAAGTAGCCGCACTATCCAAATCATTGCAAATAAAATCTATAGATGCTTTCGAAGTAGCCCGAGGCACTACCAGATCCGTACCACCACTGTTGCCAATCATAGGATTTTGCACATGATCAATGATAGGTACTCCACCATACATTTTAACCAATAAATAATATTGCCATGCACGAAAAAAATAAGCCTGTCCCAGTAATGGCTTTTTTTGATCTGCAGAAAGAGTTCCTTGTTTGATACCCTCTATCACCATGTTACATTCACGTACATAACCATAAGGACTGACGTTTTTATTCTGATAATAGAAATAGTCAGGCACATTCGTGTTATCCAAAATAATAGATGGATCTACATATTGGGATAAACCTCCGTACTCTTCTGTACATTTGGAATAATCGTCAGCTGTACCTGCACTGGGTGTATTCCAATTTATACTGGCAGTTGAACTCGGCAACAGTAAATAATACAGGTAGTTTACCCTTTCAGTAGCTCCCTGAAAGTCATTATAAATTTCACTGCTGAATTTATCATAATCCTGCTTGTCTTTCAAAAATTGATCGCTACATCCAGTGAAAAGAGCTGTTGCAGTCAACAGGGCTACAAAAACGCTCAATTTATTTATTTTGTTCTTCATTGTTTTGTCTTTTTAGAATGAAACATTAACTCCCATTGTAATTGTACGCAGTGTAGGATAGTTTCCATAAGTACCCGAAAGAGGATCCATGAAATTATCCGGATACGGGTTGTACAAACTAAGCAGGTTCTGACCGGTAAGGTTGATACGGCAACTTTCAATACCCAAATTCTTCACAAATGTCTTTGGCAAAGAATAAGCCACGGTAGCTGTACGTAAAGTAACGCGCGCAGCATTGACAGCCCAAAATGTAGAATTATAACTATTGACATTGTAGCGCAAATTCGGATATTTAGCATCTACATTTCTGGCAGCTACTACATTTCCCTGAGCATCCGTTACGTCACTGTAATTAAACATATTGTTTGCCCAGAATGATGGTAGGTTTGTATATTGCAGGTCATTGAAATCACCACCTGAGGAAACCGAGTTTAAACCAGTACGGGCAGATTTAGGTATCATAGTATAACTTCCCCAGTTTGCACTAAGTTGGGCACTAAATGACAATCCCTTCCAGTCGCCACCAAAATTAGCTGTGAATCCATAAGGGTTACTGGCACGTTTAGATATTCTAACAATATCAGTTTGTGCATTAACCACGCCATCAGCAGCCTGATAAGACCCATCGGCATTTTGTGAACCACGTACGTCACGATAAATCAACATACCTGGACGAATTTTATCTGGCGACAATCCAAGGTAATTTGTGATGTGATACTTGGATACATATTCACTGATTTGCTGGTAGCTAGTAAACATTCCTATACAATCCAACCCCCATAGTCCAAGGTCAGTCCGTTGATTAGGATGTTGACCATCAATAGTAATCAGGCTTGGCCAATACATTTTCAAAACCTTATTATCTCCATATCCGGTATTCAGCTTCACAAAGTAACTAAAGTCTTTACCAATTTTATCTTTCCAACCTATTGACAATTCTATACCATATGTATCAATAGACCCAAAGTTTTCAGCTGTTGGCTTTGTTCCAACTGTAGTCGGAAAATTATCAGATCCTGTCCGTTGCATAAAGATGTCCCGGTTCATATCATAATAAGCATCCAAGTTGATCGACAATCTATCCTTTAACATTCTAGTATCAATACCCAAATTCGATTTGTAGCTCTTATCCCAATGTGCATCTACGTTCGGAGCTTCACTACTATTGATTGCAGCTCCCATATTAGTCGACGTGCTGGTTCCAAACACAGCTCCTTTATTTAAAATGCGACTATATGTTTGCAACCATCCCCAAGCTGCGATATTATCCTTGCCTAAGAGTCCAAAAGAACCACGAAGTTTGAAGAAATCAACCCCTTGAATATTCTTTTTAAACCATGATTCCTCAGACATTACCCAACCCAACGATGCAGACGGAAATACTCCCCAATAATTTATAGGTGAGAATTTCGTTGAAGCATCTGTACGCATCAATAATTCCACTAAATATTTGTCTGCATAAGAATAATTCAAACGACCAACATACGACAACATACCTGATTCCGAACGACTAAAGTTAGTCGTTTGAGCTCCACTGGCAGATGTTGATTGTCCATTAGTAAAACTTAACGGGTTAAGCACAGTACCTTCCAGATTTTCTGATTCACTTTGAGCTTTTTCAATGGTAAACAATCCACTGATACTATGAAGTCCAAATTTACGGGCATAAGTTGCATAAAAATTGAGCTGAGAATTATCAGTCCGACTCATCGTACGATCAAGAGCATGACCATTATCAGCATTAATTAAAGAAAAATTACTTGAAGATAAATCCAAACCATCTCCTGTATAAAGATGGTTTCCGCTACCACCTCTTGTCAACATCTGGTAAACAGAAACATAAGTTGCTAAAGAATTATTTTTAGTTGTACTTATATTTTTAGCATACGTCATCTTTAATTTCAAACCTTTCAATAACTGGCTCCAACCAAAATCATACTCCAACGATGAACTGATATTCATGTTTTGTGGCATGCTTTTGCTATAATTGTTTAAATTCTGAATAGCTTTATAATTATAATACTGAACATCATCAACCAGTGTATTGGTTACACCATATGATGCCATTGGCAGTCCATTGATATAATCTGGAATATAACGTGGGTGTGTTAACAAGGAATTGTAATCAGTTTGTCCACTGCTGCCACCGACTTTATTGACAGCAGTACTTTGTTGTCCATAGTCACCAGATATCTGTAAAGAAGCTTTTATCCATTTATTTATTTTAGTGTCCGCTCCAGCACGATAGTTCCAACGATTGTAATTGAGCCAACCTAAATTACCATCTTGTGTAAAATATGATACTCCGGCAAAATAAGTAGCATTTTCAGAGCCACCACTAATGTTCAAACTATGTTTTTGAGTGGTAGCCGAACTCCAATAATTCTTCAATAAATTATAATTCAGATTTTTCATAGCTGCTAGCTCATCCGCCTGAAATAAATCTTTCTTCTGATCCAGCGTAGTGTTGTCAGTAGGAGTAGCTCCACGCACTGTATTCCAAATCGTACCATAATTATAAGCATCTAACATTTTAGTCTGAGACACCGCGTCATTATAACCAAACTGTCCACTATATGTAATCTTAGGTGCACCAACTTTACCTCGTTTGGTTTTTACCAAAATGACGCCTTGAGAAGCACGGGAGCCATAAACAGCTGCAGAAGCATCTTTCAACACCGTAACACTCTCTATCATACTGGCATCCAAATTATTGAATGCTGTAGCATCAGCAATGTAGTCATCAATAACATAAAGAGGACTTGGGTTTGCAATATAATTACTAAAACTTGAGTATGCTGTTGCTGATGTAGCCTGACGAACGGTTAACGATGCCGCTTCTCCCGGACGACCATCACCTCCACTTACACTAAGACCGTTAATCATACCACTCAATGAAGCGCCTAAGTTACTTACAGAAAGGTCGCTAATATCTTTCGGAGAAAGCGTTACGACAGAACCTGTTACGTTTTTCATTTTTTGCGCGCCATAACCTACAACTACCACTTCATCCAGCTTCATTAAATCTTCTTGCAATACAATGCGTGTATTCTTCAAGTCCGAAATGGTCTGACTTATATATCCAATATAAGAAACGTTCAGTTTAGCTTTAGGCGCAGCAGTAACTTTAAAATGTCCATTAATATCAGTGATCGCTGCTATATTAGTGCCTTCAACCTTAACGGTAGCTCCAATAACAGGCTCTCCTTTTTCATCCACAATAGTACCTTGTACTGCTTGAGTTTGCGCTTGCTGAGCCTGAACCGGCAATGCAAATGCCAAGATGAAACTCAAACACAGGCTGAGAATTAAATATCTTTTCTTCATTATATTCGTTATTAGTGATTTATACTTCATATATTATTCTCATTATGTTAGTGTATAGACAACCAACGAGGGTCACCAGTCTGAGCAGTAATTTGTGCGGCCCCGCCAACTGTAAAGTCACCACCTGCGGGATTTTTAAGTTGTGGATCCGTATTAATATAGGTGCTGCTATTGTCGTAACTGGTTGAAATTTCTGCTGAAGCAAAGACGCCACCAAACCAATATGAGTTATAACCAAGTGCGCGAACCATGGTTGTATTAATAGCCAAATCCCTAATTGCCCTTTGATTACCTGAATCAATAAAAATACATTTCTGTACTGTAAGAGTGTTGTAAATCTGCGACATACCTGAATAGTTTGCCATTTTACTCGTCTTATACACTTGCCAAAATGTGCTATTTGTTAGTGTTACACTACCAGACGCCCAACCTGCCCCAGTAATTTTTGACACATTTGTACTGTTGGCATATTGAATCAGATACCCACCTGTTGCAATTTGACTATCATAGATTGTACTATTCGAAATAGTCAAATCTTTAATCAACCCCCCAGCCATAGAAATCAACGTTTTACTGGTTGTATTCTGACCAATAACACAATCCTTAATTAAGAATGTTTGTAAAGCATATTTCTTAGCATTATCGTATATTAACGAAGAAGCTAATCCTGTAATTTTACAAGATTGAATCGTAACTGGAGAATTGACAATAACACCTCCCCAAGCACTCGATGTCACACTTGAATTTAGTGTTGCATTAAAAGTAATGAAAGAAGCCCCTGTGAAATTAGTGCAATCAAAATCGATAGTCTTAATGTTTATTCCTGCTCCATCGCTTAAGAATACACCTGTTGACATTGTTACTGTTGCATGATGAACTTTATCACCACGAATAGTTACAGGCGTTGTTCCAAAGGGAACGTTACCTGTCATCGTGTAGGTTCCTCCAGCCTCCAGTTCGTAAATAACTCCTGTGGTGCTATTTGGAATCGGATTACTTTGAAAATACTGATACAAGTCTGTTCCTGCTGGGATAACAGCATTGGCGGGTGAGTATGTGCTATAACTAACAGTTGTAGCATCAACTGCATCTTTGTTATTATACTTTGTATTACCAAGAGTCTGTATAACAGCCTTATATTTAGTATCCGGAAGTAATGGAAACGAAACCGAACAACCATCAACTATCTGATTTTCTGTACCAATTACCACCGGATTAGTTGGGTCATCCACTTTGTAGAAAGAAAATTTATACCCACCTGCACCATATACAACCGGCCAGGAAACTTTAACAGTAGCACCATCAGCACTAGGTGTAAATTTAATACTATCTGCGATCAACGATTTCAAAGTATCTCCAGTCACTCCAGATGAAAAGACATATTTATCTTTAAAACCATCCACACAAGAAGTAGCAAATAAACCTATCGTCATACATAAAAGACACACGAAAGGCCTAATTTTGTTTTTCATCTTCATATATTAGATTTTTTAAATGAATTTATACGAAATTGCTAATGTTCCATTTGTTGGTGCCTTTATAGAAAACTCACCATTAATGTCTGTAATTGTGCCATTTTTTGTTCCATCTACCAGAATAGAGGCCCCAATAATTGGCGTTTTGTTTGCTTCTACCACTTTACCTTTCACCGTCAACTGTTTAGAATCCCCGTTTTCTTGCGCAACAGTTTTTAAAGGACTCATAAATAGACAGAAAAGTAAAATCACTGCTGCAGAAATAAAACTCCGTAAGTGGAATCCTGCGTAATTTTGTTTGTGTTTTTGACTCATGTTTTTTTATTTAAGGAATTATTTAAATCTTATTAAATTAATATTGGTTTTAGACATTTGGTATCCGTTTTGTAGCTTTTCAAACACTCGCATAATTTTTTATTATCATATTTCAATTTTTCATGGAATATTTCTCTCTCCAACTACAACACTTATTACATGAAAACTAAAAGATTATGCTAACATTTCCACAAATTTGTCGTTGATCAAGAGTCGTTGCAGCTTCACGCATTCAATTCAACATAATATAAGACGTGAGAAGACAAAAAATGTAATCACTTATAAATACATCTTCTAACTTTAACTTGAATGGTTGTAGTATTTAATCAGTAAGAGCGAAAAAGAGGCGACACATTATTCGATGTATCAATACAGGAAGGACATATAACATTCTGTAAACCAGAAATAATTCAGCTATTTATTTTATTTAGGAATCTGGCTGAGTCTCAACTTGAATATTAGTAACAATATCTATATCTGTATAAAAAAGTCTTTAAAAACCAATTCAAGTTCAGAAATAAATTTTAGAAATCAAAAAATATGATGGAATGTTACTCATTGTCGGGTTTAACACTTCCATTATTCCGGTATTCCAGAGGTGTCAATCCTGTTCTTCTTTTAAAGAAGATGGGGAAATAATCCGGATTTTCGGCGTTCAAGCTGTATGAAATCTGTTTTATGGATAGTGAAGTGGTTGAAATTAAAAGTTTAGCTTCGTTCAACTTTAATTCCAGCATATACTTGGTGGGAGAAGATCCTGTAAACTCTTTAAATGCTTTCCTGAATCGCGAATAACTAACATTCAATTGCCGGGCAATATCTTCTCCCGTAATTTCCTTATAGACCGATTCGCGCATGATCACTTTGGCTTTATTTATTTTGCCAATAAGTTCCGCATCTTCAAAATCACGCGTCTTATCCCGATAATACATCAAACCCAATATATGCATTACTATCCCGGCCAGCGCTTGTTGGAAACCTGCACGTTCTTCATTCGCAATCTCAATTGCTTTCAGATATAAATCCAGTATTCGTTCGTTATGGCCGATATTGAAAACAGGCGCGCGGTTTAGGAAGAATCCTTCGTTCACGATCTTATTAATAATATCACCTTTGAATCCAATCCAATATTCATTCCAACCAGAATTTTCAAGAGGCTTATAGGTATGCCAAACTCCCGGCGTAAGAAAAAACATTTTTCCTTCCGTGATAAAACAGGATTGTTTATCATTTCCATACGTAAACACCCCATTTCCGTCGGTAATATAAAGCAATTGATATTCATTTAAGACCCGGCCGTTAGCAACATCAAAGTAATATTCGGAAGGGTGATTATCGGGCGGATACGATTCGGTTTGGGAAATCTTTTGATGACCTACCGTTGTAACCGTCAGCCCCCATAACTCATCCTCTTCAGAAGTGATAAGATAATTCAGATTTAAATCTATCTCGTTGCAATTCATGATTCTATTAAAAGTCTTAGTGATTAATGAATAATGTGCAAAAGTAAATAATATTCATTACGATTGATGTGAAATAGAAACGGAACCACAATATTTACATGGTTCCGTTTCTATTTTAATTTAAAACTATGTTTTTTATAATATATTGGGCAAAACTAAGGAGAAAATCAGGAGTAACATTCCTAATACCAGTATTAAAATGGTTCTAGAACCTGCCCCTCTCCACTCTTTAAGAACAATTCCCCACACATTGCTAAACGTAACATTCAACGACATCAGGATACTCCACGAAAAAGCCATCATAATGCTTCCTTCGGTCAAGAAACTTTTGCCCAATGCCAATCCGAAAAACTGCGAGTACCAAAGTATACCAGCCAGAGCACAAAACAACACATTATTAGTAAATATCCTGGAGGAGACTCCAAAATAGTCTTTCATTGTTTTATTCTTCACATTCTGATACAAACAATAAATGGCGTTCGTAATGAATCCACCCAAGGTGATCATCAATATGGCTGGCAAACCAGCATACAAAGCATCAGATCCCAATTTGATGGATGCGGTTTTTATTGGTTCGGCAGCCTCGAGACCCAGACTGAAACAAGCGCTCATGACACCTGCCAGCAAAGCGACTAACAAACCTTTTCCTAAAGCAAAGTCTTTAACGGCAGCTTTTTTCTGCTCTTCAGTCATATTTTTCGAACGAAGACTGCCGGCAAATCCAATGACCGAAATTCCGGCAATAGCCACACAAACCCCGATCAACAGTACCAGTCCTTTACCCGAAAACAAATCGGTTCCAAGCATCAAGGCCGGAATCAAGGTTCCAAAAGCAGAACAAGTTCCCAGTGCAATGGATTGACCCAATGCAACGCCCAGGTAACGCATGCTTAACCCGAAAGTCAAACCGCCAATTCCCCAAAGCACACCATAAAATATAGCTTTCAGCGCTGCCCCTTCGCCCGAAGAAAGTACTTCAACAAGCGAATGACCTTCGGGTACCGCCAACAAGGCCCCCAGAAAAGGAAATAAGAGCCAGGCAAAAAGCCCTTGTACCAGCCAAAAACTTTCCCAAGCCCAAGTTTGCACTTTTTTTATCGGCACATACGAACTTGACTGTCCGATGCTGCCCAAAGCAATAATAAGTAATCCGATTAATGTGTTCATATATTATTAGATTGATAAGATAACTCTTATTCAACTCAAACTCGCTTGCTGGTTACATTGGCTTCATATTGCTGAATCTCGGCAATATAAGATTCGCCTGCTGCAACACCTTTTTTCAAGCAATAATAATCATAAACAGCACCCCAAGGCATTGATTTAGCTTCTTCGAGCAATGCCATTCTTTCGAAGTACTGACCTTTTGATTCGAATTCGCGCAGTTGTGCTATTGGTTCGAGCAATGCCTGCAACAATGCTTTTTGAGTCGCGCGTACACCTGACACGTATGCACCGATACGGTTGATAGAAGCATCGAAGTAGTCAAGCCCAACGTGCACTTTTTCTATGGCATCTGCACGAACGATTTCTTGGGCGATGGCAACCAGTTCTTCATTCAAAATCACCACGTGGTCGCTGTCCCAGCGTACGCCACGAGTTACGTGCAGCATGATTTCAGGCAAGAACAATAGCAACGAGGAAATTTTGTCCGAAATAATTTCAGTTGGGTGGAAGTGCCCTGAGTCAAGTGTTACCACAATGTTGTTTTTCACACCATAGCCCATATAGAATTCGTGCGAACCTACCGTGTAGCTTTCTACGCCGATACCAAATACTTTACTTTCGATACAATCGAGCATGTACTCGTCGTTGGTTTTATATTCGAATATTTTATCCAACGAGTCTTTCAGGTTGGCACGATATTCCAGGCGTTTTACAGTTACATCTTTCGATCCGTCCGGAATCCAAATGTTATGCATACATTTAGAACCAAGCTGACGGCCCATTTCTTCTGCTATTTTACGGCAACGGATTACGTGGTCAATCCAGAAATTGCGAATTTCAGGATCAGGGTGAGAAAGAGTCAAACCATCAGCTGATTTTGGGTGGGAGAAACAAGTGGCATTGAAATCAAGTTTATATCCTTTTTCTTTTGCCCAGTCTATCCAGCTTTGGAAATGCTTAGGTTCAATTTGGTTCCGGTCTACCTTTTCACCTTTAAAATCGCCATAAAAAGCATGTATGTTTACGCGATGGTTGCCTGGAATCAGTTCCATGGCTTGATCGATATCTGCGCGAAGTTCTTCGATAGTACGTGCTTTCCCCGGATAGTTTCCGGTAGCCTGAATACCACCTGTAAGTGCTCCGTCTGCTTTTTCGAAGCCGGTTACATCGTCGGCTTGCCAGCAGTGAAGCGAGATAGGCAATTTATCTAGTTCGGTTAATGCCTTATCTACATCGATATTCAATGCGGCGTAACGTTCTTTCGCATATTCAAATGCTTTGTTTACTTGTTGTTCGTTCATGGTTTGATTTTATTTTTTTGATCTAAAATTAATTATTCGGTCTGGCTGGAACTTCTGGCTCCAGTTGAAAAGGGAAATTCCGAGGCAAAGATATATATTCAGAAATAGGCCAATAATTGATTTTTGACATAATAACTTCACTTTTTGACAAACAAGATTCCGGCAAGTCATCCAATAAATTTTATTCCAACAAAAATAATCCGGGGAAGAAAATGACACACAGAAAAGGTCTGGCGAATGAATGAATCAAGTGACATTTCAGCCAAAACCTGACTATCAAAAAGTAAAGTTTTAATATCAAAATCTACATCGCTTGTACCTATCGGTTTGAATACCTTTGTGCCTACTTTATATGGACATATGAAAAAAAAATCATTCTTAGCATTCGACCTTGGTGCCACTAGTGGTCGCTCTATTTTAGGCACAATCGAGAACGGAAGACTTCAAATGAAAGAACTCACCCGTTTCCCGAACCAGATTCTTCAAATAGGAGATCATTTTCATTGGAATATCTACTCCTTGTTCGAACAACTCAAAGCCGGATTAATAGCTGCAAAAAATGAAGATGTGGAAATATCTTCCATTGGCATTGATACCTGGGGCGTTGATTTTGCATTAATTGCTAAAGATGGATCCATTCTGGGTGCTCCTTATGCTTACCGCGACCCGCACACCGTGGGCGCTCCCGAAAAATACTTCAACATTGTTCCCCGCGAGAAAGTGTATGATATAACCGGAATTCAGGTTATGAATTTCAACAGCCTGTATCAGCTTTTTGCTTTGAGCGCGGCTGGCAATTCCCTTTTAAAAGCAACTTCCGGGATTTTATTTATGCCAGATGCATTGGCTTATATGCTTACTGGAAATAAGGTGGTGGAATATACGATTGCTTCCACTTCGCAGATACTCAATCCCCGTACAAAAAAGTTTGAAGCCGGATTGCTTGAAAAAGCCGGGGTTTCACCTTCTATTTTGGGCGAAATAGTTATGCCGGGACATGTTATCGGAACCCTTACCGACAGCCTGTCTGAAGAAAGCGAATTGGGCAAAGTACCGGTTATTGCAGTTGCCGGGCACGATACAGCCTCGGCAGTTGCTGCCGTTCCAGCCAGAAACGAACGCTTTGCTTATCTGAGCTCCGGGACCTGGTCGTTGATGGGAATTGAAGTAAAAGACCCGATTATCAACAAAGAAACCTTTGATTTAAACTTCACAAACGAAGGTGGAATAGACGGCACCACCCGTTTTCTGAAAAATATTACCGGCATGTGGTTGCTCGAACAGTGCCTGAAAGAGTGGAAAAAAGGAGGTATCACGTATGCCTATGAAAAATTGGTGTTGATGGCCGACACTACCCCGGCGTTTCAGTCGCTGATTGATCCCGACCATATTTCATTCGCCAATCCGGTGAGCATGGTCAAAGCCATTGAAGATTATTGTATCTCCACCCATCAAATCGTGCCTAAAACCCACGCTGAATTTGTACGTTGCATTTTCGAAAGCCTTTCTTTAAAATACAATTATATTTTAGGCAAATTGAAAGAGTTGGCTCCATTTCCCATCGAAAGCCTGCACGTTATTGGCGGCGGTTCAAAAAACCCGTTGTTGAACCAATGGACTGCCAACGCCATCGGAATTCCGGTTATTGCCGGACCATCGGAAGCAACGGCTATCGGAAACATCATGATCCAGGCAAAATCGGCAGGATGCGTCGGTTCATTGCACGAAATGCGGCAAATTATCGGGGAATCGGTACATTTGGATGAGTTTTCCCCGGAAAACCATGAAGAGTGGGCGGCAGCTTACCAGCATTTTCTAAAGGTTACAAAAATCAACCAGTTGAACAGTAAAAAAGTTGAATGCAATTAGCAAGTGCCTGCACAGCATTGCTAACTAAAAAAATATCATTTCTAAATAATAATTTATCAAAAGCGACTAATCTAAAATCACGGTTGTGAATCCAAATGATTAGTATTTATTATGAAACAATTAGATGTAAAATTCATGCATCCGGTAGAACAGATTAATGTGATTATCGGAAAAATTTATCGGGATGGAATGACTACCGCCTCAGGTGGAAACATCTCTATCAGGGATAAAAACGGAGATATCTGGATTACGCCTTCGGCTGTGGACAAAGGTTCATTGACGATCAAGGACGTGATGTGTGTAAAAAAAGACGGTACGATAGTCGGTCCATACAAACCATCGTCGGAATTTCCTTTTCACAAAGCCATCTTCGATTCACGCCCCGACTTAAATGCGGTTATCCATGCACACCCACCGGGACTGGTTGCATTCAGTATTGCCCGGCAGGTTCCAAACACGAACATTGTTCCACAAACCCGGGCTATTTGCGGCGAAGTAGGTTTTGCACCTTACGGTTGCCCGGGCAGCAATGAGTTGGGCGAAAAAATTGCCGCCCAATTCAAAAACCCGAAATACAAGGCTGTCATCATGGAAAACCACGGCGTGGTACTTGCCGGCAGTGATATGCTAGATGCTTACGAACGTTTCGAAACATTGGAAGCTTGCTGTTGCACACTGGTAAATGCCGGAAAGCTGGGCAAGATTAACGCCCTGACCGACGAGCAGGTGGCAGCTTATGCCGATCATTTACCCAAAGCTATTGGCCATTTTGAGAAAACCGATTTCCCCTCTGCCGAGTTGGCATTGCGTACCGAAATGGTCAATATCGTTCAGCGCGCCTGCAAGCAAGGCCTGATGATTTCAACTTTCGGAACTGCTTCTATCCGTCTAAACGAAAACGAATTCCTGATTACCCCACACGATGTAGCACGCTGGAATATTTCGGCTGAAGACATCGTGCATATTAAAAATGGTCAGGCTGAAACAGGTAAAACTCCAAGTTATGCTGTTGCGTTGCACCAACGTATTTATGAGCTGAATCCTCATGTAAACTCCATCATTGCCACACAGCCAACTAACCTGATGGCACATGCGGTGAGCGGACAGAAATTCGATGTCCGCACTATTCCCGAAAGCTGGATCTTCCTGCAGGATGTTCCTTCAATTCCATTCAGCTTGCTGTACAAGGATGTGGATAGCATAGCCAAACTGTTCAATAGCAACCGTGTTTTATTAATTGAAAACGACTGCGTAATCGTTACCGGCGATAAATTGTTTAATACGTTCGATTATCTGGAAGTGGCCGAATTCAGTGCTAACTCATTAGTTATGGGGGCCTCCATCGGAGCACTCCAACCGATGGGAGATAAAGAAATTGAAGAGTTGAGAATTGCTTTTAATGTAAAATAAATTATGAGCATCAAAAGAAAAACGGTTTGATTGCATAACTGGCATTCAATTATAGAAAAAGGTTATTGAAATTCGTTTCAATAACCTTTTCTATTCTCGAAAAAACTGAAAAAGAGTCTAAAAGAGTCAAATTCGATTCTCTGAGAGTCTCCGTCGACACTAAAAGAGTGTCAGTCGATTCTTTTTGAATGTCGGTCGATGCTAAAAGACTCGAGCTTGATTCTCTGAGGGTCTCTGCCGACACAAAAAGAGTCTCTGTCGACTCTTTTTGAATGTCGGTCAACTCTAAAAGAGTCAAACCCGGTTTTCTGAGAGTTTCCGCCGACTCTAAAAGAATCAAATCCGGGGTCTATTCTAAAAGCACCAACAAAGCTGCCTCAAAAGCCTGACTTTAATTCCCTGAACTTCTTTTCCGTCTCTTTTCCCCGGAAAATATAGTCTTTTTCAGCCGGGAAACTTCCGTACAAGCGTAAAAAATTGCTGACACACGAGGGTGATGAAAATACAATATGTTGAATTTTATCCAGGTCCACCGGTTTCAGGTTATCGGGATACGTGTTGTGATATACATTGACAGTGGTTACCTCCCAGCCCAGCTTTTTCAATCCTTCGGGCAATACGGGTAGGCCTATGTCCGACCGGGGAATGAACACCTTCCCTACCTGGGCATTACTCGTTTCGAAATGCCGAAGCAGTCCCACCGACGACTCTTCCTGAGCCTGCACATCGGGTACAATGCCGTGCATTTTCAATTCCTGGGACGTAATCCTGCCCACCGAAGCAATCTTTAACCCGGCCAGATGACGGGTATCTTTCCCTGCTTTTTCCAGTGCTTCAAAAAAGAAATTCACCGTGTAGCGGCTGGTAAAAAACAACCAATCGTAGGCATCGATCCGGTTCAGCTCTGCCTCAAGCTCCGGATTGGGAGTTATGGCCTCAATCTTAATCAGGGGTTGATGCATAACCGTTCCCAACTGTTCGTAATGTTCCTTATGCGTTCCCGTAACTAAATACGTAGGTTTCAAAACAGCTTGTTCGGCATTATTGCGCAGCGATACCACATCGCCGATCACGATAATCACCGGAGTGGGATATTTTGTTTCAGTAACCGACAATTCTTCCAAAGTGAGGAAAAATTCCTGCTGGTCGGGCATCGACACATTGTACGAAAGCATAACCGGAGTCTTGGGATTCCGCCCCTGGGCAATGGCTTTCTGCGCAATGGTGCGAATGTTGGAACCACCCATGTAATAAACCAGCGTGTCGGCCTGCGGAACCTGCAAAGTAGCCGGGGAATGGCCCGATACAAAAGCCACCGACGAAGCAATGCCACGGTGTGTAAGCGGCACTTTGGTGAGCGACGAAACAGCAATTCCGGTTGAAACACCCGGAATAACCACCACCTCCACAAAATGACTTTGCAGGTATTCTATTTCTTCGGCACCGTGGGCAAACACCATTGGGTCGCCACCTTTGAGGCGTACTACCTGTTTACCCTCCCGGGCGGCATTCAATAAGAATTTATTAATGTCGCCCTGCTCGTAACTATGATGGTTTTTCCGTTTGCCAACGCAAATCTTTTCGGCCGTATAGTTTTCCAGGTAACTCCGGTCAAGCAGGTAATCATAAAAGATAATATCCGCTTGTTGCAAAGCCTTGTTGCCACCCTGGGTCAGCAAATCAGGATTGCCGGGTCCAAAACCCACCAGGGTAACTTTCCCGTAAGCGGTTCTTACATCGTTGCCGGCAAAAAGCTCTTTTAAAGCAGGTCTTTCTGTTTGGGCTACAACAACCGGATTACCCGGCACATCCAACAACGCAATAACTTCCAACCCATCCGGAAGCGGATACGGTAAATCGCTATCCGGATAGATAGCCACATCAGCCACGTTATTCAAAACAGCTTCGTTCAACTCACGGGTCAACATATCAGCAACCGGCACCAGCTCGTATTCCAACTGGGGGAATAACGCAAAAACCTGCTCTACCTGAAGCAAAGCAAGCTCACTTTTACGGCTAATAACCTTTATACCCCAAACCCCTAAAGGGGCTTTAGAATTACTTTCGTTTACTTTATCTTTATTATTCATTCCAAATACTACAGTTGTATTTATATTCCCCTTTAGGGGTTAGGGGTTTCATCCCAATTCTTTTAAAATTTCCAATCCTTCGTCCCATTTCCCATAACCGGAAAGATTGTTGATATGCCCGGCATCTCCTATGTTGATAAATTTGCTTCCCCACTGGCCGGCATAATATTCTGCTTTCTCAATCGTAGCCCAGGGGTCGTTGGTACTAGCCACTAGCGTAGTACGAAACGGAATGCGGTGTGTGGGCAACTCCTCGAAAAGATTTGTATCCACTTTTTGACGAATCACATCTGTATCGGGCGGTGCTACCAGCAAGGCTGCCTTGATTTTCCGGTTATATCGTTTCGCCCACTCCACTACTGTGAGGCAGCCCAAACTGTGGGCAACCAACACCACCGATTCGGGGTCGTAACCTGCTATTGTTTTATCTACTTTCTCCGCCCATTCCTCAATATCGGGATTATCCCAGTCTTTCTGAACAATACGTTGAAAATTATCCTGGGTATTTTCGAAATAAGTTTGCCAATGATCGGGTCCTGAACCCTGATAGCCGGGTATAATAAAATAGTTTGTCATACGCTTTAAGATTGAAGTGTTTTGTCCCGCAGTTGTTATCCTGTTGAACAATACAAAATTCCTCAATTTTTCAAGCCCCCGCAATCGCTCAAAGATGGTAAATTTATACCTTAAGTGTGGTATGGCATCGGTCAATAAATCTCTTCCAGGTAAGTCAAATCGCTATTTTACCCTCCTTTATCAGTTCCGAAATGCGGTTCCGGATACCAACCGACTGACGCACATTTTGCGCATTCGACCCTACTGCAATGCTGATAGTGCCTTCCTTATGAATAGCCGGCGAAATAAAATCGCACAGTATCGGCGCATCGCACACGCTGGCCAGTATTCCCCATTCCTCACAATCAGCTTTGATCCGCGCGTTCAGCTCACGGTTCGCAGTACAGGCATACACCAGAAAAAATCCTTTCAAATCACTGCTTTCGTACTCTTTTTCGATAAAAGTAAATGGCAGCTTTTGTATCTCCGGGGTAAATTCCGGGGCAATCACCGTCACGTTACTCACAAAGCGGGCCATAGCCGTTCCTTTGTGAGCGGCCACTTTTCCACCACCAATGATCAATATCTTTTTATCAGTCACATTAATGGAAACCGGCAGAAATTGCAAATCGGATTTAGTCATGCTGTTTCGATCGTTATGCCATGCCGATATGGGCAAATGTTCCCATATTATTCATCATATACATGGCAGCATCCAATATGTGAAATGCCAATGCAGCCCCGGTTCCTTCGCCCAAACGCATATTCATCAGGAGCATGGGCTCCATGTCCAATTCTTCGAATATGGCTTTTGTACCCGGCTCGGCCGATCCATGCGACGGGAAAATATAGCCCTTTACCTCAGGACATAAGCGGACAGCCAGCAGAGCCGCCACACCCGATATAAAACCGTCCATCACCACCGGTTTACGACGGGCCGCCGCAGCCAAAAAAGTACCCGCCATACAAGCAATATCAAAGCCTCCCAGTTTTGCCAACACATCAATCGGATCGGCTGCATTGGGTTTATGCAGTTCGCAAGCCTGCTGAATACATTCTTTCTTGAGTTTCAATCCGGCATCATCCAGCCCGGCACCACGGCCTACCAACGTATCCAGATTTTTGCCCGTAAAGGCATACAGCATAGCACTGCTGGTAGTTGTATTGGCAATGCCCACTTCGCCCGTAGCCACCAGGTCATATCCTTCATCAAAGGCTTTATTCGTTTCTTCAATACCAATTTCAATGGCCCGGATGGCCTCTTCGCGCGTCATGGCCTGTTGTTTGGCAAAATTGGAAGTACTCCGTTGAATTTTCCGGTTGACCACGCCCGGCGTTGGCACGTCTTTCAGCAATCCGAGGTCAATCACCCGCAAATCGGCACCGGCATGCCGCCCAAGCGTTGCCACTCCGGCTATGCCCCGCACCATGCAATCGGCAATGAGCCACGACACATCCTGCGGCGTAACAGCCACACCTTCTTCGTGCACACCGTTATCGCTGCAACCCACGATAATCACTTTTTTTGCCAGCGTGTTTTGCACGTTTCCGGTTATGCCGGCCATTTGGCGGGCAATATCTTCCAGTTTACCCAAGCTTCCTTGTGGCTTGAGCAAGAAATCAAGATGTTTTTGAGCTTCGTCCATAGCCCCCTGGTGCAGGGGCTTAATACTGTCAATGGTTTGTTGTAACATTTTATATCTGATTTAAATTTAAGTAACTACTAAATCAATTTTCAATCCCTTTGCGTGCCGGAATCCCTTTTTCGAAAGGGTGCTTGATACAGCGCATTTCGGTACACAAGTCGGCTGCCTCGATGAGCCAATCGGGCGCATTTCTGCCCGTAAGCACCAATTCCACGTTCTTGGGGCGCGTTGCAAAAAAGTCGAGTACGTCTTCTTTGCTCACATAGCCTTTCACAATGGTGTGAATGAATTCGTCGAGTATAATCACCGAATATTCACCCGAAGCAGCCAGCGCTTTGGCATGTTCCAGCCCACGTTTGCTTTCGCCATACAGCTCGGCCAGCTCTTCCTCATTCATGTCCCAGGTAAACTTGGGCGACATATTGACCCGATGCACCGAGATATTGTCAAGCTTCTCAATAGAAATCAACTCTCCCGTGATTCTGTTTTTGAGAAACTGCAAAACAGCCACGTTGAATCCTCTTCCGGCAGCACGAATAGCCAGTCCGAAAGCTGCGGTGGACTTACCTTTGCCATCGCCGGTGTATAATTGTATTAATCCTTGCATATTTTTTTATATTGTAATGTTAGTTTTATATTGTCATCACCTTCCGAACATTCATCATCGGCAATCGAAACTCCGACACATGCTCCCGAACACGCAACACATGCTATCCAATTAACTTTACTGACAATCCTGACAGTTACACATGCTCCCGAAAACGCAACACACGCTATCCAATTAACAAAACTGACAATCCTGACAGTTACACATGCTTCCGAAAATGCAACACATGCTATCCAGTTAACAAAACTGACAATCCTGACAGTTACACATACTCCCGAAAATGCGACACACACTATCCAATTAACAAAACTGACAATCCTGACAGTTCCATCGCCTTCCGAACGATCGTCATCGGTTGTCGGGGAATCGTCATCGCCTTCCGCTCACTTGAATCAGGTTATTCCGCTTGTATCATTGTTCGGGATCTGCATTCTCTATTGTTCCCTTGTTATGTAAAATTAAACCAGTTCAGCCAACTCATTATAATCCGAAAAAACGACCGGATACTGTAACCGGGGGCGCGAAATAATGAGCACCTCTGCCCCACCCGCTTCTGCCGCTGCTATTTTCTCTGGCAACCCGCCTTCCGATCCACTGTCTTTAGTAACCAGAAAACGAATATCATTTTCCCGCATAAACTTCAGATTTTCCTGCACGCTCAAAACTCCGGTCATCGTCACGATTTGATACGGTTTGTAACCCGCTTTTGTGCATTGCCCAACGCTTTCGGGTGTTGACAATACCCGGACAAATAACCGCTCCATATTCAACGTACAATATTTCCCGCAGAACTTGGATCCCGTTGTAATCAGCACATTTCCCTGCGTATTCTTCAAATAATCCACTGCTGCTTCATACGATTCCACGTAGCGGGCTTTTTCAAACACCGGCGTTGGACGTTCAAAACGAATATATTTTAGTTGGCATTGGCTTGCAATCTCCATAGCCGTTTTCGAAACCTCTGTTGCAAACGGGTGGCTGGCATCAATAATCAAGCTAACTTCATGCTTTTCGATGAACAATTGCATTTTTTCAGCATCCAGAACATCCTGAATAACGTCACAACCGAGCTTTTCCACCAATTCACGCCCATAACCGGTGGTTACAGAAATAACAACTCGCTGATTTTTTTCAACCAGCAACTGTGCAATGTCATTCGCATTGGAAGTGCCTCCAATAATCCAAATCATAAGGTGTATCCTCGGGGAGTAATCATTTTTCCATTGGCTATATAGGTTTGCGAATTCCCGATAATCACCGTGGTGGTCATGTCAATCGGATGTTCGAGCATATTACCCAACGTAGTATGTGTCACCACCGATTTCTCGCGCATGGCATTTTTGATAATGGCCACCGGAGTTTCAGCTGCACGGTATTTCAACACTATGGAAGCGCAAATAGCGATATTTTCTATCCGTTCCATGCTCTTCGGATTGTAAATGCTCATCACAAAATCGCCTTGGGCGGCTTTGTCAATCCGGTTTTCAATCACCGGCCAGGGAGTCATCAAGTCACTTAGGCTGATCACCGCAAAGTCGTTCATCAACGGAGCGCCCGCGAGCGAGGCTGATGACAAAGCCGACGTAATGCCCGGCACCACTTCCACCTCCATGTCCGGATTGGACTTGGCCACCATTTCGAGCAATATCCCAGCCATGCCGTAAACGCCCGGGTCACCACTGCTGATCAGGGCTACCGTCTTGCCGGTAAGGGCAATGTCAATCACCTGCTGGCAGCGTTCCACCTCGCGGCGCATCCCCGACGAAACGATGGTTTTACCTTCCGTCAGCGAAGTTATCAAATCGATATAGGTCTTATACCCTACAATTACTTCACTGTTTTTAATCGCATCGATAGCCCGGAGGCTTAAGTAATCGATAGAGCCTGGCCCCGTTCCGACAATGTATATTTTCCCGTTCATATTTTTAATTAATTCTAGATCTGTTTATTCGTTACTTTCTCAAAAATGGCCAATGTCATGCCATTACTTGCCGTCTTGCGGAGCAAAAACCTCCCCACACCGCCGCCGGCAATAAAAGCCGCCGGTTCGCAAACACCTGAAACGCCAATTTGCTCTTTTACAAAAGGCGAAGAGCTGAACTGAGTTTCAATTTTCCCTATTTCTGTTCGATCCACACAAGTAAACGGAACATCAAAATATGTTGCCGTTTCCTGAATCCCGGATTCTTCCGCTTTGATATCGACCGAGGCAATTAAACAAATACAACGGGAATCAATATTGAGCTCGTCCAATTGTTGGGTTATAAAAGCAATGATCGAACTGCCGGCTACATGCTTCCGGCAACCAATGCCCAGTATAATATTCTTCGGGAGCAACTTCACCGTTGGCACATGCGTTTCAATCCGCTTTTTATGCGTTACCAGCACCCATGCATCGGCATTAGCAGCATCAGAGTAAGTTGGAGCAACCACGGCTAAGGTGTCATTCTGTTGCCCGATATTTTTCCCCTGAATCAGCATAGCGGTTAGCTCTTTTGCATCGGCAAGGTTATCAATAACCAAATCATTCGCTTTGGCAAACATATCCACGGCTGTTTTTCCATTCACATCCGAAGCGGTGGTGATGACAGCCTTAGCACCAATCAGTTTCTCCAATTCGGAAGCCAGCTCATTGGCTCCTCCCAAATGTCCCGATAAAAGGCTGATTGCAAAATGGCCTTTTTCGTCCATCACCACCACGGCCGGGTCTGTTGTTTTATGGCCTAGAAATGGAGCAATGCTTCGCACCACAATCCCGGTGGCCATGATAAACAGCAATTTTTCCCGCGTTTTAAAAAGCTTTCCAACCGCTTCACCCAAGTCTCCATCAATGCCCATAGTTTGCTCCACGGCATATTTACGAAGCGTAAATATTTCCGTTTCGGGCAAAATCGTTTTCAGCTTGAGTGCTAAAGCTGTTCCCTGTGGCGATATGGTTATGATGGTAAGCATTGTATTGACAAATTATTTGTATAGGCGCTTCAGCCTCCCATATTAAAGTTTTAAATATTATTGTTTTATGTAAAGCACAAACTATAAATAAATGTGTAAATCTCATTTTGTTATCGAAAACCCTGTAAGGGTTTAATGTGAATAACCCCCAGTGAGCTTGCGAAACTGGGGGATAAATGCCAATCTGCACCCTGAACCCTTACAGGGTTCAATATGAGTTGCTAAGGTTCAACCCCTACAGGGTTGTTGATTGCTATTTATTCACATCTCCCAGTTTCACTGGGGGTTATTTACAGTTAACTCCTTCGGAGTTTTAGAAGAAATAGCTTATTTTAAATCTGGACGGCCTAAGCGCCTATACCAAACAGATTATTCTTTTCCTTTTCTGTATTCATGCGTAAACTTGGCATCATATAGCTTCGAATTATAGAATTCGTCTCCCAAGAATCGTCCAACCAGAATCATCGCTGTTTTCCGTATGCCGGCTTCTTTTACTTTTCCGGCAATATCGGCCAATGTTCCTTCCACCACCCGTTGATCTGCCCAGGTTGCTTTTTCAATTACCGCAATGGGTGTAGTTAGCGGATAATGCTTGGCAAGTTTTGCAGTAAGTCCATCAATCAGTTGAACCGAAAGGAAAATAGCCATCGACGTTTGGTGTGCTGCCAATGATTCTATGTTTTCAAGCTCGGGAACCGGCGTACGCCCTTCGAAACGGGTACAAATAACCGTTTGCGATATTTCCGGAACGGTAAATTCCCTCCCTAGCACCGAAGCAGCAGCGGTAAATGAGCTTACACCCGGAATGACTTCCCAGAGTATATTCAGCGCATTGAGTTCTTCAATCTGTTCGCGGATAGACCCGTAAATAGATGGATCACCAGTATGAATGCGCGCCACCGACAAGCCTGCCTGCACAGATTCCTGCATCACCACAATAATATCCTGCAAGTCCATCTCGGCACTGTTATGAATTTCACAGCCAGGTTTGTGATGGGCAAACACTTCCGGGTTGACCAACGATCCGGCATAAATAATCACATCCGCTTCGCCAATCAACCGGTGGCCTTTGAGCGTAATCAATTCCGGATTTCCCGGGCCGGCACCGATAAAGTATATTTTTGATTCCATAAATTCTTTTTATTTTCGGGTTAATATGACGGTGCTAAAATAATGTACCTTGTTTTTCAGGTCGGCGTAATTGTGCGAGATAACCTGCGACTCCTTTCCGGCATTGGTTACCATCGCAAAATTCCATTCTGCATGTTCATCTAAATAAGCAAGCAGCTGTTCCGAATAAGCCGAAACTTTCATGCAGACCACAGTTTGAAAAGATTGCAATGAGTTCATTTTTTCCACATTGAATTCACAAATTAAAGCCAGGCTATCATCGCCCTTCACCAAGGGTAAATTCAACAGGTTACTGATAGCCGAAAAGGAATAAATGCCCGGTACTGAAACCGGTTCAATGCCGGCAGCAGTCAAATGTTCGAGCAAATACAAATACGTACTGTATAGCATAGGATCGCCCAAGGTCAGAAATGCCACATGGCGTCCGGCTTTTAGCAGTTCGGCAATTTTCAGTGCATTATCCCGCCTGATTGCATTTTTTACCTCTACATCCCGGATCATCGGGAAAGTAAGCGTGAGTATTTCTACATCCGGTTTCAAGTAAGGCTGCGCAATTTCCATTGCCGTGCTGCCCGCTTCCTTTTTGCTCTCCGGAACTGCAATCACATCTACAGTGCGTAGAATATTGACAGCTTTTACCGTTAGTAACTCCGGGTCGCCCGGGCCAACGCCCAATCCGTAAAATGTTCCATTCATAGTTATTTTAATTTCGTTGTTATAATCCATACCGGTGTATTGGCTCTCATCATATCTGTTTTCCCAATCCGGTCAATGCGGGTAATGGCCACCTGAATAATTTCGGGAAGCTCAAAAGCCGGATTCTCTAAAAAGTTCCGGGCCAATTCCAGGGTATTGAGTGTGACAGCCGTAATGACCACTTGCGTTCCCGAAACTGTGTAGGCTGCAACCCATTCCAGAATAGCAGGCAGTTCACCTCCTGACCCACCGACAAACACGCTGCTTACCCCTTCGCAACCGTGCAGTTGTTCGGGAGCCGTTCCGTGTTTTATGTCAATATTTTCAATTCCAAACTTCTGGGCATTGGCTTCGATCAGTTCAATGGCTTCCGCTTTGCGCTCAATAGCCGTTACCCGTCCGGCTTTAAGTATCCGGGCTGCCTCTATTGATACAGAACCGGTACCGGCACCAATATCCAGCAAATGATCAGTAGCGCGAAGTTTCAGTTTCGAAAGCGCCAGCACCCGCACTTCTTCTTTGGTCATGGGTACGCTTCCGCGGATAAATTCACCGTCAGCAATTCCCAGCGAAGGTGTTTCATCCACGTTTATAGCTGGATTTGCAGCCTTTTTATTTTCAATAATGACAGAACAAAACGGAAACGAATAGTCGGCATCAACCAGTTCCAAAGCTTTAGCCGAAACAATGGTTTCATCCGCATACGACAAGTTGTTCCCAATATGCATTATACATTCACCCAGACCATTTGCTGCAAGTGCTTGAGCTATTTGCCTCCACGAATTTTGTGTGTCGGTCAGCAGAAAAACCTTCGGAAATGCTTTTACCTTTTGTACAAAATCGATTGTCTGTCCGTGCAAACTGGAGATAAAAGCATCTTCATAAGTCATTTGCAACTGTGCAAAGAAATACTGGTAAGTGCTTATGCCAGCGATAACTGAAACCTTTTTATCTGGAAAATGCCGGTTGAACGTGCGCAATAAACTATGGAAGCCAGTATCGCCCGACACCAGTATCGCCACATTCAACCCGTTGTAATCTTCGAGTACCTGAGCTAAATCTTCCAACTTTCCTTTTATCTCCACCGTAGTTTTGTTGCTGCAATCAAACAAGCTCAAATGCCGCTTTCCGCCCACGATCACTTCGCTGTTTTGCACTACTGCACGTACTTTTGGCAGAACATAATCAGGACTTCCGGGTCCAATTCCGCAAATAATTATTTTATCCATATTGATCAGTTTACAATCAAACTTTCTGTTTGTCCCAACAACCCATCTCCTAACGAGAACAACAGCACTTCCACTTGCACGGCTTGATGAACATGTTGCTCGCATTTCGTTTTTATGGCACGGGCCAGCCCATTGAAAAAAGCTTTGTCGCGCACAAAGCCGATCGCCTCTTCGGTGGTATTGCTATTCATGATGTTTCTAAATCCTTCGGCATCGGCGCTGTACAGAAAATAATGCGAAGCCATGATTTCGCACCGGGCATCGGCCACACTGCTGTGCGTATGAAATACACCACCCGCCACTTTCACCAGTTTACCAATGTGGCCAACGAGTACGATCTTTTTCATTCCGTAGCGTACCGATTCGTGCAGCATATAGCCAATAAAATTACTGGTTGTCACTACATTTTCGCAAAGCTCCGGCAAATATTCCTTGATAAACCGTTCGCCATAATTCCCGGGAGTCAGCACTACTTCGCTTACGCCTTTTTCTTTCAGCACCGACAAATCGAGTGACAGAGCTTCCTTAAATGCTTCCTCTGACATGGGAATTACCAAGCCGGAAGTGCCCAACACCGAAATTCCGCCTACAATTCCAAGCCGTTCATTGAAGGTGCGCCTGGCTATTTCAACGCCTTCGGGGATGAAAATTTCGACCGTAACGCCCTCGTTTTCTTTTATCAATGAAGAGACTCCGGTCAATATCATTTGCATCGGCACCGGATTAATAGCCGCTTCACCGATACCAACCTGCAAGCCTTTTTTGGTAACGCGCCCAATGCCAATTCCGCCAACAACTTTAATTTTCTGCTCATTATTCCGAAATGCTTTGGCAAAAACCCGGATACCGTTGGTCACATCCGGATCGTCGCCGGCATCTTTGACCACATAACATTGATAAGCGCCTCCCACCTTTTCATAGCCAAAAACAGTGATGTCAAGGTCAACAGTGGCTGGTGTTACAATGCGGATGCTTTCTTCCAGCTCGCCATGCAACAATGCATTAACAGCCGCTTTTGCCGCTGCCGCCGCGCACGAACCGGTGGTATAGCCATAGCGATACTTTTTCCCGTTGATATGACGCTCTTTGGAAATCATTTATTGAGATATAAGATGGCGTTCAAAATCGATACTGCCACCGTACTGCCACCTTTGCGGCCATTGGTCACAATGTAAGGCACGCCGGTACTTTTAATAAATTCTTTAGATTCGGCAGCACCTACAAATCCAACCGGAACGCCAATCACCAAAGCCGGCTTCATGCTACCCTCTTTAACTAATTCTGCAATACGGACTAAAGCTGTTGGAGCATTTCCAATTACATACAGTTGTGTGCGCTTGTTATCAGCCGACTTATTTATCCCTAAAATAGAGCGTGTAATGCCCGTTTTTGTTGATTCGGTCTTTACATCTTCATGATCAATATAGGTATAAATCGAACAGTTCATGGCCTTTAACCGGATTTTGTTCACACCGGCTTCAATCATACGCGTATCGCAGTAAATATCGCAACCATCTTGCAATGCACGAAGAGCCGATTGAACGGCATCGGGATGAATTTCGGTAATGCGGCCGTACTCAAAATCGGCCGTGGTATGAATCACCCGTTTCACAATCGCAGCATGCTCGTCGGACAGTGATAAATGTCCTAATTCTTCAGTAATAATTTCAAAACTACGGGTTTCAATGTCCGCAGGATTCAAGATTGTATAGTTTTTTGCATCCATAAGTCTATTATTTTATTGTAAAAAACGGCATTCGAATAAAAATGAAAATGCGGGTACCCGGCTATTACATTCTTGTAGCTTAAACCACAATTCCATTGCTTGTTTTTAGACGGTTTCCGAATCGAAAAATCGAAAAGCAAGTCATCATCCTTGAACTCCAATTCCGAATGATGAAACTCGTGAGCCCGCGTTGTAACGTCTTTCCAGCTTACCTCGCAATAACCGAAACGTTGCAAGCGCTTAGTCATTCTGGCGGAGCAATTAAAAACCCTGCACATTGGAAACTGCTCACCGTTAAGCATCTTGATTTCATTGGTCAGATACATCAATCCACCACATTCGGCCAAGACAGGTATTCCGTTTTCTATCTTTTGTTTCAGGGATTTACGAAATTCTTCATTGGCCGACAGTTCGGCAGCAAACACTTCAGGATACCCGCCACCAAGGTATAATGCATTGATGGTATCGGGAATGCCCTTATCCTGCAATGGACTGAATTCGATAATCTCAGCTCCATTTTCTCTCAACAATTCCAAATTATCTTCGTAATAAAACCGGAAAGCTTTGTCGCGCGCCACACCCAATCGCAATCCGCATAAGTCACGTTTCCAGGGCGCAACAGCTGCATTATCCATAACCCGGTTATCGTTCAATGCCGTGATTTTCATTAGCAAATCCAGATCGATGGTTTCAGCCAATACCGTTCGCAGCATCTCGATTTTTTGAGACAAAGTATCTACTTCTTCGGCTTGAACCAGTCCTAAATGTCGGCTTTCCAAAGCAATATCTTTATTATTCGGTAGATGACCAACACACGGAATTCCGGTTTGCGTTTCGATATAATTTTTCAGAAATCGGTAATGCTCACCGGCAGCAACATGGTTTAGCACCACCCCCGCAACATGCACCTGCTGATCAAATTGAGCAAAACCTTTTACGATTGCCGCTACACTTTGGTACAGGCTCTTGCAATTCACCACCAATATCACAGGCAGATTTAATATTCTGCCCAGTTCGGCTGTACTTCCTTGTCCGTCATCACCCAGCCCATCGAACATGCCCATTACGCCTTCCACAATCGCAATGTCTTTATCGACAAGATGTTTGTGGAAAAGATATTCTACGGTATGGTGATCCAATAAATAACTATCCAAATTGTATGACGTAGAACCAGCAGCCAGCGTGTGAAACGCTGGGTCGATAAAATCGGGACCGGTCTTGAACGGAGCCACACGCAAACTGCGTGAGGCCATCAAAGCCATCAGCCCCATAGTCAGGGTTGTTTTTCCACAACCGCTATTTGTTCCAGCCACAATAAATCCGTTCATAAATCGCTAATAATTTTGTTTAGTTGCGCAACTGTTTTAGGTAATTTTCCACCTTCACACCTATGAGCAATCATATTGTAGACCTGCAAAATAGCGGGCAATTTCAATCCGCATTTTTCCAATGCTGCTTCATTCAGGAATACCTCAGCAGCAGTTCCCACTGTTTCTATTTTACCGTTGTTCATCAACACGATCGTATCCGCCCATTCAAAAGCAAAATTCACATCGTGGGTAGAAAGCAGAATAGTAGTACCAGCCTGGTGCAATTTATCCAATACTTGTACCATTTGTTCCGTATGCTCGCCATCCAAGCCTGAAGTCGGTTCATCCAATACCAGCATGGCAGGTTTCATGGTCAGCAGCGAACCAATAGCCACTTGTTTTTTTTGACCATAGCTTATTAAATGTGGCGGTTTGTTCTTGTGTTTCTCAATGTCCAATACCTGCATCACCTGCTCAATCCTGGCTCTCACTTCATCTTCCGGCATTCCCAGGTTCATTGGGCCAAAAGATAATTCTTCATACACGGTCGGAGCAAACAATTGATTATCTGGCTCCTGAAATACCACCCCAACACTTTTTCGTAGTTCAAACAAGCTTTTGCGCTTGTAGTCAACCAATTTACCATCAAACAGGTATTCTCCCGATGCGGGTTTAAGTATGCCGTTTAAAAGCAAGAACAAGGTTGATTTTCCGGCACCGTTATTTCCCAGAAAGGCAATTCGTCCTCCGCGTAGAATATCCAGCGAAATAGCATCGATAGCTTTCGTTCCGTCCGGATAACTATAGGCAATCTGCTTCAATTGTGCTATGTAATCTACTGCCATTGGTAATAATATGAAATAAAGTACGTGCTTGAAATGCCAAAACTTACCAGCAATAACTGAATGACATAAAACTGCGAAATAAAAAACTCAGGGGCAATCGGCTTGAAATGATTGTTGTAACAGCGCGATTCAAGGCCATTATACTGGTCGTTGGCTTTTTTGATTGATAAAACAAAAGTCCGGCTCAACAGCAGTCCCAAGTGATTATTTCTGTTCCTCGACCCAGCATAAGCCAGCCGGCATTTTTGGGCAGTATACAACTGTTGCGAAAGTTGCAACACGATAAATATATTTCTGTAAATCAATCCCGTCAGATCAATCAGCAATTCTGGAAACCTGCATTTGCGCAACAACCACATCAAATGGCTCACTGGCGTTGTTAATACTAAAAAGAACAAAGCCGAAGTGGCCGCATAACTTCTCAAAACAACCTTTGTGCATGCGATAAGCGTGTTGTGGGTGATTCCATAGTTAAACATCCCACCATTTAAAACAACCGTTTCGCCGGTTTTAATCTCTGTGAATAAAATGGGAATAATTCCCAGCAATACAAATCCGAGCGGTATCAATGAAAGCTTCAAATAATGAACTGGCTTTAATGACGAATAATAGAGATTGAAACAGCTTATGCAAACAATAAGAATCGCCGTAAACAGCAGAGAAGCAGACAGCAGGGCACCAGCTAAAAACACAGCAAAATAGCCCGCTTTCACAATCGGATTCAGTTCTCTCAACTTGCTGAAATTTGAATATTTATCAATATAAATCATTCCTCAGATTGCTTTTTTAAACTCTGGTTTTTCTTAAGCAGATAGAAAAAAAAAGTAAACACAATTACTCCAATAGCTATTTGTAAGGCAAACATGTAAGGTTCGGCACTTTCTGAAATCTCTAACCCAATTCGCTTAACCCAAGGTTGGTATGACGGATTGATAGAAGTAAGCAAATCAATCGCCTTGTCGTCCGTTCCATCTCCCGGATGAAACAACTGCACCCAAAAAGGACAAGACACCAACACTATGGCAATCAACACATAATATACTCTCCTTTTCATTATACTTTCTCTATCTTTTGGATTAATTTATACGTATACACGGTTATAAATCCTTCGAGGACAGCCAATGGAAGTTGCGTAATGGCAAACATTGAAGCAAATTTCAGAAAAGAAACATAGACTCCGCCTGAACTATCCGGATATGCCAGTGCCAATTGTCCCGATGTTACAACATAGGTAAACAAATCACCTGTAAATGCAGCCATAAAAATAGCAACCGGAAGCGACAGTTTCATCTTCTTGCATCCGTAATATACCAGATAAGCTATTATCGGACCGGCAATTGCCATCGAGAAAACATTAGCTCCCAGCGTTGAAATACCACCATGGGCAAGCAAAAGTGCCTGAAAAAGCAGAACTATAAGTCCAATTACGGCCATCGCGCCCGGTCCGAATAAAACCGTGCCGAGCCCTGTGCCTGTCAGGTGCGAACACGAACCGGCCACCGAGGGGAGCTTAAGTGCCGAAAGCACAAAAACATATCCGCCAGCAATGCCCATATATAGTTTTGCACGTGGATCTTGGGCAATTGATTTTTTAATTGTGTATAAACCATATACAACAAACGGGGTTGAAATTACATACCATGCAATTGCCCAGGCCGGAGACAGAAAGCCTTCCGAAATATGCATACCAAAGACGCTATTGGGAGCAATCAATGCTATAACAGCAACCGATAACAGAACAACTTTTTTCTTCATTTTATTCTGCTTCCTGGGCTCTCTTAACAATAATATCAGTCATTAATGCCTCAATGCCAATGGGATTTGCAAAACGAAAAGAAATAGTCGGATGTATTTGTTTTTGCCCGTCGAGTATCTCCGGAATATCCTGTTTAATGTGATTGCCGTTGAAGAGAAAGTAAGGAACAACCGTTATATCGGTGATTCCAGCCAACACCATATTTTCCACTGTGGCAGGGATGGCCGGTTGAGCCAGTTCCATATGCGCTCCTGCCACCATAGCATAGTTAGCAACCTTTGTCCGAACCAGCCCAACAATAGTTTCAAACTCAGAAACAGCTTGTTTGGAACGACTTCCATGTCCAATAATCAATAATCCTTTCATACGATAATAATTGTTTTTTCAAAGTCGTATGAAATTCGCATGCCAGATTATCATTGTCTTTAGTGACCCCAATATCTGCATTCATGCTCATTTCATATACCTAATTTTAAATTACAACAGGAATAAACAAAGCATGACAAAAAAGAAATGGAAATTCTCGTTGGCACACTTTGAAAATAAATAGAAAGGGGAATAAAATGAGGAAAAGCACCAAACATGTTGGCAATTCTCTTCGCTTTTCTCCCGAAAGCTACGAATTACATTTACAGGCAGGTCTTCTGACTTGTTCTATATTTTAGCGCCTTCCCATCTCGCTTGAGCGAAACAGTGGCTGAGAATGCTAAAATGAATAGCTATTGGCTAAATGGCAAGCTAAATTGCCCCAGACAGATACTATTCAGAACTTACAGCTACGGGGATAGTTCCTGACTTAAACAGGATTCCCTTTTAATCCATAATTCCGACGAAACCGGAATAGGAACCAGCAAATTTGTGAGTGCAAAGATATAGCTTTCTTTGAAACGAACAACCTGCAAAGAAAGAAACTTGAATGCAGTGTTCTCTAATCAGATTATTATCAGAATAATAATTTTTCAAAAAAGGCAAAGAAAAATAGAAAACAGAATTCTGGTGATTTGCAAGATACGGGAGGAAACCGACTTTTGCAACGCTTATGCCGGAGATGAAACAGCTAAATGACGGTTGATTTTGGAACAAAATTTCGCCACTTCCTCATCAATAATTTGCAACGCCACATCAATTTTCTGCCTGCGGGCATCTTTATTTTGATTGACGCGTAGTTTTATATCCTCCAGATTATAGAGAGTCACATTGGGCATCAGCCCGATACTTTCGTCTACATCACGTGGAAATGCCAGATCGAGAATCAGCAGCTTTTGAGCAGGCGAAATATGCTCAGGTTTTACAATCAGGTGTGGTGCCAAAGTGGCCGAAATCAGCACATCGGTAAATTCCAGAAACGGTTTCATTTCATCAAAGCGAAATGCCTGGCAGTCGTATTTTGCAGCAATATCCTGAGCTTTTTCAAAATAGCGGTTTCCCAGAAAAATGGACATAGCGCCTTTTGCCTGAAGAAACTTGATGATATCCTCGTTCAACTTATTGATGCCAAGCATGGTTATCAAAGCACTTTTCAATGGGATCTTTTCCTGAACAAGACATTCAATCACGGCCTGGCTATGCGAAATAGCACCCTGGGAAATAGCCGATTCCGTGCGGACTCGTTTGCCTACGCTCAACGCCGTTTGGAAAAGTTTATGCAGCGAACCCGACAATTTATATTTTTGAGCCGACTGCTGATAGCCGTTTTTTACCTGCCCCTGAATAGCACATTCACCAATCAGCGAAGAGTCCAAACCCGAAACTACGCTAAAAAGGTGATGTGCTATAGAAGCCGGAACCTCGCCTTCGCCCCAGTACAACTCAATTCTATCGCAGGTTTGCAACAAAACATGTGGCGTATTTTCGGGCAAATGGAGAGTTTTAAAAAACTGTTCACGTTCAGCCAGGGAACTGTTGGCCTGGCTTTTGGATATGTATTGTACCATTCTCAATTAATTCTTTGATCTGGTTCCGGATGTCAACGGACTGATATACGTTTTGCGCATTAGAACCTACTGAAATCGTTATATGGCCTTCCTTGTGAATGGCAGGCGAAACAAAATCGCACAACAGCGGTGCATCGCACACACTGGCCAGAATACCCAATTCCTCGGAATCGGCTTTGATTTGAGCATTTAGTTCATGGTTTCCGGTGCAGACATACACCAAAAAGAACCCTTCCAGATCACTCTTTTCGTACTCCTTCTCAATAAATGTAAAAGGCAATTCTTTGATCTCCGGCGTAAACTCAGGAGCAATAACCGTTACCTGATTCACAAAGCGAGCCATAATACTCCCTTTATGAGTAGCCACTTTTCCACCACCAACCAAAAGTATTTTCTTGTCGGTCACATTGATGGAAATGGGCAAGAATTGCAAGTCTTCTCGTCGGCCCCCAGTTCCTGAAGCGGAGTTAACCCCTAACCCATGAAGGGGAACAGAGTTGCTTTCATCTTGTATATTACTCATATCCAGTTATAATTTAGTTCCCCTTCAGGGGTTAGGGGTAGTTCATTATTCATGAAAATTCAAACCGGCCGTTGTGGCTTTGACATATTCTTTCCGGATAACAAAATCCCCGAAATGCTCCTCTGCTTGTTTATTTTTTGCATAATCAGCCAGTATGGGTGCCAGTGCTTCGATAATCTGTTCTTCCGAAAGCATTTCTTTATACAGCTTATTCAATCTGTCACCGGTAAAACTGGCTCCCAAATACAGGTTGTATTTTCCGGGCGCTTTGCCTACCAAACCAATCTCCGCAAGAAACGGCCGTCCACAACCGTTTGGACATCCTGTCATACGAATGCTTATTGGAGTTTTCAGCAAACCGTTTGATTCAAGTATTTTGTCAATCCGATCGACCAACGACGGCAAATAGCGTTCGGCTTCGGCAAATGCCAAACCACACAAAGGCAAAGCGGCACAAGCAATGGAATTCTGCCGAAGCGCCGAAAGATTATCGGCCTTAATCACTTTGTGCTTTTTTAAAACGGCTTCAATACGAGGTTTCTGAGCCTCTGAAACCTGTGCAATGACTACATTCTGATTTCCGGTAAGGATAAATGTTCCTTCGTGAATCTTAGCAATTTCACGAATAGCTGTTTTGGCCAGATAACCATTCCGGTCAACTAGCTTTCCGCCTTCCACAAAAACCCCGTAATGCCACAGCCCATTTTCACCTTGCGACCAACCGTATTTATCGCCCAACGTATCAAACCTATACGGTTTTGCCGATTCGAGCTTAATTCCGTTGATTCGTTCCAGTTCGGCTTGGAAAAAGTCCAGGCCCAGCCGGTCGATGGTGTATTTCAACCGGGCATTTTTACGATCCGAACGGTTTCCATGATCACGTTGAAAAATCAAAACAGCCTCCGCCACTTCTACAATCTGTTCTTTCGGGAAAAAGCCAACCACATCGGCCACCCGCGGATACGTGGCGTTATTGCCAAACGTATAAGCCATCCCGCCACCCACGGTGAGGTTGTAGCCAATCAATTTTCCATTTTCAACAATGGCTATAAAACCCAAGTCGTTCGATAAAACGTCGGTATCATTCCGGGGAGGAATGGCAATGGCTATCTTAAACTTCCGGGGCAAATAATGCTTTCCGTACAACGGCTCTTCTTCTTTCTCGCCTCCGGCAACCAGTGCTCCATCCAACCAAATTTCGTGATAGGCACCGGTTTGTGGAGTGAGATGTGCCGAAATACGCTTCGCATCTTCAGCTGCTTCGGCATGCACCGATGATTCGAACGGATTGGCCGAACACATCACGTTGCGGTTTACATCGCCGCAGGCAGCAATGGTATCAAGCAAGGATTTATTGATTTCCTGGATAGTCTTTTTCAAATTTCGCTTAAACACCCCATGAAACTGAAAAGCCTGGCGGGTGGTCAGTTTGAGCGTTTTATCTGCATATTTATCAGATAGCTCATCCAAAGCCAACCATTGTTGTGGCGTGGTCACTCCACCCGGAACACGTACCCGGATCAGGAAACTGTATAGCGGTTCAAGTTTTTGATGCTTCCTTTCATCATCAATATCCCGATTTTGCTGTTGATAAGTTCCATGAAACTTTATCAAAATCTGATCGTCAGGTTTCAAAGCTCCGGTCAACGGATCATTCAGGCTTTCGGCAATTGTTCCACGCAGGTAATTGCTGTTTTCCTTGATTATTTCCAAAGGAGAAACCGCTACCCCCTGAAGGGGAACTGGGTTACTTCCGTTTTGTATATCTTTATTTTCTTTATTCATATCATAAAATTTCGCTAATCAATACTAATGTAGTCCCCTTTAGGGGTTAGGGGTAATTTTCAATACACGTCTAATTGCAACCGTCTGTCTTTTTCCAGATTATCAACATATTCCTGTGCATGTTCTTTGCTCATGACACCTTGTTTTTCGACAATCTTTACTAAGGTATCCTGTACATGGCGGGCCATGTTTTTCATGTCGCCGCAGATATAGAAATGGGCTCCATCTTCCAGCCATTGGTAAACTTCGGATGCTTTTTCCAGTAATCTATCCTGAACATACACCTTCTTATCTCCGTCGCGCGAAAAGGCTACATCCATATTGGTCAATGCACCTGTTTTCAAAAAATCCTGCCATTCAGTTTGATATAAAAATTCTGTTTCAAAGTTCCGGTTTCCGAAAAACAGCCAGCTCTTTCCGGGTTTGTCAGCCAATTCACGATGCTGTACAAAGGCACGGTACGGCGCAATGCCTGTTCCCGCTCCCACCATAATGATGGGTGTTTCGTCATCTTCGGGCAACCTGAAACCGGGATTTGATTCAATAAAGATAGGCACCTTTTCATCTTCAACCGACACTTCCGAAAGAAAAGTAGAGCAAGTTCCCCTCTTCTCGCGTCCGGAGTTTTCGTAATTCACCACCCCAACTGTGAGGTGTAATTCGCCTGGAAAAGCTTTCGGACTCGACGAAATGGAATAATAACGCGGTTGTAGCGGGCGAAGAATCTTTATCAGATTCAGAGCATCTATCTTGGCCGGATAATCATGGAATAAATCAACAATATCCCGTCCCTCCAGATATTCCTTAAACTTATCCGGGTCTTCAGTCAATTTTTGAAGCTGCTCGTTGGGGGCAAACTGAAGGAAGCGTGTCACCACATCAGTGGTTATTTTTGACAATTCTACATCTTTGTAAAGAGCCGACTCAAGCTTTTTCTCTTTTCCATTAACCAGTACCGGGTCACCGGCATCCAAGCCCGTTTCAACCAGCACCGAATTTATCAATTCTACCGAATTCACAGGAAAAATACCCGCTGCATCGCCTGGTTCGTAGTCCAGTCCCGGAGCATTTTCGGTGCTCAGTTCAATATGCAAAGTTTGTCTTTTTGTGCCTTTGCCGTGAAGCAAAATCTTTTCGAACACTGGTGCCAGGAACGGATTTTTCTTTGAATGCCCTACAATCTTTTCCCCTTTTTGAGTCGGAATAGCCAGCCTAAATTGCGGAGTTGCTTTCTGAACAACAGTTTCGCCGCTACTAAATGCGGGAAGTGTGGATTTCAACCAGGTTCCAGCAGCATCTTCAAAATCAACATCGCAAGCAATGCGCGGGACAAGCCGTTTTGCCCCAAGTTTTTCTAACTGTTCGTCGAAGTCTTTCCCTGTTTTGCAAAACTGGAAATAGCTTGAATCACCCAACGCCAGTACTGCATAGTTTACACCTTCCAGCTTCGGAGCACGTTTGCTGTAAATGAATTCGTGCAGTTCACGTGCGGCAAAAGGCGGTTCACCTTCACCATGTGTAGAAACAATGACCAGCAAATTTTTCTCCGATTGTAAATCACGTGTTTTATAATTAGCCATGCTTTTTAGCACTACCGGAATACCCAGTTCTGTTGCCAGATTTTGCGCTTTCTTAGCCAGCCCTTCCCCGTTTCCGGTCCGGGAACCATACAAAATGGTCAATGTATTTTTAGTATTCGCAGCTACAGTTGCCGGAATTGCTTCTGGTTCAAGAGCCGCTATTGTAGAATTTTGTGCCGAAAAACCAGCCAGATAACCCGATACCCAGGCCAGTTGCTCTTTGGTGAGCGAACCGGTTAATTGGGTAAAAAGTTCCAGCTGCTCCGGCGTTAAAGGAGATAAAGTTGTATTCATTTTTTCTGTTTTGTACTTAAATGTAAATGGGTCAAATTTCATAATCAGGTTCAAACGGTTTTTCACGTCCGATATTCATCTTGTTCCAAACTCTCTCGTAAAGAATTGTGATGCAACAAAAGTAAGTTATGCCAACTCGCTACACCATACCATTACAACGGTAAATTCATACCTAATTCATGGTATATATGATTTTACAACACTGATAATAAGTGTTGTAAACAGCAATTTTTATCACATTTCTGTAACCATTCCAATATTGCAGACAAGATATAGAAAAAGAGGCTGTTAGTTTTATCTACAACCTCTTCAAAAGAAAGTTTAGTATCTAATTATTTTATTGTTTTTTGATCAATACCTTCCAAAAATCTTCAACTTGCGTGGCCGATACAATCTCATGCCCTTCATTCCGGACTGAACCGGGGACGTTTTGAATCGGTTGGCCATCGTCAAGCCAAACTTCCAGCACATCGCCGGATTTAAGGCCTGCCAGTTCAATCTTTGTTTTCACAAAGTTCATCGGACAAGCCACACCACGAAAATCTTTCACCCGAACGGCTGCACGAACTGTTTCCGATACCGAAATAGTATTTTCCGGCTTCGCTTCAACGGCTTTCGATGGTTGGTTTTTAAATTGTAAGGAGTCATCCATGCCTTCGTAAAGCTTGATAACCGTTTCGGCCAATTCAATTACTTCGACTTTTCGGCTTAAGAAATCAGATTGGGCGCTTTTACGGGCTGTTTCTACCAATTCTTTGAATGATTCGCCCACCAAACCTTCGTTGATGAATTTTTCAATGAAAAGCGAGAAAGCTTCCGAAGTGGTTTTGGGTTCAGATCCTTTTGTAACCAGCAACATGCGCGACGAAGAGAAAATAATATCGTACAATATCTGATTGATTTTACGTTCGTCAGCTTCGGTTTCAAGCAAAACAAATCCTTGTTTGATAAAGTTCAAATCCACATCGATCATATCAAACAATCCTGCAGAACATTCGGCCGGACCTTTGTTGGCCACCGAAAACAGCTCCTCACTGCCCCAATCGTAATAGTAATTTTTATCTTCGTCGAAGCCCGGCACATCTTTATATTTTGCCACCAATGCTTTGATATTCTCATTTTCAACCGCATCGAGGTAGTCTCTGAATGAAGAATATGCTTGTTTTACGTTGATATAACCAGCCAGGATATCTTCGGTAAATTGAGGCAGGTCGCGGGCACTCACTGTTCCCAGCGCGACACCCAACTGAGGATTTTCACCTTTAGTGGCCCCGGCATACACGTTGTAAGCGGCATACATACGTTCATTCCGCCCCACACGGCCGGAGAAGCCTATATCCGACCAGATTTGCTGCGCGCAAGAGTTCGGGCAGCCGGAGATATTGATTTGCAGATTGCTGACTTCATCCAGGTTTAGCGTGCTTTTACTCAATTTCTTCCGAAGTGCCAACGAGGCTCCTTTCGAGTAACAAATCCCGAGGCGGCACGTGTCGGCACCGGTGCAGGACACAATGTTGTTTATCACCACCGGAAGCTCCGTACTTACTTTCAGGTCTTTGAGCAACAAATATAGGTTTCCCAAATACTTTTCGGGGATATTGCGCACCTGCAATTGCTGGCGGGCTGTGAAGCGCAACACATCATTTCCAAATTCAGCCACAAAATCGGCTATTTTCAACAGGGTTTCGCTATCGGTATTGCCATTTACAAAGGGAATAATGGTAGAGAAAAGACCCGCTTGCTTTTGGGCTGACACATTCCGTTTTTTCCATTCAACGAATTCATCCGAAGTCAATTTTGCAGCTTCAAACACCGGGGTTTTATAGTCAAAATCCAGTTTTCCGACCGTATAGACCGTGTTTTCTGTTGCTTTTATCTCATTGTAATAATTGAAAAACAATTCCTTGGTTTTATCTTCGCCTTCTTTATAAAAAATATAGCGGATACGCGCTTTGTGCTTGTTTTTCCGGTTTCCATGGTTATTGAAAAACCGTTTGGCAGCATTAGCTATGTTGAATAATTCCTCCTCGGGAACAAAATCGAACAATTCCCAACCCAACGTTGGATTGGAGGCTACAGAACCCCCTAAATACACTTTAAAACCCCGCTTGCCATCTTTAATTTTGGCAATAAAACCCAAATCGTTTATCACGGCAAAGCCGGCATTGGCTTCGGAAGTAGAGAATGCGATCTTCAACTTACGCGGCAAGGTAAATGAATCTGCCTCGGCAATCAGTTTCGTGGTTAGGTCAACCGCATAAGGCAACACGTCGAACACTTCTGTGGAGCTGATACCGCTGTTTATATCCACCAGAAAATTGCGGACCGTATTACCGCCCCCACCCTTCGACGACAATTGCACGTGTTGCAACTCAGGCAGGATTGTTTTCACTTGATCGATAAGAATGTGGTGAATCTGTATTTCCTGACGGGTAGTGATGTGCAGTAACGACGATTGGTGCCCCTGAGCCGTGAGCGCCACCTGTTTCAACTGTTCGGGGCTGATATAACCACCCGTACAACGGACACGAACCATATACGTTCCATCTTTTCGTTGCTCATAAATGCCCATAGGCACTCGGGTTCCCTTAAATTTTACGGGTTCAATCTTCCCTTGTTTGAAATCGTCAATCAGTGTTCCGAAATAAGATATATCTTCTGTGAGTGTAGCAGGTATTTTGTACATGTAATGGCGATGATTTTTTTAATTTGGAATTATATAAAGAGAATCAAAGATATGAAAACTAAAATATATACAAACAAATATATTTTTTGGAACAATAAACTATATATCAATAACCTGAATTTATATATCAAGCATTTTATATTATAAATCAATGCAAATATTCTATTAATCTATATAGATTTATTATTTGTATATGCAAATTCAATATTTCTAGTCATGGAATAATAAAATAATGCACTTAATATATAATTTCTAATACTAAAAAAATTATTTATTGTAGTGGAATAATAAAATAATGTACCAGTATAATTGAATAATGTATTGGAATAATTATTTATATACGTACATTAATCTATTAGCTGAATGCACCTTCCAGATATTTGCGGGTCAGCTCTTGTTTCGGGTTGTTGAAGATCTCATCGGCAGGGCCGGCTTCAATTACTTCGCCCAAATACATGAAAACAACATGGTCGGCAATGCGTAAAGCCTGCCGCAAGGTGTGTGTAACCAGAATAATAGCATATTCCTGCTTCAACTCCACGAAAAGCTCTTCAATGTGCTTGCTCGAAATCGGGTCGAGTGCCGAAGTAGCTTCATCGGCCAGGATAAACTCCGGCTCCACGGCCAACCCACGGGCCAGGCACAGGCGTTGCTGCTGCCCGATGGAAAGTTTTGACGCCGGGGCATGCAAACGGTTCTTCACCTCTTCCCATAATCCTACGGCTTTCAGTTGTACTTCCACAATCTGACTTAACTTTTTGCGGTTGCGTTCGCCATGCATTTTGCAGCCAAAGGCAATATTATCGTAAATAGACATCGGCAGCGGACAAGGACGTTGCGACAGCAGGCCCATCTTCTTTCTGATTCCGGTAATCTCGGTATTTTTATCAAAAATATCCAAGCCATCTACCAGGATACTTCCCTTGTATTTAATGCCATCGGTGTCATCTATCAACCGGTTGAATGTTTTCAACAAGGTTGACTTTCCGCAACCGGAAGGGCCGATAATACAAGTTATTTTCTTAGCCGGAATCTCCAGGTTTACATTTTTGAGAATATGGGCGTTATGAATATGCAGGTTTAAACCTTGTACTTTCAGGAACGACTCCTTAAGCTCGAGACTTTCTTGTTTGTTTTTATCCTTATTCAAAAAAGAATAATCTTCAGCCCAACTGGATCGCGTAGGATTTCGGTATATATTTGTTTCCATTATATTTTATGTTTTGAAAAGTAGCTGGTAATTAATCGTCCAAGAATGCTTATTACAAGCACGATAAATATCAAGATCAATGCTGCCGAATAAGCCCGGTCCTGCACATCGGCATTGGGGCTGCTTAGTTGAAAAAATACCGACAACGGCAATGTGGCAGCCGGTTGACCGAGCGAAGTGGGAATACTGTCGGTAAAACCGGCGGTGAACATAACCCCGGCTGCATCGCCAATGGCCCGTCCCACCGATAACAGGGTAGCCGTAGCAATACCCGGTGCAATCTGGCGGAGCACCACCTTTATGGTTTCCAGCTTGGTTGCCCCCAATGCATAAGTGGCATCGAGCAAGTCTTTGGGCAGTTGTTGGGCAACCTCGTCCATCGACCGGATAAATATGGGAATAATAAGTAGGGTAATAACTAAAATACCACCGCCCAGCGACGTATGCATTCCCAGGAATATCATGATGGTAAATGCAAAAGCACCATACACAATGGATGGAATGCCAAATAAAATATCGAATGCCAGCCGGGCAACATAGGCCAACCGGGAACTCTTGCTCAAATACACATTGAGATAAAATACCACCGGAATACTGATAAGCAAACCCAAAATGGTAGATCCAAGCACAATGTACAACGACCCCACAATGGCATTCAAAATACCACCACCGCCGCCATTGTAATATCCGCCGGCAGGAATCTTACTAATCATATCCCAATTCAGGGCTGGTATGCCCCGGCGGAATATGGTGTAAATTATATTCAGCACAAAAGCCAAAACCGCGATAGAAGAACCTATCATCAGTACCTTAGCAATCTTCTCTTCTATAAATCTCAGTTTCATACCCCTAGCCCCTAAAGGGGGACTTTATTAGTTTGGATAATTTATTTTTTCTAATAATTTGTTGCAACATATCTTCCTCCCCTTTAGGGGTCGGGGGTTGCTATCATTTAAACCTGCTTTCTATCCGGTAAATCACTGCTCGCGACGAAGCATTGAATATAAACACCACAATAAAAAGTAAAAAGGCGGCTAACATTAAAGCCGATTCATACAACGGTACGGATAGCATTTCTCCATAATTGTTGGCTATCAGTGCCGGCAATGGATAACAGGAATCGAAAACCGAATGCGGCAAAAGCGGAATGTTACCGCAAACCATCAACACTGCAATGGTTTCGCCAAATGCACGCGACACGGCCAAAATTAATGCTGCCAGAATACCCGGAAATGTTTTGCGTAAAATCACATGTTTACTCGTTTGCCATTTGGTGGCTCCCAACGAAAGTGAGGCATCCCTGAACTCACGCGGTACAGCCGAAAAAATCTCTACAAACAAACTGATCAACAACGGCAGTATCATTATTCCCAATACAATGCCTCCGGCCAAAACAGTATAACCGGTTGAATACTCCACAAAATGAGGAGCCAGCTTCTCGGATATCCACGGCACTACGAATAAGGTTCCCCAAACACCATAAACCACCGATGGGATTCCGGCCAGGATATCCAAGGCTGTGAACACCCATTTTTTGACGTACGCCTTTGAAAACTCCGTCAGGTATAAAGAAGTGAGCAGCGCTATAGGAAGTGCCAGAATAACTGCTATAGCAGTAATCCAAAGCGTTCCGGCAATAAACGGCAAAAAGCCAAACTCTCCACTCCCCGGTTTCCATTCGGAAGAAGTAATCAAATGCCAAAAGCTATTCTGCTGAAAAATAGGAACCGATTTGAGATAGAGTCCTAACCCGATCAGAATTACCAGTAAGATAGATGCTATTGTAATTGTAAACATCAGCCCTCCGGCTATTCTGTTTTTCAGGATACGAAAACTATTGCCACCCTTAACTCCTGAAAGGGAGTTTACCCCTAACCCCTGAAGGGGAACTGAGTTAGGTTCGTCTATAATATTTTTCATTTCTTCCATTATTCTTTTATTACACAATTATGCAATCAATAGTAACATCTCTTATTCCCCTTTAGGGGCTAGGGGTTCTCTTACTCTCCTTTAGGGGTTAGGGGTAAGTTTTATCTTTATTTCAGCTTTGCAATTCCCTTATTCAGTTTATCCTTTGGCAGGCTGATATATCCGTTTGGCACATTGTATTTTTGACCCTCGGTCAGAATGAATTTCAGGAAAGCGACTACAGCCGGATTCGTCGGTTTTCCGTTAGCCACCAGGTATAAGTCGCGAGCCGGAGGCGAAGGGTATTTACCTTGTGCAATGGCCGATATCAATTGGGTGGAAGTAGCATAGAAGTTTTCAGCAGCATCTATTTTTCCATTGTTATTCACGTCAATTGGCAGCACCAGAATCCCCGGATTCGGACGTTTGGTTTTCAAATCATAAGCATAAGCAATATTGTTGTACCCCAATCCGACAGGATCTTTCTGAACAGCCGACGCAACACCGGGATCGCCAAACACAGCAGTGCCTTTCAGGTCTTCCTGCTTCTTATTCCCTAGATATTTAGCCCATGTTTCACCGGCACCACAAGCATCAGACCGGACATACAAGTGGATCGGGATATTGCTTTGCACTCCCAATACATTGCCCCAGGTTCTATATTCTTCGGTAACAAAAATCCTGGTTGCCGCAGCCTGAGTCAATCCTTTTGCCAACAATTCCTTTATCTTGGGATTTTTAGCATTGATTGTCGGAACAACAGCATCTTTGGCTACTGCCACAAACCATGCGCCTTTTGCTACTTCTTCCGGTTTCAGCTCCCGGGAAACCATTCCCAAGTCAACTACCTTTGCCAATGCATCCGTAATCCCCTTGCCTGCTCCACCTCCCGAAACATCGATTTTGACACCGGGATGCAATTTTTTAAACTCCTCGGCCCATTTTACGGCCAACGGATACAATGCAAAAGCACCTGATAATGAAATTTGACCAGACAACTCTTTCTTCTGGGCTTGCGCATGATTTGTTATTCCCAAAAGAATGACAAATGCCAGTGTTAATGTTACAATCTTCTTCATACCTATCTTTATTTTAAAAAACTATTTGTCTTGGGTTTATTTGTGATTGTGCAAAATTACGGGAAACGAAATGTCCTTACCATACCTCTGTAGAGGTATTTTAATACCTAATTTATGGTAGATAAACTTTCAGGAACAATTAAAACTGCATAAACTATTTGTTTTTATGCAAATAACAAAGGTTGTCACATACATGACAACCTTTATTATACCGATCAATCTGCTTGGAGTGTTTATCCAGCAATCACACATGGGTTCGAGCCCAATTTATTACATTGGCAGGCGAACGCTTATGGTCTAATTCACGTGCCATAAATTTCATATACGGTTCCACATGTCCGAAATAGTGTTTAAGGCCGTCACATAGATAATTATGAGTAGATCCATCTTGCAATTTGAGAATTCTGTTTTTAGGACACTCACTATGGCATAATTAGAAATACCTTATTTAGCAACCAATATCTTTAAAATTTAAAAAGCATATTTAATTGTTACTCCATACGTTCTCGGGTCTCCTAATACACCGGCATACTGTCCAGAGTTACCGGCTCCAACGAGCAATTGTTCAAAATAATCAGTATTGAAGATATTGCGTCCCCAAAGCGTCACCGATGTTCCTTTGGCAGTGCGGAAACCTACACGGGCGTTAAACAAACTATATCCGGCTACGTTCAGGTATTTGGATGGTGACGGGTTTGAAGAGAACTCAGAGCGGTAGAATCCGTCGATTCCGGCAAAGTATTCACCGCTTTTCTGCAAAAAGCTTCCTTCATGCGCATATTGTACTCCGAATGAAGTTGCCCACTTAGATACACCCGGCAAGCGGCCACCCGAAATATCCTTGAAATAAACCGATTTGCCATTGGCATCTTTCAATCCGGTTTCTTCCAATGGAAGCGGCGCATTGGTAAACTTCACAAATTTTGCATCGGTATACGCTCCCGAAGCATTCACCGTCCAGTTTTTACCCAGGTTAATACTACCTTCCAACTCAGCCCCTTTTACATTTACTTTTTCGGCATTGGCCAAATAGCCACGGTTCACACCCAATTCGGGCGATTGCACCTGCGCCTGATAATCTTTAATATCAGAATTGTAGATGGTCAGATTTAAAATTGAGTTTTTGGTAGGAGTTGTCTTCACTCCTATTTCGGAGTGATAAATGCGTTCCGGTTTAATCACAGCTAAATCCGTGCGTGGATTGCCGTTATCGTCAGAAGGTAGTCCTCCCAGATTGACCCCTACCGGACGATAACCGGTTGAGAAAGTGGCAAAAGTATTGATATTCTTAGCGGCTTTGTATGTTGCAGTAAGCTGGCCTGAGTAGTTTACATTATCTTTGTCCACATCGAACGATTGATTGGTATATCCCAATGCTTTGCGGATTTTCAACAGGTTGGCATCAGTTGTTTCGATGCTTCCGTACACTTCACGGTTGAATTTTACTTTCTTCAAATCGTAGTTGGCACGAATACCGGGCAATACGTGCAGATTTTTTACAATCGTCCAGTCGAACTGACCAAACACAGCACCACTAAAGGTGTTCAGTTCCGAGTTGGTTTTGATTCCATACCCATTCAGCAAACTGGCTGTTTGCCACAAAGCTCGGTTAGCCACCACCGTTGAATCGTACGAAAAACGCCATTGGTCTTTGCCAGCTTCTTCGGTAGAATTGGCTTTCAGGTTTTGATAGAAGGCAAAAGCACCAAACACAGCAGTTATCTTAGATCCCAACGACCCGGCCCAACGAATTTCCTGTGAAGCCTGATTATGTACCGACGGTGCCTGCGATTTACTCAATGCCTGCAAGCCGGTGAAATCCCGGTCGGTGGATGGATCCCAGTTCCAGTAACGCCAGGCAGTAGTAGAAGTCAACGTTCCAGAGCCCAGTTTAATGTCGGCATTGAGCGATGCACCACCAAAGTCCTGATTTCCTTTAGCCGGTGTATCCTGATCAATTACACGGTCGAACGGATTGGTGCTTGGAATAGTATAACCCAGATCGGATGCAATTTGCGGAAACTGACGGTATGACTTGCGCAAGGTTTTTACAGAACCGGCATACACTTGCGCATAACCTACAGGCGCTTGATGCGCCCAATCGGCAGCCAGCAACAAATTGAAGTTTTTATTGGGTTGATAAAGCAACTGTCCGCGTCCGCCGAGGTTGTTCAGTTCGTTTACATACGCATCAATCCGTTGGTTATAAACAGTACCGTTGCGCTGTGTTCCCGAAAAGGATAAACGTCCGGCTACTTTATCAAACAACTTTCCGGTAATCGACGATTTAGCCTGAATAAAATTATAATTACCATAACTTACTTCAAAATCGACTCCGGGCGTAAAGCTCGGCTTCTTTGTGGTTACATTGAATGCGCCTGCCGTAGTGTTCTTCCCGAACAAGGTTCCCTGCGGACCACGCAACACTTCGATGCGGTCAATATCCACAAAGTCGAGTGTGGTAGCTGCCGGGCGTGCATAATAAACGCCATCCACGTAGAAACCCACACCAGGATCGATGCCGTCGTTGGTCAATCCGAAAGTGGTTCCCAAACCACGAATGCTCAAAGCGGTGTTCCGCTGATTGGACGAATACAATTGCACGCTTGGAATCAATTCCTTAATGCGGTTTACGTTGAACGATCCGCTTTGCTCGGCTTGTGCACCTGTTACTACCGAAATAGGAATAGGCACTTCCTGAACAGTTTCGGCACGACGACGTGAAGTTACCACTACCTTGTTTAATAGATTTGTACTCTGACGAATTTCAAAATTAAATTCATCATCTACGCTTTCAATAATATTCTCCTGTCTTTGGTAACCTACATAATTCAACACAACCGTGAATGGAAGCTTCTTGGACGTTTTCAGACTAAAACTACCGTTAGCATCTGTTTTTACGGCATTTTTTGTTCCTTCAATCTGAACTGTAACGCCAGCCAGTGTTTCACCAGTATTGCTGTCTTTTACTTTACCTGTGAGCTGGGTTTGTTTATCCTGAGAAAAGACTGTCAGGCCGACAGACAAAAATAGAAATAGTGTATAAATCTTTGTTCTCATAATTTAATCGTTTAATTATATTTTTATACCGGTTGAATTTGTATATTAATGAATTGCAAAATTACAGCGAGTTTGAAAGCGATAAAATACCCCGTAGGGAGTAAATAATATACTTACTTTTAGGTAGATTTTCAATGAGTTTGAGAATTTGTAACCACATTAAGCTACGGATTACAGACAGCTGATATACAGATAAAAAAAGGTGGAGAAAACAATTGCTTCCCCCACCTCTCTTTAATTAATTGCGAACTAAATATAATATTCGGTCAAATCTACCAAACCATTCTTTAGGGCAAATTTGATGAGTTCCTGTACATTATTGAGTTCCAGCTTTCGGAAGATATTTTTGCGATGAGTATTGATGGTGTGGTGGCTCAAGCAACGTAATTCGGCTATTTCTTTAGCCGTTTTACCCTGGGTTATGAGCTGCACCAATTCTAATTCGGTAGATGTAAGAAGGTTTCGCTTCACTGCACTTTCTTTTTTCCGGTTATGGCCATCCATGATAATTTGCAATGCTTCGCTACAGAAGTACTTCTTTCCGAGTGCTGTATCCAGAATTGCTGTAGAAATAACATCGTAATCGTTCGATTTCAAAATGAAGTTAGCCCTATTTAGCGAAGAAGTAAGCGGCATTAAAAATGTCTCGTCGGGCAAGTCTCCTAAAAATAACCAGTTTGACAATGGAAAGCAATTGGCCAGCACAATTATCTCGTCAAGATAATCAATGCACAGGCTATCAAAGTCAATGATTACAACAGCTTCGTTGTGCAATAACAATTTGGTGTGCAATTCAAGCTTATTTGATGCGGTAAATATGGTCGGCAATTCAATTTGGTCGTGAATAATGCACTTCAAACCCAAACGGCACAAATCGTTATTCTCGGCAATTATAAAAGTTACTTCGTCCATAATTCTTTATTTTCAAATCGCATTAATTCTATGCAAAGTTGACACTATTTAAAGGTATACGAAATACCCCAATTACAGTATTTACATACCATAATTGGGGTAATAAATTAAAGTAAGGAGAGCTCACAAGCACATTGCAGCACTTATGGAGTCCGGTTAGAGCATTATTCTTAGAATCTCACTTCAATAATTCACCCAGTTTTTGATCCAGTTCTTCTCCTGTCAGGTTATGGGCAATAATATTACCTTGCGGGTCAATCAAAAAATTAGATGGGATGGTTCTGACAGCATACAACTTTGCAGGAGTGCTATCCCAAAATTTCAGATCCGAAACATGCGTCCAGGTCAAATTATCCTTAGCAATTGCAGCTGTCCAACTTTCCTTCTTCTGGTCGAGCGAGACAGCAAAAATTGTAAAACCTTTCGCCTTATATTTAGCGTAAAGCTTTACCAAATTCGGGTTTTCGCGCCGGCAGGGGCCGCACCAGGAGGCCCAGAAATCGAGCAACAGGTAATTCCCAAAATAGTTTGATAGTTTTATCGATTTTCCTTCGGGAGTTAAAGCCGAAAAATCAACAGCCGGATTACCGGCATCTACCCGCTGCTTTACTTTTACAATTTCTTTCAACTCTTTCAAAAAAGACAGATCGGCTAATGACGGATCGAACAACGCCAGACTTGCTTCAAGTTGCTTAGGCGTCAAGCTTGTAGCAAAATTACGATAGAGAATGTAAGCAGCCACCGGGGAAGCCGGATTGGCTTTAATCAGCGAGTCAACGTTGAATCCATCGAATTTAGACCGGTATTGTTGAAACAACCTATGCGAAGCCGAACCTGTAACGGTTGCTGAGCGAACATTGGCCGTGTCAATATTCACCTGAATGGGATTATTTTCGACAAAAATATAATACGGGCTGAATGATTCTGTCCGGTCAAGTGTCAGGCCAAACAAATCGGGACGTTTCACACTGCCCTTAAAGCTAAATTGGCCGTTGACTATGTTAGTGGAATCGACCGTAAAGAATATCTTGTTTCTGAATCCTTTCAGATAAATAGTTCCCGAAGAAACATTAATTTTACCATTGATGATGTAAGCCGGTTTGGTATCGAACGAAGACAATGTAAGCACGATCGATAATAGCAAGAGAAGTTTTGAGTATAGTTTCATTCTGAATATGTCTTTATTTTGGTTATAAATTAGTTGGCAGGTCGAAACTATCGCGATACGACTGGGCGACAAACTTATCAACCCAATTGTAGAACTGACTAAGTTCCTTTTCGTTGATCCGACCTGCAATTCTCCATTTCTGTTGATAGCCGGTAGCCTGACTTTGTATTTGTTTCTCGACAGGAAGAAGCTTTTGAAGAATTCCCTGTTGGTTTTTGGCAAGCAAAGCCGCAAGGTTAATATAATCCGCACCTTCGCCTCTTTCTATCGGGAAAAGGCGCTTCTTTAATTGCAATGACCATTCGTTGAGTTTTGCTTTTCCTGTTTTATCCGCAACCATAATGTTAGGCAATTCCAAGCCGGGTGTAATCCAAACCGAAATGGCAACGGTAGCCAGCGGCGATCCTAACATTGTCCACATCGTGGTTTGGCTAGCTTGTTCAGTTTTGCTTATTCCCTGAATCACGATAGACGAAGCTGTAACATAACGGGGAATGTAATCGCGAAAAGCAGCAAAATGAGGTACGTCAGCAGTTGACGGAACATCATCGTACAAATTGGTATATGTCAACCCGTGTTTTAAATTCCGGGACAATGCAATAAAGAAATCAACCGAAATAGTATTGGTCAAAGAGGCTTGATACAACAAATCCTGTGCTGCCTGGTAACGCGATAACCCTTTATCCTGGCTTCGGTCTCCGGAATACGAGAAATTGGTACGGATCAAGTACCCAAGTGGTGCCACATCCGTATCGTTGGCATCGTACTTGCGATACTTATAATTTCCGGTTTCGTAGTATGCCGCACCACCTTTGGCATCGATAACGCCAAAGTTTGCACTCACATTCAAAGGTTTTGGCAACGAATCGAGCAACCGTTCAAAATCGGTCAACGTAACACATTTCTGCAGTGCCAGTTTCATAATAAAACCATCACAACCATCATCTTTGCCATTGTCCTTCGGATTCAGATTGTACGATGCCGAATTCATAATCGCAAATCCCGCTTGGTTGAACCCTCCAAACACAGCTTTGCCTAGTGTGTCTTTGGTGTTTACCAACCCGATATACGGATATTTTCCATCTGAAAACGCAACCAGTTTATTTTCCAGGTCGGGCGTATCACGCTGCTTGAAAAGTAATGGACGTCCATCGGCGGTATACTTTCCCGAAACAATGGCTGTTGTACAGCCATTGGCCGGTTCAATAAACGATATAAGACAGGCAAGCAGGCTAGCCAGCAGGATCATTCTTTGTTTCATAATCTTCTGTTTACATGTAAACCAAAACCCATTCATCAGCCATTTTCCCAACTAGAAAAACTGATGAATGGGTTTGTTTTGTTCTATTTTACATCAAACCACAACCGGGTGGTAAGCAAATCTTTCCCCTGAGCAGCGACCGCTGCCTGGTAACTTGTACCATTCAACGACTGTTCGGTGCCCGGATAGAAGAAACGTGTTGGGATTTTACCGTCCAATACCGTAGCAGGACCGGCTGTCAGCACCGGGTAATCCAACCGCCGCCATTCAGCAAAAGCATCCAGGCCTTGTCCGAAAAATGCGATCCATTTCTGCTCGCCTATGGATTTGGCATAATTCGTTGCGTCGTATTTCACGGCAGGTTGACTCAGATAATTAGCAATAACCGTAGCATCGGTAATTCCGAATTGGTTCAATGATGCTGTGATAGCATTTTTGTAATATTGCTCTGCATCTCCGCTGATATAGCCACGCGCCACTGCTTCAGCAAGGGCAAATTGCACCTCGGCATAACTAAAAATAACTGCCGGCGATTGTGAAGTCAAAAAATATTTACCGGGCTTCGAGGTTTTTGCAAAGCCCTGGCTATTGGCATCACTGTTCGACAAACCATTGGCTCCGCCTACATATTTACCAACACTGGCATCCGATGGCAACTGGGCATACACCGGCAAACGTGGATCGGACAACAGATACAACTTATCAACAATTGTCTTTGATATCCGATAGTCATCGCGGGTTTCAAACCACGCCGAAGCCGGATTTTGCTGAGGCGAGCTGGTATAAACGAACTGGAATATATCGTTGTTGCTGCTGATCAATCCGGCTGCATCGCTCGTAGCATCAATCACTGCTTGCTTCGCCAACTGTGGTTCCGGATCGGAAATGCGCAATGCTATACGAAGCCGAAGCGAGTTTACCAGTTTTTTCCATTTTGTAATATCTCCGTTATAAGCCACGTCGCCCGTTACCGTCCCGTTAGCCGTGGCAAGAAGAGTCTGAGCCTGGGCTAAGTCAGCCAACAAGCCTGTGTAAACTTCTTTTTGCGTGTTGTAAGCAGGTGTCACGGTTGTTCCCACTTCTTTATACGGAATACTACCAAAGGCATCGGTGAGCAACAAAAATGTCCACGAGCGCAAGGTCAGTGCTATTCCTTTATAATTGGAATTGGCCTGTGCATCCGAAAAATTCAGGATGGTATTCATATTCGTAATCAGGGTTGCATATCCGGTGTTCCACAACGTAACAAAATCAGTATTTGCTACACTGTATCGATCTGGTTCTGTGTATTGAATCTTAGCCCAATGTTGCACAAAAAGCAGGGATGAATTAAAGTTGTCTTCGGAGCCCCAATATAAATCGGCTCCCTGTTTCAGTGTGCCGGTTAGCAGATAAGGTGCTAAAGGCGTTTCGGTAGCATTTGGATTTTTGTTTATGTTATCCAGTGTACTGTTGCAAGCACTTAGTGCAATTGCAATTGTAAGTATATATACTATATTTTTAAGCATAAGTCCTGTTTTTTAAAATTTGAGATTGACATTAAAGCTGTAAGTTCGGGTGGTAGGCAACGAGAGACTTTCCAGTCCTTGTGCATTACCGGTATTAAATGCAGTTTCAGGATCGATATTTGGTGCCGCTTTGTAAATAAAGAATAGATTCCGACCCGTGGCAGTGATGCTTGCAGCTTGAAATCCGAGCTTTTTAATCAGCTTCTTGCTAAAGTTATACGTAAGTTTCACTTCGCGTAACTTCACATAAGTCGAACTATAAATATATGCTTCGCTGATATTGTATGAAGCCTTGTAATAATCCTGTGCACTAATAACTGTTGTATTGGGAGTTCCGTCGGCATAGACACCTTTAAAAATCATGCCATCGCCGTATAAAGTTTCCCCGTTCGGAGCAGTACTTCCATTTAAAAGGGTCTTGGTTCCGCTTGCATTATTGCTTGGATAATAATAGCTTAATCCACCGTGTTCCGTATCCCGTCCGGGAAGAGTTTGTGCCAACACCCCTGTGTAATTACCGGTTCTGTTGGATCCTGAGTAAATTTTCCCCCCAACATTGGCATCAATCAAAAATGATAAATCCAAGCGTTTATAACTAAAAGTATTGGTTACCCCTCCCAACCAGTCAGGTGTATAATGTCCCAGTATTTTGTTTTGCGGATCGGCTTTAGGCAGTCCGTTAGCACCCACAACAATGTTACCATTTGCGTCGCGCAGGTAAGCAGTACCATAAAGTGTTCCATAAGCCTGTCCAACGGATGCCAATACACTTACCCCACCCGAACTACCAATGGTGTAGTTCTTAATCTGTCCGGCGTAATCAAGGATATTTACTTTGCTTTTATTGCTTGAATAGTTTACCCCCACATTCCATTTGAAATCGCGGGTTTGCACAGGCGTTCCGTCCAACTGAATTTCAACACCATGGTTATTAACCTTACCGGCATTAATCAGCTGCGATGTATAACCGCTGGCTGCCGTAGTGTTCACCTGAAGGATTTGATCTAAACTATTCGTATTGTAATAGGCCACATCCAGGTGCAACCTGTTTTTCCAGAAACTGGATTCGAGACCAAATTCAGCAGAACGGGTAGTTTCTGGTTTCAGGTTTGCATTCAGCTTCGTTAGAGACGACGTTTGAATCGGATTCCCATTATAAGCAGTTTGATAGTTATACACTGTACTCAATTGATACGGATCGGCATCGTTACCTACTTCGGACCATCCGCCACGCAGTTTCAAAAAGTCAAGCTCATTGCTTTTCAGATTCAACGCTTCAGACAATACCAAACTTGCGTTGATAGACGGGTAAAAATAAGAACGATTGCTGCTCGGTAAAGTCGACGACCAGTCGTTACGGGCAGTCAGATTCAGATAAGCATAGTTTTTATAACCCAGCTGAGTAGAAGCATATCCACTATACACCCGCAAAGTAGAATAATAATTTGACGATGTCAATGGATCGCGCGAATTGGTTAGGGTATATAAATCGGGCACTGCCAACCGGGGTGCTTTCTGATAATTGTTTGAATAACTACGGTTACGCACATTGAATCCAGCCAATGCATCAAGAGTAAAATCACTGTTCAGCTTTTTAGTGTATTGCAGAATGGCTTCGGTATTCTTTTCATCCACTATGTAAGCATCCTCGGCATACGATCCGAAAGGAGTTCCATTGGTTCCATACTTAATTGTATATTTGCGTTTATCGTTATAGTAGTCGGTTCCGGTACGGAACTTGAAATTAAGCCCGTCTATGATTTTCGCTTCAAGGTGTATATCACCAATTATTCTGTTTTTCTGCTGACTGGTGGTATTATAATAAGCATTCCAATACGGATTACTATAATAACTATTGTTCCAGTTAATGTTCCGGTTATTCTTGAGTTCGTTTATATCCACCTGACGTCCTGACCACAGAAACTGAAGCATTACCCCCGCAGCTCTATTGCCGGACGGGCCTCCCGGAAGAGTTGGTGCATCCGTCACAATGTAATTGGCCGTAACACCAACCTTGATATTCTTGGTCAGCTGATAGTTCGAATTAATCGTGAAATTTGTTTTATCAAACTCCGAATTAGGTACTGTTCCTTTTTGTTTCTGATTATTTACACCTAAGCGAAAATCATATTTAGCATCCGAGCCGGCAACAGAAATACCGTTATCAAATGTAAGTCCGGTATTAAAGAAATCCTTTACATTATTTGGATGCGCAACAAAAGATACGGCAACACCGTTTGAGAAGAACTGGGGAATAAGCCGTCCATCCATCTTAGGTCCCCAGCTTTCGTCCACTCCATCGTTGACACCGCCTCCTTTACCGTCTACATAGCTGAACTTTCCGTCGGAACCCTGCCCAAACACATTCTGAAAATCGGGTAAGGTAGCAACCTGCGCGATGGTTATTCCGGAACTCACCGTAACCCCCAAGCCCTTTTGTGCCTTACCGGACTTTGTTGTTATCAGAATAACACCGTGGGCAGCACGCGATCCATATAAGGCGGCGGCATTCGGTCCTTTCAACACACTCAAAGACTCTATGTCCTCGGGATTCAAATCGGCAATCGCATTTTTAAAGTCCCGCGAAGCTGCAGCCCCGCCGGCAGTATTTATTTGCGAATTATCAACCGGAACACCATCTACCACAAACAAGGGCTGGTTGTTTCCGGCAATGGATGTTTCACCCCTGATAACAATACGCGATGATCCCATATCGCCCTGCGAATTAGTTATTCTGACTCCGGCCAGCTTGCCGGTAAGGTTGTTGAGCAAATTAGTTTCTTTTGTATTTTCCAGGTCTTTACTTTTGAGTTCTTGCATAGTATATCCCAACGACTTTTTCTCTTTTGATATACCCAATGCCGTTACAACCACTTCGGTCAACCGGTTTTGAATTTCCGTGAGATACACCGTTGTGGATCCGGCTTCGTAAACATCAATTTCCTGGCTTTTGTAACCTATGGCTGATACCAGTAAGGTTGCAGGAAGTGATTTCGCTTTCACACTAAAGTCTCCCTTAGCATCGGAAACCGTTCCTCCTTGTTGGTCTTTAAGCCTGATCGTAGCCCCAATGACTGAGACTTTCGAATTTTCGTCCAGAACAGTTCCACTAATCGTTGACTGCTGCGCATAAGCTGATAAAGTAGTGATAATAGTAAGCAAAAGTATCAAAGTAAATTTGCTTACCCGAACGTCAGGAAACGTTTTGCCGCTTCCCGGAATGAATGGTAGTTTAATCATATATTTTTGAATTTTAGCGAGTTTGACTTTAATCGTTTTCGATTGTTGATAAAAGTGACACTCATTTTTCTATTATTTCTACTTGAAAAATGTAAATAGTAAAGGTGCTGTCAAGCCCGAACGACTTAACAAATAACCCAAATAATTAATTGTAAATTTAAGATTGTATTTTTTGAGAGAAGTATGCAAAAAGGCAAGAATTGCACAAGAAATTAGCGCGACATGCAGCAGCACATTCGCATGGAGGTAGCAAAGGAATCAGATTTCGAAATAAAAGTCAATTGAGCAAGTGATTGTTGGAAATGAGTTCCATGATGCCGGCTTATTAAAGCCTGCAAAACATGTTGTGCAATGGAGTAAATAGTCTTAATCATAAATTATACCTTTTTTTATTGAATATAACGTTTTTTATACTGTACAAAAGTAAGTGATGTACACAACACCCGAAATACCCATTCAAAGGCATTTTATATACCACATTTAGGGTATAAATATAAAATTTCACCGGACAGCAACCATTGGGAATAAAAAAACAGCGCCGGAGGAAGTTCCTTGGCGCTGTTTCCCGACTCAAAAAAAATGATTATTTCAAATCAATCACCAACTCTTGGATTTTTCCATATAAATGCAACAGGAGCTTTGTATGAAGTGCTCACGGCTGTTCCCCTATCCTCACCCACTTCCAGTCCTTCCACACTATTGCGAACTGCGCTGATTTTGCCCAACTCTTTACTACCCACTTGTTCACCATTGATATAAATTGCAATGGTTTTGTTTTTGCCTTCATTGCTCAATGTAACGTCAGCTTTCAACTTTGCTTTGCCGACGGAGAAGGGGAACGCCCACTTTTTTTTTATTTATAAAACCCGTAGTGCATTTTATAGATATTTTCAATAGAAATACAATCTATATTAAATAGCACTCAGTTTGGCAACGATTGACCTCGTCCGGTGAACCGAACCAACGGTCAGCGTAGTTAAAAAACAAGTGAAGTTGGCGTTTTAAACTGTCCTATTTGAGCGACGAAGGAGCGAGTTTGGACGGTTTTAGACAACTGAACGCAAGTTTTTCGAGTGAAGCGGGCGTAGTCTTGACTTTTTTGCTTACTTTTTGTGTTAAGACAAAAAGTAAGTCGGGGTGCGGGGCGGAAGCCCCGGTAAAACAAAATAACTTTTTCTAAATGCACTACGGGTTATAAAATATTTTCTCTCTTTGTAATTTGTAACTGGTCTTTCTTTTAACTTGCAACTTTTAACTTGTAACTTCTTACCTATTTCAAGGACAAGAATTTTTCACTCAACCGGTTTGCCTGCTCTGCCAGCGCTTCTTTATTCAAATTCAGAAATCCTTTCTCATGATTAAATTTCTGGCCATCGGATAATACCCATTTCAAGAAATCGGTGACTTCCTTTTTTGCATTTTGCTGTGCATAGACAAACCCTATTTTTTCCACCGGGATAGTTTCAACTTTTGTTGCTTCCAATATATTCAACACGTCATCCAAATTGCCTGTCAGAATAGGTCTTGCTTCTTTTTTCAGATCGATAGGCAACAAAGCGATACCGGATTTCAGGCTACGTGAATTCACGTCATACAAATACCCCAGATTATTATAGGTCAGTCCTATTGAATCTTTTTTAATCGCAGACAGCAAGTAGATATCATCTCCAAATACTTTCTTTCCCCTGATTTCCGAAGAAGCGTGTCCAAAATAACTCGCTAAGGCTGTTGAAGCGCAAGCCTGGTTTTCGCGCGAATAAATGGTAGCTTTATATTTCGGTTTTTCTGCCGGCTGATCGTCATCGTAGTTCGCAACCTCAAAGAACAGTTTATCCACTTCTTTTTTATTGAGTCCTTTCTTGTTTGTAGCAGCCAGGATCGGATTATTGTTGTTCGTCACCGGAAGCAATGCATACCGTCCGGCATAAATAATCTTTTGATCCGGTTGCAACTCATTTTGTGCCGGGTTATGTGCAATGATATTTAAATCGGCACTCTGGCCGGCATTTGCTTTTACAGCTAGTCTGATATTCGCATTTGGATTGATTTTGGCGTACTCAGCAATCCATTTTTCAATCAACGGATACGTGAATTTTGTTCCGCTTATAACGATTGGTTCGTTAGCAGCATTTTCAGCAGCAAAAGCTGAAGTAGAAATGAACAGTGCAAAAAGCAATTGATAGAAATAAGTTGGTTTCATAATTTTTATATTTAAAAATGAATATATTAATGGCTTAATCAGATCGACAAATGACCTGAAATAATTGAGAGAATGATAACAAAATGAAAATTGATTAATCTGCTGAAAGAAAAAGATATAGGCGGAATCAAACAGAGAGAAGTATCAACACGACATGCAACAGCACATTCGCACAGAAGAGGATGGATTCGAAATAAAAGAAGAGAAAGCAAGCGTAGTCAGTCCGGAATTCCGGTTTTGCAAACCGGATAAAACACGTTCGACGATGTAATAAATATCAGTTTTCATACTATATATTTTTTATTGAATATGAAGTTCTTTATACAATGCAAAAGTAAGTGATGTGTACAATACCCGAAATACCAACTGAAAGGCATTTTATATACCACTTTTTAGGTATATTGATTACTGAAAATAATGTTTGCCGGCTTCTGCCGGACTTCGCTAAACTGATTTTTATGATTATCCGCAAAGCGAACTGTCAAATTCTGTAAGTCTCTTAGGCGACCGACCTTGTCCGGTGAGCCGAAAAACAAGTGAGAAAAGCGCAAAAATACTCCCTGTTTGACGACCGAAGGGAGGAGTTTGGAGGATTTTAGCTTTTCGAGCGTTAGTTTTTCGAGTGAAGCGGGCATCAGTCTTGATTTTTTTGTTACTTTTTTCATCAAGGAAAAAAGTAAGATACATAAACTCTAATCAATAGGTCTTTATGCGGATAATCATTCTGATTTTAATCGCTACTTCCCAATTGGCGACCAACAACCCGTTGCCTTTCAGGGCAGACAGCTTCACTGCCGGTTGCATACTGTGAGGGTATTATACAAAAGACTATCCGTTATTTATCCTAATCCATCTGGCAGCTGCTTTACCGGGATGGCAGAGTTCCGACTCTGCCAATAAAAAGCAAGAAATCTCGTATTTTAGATCTCACAGCGTTTGGCGGAGTCGGAACTCCACCATCCCGGAACGAGACCTAACTAGAATTTGAACGCTTTAATTGATTAGGTTGTCATGCGGATAATCATTTTATACAAACAACACGGTGCGTTGTAACCTGTTTAGTTACAACGCACCGTATGTCATTATGGGGATTAAAACTCCGATCCCTGCCTATCGTGGAATAAATACCATGGGTTCGCTGGGAACACCCCAACCGTGTGTGTTTCCACCCGATACGCGGACATAAACTTTCTGAGCAGCCGTAAGGGATTTGACTTCAAGCTTTTTTAATCCACCAAAATCAATGACAGTTTCCCAATTATCAGCATCATCCGGCGTAGAAGCTATTTCCACTTTATAACGGTCGGCATCCGGCAACGCATCCATGAATATTTTTACGCTGCAAGGCACGCTTCCGTCTTCTAATCTTTTTATCACAGCTTTAGCCGGAATGTCATGCTGTACCGGGTCGCTGTTGCAGTCGAAACCCGAAAGCAAAATAATAGACATATCGCCATTGGCTACTTTGTTGACATGAAACACCAATAGCTTTAGCATGCCGTAAACTACATTGGTCTGATCAAGCACGGCCTGATTCTTTATCTTACTTCCATCCTTCGCCTTGATGGCTGTGTCCAGTTTTGATACTTCTATACCAAATGTCCCCATAGGAGGATCGACACCGGGAAAAACGGCTGCGTGTTCTTCCATGTTGGTGTTTACCTTGCCTGCCAGATTGTAGACGCTCTGTGGGTCTTTGTTCTTTAAATGCAAAACAGCTGTGCTTGTTCTCATATTATTTTTTTTTAGTTTAACGATGTCCCAAAATTAGACGGACGGTTGATGGTGGACAAATTTTTTCGTAACAAATCAGTTCTGCATCCTAATACCGAACTGATTTGACAAATACGATACCTTTGTTGCCGGTATTTATCTCTTAGTACGGTTACAAAAATATTTTGGATCCTTCTTCTTTTCGTTTTACCGCTTCCAAAATGTTTTTGGAAGGTTCCAAATTTCAGTATGACGGGTGTAAAATAGTTGAGGAAGCCAACAAACGTTTTTTTACCGGGTACAAACGATTGTTGGAAGGCAACAAATTTTAGTTACACGCTTCCAAAATAGTTTTGAAAAGATACAAATTTCGTTATGACGGGTACAAAATAGTTTTGGAAGGCAACAAACTTTTTTTTACCGGGTCTAACCGTTTTTTGGAAGGCAACAAATTTCGTTACACCGGGTACAAAACAGAGCAGGAGGAGTATTTTTCTTTTTGAGAGGGAGCAAAAAACTTACGGAATCCGCGTTTCGGGGTTTATTCAACAATTTGTTCTCTTGTCTTTCAACCAGAAAGTATCTTTGGGCAGCAAATCCAATGACTTTTCCGTGCTTTTGTGCAAGAGAGTAATGATATATATCCATGAGGGCAAGAAATTCGTCTTATTTTTTCATATTTCTAGTTGTAGGTATCCATATATTATTCTTATATGGAGCGTAAACCTTGACACTTTCCTGTAAGCAATAATCAATAATTTTAATAAAATCACCATATTTTGAATTGTCATCAAAAACTATATGAGCTCCATAATTATTTTTATTTATCTTCTTATACTCAATCAAAAAATTTCTTATTTCAATCAATTTAAGACTATCTGTTTTTTCAAAACCCGTTAAAACAATTTTTTTTGTATGGTCCCTGAGCTGTATCAAATTTTATTGGGCTTGAGGGATTCCAAAATAGAATTTCTATAACTCTCTCGTTTTGACTATTTCTTTTTTCTGTTTTAGTCATAAGAATGGTTATGAGGGCTGATATACATATAAATATCATTACTAAATTAATCATCCATTGTTTCAAAATAATTCTTCTCATTTCTCTTCGGTTGTCAGTAGTTATAATTGTTATTTTCTTCGTTCAAGTCTGAGCGTAGCGGAGACTTGAACGAAGAAACCCGTGCAGTTTTCAACTGAGATTTTTCAGCAAGGTTCAATATCAACCAATCCTTTTTCACCTGCAAAATCGCGGGCACTACTGTATGGGTAATATTCCGGTCGATCTACAAACCCCGCCTTTACAGGATTATTGTGAATGTAATCAATTGAAGCATCAATAGCAAAAGCTACTGTAGTCAGTTCAATGGGTTGATTGTGTTGTTGCCAAAATTGATACTTGCTGTTGTTAGCATTCTTTTTACCTGCACGTTCAAATAACCAAAGCATCCATGCTTTACGACTTTCTTGTGGGTTCTCTTCTATGGCTTTTATAATAGCTCTCGAAGTATGTTTTTTTAAATCACGCATAATATCTTCCAGGGCAGCACTTCGTCTTTCGATAACCAGATGAACATGATTACTCATTATTACCCATGCATAAACAACCAACCCTTTATTCTTGATACAGTAATTCAAACTTTCAACCAATATATCTTTATATTCTCTTCTGGTGAATACATCTATCCAATTAACGGTAGTGAAAGTTACAAAATAAATAGCTTCCGGATTTCGAAATTTATATTTACGGCTCATAATACAATACGTATTCCTAATGTATGTTTTATAGTTACAAACAGCTCTGATCTTTATGTTTGGACTGACAGTTTGGAAGTTCCACGAACTTCTGTTATCAGTCAATAGACTGATTTATTTCCAGTCCAAGTTACGCTTCGCTAAACTTGAACTATCCACCGAGTGCAAACTTGGATGAATTAAGAATAACAAGGGTTGGTTTTTTTCAATTTAATGCTTTCGAGATACGATAATATCTTCTATTTAATGCATCTCTACCACCTTCCATAACTTCACAAACTGCGTTCCTAATATGTCTGTCCTGTAAAGCATTGTTACCTGCAACTACAACTTGACCGGAATTAAATTCCATGTGAATCATATTGTCAGAGTTCGCATTAACCGCAATATTGGGGTTGTGCGTCACTACTATTAATTGTCTACTTTTCTTGAGCTTCTTGAATCCGTTAACAACAAAATTTGAAATAAGCTTGGTGTCTAAATCGTCTTCAGGTTGATCAATAATTAGTGGTATATCATTCAGAGCTAAAAGTAGCCCCAACATTCCTGCTGTCCTTTCCCCAGCTGAACCAGTTTGAATATCTTCTTCATGCCCTTGTTTCTTAAATTTCAAGACAAGTTTGTCCTCAGGATACCAGATTAATAATCGATCAATATCTTCAGGTGTATTTTGTTTGAGTTGATCCAAATGTCTAGCTAATCTTAGATCAATATCTTTTTTGTCGGATTCAGTAGCTGAAATAAATTTTTGCACTTCCTCGCTACGTTTCGTCCAACGATTTTCGCCATCTTCATTTAGGATTCTTGCTATTAACCCAGTGCTTGTACCATCATTCTCGTTAAATGAATAAATATCATTAGAAAATTCACCTCCAGATTTCCTAATTAATTGTCTAAATGAGTATTCTGCGAGTTCTGAATCAGACATTGGCTCTAATTCTATAATTAAGAACGGGTTATCGGTATTATCAATTGTTTTCCAACGATTAATTATTTCATTACGCTTATCTCTTAATTGTTTTTCTTTATTGTTGATTTCTTTGTAAAGTTCTTTTAAACCTTTTCCCAAAGCTGCTAAATTCTCTTTTTGAGTTGCGATTAATACAAGTTTGCTATTTAATGTTGCTCTACGTTGAATTAAGGTTTCATATGACTCGCTGCCTAATTCTTTAATACTAGGCTCGATTAATTGATATGCTTGTTTTGCAGCTTCAAACTTTGAATTCCAAGAAAGTTTATTATATTTCTCTGGCAAATCTTTATATTGTGAAATCTGAGCAACACCGTCTTTTAATTTAGCTCGTATAAGATTTAAAGTTTGGTTTAATTCCTTCAAGAAAATCAAAGAATCACCAACCACAGTATCGTTTAATTCTTCTCTGATTTCAATTTGAGGAACACTTTCTTTTAATTCTTCTAATTGAGTAATAAATTGAGATACTTTAGTATTAGTTTCATTAAAAAACTTATTAGTTGCAGTAAGTTTATTGAAGTTGTTTAAAGTTTCATTATAGGTTGAGCTTTCATAAAGAGCAATTTTATTATTTGTTGAAGTAAGTTGAGCTTTTATGTTTGATTCCTCAATAATTACATTTCTTAGTTGTCTTTCTGTTGCTCTATCTGCTAGCCACTTATCTACCAATTTGTCCTTTTCTTCTGTCCAAGAAGCTTTGTCGAATTGAGAATCAATTAGTTCAATTAGTTTTGAAGGATTCCCAGTTAATGCATAGAGTTCTTTTTGATTAAAAATTTGAACAGGGAAAAGTTCTTTAATATTTGAAATTATGTTTCCAGAGTTCCAACTTTGAGAGGAATCATCCCATTCTTGAAGTGTAAATGTCGAATTGATCCAAGTTAATAAATGAAGCTTGCCGTCTTTGAATATTTCAATCTCTATTTCAGTTTCATTTCGCAACATTCCTGTTGAGTTTTTCCTTCCAGTCTGATTAAATTTATTAAACTCTTGTTGAACTTCTTCGGGCATTTCATCATGCCTTGACAAAGCAATTCTCAAATAATTAACTATAGTTGATTTACCTGAACCCCTTCCTCCAATAATTGAAGTTAACCAAGGACTAAATTCCGTTCTTAATGGAGTGCCATTACCAGCTTTAAACCCACCTTTTATAGTAAGAGATTTAATGAAATATCTGCTCGTATAATTATTTGGATTAGTAGTTATTTCATCATATCTAATTATTCCATCTTCTCCATCATGCAATGCAAGCTTCAATGAATCTAATGAAGGCTCATTCATTTTAACCCACGTATAATATGTACCAACTTGTGCCGCAATATGGCTATCAGAACCAATGACTTCAGTTAATTTCAGTTTTGACTGTTTATAAAGTTCTGGCTTATCAATGCCCTTATCCATTACTTCAATTGCTAGTAAGCCTTCTGTTTTTATTGTTTGAGTGAGAGTAACACCTTCAATTTTCGTGAATAAACCACTTGCCTTATCCACATGGGCTGGGATAGCAATACCATTAGCCTCATGAATAATATTTATAATTTCTTCTGTTGTTAACGGTGAAACAGCATCAAATTTGCCAAAACTAGCTGTTGGAAATTTTACAGCCCCAAGTAAGGCGCTTATTGTCGTTGAATCAGCTATTTTATCAAAGATTGCCAAAACATGAACATTATTCGCGGCCGTAATTTCAACTCCAGGGAAAATATGAAGTGGTTTAAAACCTATAGGTTTATTGAGCAACATTTCACTATAAGCAGTTTGCAATCTGTCAATCCATTTTCCTGTGTTATGGTCAGTAATTGCAACACAGTCAATTCCCGCATTCATATACATGAGTAACCAGTTTTCAGGTGTTATTGACATATGATTTGTATCACCTTTTCCAAAGTCGTCTGAAGCCGGTGTGTGATTATGAAAATCAAATTTCCACCATTTTGCACCATGTATCAAGCTATCCATATTATTATATTTAAATTGTTGAGTGAATTAGTTTTTATATAAACTCCCAATATGAAAATATTTAATTATTACGCAAAGATCTTTTAAAATTGCTAATAACACCAATATTTATATTGCAATTGCACATATATTCCCGATATAAAATAGATCGTTGAATTTTACCACCAAAGGTATATAACATATTCAACGCCACCAAGATTTCTCCTGAAAACATTTAAATAAAACCTAAAAAACTTTATTTATTCGGGTTTGGTTTACAACTCCGCCAGATATTCCCCCGGTGTTTTACCGGTAAACTTACGGAATGCCGCGTAGAAGTTTACCTTGCCTCCAAAGCCGCACTCCATGCCCACGGCTTCGAGCTTCAGCCTTTTGTTTTTACCTTCCTGCAAGACACGGCACACATGTTCCACCCGGTATTTATTTACAAAATCGGTAAACGTGTATTCGGTAAAATTGTTGATAGCCGCGGAAATGCGATGCTCCGCAATGCCCGAATGATCGGACACATGTTGCAAGCTGCATTTTTGGGATAAATAGAGTTGTTGGGTTTCCATCAGTTCGTGCAGCTGTTGTAAAGTACGCCGGGCTTGCTGCTCTTCCCGAGCCAACGGGGATGCATTATTCTCTCTTCGCTTGCGGCGGCGGGCAATGGTTGCGGGGTTCAGCCGTGAATCCACAAAATAGGCAAACGTAGGGATGGATACTGCACTCAGCAAGATGTTGTACGGTTGAAGATGAATAAAAGAATGCAGGTTCAGTTCAAATCCCGGAACCGAAAAGCCGGCAAACAGAAAGGTGCTGCATGCGGTGGCAGGGAAGCAAACCAACAGGGCCTGAAGTTCTTTTTTTATTGTCCAGCTATCGGGATGATAATGATCGGGGCGGAAGTACGAAAAAATGATATACAACAAGGCATACATTCCGAAAAACAAGATTACATAAAAGTCCATTACCAATGGCTTGTGGAATTCGTGCCAGCTGACAAGTCCAAACGGTTGCAGGATATTAGCCAGTACCACCAGAATGAAGGTGAGCCATATATAATAGATACAGCCCTTGCGGCACGACAGGAATAACGGATACGGACGATTCAGGAAGTTACAGATTTGTTTTTGCATAGTGGTTAGCTCTATGTCTTCGTAAACTTCAGACGATGAGTGTTAGCTTGATAGGTTTATAATACAAAATTAAGAAAAGGTTTTATATAACGAAATAAATTAAATGAAAAAATAAGCGCATAATTCATTTTTATCTGAATTATGCGCTTATGAATGCTAGCAACCGGAGGGAAAATTTATGATTCTAATTCCGGTCTTCGACCTCATCGGGGCCGGACGTTTATTTAATGAACCCGTAGTGCATTTTATAGATACTTTCAATAGAAATACAATCTATATTAAACAGCACTCAGTTTGGCAACGATTGACCTCGTCCGGTGAACCGAAAAACAAGTGAAGTTGGCGTTTTAAACTGTCCTGTTTGAGCGACGAAGGAGCGAGTTTGGACGGTTTTAGACAACTGAACGCAAGTTTTTCGATTGAAGCGGGCGTAGTCTTGACTTTTTTGCTTACTTTTTGTGTTAAGACAAAAAGTAAGTCGGGGTGTGGGGCGGAAGCCCCGGTAAAACAAAATAACTTTTTCTAAATGCACTACGGGTTTAATTATCTATTCCTACCGGTCTCAAATCCCAGATGGGATTGATTAGGATACCAATAATCAGGTATTGATGTTTTCCGGAGGAAATGTATATGCGTTGGAACCGGTGTCTGAAGGCTTACTAATCCCTGACAGCTTTCATCTTATGTTCCATCTGATTCTTTTTGCCTTGTTTATTATCGAATGTTGCGGTGCAATAAATCCGTCCGGCATCTTGCTCCAACAGGGCATTGGCTTTTGAAATGACACTTAAACACTCGTCCATAGTATCACATTCTACTATCGTACCCATTGGTGTAAGCTGGCTATTGTAGGGCAAAGCATCGATCATGGTTACTACTTTCGTGACGTATTGGCTCACATGCTCCCCTTTATCCAGGGGGAAGATGGCAAATTCCATAATTACTGACATATTAGTTACGAGTGATTAGTTACCAGTTTATAATTCATAATTTATAGTTTATAGTTACTATTAAGCTTTCCCCTGGTTTTTTACAGCATTCATCAATTGATTAATTGTTTCTTCGTCGCCCAGATACCTCTTTGACTTTACATTCAGCTTTTCGTCGAGATCATAAACGAGTGGAATTCCGGTGGGGATGTTTACATCCAGTATTTCCTCGTCCGACAAATGATCCAGGTATTTCACCAATGCCCTTAAACTATTGCCATGTGCTACAATCAACACTTTTTGTTGCTGCAGGATAGCAGGTAGAATCGTTTCATTCCAATAAGGCAAGAATCGTTCGATGGTATCTTTTAAACATTCGGTGGCAGGCAATAATGATTTATCTATGGTGCCATACTTCAACTCGTTTACAGGATGCCGTTTGTCAGTAATATCCAATTCGGGTGGACGGACGTTGAAACTTCGCCTCCAAAGCAACACTTGGTCATCGCCATATTTCTGTGCCGTTTCGGCTTTGTTCAATCCTTGCAGGTCGCCATAGCTCTTTTCATTCAGTCTCCACGACCGATATACCGGGATCCAGGCCAGATCCATTTCGTCCATAACATTCCACAGGGTATGGATGGCTCTTTTCAACACCGAGGTGTAAGCAACGTCGAAAGTAAAACCTTCTGCTTTAAGTAGCCTTCCCGCATTTTTGGCTTCTTCTATTCCTTTCTCGGTTAAGTCAACATCGGTCCAACCTGTAAACCTGTTTTCTTTATTCCATTGACTCTCTCCATGTCGTATCAAAACTAATTTCATAACAGTTACTTTTTAATGATTATCCGTTTTATTCCCACTCACGTTCAATTTACCTGATAAGTTCGGGCTTATAAAAACCTATGTTCTCTAACATTCAAAGGGGTGGATATGTTCTTAAAAAGATTACTTATAAGGCTTACGCCAAAGTAAAGCGGACGGTTATTAAATATAATACTCCGGCTGAAGGTTCTGATTGTTTATTAGTTCCATGAAAATATTGCAACGTTCATGAATGCTTTGCTTCTGATTTATTTCGGCTAGCGGCACTTCTTTAAATCCCAACTTCCGGTACAACGAAATGGAAGCTGTCATTTTTGTATTGCCTTCGAGAATGATGCGGGTAAAACCACGTTGCCGGGCTTTTTCGATTAGTGCAACGCCTAGCAAATATCCGATTCCACGGCCCCTGGCTTTTGTATCGACCGCCATTTTAGCCAGTTCGCAAGTGAATACATCCCGGACGATCAAGGCACAAGTACCTGCCGGGCATCCATCTACAAGAGCGATAAATACATTTCCGCCTTTGTCTAAAATATATTTCTGAGGGTCACTCAAAACCTGTATATCGGACTCTTCCAACCAGAAATTCGTGGAAATCCAGTCTTCATTAATCCGTTTAAAGTCTTCAGCATAAGCCATGCTGTTGGTTCTGGTAACTATTTCTATACCCATATTTTCAAATAAGTATGATAGAAGAACGGATCTAAACTTGTTTCACCTAACCTCAATAGGCACTTCCGAACTAATTCCGTTTTGAATTTTGAATGCTTTTAGAACGGGAACTTCTGCAGCTAGGGAAACAATCAGATACAGGATATTCGGATCATAAGCCAACCGGATATCTTCTTCAGAAGGGCGCGAAGGTGTTTCGGGATGACTGTGGTAGTTGGCAATTATTTCCAGCCCATCGGCCCGTGCCGAGCGAAACACCTGGAATTGCTCGGCCGGGTCGAAGGAGAAGTGTTCATTGCTATGATCAACATTGGTCAAAGCATATTGCCTTATCGCTTCATTATCTTTTCCCACCAGCAATCCGCAGGCTTCGTTAGGCAACTCGGCATAGGCCTGCTTAATAATTCCATCGACAATATGTGCGGGAATATGTATCATGGTTTGATAGCTATTATGTGAGTTGCTTTTACTGCTGCGAACAGGTTGGAATCACCGCCGAAGCCAATCAAAGAAAGCTTTTTGGTGTTCGGATCAAGTTTAATATCTGTTGCCATAATTATTATTATTTACCCCTAACCCCTAAAGGGCGATTGAGTTAGCTATGTATAATAAATACTTATTTAAAATGTCATTTATAGTTTATCTTCTTATTCCCATAGGAATATAAAATAAGACTTGCATAATTCCCCTTTAGGGGTTAGGGGTCATCTTATTTGTTTTCTATGACTCTCTATATCACAGACGGCTTGTTCGTAATCAACCAATCCGGTTACGGTGGGTTGATTTCCACACACCGGGCAATTATCGTTGTGTTTTGAATGAACCGTCCGGAATTCCATTGTTTTGGCGTTGAAAGTAAGCAAACGGTTGGTAAGCAAATCGCCCACCCCGGTCAGGTATTTCAAAACTTCGGCTGCCTGGATGGTGCCAAGCATTCCGGCTATAGCGCCTAACACACCGGCCTGCGAACAAGTAGGAACGGCATTGGGTGGCGGTGGCGAGTGAAACAAACAACGATAGCAGGCCGAACCCGGCACGTAAGTGAGTGTTTGTCCGTCGAACCGAAGAATACCGCCATGCGAAAATGGTTTTTTGGCAATGACACAAGCATCGTTTATCAGGAATTTCACCGGAAAGTTATCCGTTCCATCCACCACAAAATCATAGTCATTGATAATTTCCAACGCATTTTCGGCCGTCAGTAATTTCTGATAGGTAATGACTTTTACATCGGGATTAATCAGGTTGATTTTCTCTGCTGCCGAAATAACCTTCGGCTTATTTACATCGGGTGTAAAATGGATGACTTGCCGCTGCAGATTACTTAAATCCACCACGTCGCCATCGATAATACCAATGGTACCAACTCCTGCTGCTGCCAGATAAAGCGCAATGGGCGCACCCAATCCGCCTGCACCCACAATCAACACCTTGCCGTTATTTATCTTTTCCTGCCCTTCCACACCCACGTCTTGCAGCAAAATGTGCCGGCTATAGCGTTGTATTTGATCTTCTGTAAAATCCATTTTAATTTACGGTTTTAGATTTACGATTTTACATTGTATTAATTTCGCTTTTCAATCGTAAGTCGTACATGATTAAATCTAAATTATCTCTGTCCTCCGCCCATGAAATATAGAAAATCCAATTCGTCTCCATCCGAAACCTGGGTGCTGTCAAAGTCGTCACGGTTTACAAACTGACCATTCAGCTGTATAGAAACCATGCTGGGTTGAAGAACATTGTTCAATTTGATCAATTCTGTTATTGATACCGGGCTTTCTAACTCTTGTGGTTTTCCATTTACGGATATTGTACTCATTGCTTTTGTTGATTTATATGTTTATTATTTCAATTTATCTTTTGTGCAACCCGCACTCTTTTTGATCCGGGTTTTCCCACCACCAGCGTCCGGCGCGGATATCTTCACCCGGTTTGATAGCTCGTGTGCAAGGCTGGCAACCAATGCTGGGGAATCCCTGGTCGTGCAATTTGTTGTACGGAACGGAATTCTTTTTGATATAATCCCACACTTCCTGTTCGGTAAAATTAATCAACGGGTTGAGTTTTATCAATCCGTTGTTCTCGTCCCATTCTACTAACTGAACGTCCTTGCGCGTTACCGACTGGTCTTTGCGCAATCCGCAAATCCAAACATCAAGCCCTTCGAAAGCTCGCTTCAGCGGTTCGAGCTTGCGCACCTGGCAACACAGTTTCCGCTGTTCAATGCCGGCATAAAACAAGTTGACACCTTCGGCTTTCACCATTTTCTCCACCGCTTTATAGTCGGGGAAAAACACTTCCAGCTTAATATCGTAACGCATATTCGTTTTGTCGATCAGGCTATAGGTTTCCGGGAAAAGGCGTCCGGTATCGAGGGTAAAAATGCGAGCCGATTTGTCTATCTTGACAATCATATCGGTCAGTACCTGATCTTCCAAGCCCAGGCTGGACGATAAAGCAATCTTGCCTGCATATTCCTTGAGGAAAAAAGCCAGCACTTCCTGTGGCGATTTTCCAGAGAATTGGGTATTAAGAAGACCCCCAACCCCTAAAGGGGAGTTGAAGTTAGTTTTATCTTGTATATCCATCTTGTCAGCATTTTACTTTTAATTATAGACTGTAGTAATTTAGTTCCCCTTTAGGGGTTAGGGGTAGTTTAAATGGTGAACGTTTCGTCTTCCAGATTATGAACAATCATACCTGCCCCCACGGTTTCGAACGTATTTTCATCAATCAGCACCAAGCTTCCGGTAATCCGGTTTTCGCTGTATGAATCATACTTCAGGGGCTTGAGTGTTTTGATAGAGATATGTGCAATATCATTCATTTTTACCGTTTTGTCATCCAGGATATTTTCCAGCGTGTTGATATTTACCTTGAAATGAACATCCTTGATAATGGCGCGGGTTTCCTCGGTAGTATGGCGGATAATGTATTTTCCACCTTCATTCAACGGACGTTGGTTCAACCAACAAATCAGCAGCGAAACATTGGCACTCACCGTTGGCTTCGGTTCCGTATCTTTCACAATAAAATCGCCCCGGCTGATGTCTACATTGTCGGCCAGCCGGATAGAAACCGACTGTGGTGCAAAAGCTTCGTCGAGCGACTTTGTTCCTTCATCGATAGCAATGATTTTTGATTGGGTTTTGGATGGTAAAACGGTAACTTCATCGCCCACCTTGAAACTTCCACCCGCAATACGCCCGGCATAACCGCGATAATCGTGAAAATTGTCGCTATGCGGACGAATAACATACTGCACCGGAAAGCGTGCCGGCAAGCTGGTTTCGTCTTTACGCACCGGCAAAGTTTCCAACAAATGCAACAAGGTTTCGCCTTTGTACCAAGGTGTTTTATCCGAAGCATCCACCACATTGTCGCCATCGCGGGCCGAAATAGGAATGAAAATCACATTCTTCAGTTTCAGTATTGCAGCAATTTCTTCGTATTCTTTCTTTATCGTATTGAAAACCTCTTCGGAAAAGTCTACCAAATCCATTTTATTGACTGCAACGATTACATTGGGAATTTGTAACAATGACGCAACGTAGGAGTGGCGTTTGCTTTGCTCGATAATGCCATTCCGGGCATCAATCAGAATGATAGCCACATCAGCAGTGGAAGCTCCCGTAACCATGTTGCGGGTATATTCAATGTGCCCCGGAGTATCGGCAATAATGAATTTACGTTTCGGAGTAGCAAAATAACGGTAAGCCACGTCGATGGTAATGCCTTGTTCGCGCTCGGCACGCAATCCGTCGGTGAGCAAAGCCAGATTTACTTCATCGCCCCCACCCAGCCGCTTGCTGGCATCTTTCACTGCCTGAAGCTGGTCTTCAAAAATTGATTTACTGTCGTAAAGCAATCGGCCTATCAGCGTGCTTTTGCCATCATCCACACTTCCGGCCGTGCTGAATCGAAGCAGTTCCATGTCCAGGTAACCTAAAGAATTACCCCTAACCCCTGAAGGGGAATTGGAGTTAGTTTCGTCTATAATATTTTTCATTTCTTTCATTTTATTCCTTCATTATGCAATCGATAGTAACTTCTCTTATCCCCCTTTAGGGGTTAGGGGTCGTCTTAGGGATTAAAAATACCCCGCTTTTTTGCGGTCTTCCATGGCTGCTTCCGAGCGTTTATCGTCCGACCGTCCACCACGTTCGGTGATACGCGAACTGGCTATTTCGCCAATAATATCTTCCAGCGAATTGGCCGACGAAAGTGTCAAACCCGTACAGGTAATATCGCCGATAGTGCGGCAACGGACACGCCTGACCTGTACCTTTTCTGTTTCCCGGCGCGGTATTGCATCCAGCGCGGCATAAATAATTCCATCGCGTTCAAAAACTTCCCGTTCGTGCGTGTAATAAAGCGAAGGCAGCGGAATGTTTTCCTGCAAAATGTATTGCCACACATCCATTTCGGTCCAGTTGCTGATAGGGAAAACACGGAAGTGCTCGCCCAGTTGTTTCTTTCCGTTGAAGATATTCCATAGCTCTGGGCGTTGGTTTTTCGGATCCCATTGTCCGAATTCATCCCGGTGCGAAAAGAACCGTTCTTTGGCACGGGCTTTCTCTTCATCACGGCGGGCACCACCCAGCGCAGCATCGAATTTATGTTTCTCAAGTGTGTCAAGCAGCGTCACGGTCTGCAATTTATTTCTGCTGGCCGAAAATCCCTTTTCTTCCACCACGCGTCCTTCGGCAATCGATTCTTCCACCGAACCCACAATTAATTGTGCACCCAGCAGTTTCACCAATTCGTCACGGTAAGTAATCGTTTCTTCAAAATTATGTCCCGTGTCAATATGGACAAACGGAAACGGAATAGCCGCCGGGTAAAAAGCTTTGTAAGCCAGGTAGGCCATCACAATGGAATCTTTTCCGCCCGAAAACAAAAGCGCCGGTTTTTCGAATTGCGCGGCCACTTCGCGTAAAATGAAAATGGATTCAGATTCCAGTTCCTTAAGGTGGGTCAGTTTATAGTTGCTCATATTTATTTGATTAGTTGACTAGATTAATTCCTGAATAATTTCTTCTTGTTGCCCGTAGCTGCATTTTTCAGGGCTAGTGTATTATGCTAAAATTCATGCTTTTTCAAACACTATTAATTCTGATGCAAAGTTGATACTATATTTAGGTATACGAAATACCTCAATCGTAGTATTTGCATACCATAATTGAGGTATAATTTGGGGATAATCCAGCTTTTATGCCAAATCCCGGGTAGTTTTAGATTACAACGCCCAACAAACAGCTATCATTACGTACTAATTCATAGCGAATAATGAATAAATACAGAATAAAAAACCAGCGTAGTGCTACGCCGGGGCAATTTAGTGGATGATTATAGTAGCGTAGCAATACGCCAGGGCAATTTAGCGGATGATTATAGTAGCGTAGCAGTACGCCGGGGCAATTTAGCGGATGATTATAGTAGCGTAGCAGTACGCCAGGGCAATTTAGCGGATGATTATGGTAGCGTAGCAATACGCCGGGGCAATTTAGTGGATGACTATGGTAGCGTAGCAATATGCTGAAAAAAAGAGGAAACCCATTTTTTTAGGTTTCCTCTGCTTTATATACATACGGTTTTTAAGGAATAGCGCTTCCTATTTTGTTATCCGTTCCAGCCATTTCAACATGCCTATCATCGTGAACATCGAGATACAACATGCCACCACAAACACCGTCCATGTCAACGAAACCGGAATGCTTTTATAGAAAATAGCGCCGATAAACAACAACTGGTTGCCCACCGCTGTGGCTCCTAACCAACAGCCTTGCATGATTCCCTGATATTTTGGAGGAGCTACTTTGGATACAAACGAAATTCCCAGCGGGCTGATGAATAGTTCTGCCACTGTGAGGATCAGGTAAGTTCCGATCAACAAAAACGGCGTAACACGTTGGACATCGGGCAAACCACCCATTGCAGTGATTTCGGTTTTAGAGGGAAGCCCCATTGATCCAATACTCATGACCACATATCCCAATGCTGCTATTCCCATACCGATAGCAATTTTCTTTGGAGTGGAAGGTTCCATTCCGCGCGAGCGTAAAGCGCCAAAAACAGCCATAATAACCGGTGTTAAGAATACCACGAAGAATGGATTAATCGACTGGAATATCTCAGCTCCCTGCAGCGTTACAAAACCCAGATTTACTTTTATCTGACTCAAATTGGTATAGTCTTTTGCAAAGAAAGTCAGTGTCAATCCATTTTGGTGAAACGAAAACCAGAAGAATATTACCACCCCAAAAACGGCAAACAAAGCATACAGGCGTTGCTTGATTTCTTTTACATCCATTTCCCCTACACCTACTCCGGCAGATTTTGCTGTAGCCAATCTTGGATTTGGAAAATTCTTTTTATTCAAAACATAAACCGTCAGCGAAATAAGCATAGCAAAAATGGCAACTCCGAAAGCATAATGGAATCCGGTGGCAAAAAGGTTCAGATACTCCTTTGCAAAAGCAGTCATATCGCTTCCGGTATATCCCACCTGAGTGGCCAATGCCTGCATACGAACAGCTGCATCAGCCGAAATATTTCCACCTATCTGCTCATGGCAAAGAGCCGGAAGGTCGGAATTATATGCAAATCCATGCGAACTTACCCACCAGTTACGAACGCCAACAGCAGCAAATGGAGCAAAAATAGCACCCACATTGATAAACATATAAAACAACGAGAAGCCTGAGTCGCGCTGGCTTGAATACTGCGGATTGTCATACATCTGCCCCACCAAAGCCTGCAAATTACCTTTAAACAATCCATTCCCTAACGCAATTACAAACAGTCCAAAACAGGTCATAGCCAGAAAAATCCCAAACGATCCGGCCGGAACAGGTGTTGGCGTTGGAACAGCAATCAGTAAATAACCTACGGTCATTAATATCAACCCAACTAAAATAGTTCCTTTGTAATTTCTGATTTTATCCGCAATTATCCCTCCAACTAATGCAAGAATATAAATTGAAAAATAAAAACATGAATAAATCAATCCTGCTTTTGTTTCGTCTAATCCAAACTTAGACATTAGAAAAAGTGACAAAATGGCCATCATGGTGTAAAACCCAAAACGCTCACCCATATTGGCTAATGAGGCGGCGATTAATCCCTTAGGATGCTTTTTGAACATAACAATTAAATTTGATAATGAATTAATATGATAATGTGTTTTATTGATTTAGTAACTGATAACTGCTTACTGATAGTTGATAACTGTTCACTGTTCACTGTCAACCGGCTTCAACACCACGCCTTTATTCTTCCGCCCGTCCACTTTCATTACTATGGGCTTTTCAAAACGAATGTGCCGGATATATTCCGATTCATAAACAGCCGGTTGGGCATTCAGAAATTCGGTGTCGTAAGTCCCCTCCTTTAGATATGGATTGATGGTGAAATACGCCACGCCAAACGATGTCAGGTTCTGGAAGAAATGCGTTCCCTGGCTGGGGTCAATTCGATAGCTGGCTAACCCCGATTCTACGATCAGCCGCGCATTACTGATATGCGACCATTTTACGGGAATGCCCAGCCACGGATCGGCCGACCCCCAACGGCCCGGGCCTACGAGGACATAATGCCGGTTTTCATTTATCAATTGACGGTTCACCTGTTCTACCTCCCGCATGATTAGTGGATTCTTTGCCGCATTGAACGCTTCGGGTTTTACATATACCAAGTCATATAAATCATTGGTCACGCCATGTCCCAAAGCACTGTTACAGGTAATGATTGCATTTTCTTCATGAATAGAACCTATGTCTTCGTTTATCATCTCTTTGCTATCCACAATCGGCCGTATTTGCAACAAATAAAAAACATGCTGCTTTGCCGGTGAGTAATCCAGGTTCACGGCAAACTCAATTTCAATTGGCCTCCCCATCTCAGCCTGAGCAATATGCAACACTTCCTTCAGAATGTTAGCCAACGGAAAAACATTATGTTGCAAAATATTGGCAAAAGTCACAATCTTTCGCCCACCTTCGTACAATCCATTCTGAATCACATTATCAAGCGGACTATAAGTAGAAGCTATATAACGCAAAGTCCCATCTTTCTCTGCATCCGAAACTGAAATATTGAGTAGATTAAATCCATCATCTACCTGTGGCACAAAGCTGATTTGTGTTAAGTCAAGTGCATTAAAGTGGGTTTGTGTTTCGCGCAAAGCCAGTTCAAGTGTACTGGTTTGCAAAATATTGTTTGGATAAGCGGGCGAAAAGCGCAGGCTCATTCCGCCATCCATAATGTATTTTCCCAATCCAATGGCAATATTGGCAATGCCGTCTTCAGGCTTTTCTGCTCCAATCGGGTAATAATTCAGCGACCGGGCAACTCCCGAAAATGAGGGATAAAAGCGGGTTCCATACGCATTTCCACAAATTTCCTGCAATACAATACCCATTTTCTCCTCATCAATCACATTCTTTGTAGCTGTCATATACGCTTTGCTGTCACGGTAGAAAACGGATGCATACACCGCTTTGATAGCCTCGGTAATCATGACTAGCATATATGTCTTGCTTTTCGGGTTATAAGGAACCATGTAGGTAGAATATATCCCGGCAAAAGGCTGGTAATGCGAATCTTCCAACAAACTGGACGATCGAACTGCTATAGGCGAATTGATAGCACCAAGGAATGCGTGAAGGTCGGCAATAAGCTGTTTCGGAAGACGGGCTTTCAAAAATTGCCTCAGGATTTCTTCATCATTCAAATCGGACAATGCTATCGGATAGAGTTCATTCAACTCCATAAATTCCGTAAAAATATCGGTACACAAAACCACTGTTTTGGGGATCGTGATTTGGGCGTTTTCAAACCGTTCAAAACTCTCGTTTCGCTTAATCATAGCATCAATAAATGCCAAACCACGTCCCTTTCCACCCAATGATCCTTCACCAATACGGGCAAAATTTGAATATTGGTCAAACCTGTCCCGCTGAAAAACAGCCACAATTCCCCTATTTTTTACCCGGCGGTAATTTACAATAGCGTCGAAGATAATCTGGCGAATGGTTACTAAATCAGTCGTTACATCATTATCCACATTAATATTCTTCAAAAATTCCGCTAACGGAAACATGGCTCTGGAATACAACCAACGGGATATATTATTGCGCGAAACATGATAATAAAGCGATTCATCACTGATACTAAAAATAGTTTCCTGCAAGCCCCGTAAATTCTGGATGCGGGCCTCTTCTTCGCCGGTATGGGGATTGATAAACACAAAATCACCAAAGCCAAAATTATCCGTGATTTTCTCACGCAATTCCAACAAAAATCCTTTGGACATCTTGTTTAGAAAGGCTGCTTTCACATTGTCTGCTGCCTCATGATTCGGTTCTTCTGCCGACTCGACAATCAGTGGAATAAAATTATCCTGCAGCCTGATTTCCCTGCACAAATTAATGCCGGCAACTTTATTCTGAACACCGTTTTGTGGATAACTCCCATCGGTAATTACCCCCAGCATGTTATGTTTGTATTTCTCATAAATGGCTAGTCCTTCGTCATATGAACGAGCCAAAAGAATCTTCGGACGTCCCCGCATACGGAGCATTTGCTCGTGTTCATTCAATGCTTCGGTCATAAACGACCGTGATTGTTTAAAAACGAATTTATATAAATGCGGGACGATGGATGAATACCATCTTATAGAATCCTCAACAAATAGAATAACCTGAACTCCAACCGACTTAACATCTTCCTCCACATTCATCCGGTCTTCTATCAGTTTGATTATGGCCAATAAAATATCAGAGTTTCCAAGCCAGCTGAACACATAGTCAATTGCACTTAAATCTTCATTAGCCAAGCGTTGGGAAACAGACCTAGAAAACGGAGTCAGCACTACAATCGGAATGTCGGGGAATTGCCGTTTTACACTTTTAGCCCATTCAAACGGATTGATACTGTCACCACTGGGCATCGAAATGATAAGCTCAAACTTCCGTTCAGCAAGCAATGCATTCGCCTCTTCTTCGTTCGAAACCAGCGTAAACCGTGGAGGATAACGCAAATTAAGCGACGTATATTCATTAAAGATTTGCTCATCAATGCGCCCATCTTCTTCCAACACAAATGCATCATATTTACTGGCATAAAGCAATACATTGTAAATGCGATGCTTCATCAGGTTAGCAAACGACGTGTCTTTAAAATATAATTTTTTAATATTGGGAGAATCCATAGCTAGTTCGAACTGACTAAAAAGCGGAATATATAAAACTTGATAGAGCAAAAGTAATAAAAGCATTTAATTTTTCGCAGAAAAATGAATAAATATTTAACCTCATTGAATATCCTATGAAAATTATTCTTTGGTTTATAAAATTGCTCGTTAAGTTTTGATCGACCTAAATGTTTCGGCGTTTATTACAATACAAAATCTTCTTTCGTCTGGAACGATTGCAAGGCAACAGTCAAAAAACTATCAGACTGTAATATCTTTATTACGCCAAATACTAAATAATTAATTTACATGAGTTTCACCTATCAAAATAGCCCTGAATTATTTTGATGACTGGGTTAATTATTGATATATTTGTATTTCAAAATGCAAGAGATCATGGTAAACATCAACACAATTTTCCATTTCAGCTACTCATTAAACTTTTGGAAAACTAAAAAACGTTCTAAAATAATTAAACCATACATAAATAATTTCTAATAAAAAATGAAAAACAAACTAGCCGCATTAATTACATTGCTGTTGTTGAGTACAACCATGCTGAATGCACAAAAGACAAAAGAGTTCGACCTTAAATCAGAAGATGGCAACATCAGTCTGCACATTTCTGCAAGCCAAAAACTGGTATGGTCTGTAAAACTCAAAGATAAACAAATCATTGCTCCTTCAGCCATATCCCTTCAATTGGGCAGTGGAGATGTACTGGGCGACAACGCCAAAGTAGGTTCCTCAAACATTGAAAAAATAAATACGGTTATCCCTGCATCAAATTACAAAAAAGCAAAAATCGTCGATGTCTATAATCAGCTCACTCTAAATTGCAAAAACGATTTTGGCGTAAAATTCCGGGTATATAACGACGGGGTTGCCTATCGCTTTTTTACCAAGAAAAAAGGCGAAATAGTTATAACGAACGAAGAAGCAAATTTTAATTTCACGAAAGATTATAAAGCATTTATTCCTTATATGTGGGATTATCGCGAAGGGAAAATTTTCAATTCGTCGTTTGAAGCTCTTTACAAGGAAACCAATATATCAAAATTCGCCACCGATTCATTGGCTTTCCTGCCGTTGATGGTAGACGAAGGTGATAACAACAAAGTCGTGATTTTGGAAGCCGACCTGGAAGATTACCCCGGCATGTACCTGAATATGAACAATACTCACAAAGGCTTTATGGGCGTGTATGCACCTTATCCGTTGGAAACAAAAATGGGTGGATACAACAACATGAACATTATCCCTACCAAAAGAGCCAACTACATTGCAAAAACCTCAGGAACACGCAATTTCCCATGGCGTGCAGTGGTTATCAGCCAAAACGACAAAGACCTGCTGAATAACGATATGGTACAAAAACTAGCTTCACCATCCAGACTGGCTGATGTTTCATGGATCAAACCCGGACAGGCTGCCTGGGACTGGTGGAATAATTGGAACATTACGCATGTCGACTTTAAAGCAGGTATCAATACGCCTACATACAAGTACTACATTGACTTTGCGGCTGCTAATAAAATCGGTTATATCATTTTGGACGAAGGTTGGTCAGTAGGTACTGATCTGAGCAAAGTGTCTCCAGCCATTGATCTTCAAGAAATTATTGACTACGGAAAACAAAAAAATGTAGGAGTAATTCTTTGGGCAACCTGGTCGACCATTGCAGAACAGATGGACAAAATTTTCCCGCTGTATTCAAAAATGGGTGTAAAAGGTTTTAAAATCGATTTCTTCGATCGCGACGACCAGGTAGTTGTTGCCTCTACGTATGCCATTGCAAAAAAAGCTGCCGAGTATCATTTTATGGTTGATTATCATGGGATATACAAACCTACCGGAATACAGAAAACTTATCCAAATGTTATTGGTTTCGAGGGTGTAAAAGGCATGGAAAATTATAAATGGGCTACCGAAGATCAACCTCACTACACAGTGAGTATCCCTTTTATCCGCATGATGGCCGGACCAATGGATTACACTCCTGGGGCAATGAGAAATTCTATCAAAGCAAATTACCATCCGGTTTCAACAGCACCAATGAGTATGGGAACCCGTTGCAATCAACTTGCAATGTATATCATCTACGAAGCACCTTTCCAAATGCTGGCCGATAACCCGACTGCTTATATGAAAGAGCAAGAATGTACTGATTTCATCACCAGCATTCCAACTACAACCGACGAAACAGTGGCGCTGGATGGCAAAGTGGGCGAATTTGCAGCACTTGCACGTAAAAAGGGAGACACATGGTTTGTTGGTGCTATGACCAATTGGGATGCACGCGACCTGACTCTTGATCTTTCATTTCTGTCAAAAGGAAATTATCAAGTCGTGATATTCAGAGATGGTATTAATGCAGATCGTGATGCTACCGATTACAAAAAAGAAACGCTCAAGGTTACTTCCGCTGATAAATTAAAAATTCAACTTGCACCAGGCGGTGGCTGGGCTGCAAGAATAGAAAAAATCAACTGACAGTACTGAAATATGAACACCTCAAACGAAGTGATAAGTGAGAGGCCAAATCCCCTGTATGATGCCTTTCATACAGGGGATTTGTTTATTAATCACATTATTATTGCTAAACAGATACATTTTAAATGATTTTTTCATAAAACAAAAAAAGATTTTTTACGTTTTATATTTCAATACAAACTATATTTGCATTGAAAAGCTAAATTGCTGCTGGCGGCACCGTCTTATTCAAACTACGTTGTTTTAGATTACAAAAATTATCCATCTGACTGAAACAATAATCTATGAAAAATACTCATTTTTTTTTAGTAACGATATTATTCATCATTACTAGTTGTGGCCACGGGGTTAACAATACACCTGATGCCACTTCAGCATTTAGTTTTCGTGGAAATTCTGCTTCCACCATAAAAATTGGAACTCAAGACACTTGCTCTGCCATAAGCAAATCAACAAATGCAGAATCAATATTATGGGATTTTGGTGATGGCCGGACTTCAAAAGATCAAACTATAACTCTATCCTATCCTAAATCAGGCACATATATTCTAAAATTAATTGCAAAAGGATTTGATGGAGAAAAAACCGAAAGTTCTAAGAAGGTTATTGTTTTGGATCGGATCTTAAAAAAGATTGTGATTGATCGCGTTCAGTGGGACACAGCAGTTGTAAGTCAGGGTTGGCCAACAATAGATGTGGCAGATATCTATTTTCAAATACAATTATTTACTAACACAACCATGAATCCCAAAGGCATTTATCCACAATGTCCGGTTTTATTCACCTCCTCCATTATCAAAAGCATAAATTCTAATCACATTCCTCCTATCTATCAACCAATTGAAATTCCTGTTTCCGAAAAATTCATTATCGATAAAAATTTATTATCTGAAACTTTTAATTTAGCGAAGATAAATAATCTTTATCTATTCAGTGTAATGGCAAAAGATGCTTCTGGCAAAAGCTATTGCTTGATTAATAATGTTTGGTATGATATAAAACTTAAAATTCAAGGCGACATTGCATCAAATTCATTTAGTGTTGAAACAAACAACCAAACTTCATTCAGATTAATCTGCGATTACGAATGATCCCCATAAAACTCAAAAGAAAGAAATCGGCTAAACTTTTTCATGAAGTTTAGCCGGTTTCTTTTTTTCATCCGGATAAGCATAAATAAGCATTTATAACGCAAAATTAAAGAACCATATCAATATAAGGTTGTTATTAGTAAAGAGTCAAAACAGTTATTTAAAATCATTCTACATAATAATTATTTTTATACTATAAATAAGCAAATATGATCTTTAAAACTTTCAATCCATTAGAGGATAAAACACTTAGAATCATCGATAATGCTGGAAAGATAATAAACAAAGAGTTATTCCCCGATTTGGATAATGAAACTATTATTAAAGCCTATAAATCCATGCTTTATGCACGAACAGCTGATGAAATGGCGATTTCATATCAACGACAAGGACGCATGTACACATATCCACCCAATATGGGACAAGAAGCTATACATATAGCTTCTGGAATGATAATGAGACAGAATGATTGGTTGGTTCCTACTTTTCGGGAACTGGGTGTTATGCTTGCAAAAGGAGTATCCGTGAAAGAAATCTTCATTTATTATATGGGGAATGAACAAGGAAGTAATTTTAAACAAGCTAATCACGTTTTGCCAATCTGTGTACCCATTGGATCACAATTTCTTCATGCGACAGGCATTGGATATTCGATTAATTATCGGAAAAAAGATGAAGTAGTTTTCTCTTTTATAGGCGATGGAGGGACATCGGAAGGTGATTTTAGCGAAGCATTAAACTTTGCGGGTGTATGGAAAGTTCCTGTAATTTATATTATACAAAATAATCAGTATGCCATTTCCGTACCAGTGCAGAACCAAACAAAATCCATCAATCTTGCAGTAAAAGCAGTTGCATTCGGTTTACCTGGAATAAAAGTAGATGGCAACGATTTTTTTGCCATGTATGTAGCCTGCAAGGAAGCATTTGAGCATGTTCGAGCCGGAAAAGGAGCTGTTTTAATAGAAGCGCTAACCTACCGGAAAGGGGCACACACTACTTCTGATGACCCAACGAAGTACAGGACTAAAGAAGAAGAGCAGGAATGGGATAAAACCGATCCGTTAATCAGGCTGAAACGATACATGGATGATAAAGGAATCTGGAACGAAGATGAAGAAAAACTGATTGAAAATTACAAGCAAGAAATAGACCAACAGTTTACAGAAGCTGAAAATCTTACACCTTATCAATTGGAAGATGTTTTTGATTACATGTACGACGAAATGCCGGACATATTGAAAAAACAAAAAACGGATTATCAAAAATTTCTAAGTTGGAAGGAGAAAAGAATATGAGTGTAATGACTATTGTACAGGCTATAAATAATGCATTAGATATTAAACTAAGGGAAGATGAAACAATAGTAGTTTATGGTGAAGATGCAGGCAAAGAAGGTGGTGTTTTCAGAGTGACCGAAGGTTTGCAGAAAAAATATGGTGTAGAACGTGTATTCGATTCTCCGTTAGCCGAATCAGCCATAGTTGGTACGGGCTTGGGAATGGCTCTATCAGGGTTAAGGCCTATAGTGGAATTACAATTTGATGGTTTTACCTATCCGGCATTTAATCAAATTATATCCAACGTATCACGTATGCACAACCGGTCAAGAGGCATGTATAAAGTACCTATGGTGATTCGGTTTCCATATGGTGGTGGAATAAATGCCTTGGAACATCACTCCGAAAGTCCGGAGGCTTTGTATGCACATATTCCGGGGATCAAAGTAGTGATACCTTCTACCCCACATGATGCTAAAGGCTTATTGATTTCAGCTATAGAAAGCGATGATCCCGTTATTTTCATGGAGCCTAAACGCATCTACAGAGCCATTAAGCAAGAAGTATCAGAGGAAAAATTCAGTATCCCTATTGGTAAGGCAAAAGTACTTACCGAAGGAGCAGATGTTACAGTGGTAGCGTTCGGAGCTATGATCAGAGAATGCCAAAAAGCAATTACAATGGCAAATCAAGCTGGTATTTCCGTTGAATTAATTGATTTACGGACTATTTACCCTATTGACAAAGAAACAATTGCTGAATCGATAAAAAAAACGGGTAGAATTATTATCGTAGCCGAAGCCCCCGAGTCGTTCGGGGTAGGTGCCGAATTAATGGCTATAGCTAACGAAGAAGCTTTTTTGTATTTGGAAGCACCTCCAAAGCGTGTTATGGGATTTGATACCATAGTTCCAATGGCAAAAGGCGAACCCTTTTATTTAATTACTCCAGAACGGATTTTCTACGAAATTGAGCGAACCGTGAAATTTTAGAATAGAAACAACGACATGTAAACAAAAAACAGATAAAGATGAGATATATTTTTAATTTTCCGGATATCGGCGAAGGTCTTGAAGAAGGTATCATCCTGGAATGGTATGTCACCAAAGGTCAAACAATAAAAGCTGGACAAGCTTTGGTTAACATGGAGACAGACAAAGTAGTTACGGATATTCCGTCGCCAAAAGCCGGAATCATCATTGAAATTTTCGGAAATGTCGGAGAAACTGTACATGTTGGAAATCCGTTGGTCGAAATTGAAACAGACGAATCTGTTATCGTCAAGAATGAAACAACAGAAAAAGAAGTAATTGAAGAAGGTGCTGCAGTCATGGGAACCATGGAGTTGTCCGGTAACAACGCGGCCCTGCCAGCTAGCGAAGAAGGTTCGCCGAAAACAAAACTCGAAGAAACACCTTCAAGAAAAGCACTGGCAACACCGCTTGCGCGGGCGATGGCCAGAGAACTGAAAATAGACATCAATAAGATTGCAGGAACCGGTCCATCAGGCAGAGTAACAAAAGAAGATATTCAGAACCATAATATACCGGATCAGTCAAATGAAATAGTTGAACACAACATATCTACTCTACAAGAAGATTTGACTGATTTGACCACTTTCGAACCGCTTTCTCAAATAAGAAAAGCGATTGCTAAAAACATGCTGAATTCTAAACAGAATACAGCCCACATGACACTTTTTGAAGAAGTTGAAATCTCAGAGTTGATACGCATAAGGGAGAAATTCAAACAAAAATCGGTCGATAGAAATATCAAATTGACTTATCTTCCTTTTATTGTAAAAGCAACCGTGCAAGCACTGAAGCAATATCGATCGTTGAACTCTCAAATGGACTTGGAACACGATCGAATGATCCATAAAAATCGCTACAACATTGCCATCGCAGTAGATACGCCAGAAGGCTTGGTGGTTCCGGTTATAAGGGATGCTGATAAACTTTCAATATGGCAGATTGCTCAGGCAATTAAAGAATTGTCCGACAAAGCACGTGATAGAAAACTTACGCTGGATGATATGAAAGAAGGAACATTCACGCTTACAAACTATGGTTCCATTGGTGGCATCTTTGCCACTCCGGTGATTAATTATCCCCAAGCAGGAATCCTTGGTATTGGTCGAATTGTAAAAAAACCGGTAATAAAAGAAGATATGATTATCGTGGGAAACGTTTTACCACTATCGCTTTCTGTTGATCATCGCATTGTTGACGGAGGAGATGCTTCCCGCTTTATAAACCTGATTGTGGAATACCTTTCTGATCCGGTTTTGCTGATAATGGAATAACAATTTAGATTATAAAAACAACGCAATCAAACACACATAAAATGCTTAACACTTTAGATTATTATCTTCCGGATGTCCAGCTGCTTGAAAAAAAGACGAATCAATATATGATCTGGATACCCGATAAAACATATATTGTTCTTGGTGCCTCAAATAACGTTGAAGAATCTTTATACATGGAAAACGTTGTTCAGGATAATGTCACCATACTGAAACGTCCTTCCGGTGGTCAGACGGTTATACTCACACCAAACAATATTATGATTTCTGCCGTCTTTTTTGATCGGAATAAATTACATCCAAAAGATGTTTTTCGACATATAAATCGGTTGATCATTTCAGCCATAGAAAAAATGGGTATACACAATTTGTCTTTAATGGGAATATCTGACATCGCTATTTCAGGCAAAAAGATTCTTGGATCGGCCATCTATCGTACCAAAAACGCACTTTTGTATCATGCCGTACTTAATTTAGGTGAACCTGCCGCTACTTTCGAAAGGTATTTGAAACATCCACATAAAGAACCAGACTATCGGCATGGACGGTCGCATACAGACTTTGTTACATCGCTTAAGGAAAAAGGATATAATAATAGTGCCCATCACATGGAAAACATGCTATCTTTATCTTTTGAATGTATGTTCTGCTTATGAAAAACAATATATTGGACTTAAGTTCTCAAATAATTATCAGGGATACGTCATCACGTATCCCTGATTTTAGTATGAAATCCTTACTTGATTCCCGCGTGGCTGAATATAACAGACTCGACTTTATCCACACCGACCCAATTCAAATTCCGCATCGTTTTTCCAGAAAAGAAGATATTGAAATTGCCGCATTCCTTACTGCAACCATTTCATGGGGACAACGCAAGAGCATTATTAATAATGCTAATCGATTAATGGAGTTGATGGATAATTCTCCTTACGAATTTATCATGGAAACAATAAATAAAAAAGAATGGCAACATATTAAACAATTCGTTCACCGAACTTTTAATGGAAATGATTGTCTTTTCTTTCTTGAATCATTGAGAAACATCTATACGTATCATGGCGGCCTCGAAAAAGTATTCAGCTCCGGTTACCAAACCAATGGCAGTATGTACGGAGCTTTACAACATTTCCGGGAAGTATTTCTATCGATTCCTCATGAGGTTCGGATACGAAAACATATTTCGGATGTCAAAGCCAATTCATCTGCTAAACGTTTGAATATGTTTCTGCGTTGGATGGTACGTTCAGATGACCAACATGTAGACTTTGGGTTGTGGAAGAATCTCCCTGCTTCAGCACTTATGCTTCCACTCGATGTACATACAGGTGATGTTGCCCGGGCTTTAGGCTTATTGCAGCGAAAACAAAATGACTGGAAAGCTGTAGAAGAAATCACTTCCATTCTACGGTCATTTGATGTGCTGGATCCAATAAAATATGATTATGCTTTATTTGGGATTGGTGCTTTCGAAGGAAAAAATCCGATTCTACGCTAATAGGAACTGAATGTTTCAGGCGACGATTTCCAGGGTAGCATTATCGTTTTTTTTGAATTGAAAATCCAGTTCAGGAAAGCAAATTTCAACTGATCTTAGAAAATTATTCGCCCACAAAACTTTAATATAACATAATATTTGCTAACGAACAACAATTACACATTGAATTCAACACATGCAAACAAAACGTTTACAAATACTTACGTCAAATGCAACCTCCAGATTGCAAAACAAGCCAGAGAGGCTTTCAGAAGGTTTTTAACCGTCAGAAATTCGGCTGTTAGAAAAAAAAGTCGTTCCTTTGCAGCGTTTTTTTAGGCAAATAAAATTTATTCATATATATGAGCAGTTTATCGCTTTTTCTGGTAGTATTCCTCACCGGAATCTTATTAGTAGTTGCCGGGCTTGGCATTGCTATTTTGTTAGCACCACATTCATTCAACCTTCAAAAAGGTGAACCTTACGAGTGCGGAATTCCAACTCACGGTACTTCGTGGATGCAGTTTAAAGCAGGTTATTATTTGTATGCTATCCTTTATCTAATGTTCGACGTAGAAACAATTTTCCTATTCCCATGGGCAACAATCGTTCGCGATTTAGGCTATACTGGACTTTATAGCATTTTGTTTTTCATCGTAATTCTTGGGCTAGGGCTTGCGTATGCTTGGAAGAAAGGAGTATTAAAATGGAATTAAAAAACAACATAAAGGGAATTCCAACTTCGGAATTCAATGATAACGAGTATCTTGAAAATTACATCAAAGAACTCGAAGCCAATGGTGTAAATATTGTACTTAGTAAAGTTGACGAACTTATCAACTGGGGACGCTCTAACTCTGTATGGCCGTTGATTTATGCAACAAGCTGTTGTGGTATTGAATTTATGGCTTCGGCAGCGGCTCATCATGATATTTCACGTTTTGGTATGGAAGTAACCCGTAACAGTCCCCGCCAAGCCGACTTAATGATTGTTGCAGGAACCATGGTTCATAAAATGGCTCCGCTTATCAGACGCGTATACGATCAAATGGCCGAACCTAAATATGTAGTTGCCATGGGTGCTTGTGCTATTTCTGGTGGTCCTTTTGTCAATTCATATCACGTGGTAAATGGTGTTGATAAGATTATCCCGGTAGATGTCTATATTCCGGGATGTCCACCCCGCCCAGAGTCGTTGTTTTATGGCTTAATGCAATTGCAACGCAAAATTAAAGTAGAACAATTTTTGGGACACAAACAAAGATAAAATGTCCTTGGGCAATATCTACTCACTCCATTCATCACATTAACAGATATTTACCTTCGACATTAGACAAAGACATTAGACATTTATATATAATGGAAAACATAAAAAAGCTAATACTTAATACTGTACCAACTGCAGTTATTGAAGAAAAGCAAAAACTAACGGTAACAGTAGATTCAAATAAGCTTCACTTGTTGGCAAAGACACTTCGCGACAATGCTGAATTGCCTTTTGACATGTTAGTTAAGTTGATTGGTATGGATCGTGGAGAAGAATTAGGTGTAAACTACCTGCTTTGTTCTTCAACTGATCTTTCGAAAGAAATTGTGTTGAAAACCGGAACTACCGACCGGGTAAATCCACTTTTATATTCCGTTACCGATCTTTTTGAAACGGCTCACTTCAACGAACGTGAAGTGTATGCACTGCTGGGAATTCGTTTTATCAACAATCCAGACATGCGTAAATTCTTTTTGAATGCCGATTGGAATGGTTATCCATTACGCAAAGATTACGATGCAAATCCTGAATTGAACCCGCTTTCCCTTGTTAGCCTGGAAATGGTAGACATTGCTCCCCGCATTATGGAGACTGCTGATGGTAAATTAGTGGAAGAGAATGTCAACATTTTTGAAGATGACGATTACATTATCAATATAGGCCCACAACACCCCTCTACCCACGGAGTAATGCATTTCCGCACCTCGTTGGATGGAGAAATTGTAAAAAAGATTGATGTTCACAGTGGTTATATCCACCGTGGTATCGAGAAATTGAGCGAAAACCTCACTTACCCACAAATACTTCACTTTACCGATCGTTTGGATTATCTTTCTGCCAATATCAACCGTCATGGTTTGTGTATGTGTGTAGAAAAAGCAGGCGAAATTGAAGTTCCGGAACGTGCCCAGTACATTCGCACGATTATGGATGAGTTGAACCGCATCGATTCTCACTTATTGGCATGGGCTTGCCAGACCAACGACTTGGGTGCCACTACCGCCTTTATATATGGTATGCGCGAACGTGAAGTTATCCTGCATATTTTTGAGAAAATTTGTGGAGGCCGTTTGATTATCAATCAAAATGTGATTGGTGGGGTAATGTTTGACATCTACAATGAATTCCAAAAGGATGTAAAATCATTTATCGTTTACATGCGTGGCAAACTAGTTGAATATGACCGCTTTTTCTCACACAATGTAATTGCATTGGGACGTATGATTGGCATTGGAAACATGTCTAAAGAAGATGCTATCAGCTATGCTGTAACAGGTCCTGCCGGACGCGGTTCTGGTTGGTCATGCGATATTCGTAAGCACCAGCCTTATGCACTCTATGATAAAGTTGATTTCAAAGAAATCATTCGTTACGAAGGTGATTCTTATGCACGTTATATGAATCGATTGGACGAGATTGAAGAGTCTCTCCACATCATTGAACAATTAATAGACAATATCCCTGCCGGTGATATTTGTGCCAAGACTAAAGCGATTATCAAACTTCCGGAAGGCGAATATTATTCTCGCGTTGAAGCTTGCCGTGGTGAGTTTGGTGTATTCATTGAAAGCCGTGGCGACAAAACCCCTTATCGATTAAAATTTCGGTCTCCATCTATGGCACTTGTTTCAGCGATGCCGTTGATTTGTAAAAACGAGAAGATTTCCGACTTTATTGGTATCGGTGGTTCTATGGATTACGTTATTCCGGATATTGACAGATAGTGAAAAGTAAAAAGTTGAATGTTTATAAAGCTATGTGAATTTGTTCTTTATAAACTTTAAAAACTTCATGAACTTGCACTTTACAAACATTATAAAATTTCAAACTTTATGATATTAAATTATTCACAACCATTAGAAATTAGTAACCTGACAACGTGGCTAGACACTACACTGAGAGGCGCTATGCCTGAGTTTTGGGTGCTATTGATAGAATTTGTTTTAGTGGGTGTAGTTTTGTTGACTGCTTACGCGGTTATTGCATTAATATTGATTTATGCTGAACGCAAAATCACAGCATTCTTTCAGGCACGTTACGGACCCAACCGCGTTGGTAAATGGGGTTTGCTGCAGAGTGTTGCCGATATGATCAAAATTTTGTTGAAAGAAATTATCAAAATCAATCGGTCGGACCGTTTCTTGTTTTTTGCAGCACCTTTCTTCATGATTGTGGCTTCGATGCTTACTTTTGGAGCTATTCCATTCGGGAAAGGCCTTCATGCTATCGACTTTAATATCGGCGTATTGTATGTAACTGCAGTTTCATCATTGGGAATTATTGGTGTATTGTTGGCTGGTTGGTCAAGTAATAACAAATACTCCATGATTGGTGCCATGCGAAGCGGTGCACAGTTTGTAAGTTATGAACTTTCGGCTGGATTTGCCTTAATGACTATTGTTGTGTTGGCCGGAACTATGCAGTTCTCAACTATGATCGAAGGCCAACGTTATTGCTGGAACTTATTCAACGGACACATTTCTTCGATAATTGCTTTCGTCATCTATCTGGTTTCAGGTCATGCTGAAACAAATCGTGGTCCATTCGACTTACCGGAAGCTGAATCTGAGTTAACTGCCGGTTACCACACAGAATATTCAGGACTCCAATTTGGATTTTATTATCTGGCTGAATATCTGAATATGTTCATTATTGCGTCAATTGCAACTACAGTATTCCTGGGAGGTTATATGCCCATTCAGGTACATGGTTGGGATGCGTTCAACGGAATTATGGCATACATTCCAACTTACGTTTGGTTCTTCGGAAAAACGGCTGTATTAATCTTCTTAAGTTTATGGGTTCGTTGGTCATTCCCACGTCTGCGTATCGACCAGTTATTGAATCTTGAATGGAAATACTTATTACCGATCAATCTGGTAAATATTGTACTTATGGTAATTTTAGTCTTGACAGGATTAACCTTGACTGATTTATTTCCTGGGCTTTTCTAATCAAAAGTAAGCAACAACGAGTAAAAATTAATTATTAATTGAATATGGATTCAGTATCAAAATATTTTTCAGGCTTATTTACCGGTATCAAGTCATTACTTACGGGTATGTCGGTAACCTGGAAAGAGTTGTGGACAAAAAAAGTAACACAACAATATCCCGAAAACAGAGATACCTTGGTTATTTCGGAACGTTTCCGTGCCGAATTGACTATGCCGCACGATGAAAACAATGAGCACGCATGTACAGCTTGTGGTATTTGCCAGATGAATTGTCCGAACGGAACTATCAATGTTATCTCAAAAATGATTGAAACAGAAGATGGCAAAAAGAAAAAAATACTTGACGAGTATCATTGGGATTTAGGTATGTGTACTTTTTGTAACCTTTGCGTGATCACCTGTCCATCGGATGCCATCAAATTCGAGAATACATTCGAAAATGCAGTATTTACACGCGACAAACTGAAACAACGATTGAATCATGAAGGTTCTAAAATGCGTGAAAAGAAAAAAGAAGTAAAACCTGCTGAAACAAAAGCGGAATAATATACTCAATCAATAGATTTTAGACATTAGACATATATTATGGCAGATCAAATTATATTTTACATTTTAGGCGCAATCATAGCCATTTTCTCTGTATTGGCAGTTACGTCGAAACGCATTATTCGCTCAGCAACTTATCTATTGTTTGTGTTATTGGCAACAGCCGGAATATATTTGTTGTTAGGCTACAACTACTTATTTGCCGTTCAAATTGCCGTATATGCCGGTGGTGTAATGGTTCTTTTTATTTTCGCGATTTTACTTACAAACAGACCCGGTGAAAATGTAAAAACAGAATTACCCGTTCGTCGTGTTGCAGCAGGTCTTACCGCTTTAGCCGGTGTTGCATTTTGCGGACACGTGATTTACTGGAATATCAAAAAGGTTTCTACGTTAGTTGCACAAAGTGATTTGACTCCACAACAATTAGGACACACCATGATGGGTACTGACAAATATCAATATTTGTTACCATTCGAAACAATCAGTATCTTGTTGTTAGCTTGTATCGTGGGTGCCATCATGATTGCAAGAAAAAGATAATTAGTTTCAAACAAAGTTAAACAATACAACGATTCTACAATAATAAATATATATGGGTGATTTATTAACTAACTTATTAGCAGGGCCTGTACCTATTGAAGCATATTTGGGTGTAAGTCTGATTATGTTCTTTGCCGGAGTGTATGGCTTTTTGTCACGCAGAAGTATGCTGATGATTTTGATTTCGATTGAACTGATGCTTAATGCTGCCGATATCAATTTCGTAGTATTCAACCGTTATTTGTTCCCCGGTCATTTAGAAGGTTTTTACTTTACACTTTTCACTATTGCCATCGCGGCTTGCGAAACAGCTGTTGCCATAGCTATCATTATCAATATCTATCGCAATTTGACTAGTGTTGAGGTTGGAAACTTAGATCAAATGAAAGAATAGTCTTATTAATTCACAATTAATAATTCGAAAATAACAATTAGACATTATGCAATATACATTATTAATTTTAGTACTTCCCTTACTTAGTTTCATTGTGCTGGGACTTGTGGATTCGAAATGGAAGCCCAAGGTAGCCGGAACAATCGGAACAGTTGTCTTAGGAATCATCACAGCTCTTTCGTATCTCACAGCTTGGGAATATTTCAGCATGCACAAAATTGCAGGCGTTTACGAAAAAGTTATTCCATTTAATACCGAATGGTTACGCTTTACAGAGTTTCTTCATATTGATTTAGGTATTCTTCTGGATCCAATATCGGTAATGATGCTGGTAGTGATTACCACCGTTTCATTCATGGTAAACATTTACAGTCTTGGGTATATGGTAAACGAAAAAGGATTTGAACGCTATTATGCTTTCTTATCGTTGTTCACCTTTTCTATGTTGGGACTGGTAGTGGCTACCAATATTTTCCAAATGTATATTTTCTGGGAATTAGTGGGAGTTTCGTCTTTCTTATTAATCGGATTTTATTACACAAAGCCTTCTGCAGTTGCTGCGGCCAAAAAAGCATTTATCGTTACCCGCTTTGCCGATTTGTTCTTCTTGCTGGGTATCCTGATACTTTCATTCTATACAAAAACATTCGATTTTGGCCAGTTGACTTCAGGCGATGCCAGCGTATTTTCAGGTGCAACCGGAGCTACTTTCTTAGGTTTCTCTGTATTAAGTTGGGCAATGGCCGGAATCTTTATTGGTGGTGCCGGTAAATCGGCTATGTTCCCGTTGCAAATTTGGTTACCAGATGCTATGGAAGGTCCAACTCCTGTATCTGCATTGATCCACGCTGCAACCATGGTTGTTGCCGGTGTTTTCCTGGTGGCTCGCTTATTCCCTGTTTATGTAACTTATACTCCGGAAGTTTTACACGGAATAGCCTATGTTGGTGCATTCACTTCGCTATTTGCGGCAGTCATTGCTTGTGTACAAACTGATATTAAACGCGTATTGGCATTCTCTACCATTTCTCAGATTGGGTTTATGATGGTTGCTTTGGGTGTTTCGGGTTACGGAGAGCATGAAGGACTTGGTTACATGGCTTCTATGTTCCACTTGTTCACTCACGCTATGTTCAAAGCTTTGTTGTTCCTGGGTGCCGGTTCAGTTATCCATGCTGTACACAGCAACGAGATGAACCACATGGGCGGACTTCGCAAATATATGCCTATTACAAACTGGACATTCCTTATTGCTTGTCTGGCTATAGCAGGTATTCCTCCATTCTCAGGCTTCTTTAGTAAAGACGAAATCTTATCTGCTTGTTATGAATTCAGCCCATACATGGGTGGTGTAATGAGTTTCATTGCAGGTTTGACTGCATTCTATATGTTCCGTTTGTATTTCAACATCTTCTGGGGAAAGGAACACAAACATCATCACACTCCGCACGAATCGCCATTTGCTATGGCTTTACCATTGGTTTTCTTAGCAACTGTTACCGTGTTTGCCGGTTGGATTCCATTCGGACATTTTGTAACCAGCGACCGTGCTAATTACGACATTCACATTGAATGGAGTGTGGCAGGAATGAGTATTGCCATTGCTTCGGTAGCCATTGCTTTAGCTGCTATCATGTACCGCAAAGAAAGTGAAGTTCCAAAGAAACTTGCCACTACCTTTGCCGGATTACACAAAGCTGCAAGCAACCGTTTCTACTTGGATGAAGTATACTTGTTCATTACCAAGAAAATCATTTTCAACAATATTTCCCGTCCATTAGCTTGGTTCGACCGTCATGTAATTGATGCTACCATGGATGGCTTTGCTAATACCTCGCAATGGGTTTCGGTTAAGATCAAAGGGTTGCAATCAGGCCAGGTACAACAATACGCTTATGTATTCCTGCTTGGAACACTTTTAATCACCCTTTTGGTTTTATTTATTTAAGACCCTAGTCCCTAAAAGGGGAATTATATTAGTTTTGTCTTTGATTTATTTACAATATTACTAACTTATCTTTTCCCCCTTTAGGGGTTAGGGGTAGTATTAATAATTATAATATGAACTTTTTATCCTTATTCGTTCTTATTCCGGCTTTAATGATGATAGGCTTGTTCCTTTCGAGCAACCGCAAACAGCTATTGTTCGTCATGACTGCAGGAGCAACACTTTTGACTATTTTTTCCGGAGTGCTGACTTACATGTACCTCACCGAGCGTGCAGCAGGAAATGTAGCAGAAATGCTTTTCACTGCCGATACCGTGTGGTATGCACCTTTCAACATACATTATTCGGTTGGAGTTGATGGTATTTCGGTAGCCATGCTAATTCTTACATCCATCATTGTATTCACTGGCGTTTTTGCTTCGTGGAAAATAGATCCACTGCCAAAAGAATTTTTCTTGTGGTTCAGTTTATTATCAATCGGTGTTTACGGATTCTTTATCTCTACCGACTTGTTCACCATGTTTATGTACTACGAAATCGCCTTGATTCCAATGTATTTGCTGATTGGTGTTTGGGGTAGTGGCAAGAAAGAATATGCAGCCATGAAATTGACATTGATGCTGATGGGTGGTTCGGCCTTGTTATTGGTTGGTATTTTAGGCATCTATTACGGTGCTGGAGGAACTACCATGAACGTTTTGGAAATAGCCAAACTGCATATCCCTGTCGAATTGCAATATTATTTCTTCCCGCTTACGTTTATGGGATTTGGTGTGCTGGGTGCTATGTTTCCTTTCCATACCTGGTCTCCTGATGGTCATGCCTCCGCTCCTACTGCAGTTTCGATGTTGCACGCCGGCGTATTGATGAAACTGGGAGGTTACGGTTGTTTCCGTGTAGCCATGTACCTGATGCCTCAGGCTGCCCACGAAATGGCCTGGATATTCTTGTTATTGACTGGTTTCAGTGTGGTATACGGAGCTTTCTCGGCTATCCACCAAACCGATTTGAAATATATCAATGCTTATTCTTCTGTTAGCCACTGTGGATTGGTATTATTCGCTATTCTGATGATGAATGAAACAGCTGCTACCGGTGCCATTATGCAAATGCTTTCGCATGGTTTAATGACAGCTCTTTTCTTTGCCTTGATTGGCATGATTTACGGACGGACCCACACCCGTTTAATTACCGAAATGGGTGGTTTGATGAAAGTGATGCCTTTCCTTGGAGTAAGTTATGTAATTGCTGGTATGGCTTCATTGGGTCTGCCAAGTTTAAGTGGGTTCGTTGCTGAGATGACTATTTTCGTTGGTTCTTTCCAACACACCGATATGTTCCACCGTGTTCTGACGGTTATGGCTTGTGCTTCAATTGTAATTACAGCCGTATATATTTTACGTGTAGTAGGTAAAATCATTTTCGGTAAAATACAAGATGCCCACCACGAGCATTTGACTGATGCAACCTGGTTCGAACGGATCTCGGTAGTAACGTTGATTGCAGCCATTTTTGCTGTAGGTTCTGCCCCATTCTGGATTTCGAGCATGATTCATGACAGTGTTCTTCCTGTTATCGGACATTTGGTAAAATAGGTTTTAGTTACGAGTTATAAGACAATAAGGTTGACAAGTACACAGTTCAACAACAAACAATTCAACAATTCAACATTATATGGATTACAGTAGTTTCTTACAAATGAGTGAAGAGTTTTCACTTCTTGGGGTGATGATTTTCCTTTTGATTTTCGATATATTTGCCAGCCAAAAGGCGTTGAAGTATTTTCAACCGCTAGCTTTGGTACTTTTGACGGCACACACTATTATCAATTGTGTTCCTCGCGATGCTTTCAGCGTTGCAGGCGGTATGTTCCAATATGTACCTATGCAAACTTACGTAAAAAGTATCCTGAACATTGGAACCCTGATCGTATTGTTGCAGTCGCATAAATTCCTGAATGAAGATGCCAACCGCATTAAACGTGGTGAGTTTTACTTCCTGACTCTTTCTACCTTGTTAGGAATGTATTTCATGATTTCTTCGGGTCACTTCCTGATGTTCTTTATCGGACTTGAAACTGCTTCTATTCCCATGGCTACTTTGGTTGCTTTTGATAAATACAACCGTAAATCGGCCGAAGCTGGTGCTAAATACATTCTTTCGGCAGTATTTGCTTCAAGTATTTCTGTATTCGGTATGTCATTGATTTATGGTTCTACCGGAACCTTATACTTTGCTGACCTGGCAACATTGATTACCGGAACACCGCTTCAAATCATGGCATTTGTTTTCTTTGCCGTAGGCTTGTTCTTCAAGATATCGTTGGTTCCTTTCCACTTGTGGACTCCGGATGTGTATGAAGGTGCCCAAACTAATATCACTTCTTATCTTTCGGTTATCTCTAAAGGTTCGGCAGTATTTGTATTGTTCACTTTGTTGGTAAAAGTATTCGGACACATGGCTGCCCAATGGCAACCTATTCTTTACGGCCTTGCTATCGTAAGTATCACGGTGGCTAACTTATTTGCTATCCGTCAACAAAACCTGAAACGCTTCTTAGCGTTCTCTTCCATATCGCAAGCCGGTTATATTCTATTGGCAATCATTAGCGGAAGTGCTATAGGCATGGCTTCGTTAGTTTATTTCGTACTAGTATATATGTTCTCCAACCTGGCTGCCTTTGGTGTAATCTCGGTAATTGAAGAACGTACCGGAAAAGTGAAGATGGACGATTATAATGGCTTGTATCAAACCAACCCACGATTGAGTTTCGTAATGATGCTAGCCTTGTTCTCATTGGCAGGTATTCCTCCTTTTGCAGGATTTTTCAGCAAATTCTTTATCTTCTCGGCTGCTGCTGCTCAAGGTTATTACTTATTAGTATTTATTGCTTTGTTGAATACCGTTATTTCGTTGTATTACTATTTGTTGGTGATCAAAGCCATGTTCCTGAACAAAAGCGAAAATCCTATTGAAACGGTGAAAAGTGATGTTCCTGTAAAAATTAGTTTCGTTGTTTGTACACTTGGTATCTTATTGGTTGGTTTAATCAGTACTATTTATACCCAGATAAGTGCATTGAGCTTCGGAATGTAAGAACCTCTAAATCCCCTAAAGGGGACTAAAAAACCCGCTATAAGACGAATCTTATAGCGGGTTTCTTTTTTATTTTCAATTCTAATTCGAGTGAAATGCTGATAGAAGTGCTGCCCCAAAGGTAATCATAAACATAAGATAGATACTCAGCATGATTGCGCCCCAGATTAAAGAAGCTTTTGCCCAGTTCGCTTTGTTTATGTTTGTTCCGCTTCCGAAAGCCCAAACAAAAAGCATAACTAAACCTACAATAGGGATAGCCGTAATTAAATAAGTCAGCATCCAATCACCTGTTTTTACTACTTCAGCATTTTCTTGATTTTCCATAATACTATTCAATTTTGTTCCCTACTCGTAAGGCTTTTCAGTATACGCCCCGTTTATTATAGTGGCCTCTGGACTCCACATTACATATAGCAACAGAAATAGAGACAGACAAAAGCCTGCCTCTATCCTACCTTACTTTGATTTTAGATTTTCTCCAATGCCACTTCGAGCACGCACAACTCATTCCAGTCGACAACCACATTGAGTATTTGGGTTTGAAAGCCAACTTTAGTCACTGTAACTTCATATATACCTTCGGCAAGCGACTTTATATTGAAGCCTCCTTTTTCGGCTGTTTCTTTTTCCAACATCACTTCAGCTTTGCCGCTCAACCGGAAAGTACATATAGCACCTTGTATTGGTTTGCCGGTGGCAGCTTCTGTAACCGTGCCTTGCACCTGCAGGCTGCCAACACCCTGGTCTATTATCTTGCGGGCATTTTTATAGCTGGCATAAAACACCGGTTCTGAAAATCGTACCATCTCCACCAGGGCATCGATATTATCAATAGCCACATCGGCATGATAGAATCCTTGTTTTTCGAGCAAAGAATCTTCCTTTCCCTGTAATTGAGTTTGGCGGAACTGAGGAATTACTTCATTATAGGCATCAATTGCTTGCCTGAACTGAGACTGGCTGATAGAATTCAGGTTATAAGGAGCTACACTTCCCAGATGTGTTTCGATAAGATTATACAGGTTATTGGCTGTTTCCACAAAGTCAATGCTGGAAATAGCATTTAGTTCTGTCCTGTTTAATTTGCTTTGGCTCAACAACACGTTATCGTGTATATATTTGGCAAAGGCATGCAATTTGCCGGCAGCGTCCAACATTTGGGTTGTAAGCAGTTCGCGCAAATGTTTCTTATTATCATTATTTCCTTTCCCATGGTGTTGATGATGTTCGCTATGGGTATGGATTTGCAGGATAGCAGCATCTAATGCCGTCATGAATTCTGCAAAATTAGGAAGATTGGCTGTAATAGCCGGATTTGACAGGAGAATGATCCGTACTGTCAAATACATTTTGAGCTTAGATTGTTGTTTTGTGTTCATGTTATTGATATTTAGATTTGTGTTATGTAAAAACTATACAAGAAAAAAATCAAAATACTCATCCGCACAAAGGACATCTTAACAATGAGGTGCAACAAAGATAGAATAGATATTTTAATTAAACAAATTTTTGAGTAAATATTATTAATCCATACTCTAAATTTTTAAATCCGCTCCTTGTAAATCGATCAAAACAGGTAATTATTGTCTTATATATACTAACCATTCGTAACAAAACAAACAATAATTGGGTACAAACAAACAATGCACTTGGATACTGACACATGCCTACTTGGGTATCGACACATGCTCACTTGGGTACCGACACATGCTCACTTGGGTATCGACATATGCCTACTTGGGTATCGACACATGTTCACTTGGGTACTGACACATGCTCACTTGGGTACCGACACATGCTCACTTGGCTACTGACACATGCTCACTTGGGTACCGACACATGCCTACTTGGGTATCGACACATGCCCACTTGGGTACCGACACATGCCCACTTGGGTACCGACACATGCCTACTTGGCTACTGACACATGCCCACTTGGGTACTGACACATGCCTACTTGGCTACTGACACATGCTCACTTGGGTACCGACATATGCTTACTTGGGTATTGAAAGACATTCGGTTTATAGTATAAAGCATCTATCCAATGCTTACTAAAGCTTATATATTCAACTTACTCCTGTTTATTCTTTTACTGAATTTCACTATCTTTGGGGTCAAATTATACATTGAAATGAATAAACTAATTGACACTTTCAAAAGCATTTATCTCCATCGGCCTTATCTGCTTATATTGTTTGTAAGTATCCTGCTTACCTTGCCATGGATCACCATGGGAGAATTTTATACCAAAGGGGAACCCCGCGAAGCTACTGTGGCCACTTGCATATTGCATACCGGCAATTGGGTATTACCCTCCGACTATGCCGATGAAGTTGCCTACAAACCGCCTTTTATGCACTGGTTTATAGCTGCCTTTTCGCTTCCGGCCGGACATGTGACCGAGACCACTGCCCGCCTCCCTTCGGCATTGGCACTGATAGGCATTACCATGATGTTTTTCGCATTGCTATATAAACGCACCACGGCATTTCGTGCTGCGCTGGCATCGATTATTGTATTGACAAGTTTCGAAATGCACCGCTCGGGCCTGGAGGCACGGGTAGATATGACCCTGGCTTTCTTTATGGTCGGGGCGCTGATCAGTTTATTCAAATGGGAAGAGAAAGGATTAAAAGGCTTTCCACTGCTTATCCCACTCTTTCTGGGTGGAGCCGCCTTGGTAAAAGGTCCTGTGGGTATTGTGTTGCCATGCTTTGTTTTCGGCATCTACCTATTGCTGCTGCAACGCTATTCGTTGTGGAAAATCATCTATAAAAATATCCTGGTTGCCCTGCCTGCATTGGCTATCCTGCTTGTGTGGTATGTATTGGCCTACCGGCAAGGTGGCGACCACTTCCTGAACATTGTGTATGCCGAAAACTTCGGCCGCTTCCTCGGAAAAGACAGTAAGGCACTGGGCATATCGTATGAATTGGGTCACGAAGGCCCATTCTGGTATTATATTCCGGCCATTTTGCTTGGCTTCATGCCCTGGACGCTCCTACCCCTTTTCAGCCTGTTTACCGATTCGTTCAAAAATTCAATGCGCCACATCAAACCGCAGAAGTTATCCATCTGGAAACGGTTGGCCAATATGGATAAACTTACCTTATTCAGCATAATATCGGTGGTGATTATCCTGACATTTTATGCCATCCCATCGTCCAAACGCAGCGTGTATATCATGCCTGCTTATCCGTTTGCAGCCTATTTGCTTACCTTGCTCTACGAATGGGCATTGGCACAAAAACCACATCTTATCAGGTTGCTTGCCCGGGTATTGTTAGTCCTGTCGGGCATTTTGCTGGTGCTTATCACAGTTTTCCATCTGGCCGACTTATCTGCTGTAGCTGCACCGCTGGTTCATGATGCCAAAACCACCCACGATATTGGGTTGTTCTCCGTAGCATTCCAGCACCTCTCCCTGTTGGGTGGAATTGTTTGGCTTCTGCTACTGGCAGCTTTTACCAGTTGCTGGATGATACTGAAGAAGAAAACTCCCGATGTAATCCTCGTGGCAACATTGGCGTTGTTCATCTGCACACAAGTATTTCTGGAAGGACTGGCGTTTCCGGTGTTCAAAGATGCTTACTCATCCCGTCCCTTTGCCGAAAAGATAGAGGCTAAATACGATTTGAAGGACAAAACCTATGTAACCAATAATCTGCGTGAATACTCCAACCTGTATGGTTTGAATTTCTACATGGGCAATAACTTCCGGAACTTTGACAAAGAACTGCCAGCAAGCGGCTACTTCATTACCGCGCAAGGCTATATTGAAAAGATCCGGGCAACGTATGCAGGCACTTATACATTCGAGGAGCTGGAGCGCACCCCCGATAAGTATAACGACTTTGGCGATGTGATTATCTTATACCGGATTATCAAAACCGGCAAGTAATAAATTCGGACATAAATTCCACCATCTGCTATAAATGGTACGGTAATTGATAATTGAAAATACACAAAGCAATGGGGTTTCACCCGTGTTACAGTATTCATGCTCCTGCAAAACCTAAGTCCGCTGAGGCTAAAGTTCCCGTTAATTATTACTAACAACGGGGTTTTAAGCTGGATAAATAGCGTATTTTTGCAGGCAATTTAAATAAATAGCCGTTCCTGTCGTTTATTAAAACAAAACAAATAGTCAAAAGTCATATATTCATAAAATTCTACTAATAATGAACTTACTTTCCGTTATGCTTCAAGTAGCTACCGATTCAATTGCTAATCAAGCTACAACCGCTGTCGCAGCTGCTTCAAATCAAAATTATTTTCATTTACTTCTAAAAGGAGGTTGGGTGCTGGTTCCGCTTACTATGCTGCTCATCATTTCCAATTATGTAATTATCGAACGTTGGGTTTCCATCAATATATTGGGTAAAGTTGATACTACCTGGACCTCGCGCGTGAATGAGCTCGTGGCAGAAGGCAAGATCAACAAAGCAGTATCGTTCTGTAAAGAAAAGCCAACTGCATATGCCAAAGTGCTGGCTGCCGGCCTGGAAGTAGCCGAAGGCGATGATGTGGAAATACAAGATGCCATGCAGTCGGAAGCCCGCCAGCAAATATCAGTGCTTGAGAAAGGGATGAATTACCTGGGTATCTCCGCTTCTATCGCTCCTATGATGGGTTTCCTTGGAACTATCTTCGGGGTTATCAAGATTTTCTATAACATCTCTATCACCAATGACCTCAATATTGCGAATATTTCGGACGGTTTGTACCAAAAAATGATCTGTTCGGGTGCAGGTTTGTTCGTGGGTATTATTGCTTACTCGGGCTATTATGTTCTGAACGGACGTATCGATAAAATTGTGACACGCATGGATAAATGCTCTAACGACTTGCTGAAAGAGATTCGTTCAGCCAAAAGAAGAAACGCTTAATCCCATCAGTCTCTATTACACACTTACAACCTATAAAAGATGAAAATAGAACGTAGAAAAGAAAGAACCGCAGAGGTTTATACAGCATCACTGAACGACATTATGTTCTTCTTGCTGTTATTCTTCCTGATTATATCAACCCTGGCTACCCCTGCCACCATACAGGTATTGCTCCCGAAATCCAAGACATCGTCCGATGTGGTGGTCAAGAAACAGATAAACCTGTCCATAACCGCCGACCATAAGTATTATATCGAGAAGAAAGAAATTACTTTCGACGAAATAGAACCTCAATTGGGTGCATTGGTAGCTAAGAAGACGAAGAAAGAAGAGATGATTGTATTGCTTCATGCCGATAAATCGCTCAACCTGCAAGATGCAGTAAGCGTTATCGATATCGGAAACAAGCTCAAAGTAAAAATGATTCTTTTCACGAAAAAGGAAAAGAGATAAGAACTCCGGAAGCATCCGGTGAATAAAAAAGGATGATCCGCAAAGGTCATCCTTTTTTTTATCTTTCAAGAATCGAAAACAGCTAAGTTGCAGAAACAATAATAACTGGGATGGGTGAATTCCAATTCCACCAAAACCGGGCGAATCGGAATTCACCCATCCCGAATCGGAATTACTTCTTTCTGTCGTAGTTGGCTTAGCCATCTCACAATCACGCAGCTTCAGCCCCTTTGATTCATCAGAATTTCCCCAGTTTATGTTTCTGAATGATCTTCTCCAACACAGCATCCTCACCTACCGAATCGTATTTCGCTTTCAGGTTTTCTTTAAACAAAAGACCAACACCATACCAGAAAGTAGCAGGAATACCTCCTTTATAGGTTTTAATCAGTCCGTAGGCACTTTGATTAGTCTCACGGGCAAGCAACTTCAACAGTAATTTCCCTTGCGAATAAGACATATTACGCACATCCTTTTCAAACTGGCTGAACAGTTCTTTTTCGGTTTGCTTAATCAACCGGTGCCGTTCACTGGCGCTGGTAATAGTGGCCAGTTGGCTGTTCAGTCTATCAATGACTTCTTTGGTTTTTAGCACATAAGGATAGACCTTTCTGATATTCTGGATAGTCCGGTAGTTGCTCCGGATAAATTCCCAGTCTTCAGCGGTAGTCCTGTTTTGCTCAACCATGGTTTTAGTCACATTCTCCACCGCTTTCTTCTCTATCGGATTCTTTTGCAGACTATCCTTTGGAACTATGTCTTTAAACACTTCCAGCGCTTTCTTCAATTGGGCCAGCACTACCGAATCCTGATTCTCGACCGTATTATCTTCATCATTACTCTGGTCAAGGTCTTCTTCACGTTCAGTGTTACTGCTTGCGGATGTTGCTTTCGATGCACTTGCCCGAACTAACCTTTCGGTCGATTTATCTGTTGATTTCTTTGCGGCTGAACCTCTTGTATCCAAGGGGGGTAAAGCGGCTATTTCATCTATCAGTTCGAATTTAATGGGGTCTTCCTGTACCTCAATATTCGACCCTGAATCCAAGCCGGGAATAACATTAAGCAGTGTAAACAATACTCCGTAAAAAACGACTGACACCAATACGGCAATAGAGTTTGATTTATATTTTTTGAAGATATTCATTTTTAAACGTTACTTCCAAAACGCATCAATTAATCCTGATTCTGCACATCCTTTTTGAAGTAAAACGGATGCAAAGATATGGATTTATTTCTGCTTTGGCAGGGCTGATTATTAAAAATATTAAGCGTCTTTATGAGTTTTTCAAATTAAAATCCTTTTTATGTAATAACAATTTTCAAGCCATTATTGATATAAAAACAGCATCGCCCGAACTTTTAATTTCAGTTCGGACGATGCTGTTACGTGTCTCGCATGCCGGCGAGCCAGAAAGATCAGCAGCTAACTCAATACCAACAATTCTGGCATTTGAATATTCGATCTATATTATAAGTCAACATGATTTCATGCGTTCCATACGAGCTGCTGCTTATTGCACCCACATTATAATCGTAACTGTAAGACACATGCAGATTATGGGCAATTTCCACACCCAGCAAAAAGCCTATTTCACTATATGTTCGGTAAAAGACACCCAGTTGGAAAGCATTCGACTCCGGGCTCATCTTAAAGTAACTGGTCATATTGAATTCCATCTGATAGAACCGGCCGTACTGGATTCCGATGGCACCAAAGCCCAAGTTTATATTATTCTGACTATTCTCCCTGAACTTGGTGTAAATATAATTGGTGTTCGAGAACTGGGAGTTGATAGGTTGGAACAACGAGATCAAATTCTGACTCGCAGCGCCAAATTGCCATCTCTTTCCCTGAAGTTCAATTCCCAGGTCTGCATTAAAATTATTTTCATTTAATAATTTCGAATAAACCGTCGGGTCACCCGGTGTTGGCGAGTTCACTTGCGAAAGATCATATCCAACGCTTTGAAAACTCAAGCCCAATCCCATATTCAGATGCCAATCCCGGTTCAAGATTAAAGCATAGGCATAATTCGCGTTCACACTGGTGGTTGAAGTATATCCGATTTTATCCTGATAAGCCTTTAATCCGAACTGTGTATTCAGGTTATCCAGAAACATGGTTCCTGAAACGAAGAACGTAGTCGGAGCTCCGGGAAAGTTCACCCACTGTTTGCGCGCTGCCATATTGAATTCGGCAAAGTAACGGTCATTTACCGATGCAGGATTCACCGTGTAAGATTTTTCCCAGAAGTTGTTCAAACGAACATTCGATTGAGCAACCATCAAGATTGTCAACAGATTAAATATAGAGATAATTGTAGCTTTCCTCATTGAATAAAAATTATCGAACTACAGTCACATAGCCAGAATTGGTTTTGGTTTCCGTCTCAGATGAATAGTACACAACAAAGAAATAGGTATCATTCGAAACCGGCCTCCCTTTATAAGTGCCATCCCAGCCATCCGAGCCATCATATATTAATATGCCATTGCGGTTATATACTTTAATGTGCCAACTTTTCATAAACACATCGTCTATTCCATCTCCATTCGGAGAGAAAGTGTTATACATAGATGCATTCACCACCAGAATCTTTTTTGTTGCAAATTCCTCACAACCATTCGGATTTATCACCTTCAGTCTGACAGTAAACGATTTCTCATCTGCAATGCTATAAATATGATCCAGGTTGTTTCCTTGCGCTGACTTGCCATCTCCAAAATCCCAACTGTATTGCGACGAAGGAATGCTTTCACTCCAAAAACGCACAGTCGAGTTCGTAGTTGAAATTTCATTCTTATCAGATTGAATAGTGTATTTGAGCAAATTAAAATTAGAAACCATAAACTTCAACTCGGCTGTACAACCTGATTTCGAAGTCCCCGTCACGCTATATTCACCGGTACGATTAATCATAATGCTATCGCCTGTCGAATTATCATTCCACTTATACGTATCGGCACCCGACACATGAATGATTGTAGAATCTCCAGTACATACTTTCGTATCTTTATCAAGCGTCAAAACTGGCGGGGCTTCCACTGTCACCAATTGAGTATAGTCTATGGAGCAAGCTGAGCTGCTGATAGTAAGTTTCACAGTTTTGCTTCCACTGGTTGCAAATGAGTGATTAACTGTTTTATTTGTGTCCGTTGTACCATCTCCAAAATTCCAGTTGTAAGTATACGCACCCAAAGGATCCAGCACGATAGCATCAAACTGGTATGCATGCTTATCACAATCCAAGACTTTAGAAGCAATGCCTGTAGGCGAAATAGATAAATTGAATGTGGAATCGACCTCACAACCTACTGCATCTGTCACTTTCAAAGTTACGGAACCAGCCTGGCTGCTTGTCATTATTTCATTATTTAACCCGCTTACGATTCCTCTGGACCACGCTAAAACGTAAGGAGAGTTACCTCCAGAAACATTGGCCGTGAGTATCTGGCTTACAACCTTTGTTGCACAATCCAGTTTGGGCACGGAGGTGATGGTAATATCAATTGCAGTTGGCTGAGTAAGAACAACAGTAAGTTGTTTCGAAAATCCGGAATTATCGGTTACTGTCAACACATAGCTTCCGGCAAACAAACCTGTCAAATCTTTACTAGTGCTTGTAAATCCGTTTGGACCTGTCCATGAATACAGATAATCAAATACTCCCGGGGATATCTGGATGGGTGTCCCTCCCACTACATCAACCGATATCGCCCCTGTATTATCTCCATAACAATTCAAATCCGTTTTGCTTACCAAACTAACGATTAATACCGGCGGAACGGTTACATCATAAAACGCATACTTTGGGCCACAACTATTAGCATCGGATACGGTGACTTCATACTGTCCGGGGCCAATATTATTTAAATCTTCTGTTGTTGCAAAAGGTAATCCATCCTTAGTCCAAGAATATGTGTATGGCGGGGTACCACCGGTTATGGTAATGCCAATTATACCATTATTCGCACCAAAGAAAGTATTGTTTTTATGAATATCAGTAGTTATCTTAATTTCAGCGGGTTCTATTATTGTATAACTGCTCATAACCTGACAACCTTTTGAATCTGTCACCGTCAAATCATAACTCCCTGCATGTAAATTTGATATCGAGGCAGCTGTAGAAGTAAATCCGCCAGGACCAGTCCAGGAAAGAATATATGGCCCGACACCACCCGAAATGCTGGCTGATAATGCACCATCCACCACTCCAAAGCATGAGATATTCTGTACAGCTACTGTTGGAATTATAGTTGGATTCACTGTAACAATGATCGTAAAATCATTTCCTGGACAAGCTCCTGATTGCGGAGTAACGGTATACGTAACTGTTGCCGGAGCGGTGGTAGTATTAGTCAATGTTTGACTAATTGAGCCTTGGGAAACTGATTGCACAGAAGCACCAGTTACCGATCCGGCCGGATTTATTGCAAACGATGACCAGGTATAAGTTGTTCCAGCTGGAACAATTCCATCAACAATGTCTTGAGGAGTTACAGTAAACGATGTGCCATTACAAATTTCACGGGTAAATGACGATATGACCGGAACCGGATTGACAGTTACTTGAGCAACATTCGACACCAAAACTGAACATCCCCCAGGTGCTAAAGTTACCACGCAGTAATAATAAAGTATTCCAGTCGTTGCAGAAGAAGGATTATACGTTGAGTTTGTTGCCAAAGCAATAGGTGTTCCGGTGCTTGAATCATTGATCGTGTTACTAAACCACTGATAACTTGGAACTCCAGCACCATTCACATAAGTCACTGACAAAGTAGTTGGAGTTCCACCTACACAAACTGTACTTGAAGCAGGTTGGGAAGTAAACGTTGGTTCCGGATTTATAATCACTGTAGCCACATTGCTGGAGACACCACAACCCGCTCCCAACGTTGATGTTACAACACAATAATAATAACTAGTTCCAGTACTTGTTGTTACAGGGACATAGCTGTTAGTGGTTGCGCTAGGTATAATTGTTCCAGTCGTATTATTATTTACTGCGTTTTCATACCATTGATATGTATATCCGCCCAAACCGCCCGAAGCTGTTATTGATAACGTTTGAGGCACTGTATTGACACAAATCGTTTGGGTTGGAACTGATTGCGGACTTACAACCGGATTCGGATCTACAACTATTTCGGCAGCATTGCTTGCTACAGAGCCACAACCATTACCGGATAATGTCACTGTAACATAATAGTAATAACTTCCTGCAACAGGAAAAGCTGCAGGAGTAAAAGTTGGATTAGTTGCACCCGGTATAGCTATTCCACCAACGTTTGAGTTGCTGGCATTTGAGTACCATTGATAACTAGCCACTCCAACACCACCAACATAGCTTGCAAACAAGGGAGCAGCAATGGTGTTTCCTGCACATATTTCTTGGGTTGGCACTGGTTGAACGCTTATTGTAGGCAAAGGGTTAGCTGTTACTGCCGCTGTATTAGATACAATCGTATTACAACCGCCTAACGAGAAAGTTATCGTACAATAATAATAAGTTGTCCCTACCGAATTCGCCAACGGATTATAAGTTGCACCAGTTTCACCCGGAATTAGCGTTCCTGTTGAATTATCATTTATATTATTGCTAAACCACTGATAAGTAGGCACACCAACACCATTAGCAAAAGAAACTGATAACTGGGCAGGAGTTCCTCCGACACAAACTGTACTTGAAACCGGTTGATTGACAACAGTGGGTTGAGGATTTACAATTACTTCTGAAGTATTGCTGGTCACATTACAATTTAGCCCCGTTTGTTTAATAACACAGTAGTAATAATTAGTACCCACAGTAGTTGTGGGTGGAGTAAAACTATTGCTGGTTGCTCCAGCAACAGCTGTTCCGGTAGTAGTATTATTTACTGTATTTTGATACCATTGATATGTATAAGCTCCAATACCTCCAGTTGCACTAACCATTAATGTTGAAGGAACCGAACTCTGGCATATAGTTTGGGTAACAATAGGCTGACTGCTCACGGTTGGGTCAGCCACAACAACTACTTCAGCCGGGTTACTGACTGCCGACCCACAATTACTTCCAGACAAAGTGACTATTGCATAATAGTAATAATTCCCGGGGGTATTAAAAGCCGGAGGAGTGTAGGTTGATATTGTTGCACCGGGAATTAATGTTCCGCCGGCATTTGAATTGGTCGCATTTGAATACCATTGATAAGTTGGGATTCCGGCACCATCAGAATAGCCCACACTCAATGCAGAAGCAATTGTACCCCCTACACATATATTTTGGGTTATTGTTGGCTGAGTACTGATTACCGGAGGAGGATTAACACTAACCTTTGCTACAGTTGAAGCTATTACATTACATCCCCCCGATGGGAATGTCGCCAGACAATAGTAATAAGTTATTCCCAATGACATTCCACTCGGATTATATGTGGTTCCGGTAGCTCCGGGAATAGCCGTTCCGGTAGAATTATTATTTATCGTGTTGCTATACCATTGATAAGTTGGAACCCCAACACCATTTGTCGTGGATATAGATAATTGAGTCGGTATACCACCAATACAAACGTCACTCGAAATAGGTTGAGTTACAAAAAACGGAGCTGCATTTACGATAACCTCAGCCGTATTACTGGTCACATTACAATTTAAACCGGTTTGAGTAATCTGGCAATAATAGTAGGTTGTTCCCGGTGTAGCAGTTGTTGGAACATAATTATTGCCGGTCGCCCCTGAAATTAAAGTCCCTCCACTGTTGCTATTTACCACATTCTGATACCACTGGTAATTGTATGTACCAATACCTCCAGTAGCACTAACAACAAGTGTTGAAGGAGTTGCCCCCTGACATAAGGTTTGAGTTGTTATTGGCTGGGCACTTACTGTCGGATCAGGCACAACATCTATTTCAGCAACATTACTTAATACTGAGCCACAATTATTTCCAGATAAGGTAATGATCACATAATAGTAATATTGACCAACTGTATTTAATCCCGAAGGTGTAAAACTGGCATTTGTTGCACCAGGTATCGCTGTTCCACCAAAGTTTGAATTAACCGTGTTCGAATACCATTGATAAGTTGCACTTCCGGCACCACCTGTATAGCCAACATTTAATGTATTACCATTTCCACCAACACAAATATTTTGCAGAGGTGTAGGCTGAGAATTTATCGCCGGGGGTGTATTGACAAATACTACAACTGTATCAGAAGTTAAGTCAGCACATATACCTGAAGCAAAAGTAATATTACAGTAATATCCCGTTAAGCCAAGAGCAGATGTAGGTGGAGTATAGGTTGAATTAGTCGCACCGGGTATTGGTGTTGCCGGATTAACCCCGGTAATACTATACCATTGATAGATTGGAACATCTACAACCGGAGCAAATGCTACTGCCAAAGTATTTGGTATTCCATTAAGACAAACAGCACTGGACACAGGCTGCTGTGTAATGATCGGAACTGGATTCACCGTAACAACATAATTAGTCACCGCTCCGGCACAACCATTAAATAATGGAGTAATAGCATAAGTAATAGTTCCTTGTGAAGCACTAGTGGTTGTAATCGTTTGAGGTGGCAAATAATCAGTTGTTCCAGTTGTTGTGAAACCCGTAATTCCAGGAGTAGCCGTTGCTGTCCACGTAAAAGTTGTACCGGGTATGTCAGCTATCAGATTTACCTGAGAAGTAGTCATACCTGAGCAAACAGCTTGACTCATTGGATTATTAGTTATTACGGGAATCTTCTTTACAGTAAAAGACCTTGTATCAGTCACGGACACACCACACTCATTCGTCACATTCAACAACACGGTGTAGGTACCGGGCGTACTATAAAATATGTTCGTCGGATTTGCATTCGTTGATAAAGAAGGTGAGCCACCCGGGAAACTCCAGGCATAACTTAATGCATTCAGCTGAGAGCAACTATTAACTACTGCAGTCGGATTAATTGTAGCCGTTCCACAAAAATCAGGAATAGTATCTACTGAAACTGTTGGTGGTTGTTTTACCACTACTTTTTGAGTAGTGAAATACGTACCACAAAAATTCGTCACTGACAGTTTTATCGTATATGTTCCCGGATTTACAAATTGAAACGTTGGATTCGTTGTTGATGAGTTCGTTCCATTTGTATAATTATAACTTGCTGTTGTACCACAATTTCCCGCTGTATATGCGACATCCCAGCTATAAGTCAGTGTTGAGCATAATGAAGATGTGTTGGTTGTATTTGTAGCTTGGACAGATAGCGGGCCACAACCTTGATTAACATCTAGAGTAAAAGTGGGAACCGGTGGAGGTTCTACACAAATTTGAAGGGTATTAGTAATTGTACCGCAACCATTCTGTGAGGTAAGCGTAACCGTATACAAACCGGGAAGGCTATAGGTATGTGTTTTACTCTGAGGAGAAGTTAATTGAGTGGAAACTGCGGTTGTGCCATCACCAAAATTCCATACATAATTAGCAATGTTTGAACATCCGTGTCCTCCACCAGGTATTGCCGTATTCGTCAAAGTGACACTTGTATTAAGACAAACTGAAGTAATTATGGGTGCTGCCTGAGAAACATTACTTCTGGAAGTAGTATCTGAATTAGTTTGAATAACTACATTTTCCGGAGTAAAATTATCATAATCATATAAATCTGTCTTATAATCATTATTATTAGCAAAACCTATATTCGTACTAATTATAATCAGGATTAATATTATTATTCCAAGAAAATTTTTCATTTATTACTTCTTTATGTATATAGATATTTAG
>Ga0318568_10000002_pt1 | contig 132644 bp, 85 predicted proteins | sample GRESIP088b5f21_FD_203690 | JGI IMG/M metagenome (GOLD analysis project Ga0318568, IMG submission 203690) | Tropical soil microbial communities from Luquillo Experimental Forest, Puerto Rico - GRE.SIPMG.088b5f21 | ecosystem: Environmental > Terrestrial > Soil > Tropical forest > Bulk soil...
AAATTAAAAAGACTAATGTTCATTTGCAAATGAAGAAATTATGAATACAGCAATAATTATGTTAGGAAGCAATATTAATGCTTCTGTGAATCTGGAATTAGCAAAAGAAAAACTGTCATTGCAATTCGATATAGTAAAAGAAAGTTCGGGTATTTCATCTAAACCATTTGGAAGCCACTATAAATCTGATTTCTGCAATAAAGCAATCAAGCTTTTGTCCGCTGAAACCAGAGAAGAATCCATTAGCATTTTTAAAAGTATTGAAGTAGAAATGGGCCGAACACCCGAAAGCAAAAAAAATGGCATAGTACCTATCGACATTGATCTGATTTTTTGGAATGATACTCAAGTACATACTGATTACAACAATTACGATTTCGTAAAAAAATGTGTAGATGAAATTAAATAACCTTTATTACTCAGATAAATAGGCATCTTATCTACTTGTACAATACACATCAATTAAATAAATATCAACAACTTATATAACAACATTCAAAATTATCTCAAACTAAATGTTATTTATGAATTAAAAAACAAGTATATTTGTAGATCTGCTAAAGAATAGAAATACAATTTATAACAAGTTGATTATCATGAAACATTTCCCACCCTCCGAATTAATTATAAACAACGATGGAAGTATTTTCCACCTACATTTAAAACCCGAACAACTGGCCGACAATGTTATTTTAGTGGGTGATCCGGGGCGGGTTGCTTTAGTTGCAGCTTATTTTGACACGCAGGAATGTTCAGTATCGAGCCGGGAATTCAACACAATAACAGGCACTTATAAAGGGAAACGCATCTCAGTAATTTCCACTGGTATCGGAACTGACAATATTGACATCGTTATGAATGAATTAGATGCATTGTCCAACATTGACCTTGCAACGCGTACCGAGAAAACTGAATTTCGCCAATTGACTATAATTAGAATAGGGACTTCTGGTGGCATGCAACCTGAGATCCCACTGGGAAGTTTCTTAATCTCTGAAAAATCAATTGGATTTGATGGCATGTTGAATTTTTACGCCGGTCGTGATTTGGTTAGCGATTTAGAATTTGAAAAGTCGTTGAAAGAACAATTGAATTGGAATCCTCAACTGGCTGCCCCATACATAGTAGATGCTGATGAAGAATTGGTTAACCGTATTGGAAAAGAAGATATGCTCCGTGGTGCAACCATTTCTGCAAATGGTTTTTACGGACCGCAAGGAAGAGTATTGCGCATTGATTTGGCCGACATGCACCTGAACGACAAAATTGAACAATTTAAGTTCGGTAAATATAAGATCACCAACTATGAAATGGAAGGATCGGCCATTGCCGGATTAGCCAAATTAATGGGACACAAAGCGATGACCGTATGTTGTATTATTGCCAACCGACGTATAGAAGCAGCTAACACCGATTACAAACCATACATTGAAAAATTAGTAACAACTGTTTTAGAAAGAATATAATCAATTTGAATTTTTTTAAACCAAGACATTAATGTCCACTATAACTGCCATATCAACTGCTCCGGGAATTGGAGGAATTGCCGTAATACGGGTATCGGGAAGAGATGCATTGAAAAATTGCGACGTCATCTTTTCTCCAAAGAAAAAGACAGTCCCTTTCCTGCTGCAAGAAGCAAACACAGTTAGTTTTGGGAGCATTACAAATGACAAAAACGAAACTATTGACGAAGTACTAGTCAGTGTTTTTAGAGCCCCCCATTCATTTACAGGCGAAGATGTTGTAGAAATATCATGTCACGGTTCTGCATATGTACAACAACAAATTCTGCAGCTACTTATTGAACATGGTTGTGTACTAGCCCAACCGGGTGAGTTTACCCAACGCGCTTTCCTAAACAACAAAATGGATCTATCGCAAGCTGAAGCTGTAGCCGATTTGATTGCATCCACTTCTGCAGCCTCTCATCGCATGGCACTTAACCAAATGCGTGGCGGGTTTTCCAACGAGTTGCTCAAACTTCGCACGCAATTGCTTGACTTCGTTTCGCTGGTAGAGTTGGAACTTGATTTTAACGAAGAAGATGTTGAATTTGCGGACCGTACACAACTTAAATCGCTGGCTACAACTATCGAACGGTTGATCTTAAAGCTGTCCGACTCTTTCAGGGTAGGTAATGCTTTGAAGAATGGTGTTCCCGTGGCTTTGGTTGGAGAAACAAACGTTGGAAAATCAACCCTCCTGAATGTATTGCTAAACGAAGACAAAGCCATTGTCTCAGATATTCATGGCACCACACGTGATGTAATTGAAGATTCCGTCAATATAAGTGGGATTACCTTCCGCTTTATCGATACTGCGGGAATTCGAGACACGAAAGACAAGATTGAGAACATGGGTATAGAGCGGACTTATCAAAAAATAGAACAAGCCGCAATTGTGCTTTGGATACTTGACTGTACGCAACTAAGCGAACACATGGAATGGCTTACCGATAGAATTGCCAAACGTGCTGCCGGAAAAAAAGTAATTCTTGTTTTCAACAAAATAGACAAAATAACCGAGGATGAACGTATTGTGTTAACACAACTATTTGAACAGTTTGACGGTGAACGCATTTATATTTCAGCCAAAGAGCGTGTAAATACCGATGGACTTCAAAAAGCACTTATCCAAGCTGCCCAGCTGCCCGAAATAAACCCGGGAGATGTGGTAGTAAGCAATGTACGGCATTTCGAAGCGCTACAAAATGCCCATTCAGCCATTAGTCGGGTTATTGCAGGATTAGATTCCGGTATCTCCGGCGATTTTCTTTCGCAGGACATTCGGGAATGCATGCATTTTCTCGGAGAAATTACCGGACAAATATCCAACGACGAGATACTCGGTAATATCTTCGGAAAGTTCTGTATCGGCAAATAAACACTCCCATTAACATCCAATTATGATATCCCAAGTAGAATTTACGCTCCGACAACACAACCGTGGCTTTCATTTGATAACAGAAGAAATAGTTGAAAACCTGCCTCTTTTACCTAAAACAGGTTTGCTCAATCTATTTTTAAAACACACATCGGCAGCCTTGACAATAAATGAAAATGCCGATCCGGATGTGCAAACCGATATGGGAAGTATTTTTGATCGGTTGGTGCGCGAACGCGAATCGTTTTACGAACACACACTGGAAGGAGATGACGATATGCCAGCTCATGCCAAGTCAACCATTGCGGGTGTAAGTTTGTCTATTCCCATCACCCACGGACATTTAAACATGGGAATCTGGCAAGGTATTTACTTGTGCGAATTCCGAAATCATGGCAGCAACCGGAGCATTGTAGCGACTATTATTGGATAAATAAAACAAATTCATTTACATACTACAAGGCAATTACGCTTAAAATATTTAGGATACCAGATGTATAATAATCGTGGAGTGCGACAGGGAGTTGCACTCCACGTTTGTTTAGAAAATTCCTGAAAAATGATTATCTTTGTGCTCCAAAATGAAAATCTTCTTAGTTGGGGCTTCACATTAGAGTGAGATCCCGATTCAAACTTAATAGAATTATGGCAAAAGAATTGACTTCGCGCAGCGAGAACTACTCACAGTGGTATAATGATTTAGTGGTAAAAGCCGATTTGGCCGAAAACTCAGCCGTACGCGGTTGCATGGTTATCAAGCCTTACGGTTATGCAATCTGGGAAAAAATACAAGCCGAACTTGACCGCATGTTTAAAGAAACCGGACACGTAAACGCTTATTTCCCGTTGTTTATTCCTAAATCATTTTTGAGCAAAGAAGCCGAACATGTTGATGGTTTTGCCAAGGAATGTGCTGTGGTAACCCACCATCGGTTGATGGCCGATCCAAATGGGAAAGGCCTGATTGTTGATCCTTCGGCCAAGTTGGAAGAAGAACTGATTGTTCGCCCAACGTCTGAAACTATCATCTGGAGCACGTATAAAAACTGGATTCAATCGTACCGTGACCTGCCTATTTTGTGTAATCAATGGGCCAATGTGGTTCGTTGGGAAATGCGCACCCGCCTGTTCCTTCGTACAGCCGAATTCCTATGGCAAGAAGGCCACACGGCACATGCCACCGAGACTGAAGCCGTGGAAGAAGCCCGCAAAATGCTGGAAGTGTATGCCGACTTTGCCGAACGTTTTATGGCTGTTCCGGTATTGAAAGGTGTAAAATCGGCTAATGAACGTTTTGCCGGCGCACTGGACACCTACTGTATTGAGGCTTTAATGCAAGACGGGAAAGCGCTGCAAGCCGGAACCTCACACTTCCTCGGACAAAACTTTGCCAAAGCATTCGACGTAACATTCCTTGATAAAAACAACAAACTGGATCACGTTTGGGCAACTTCGTGGGGCGTTTCCACCCGCTTGATGGGCGCCTTAATTATGACTCACTCCGATGACAACGGATTGGTATTGCCTCCTAACCTCGCTCCTTTCCAGGTGGTGATTGTGCCTATTTACAAAAACGAAGAACAACTGGTTGCCATCAGCGAGAAAGTGAACGAAATTGTTGCTAAACTAAGAGCGTTAGGTATCAGCGTTAAGTTCGACAACAACGACAACAAAAAACCGGGTTGGAAATTTGCTGAATACGAATTGAAAGGCGTTCCGGTACGGCTGGCCATGGGTGCACGCGACCTGGAAAATGGAACTGTTGAAGTGGCTCGCCGCGACACCTTAAGCAAAGAAACGGTTTCTATCGAAGGAATTGAAGCATACATAGCCCAATTGCTGAAAGACATACAGGCTAATATCTTCCAGAAAGCGGTAGATTACCGCGCTTCTGTAACCCGCAATGTTGACTCGTACGAAGACTTTAAAGTAGAAATAGAAAAAGGCGGATTCCTCATGTGCCACTGGGACGGAACTCCCGAAACAGAAGAAAAAATCAAGGAAGACACCAAAGCTACTATCCGCTGTATCCCATTGAATGGCGACACCACACCGGGTGTTTGTATGGTAACCGGCAAGCCTTCGGCACAACGCGTGGTGTTTGCAAGAGCTTACTAATCTCATTTTATCAAACTGTGTAAAAACGTTCCATAACACGTTTCTACCAAAAAAGAACTCCCTGGTGTGCAATTCAATGCCGCATCAGGGAGTTCCTTTTTGTATGATATATTTTTGCTGTTGTATTAATCAACGACCATAATTCTGTATTTTCTGTTTAGCTGTCAATTTGCCACTGCATAATCGATATTAGTTGAAACTAATAATGATGCAATCTCATTATTTAGTTTTTTTTGATTGAAAGATTTACATATTACCCGATTAACGCCCAGCGCTTGCAATTTGTGTTTATAATCTTTGCAAATAGCATCCGGAAAAAACCAAATGCGGAAGTGGAAAAGAGCTTTCCGGCTTAAAGACTGAATAATTTTACAGCAACACATATTTTTTAAAGCTCCATCGAGTAATACTAACTGGCAGTTGAAAGAGGATAACATTTCTTCTACTTCTTCTTCCGACTGGCATACAACCACTCTAATATCCTGAGATCCTTTAGTGATTAAAGGCTCTACTACTTTTGAGAATATAATATCTTCAGTAATAATGGCAATTGTTTGTTTCATGTTATTTGATTTATAAGGTTACATATGAATAATTCAAGTAAAAATATCTTCAACTAAACAACAACTTAAAAAAAGAACAGCCAGGTAAAACTTACAATCTTGTACGTCTACAAGATAATGCTCCAAACCGCACAAGCAGTTAAGCAGCAGCAGATGATAGTGTGTATAATTATTCTGAAAATTCCGGCAGTATGACCGGTATGGACTTCTCGCCGGAAAAGTTAGGAGAGAATAGGTTCAGTGCACAGAAAAATACGTGCTTGCAGAATTTTGATTACGCTTGACGATCAAACAAAAGAATTTTGATGTTGGTATCTTTCGAATACCCGTCCCTCATTCATTGATAAACCGAGATCAAACCGCGTATTAAAATAGGCATTCATAATAGCTTTAGCTATCAAACCCAAAATGATGTTTTTAAATGCTGCAAGCTCTTCCTTTGTACGGCATTTAATTTCCATCCTTGAGAATTTAATTTTTGAGCATTTGGATTTCACCAGGTTTTCCAGCTCATAACAAGCAATTTCCCTTTCATTGAGCTGATTTTCCCAATTGTCAATCTCGGATTTTATCTCTAAAATCACATCGTGGGCATCTTTTTTTACTGAGTATTTACAATAACAATTCAAGGACTGACTCGCATGATTAATTTCATGCTCCAGTTGCAAATAAATCTGGTTCAATTCAAGTTTAGACATACTATTTAGATTTTTAGTTACGAAATTTCAACAATATTCAATAAACGAAACGAAATTTACAAAAAACCTTAAATACACCAATACACTGATACCTAATCGGTATTATTGAGTTTACCTTAAATTTAAAGAGGAAAGAGCGGCTAAATTACACAATTAAACTAAATACACTACAAATAAATACAAATATCTAACTAAATTTCAAAAATAAACTTCAATTTAGCATTTTTACTACAGAAAAATGTAGATTCTGCTACACGCGAGGGCTATGTGTCATATACACACCTAAACAACTGTGAGTTAAGTTGAAGCAAGGATATAATTTGGGGAACGATATCAATAACAACTGCCGGGATATAAAGTTGCAGGGATTAAACAACCTAAGGTTTTTTACTTTCTTTTTTAGAATCTGTAACTTCGCTTGCCACTAAGCCCAACCTTTTTATCCTAAAAAAAGTTTCTTGCTACCAGCAGTCTTTCTGCAATAAAAAAAACAACCATGGCATCAGCCCTGCACCCCACTCCTGCAACAAACTCTTTATTATCGAAAAAAATTATCATTTACATTACAAAAACACAGGAAAACGCTTGGTTAATTCCAAACAAGTATTTATCTTTGTTCGGTTAAATGAATCAATTTACACAACCATTTAAGCAAAACCCTTTCCTGGCGTGGAGATAGGGCTATTTCGGACACAAAACAGGATCGTTGAAAAGTGAGATATGAATTGCTGTAACTAAAAAATACCGGTACGCGTGCGTACAGAGCCAACCTGAAATCAAAATGCCCCGGTACGTTAACGGTATATGGCAAAATGAAATCAAAATGCCTCCGTACGTTAACGTACAGAGGCAAACTGAAATCAAAACACGAAAATACGTTAACGTACAGAGGCAAAATGAAACCAAGTTGTACCAGTACGCACACGTATCATAGAATAAGAAAGAAAACTCCGGTCTTAACCTGGACAGGAGCAAATAAAACAATGTCTAACTATCTAATTCTACTTTATGAAACAAATTGCAGATTTTTTTTCGAGGGATCTTCACAACAATGAACACGGTCAGTTCAACGCAAATGTGCTGAATGAGATTAACCAGAATCCATTTGTACGGCAGCTTATTGACCGCTTTTATCAGGCCTACGTATCGGCGGTTGATGCCGAAGCTACAGCCGAAACAGTAGAGAATGGCAGTGTGATTACGAAGTTTGTCAACAACTCGAACGCGTACCGCGCCCAGTTGTTTCACGGGTACAGCTTAGTGATCGAGGGGCTTTGCATCGGGTACGATCCGTTGGTTGCCGAAGCAGCCCGGGACATACAGCGCATTATCGACCAAACCGGCGATATACGCTCAATGGCCTACAATGACCGGGGCGACGCTATCAAGAACTTCACCACCCAACTGCGCACCAACCATATGGACCAGGTGGTAAAAACAACCGGAATAGTATGGCTCGACAAAATGGACGAAGCCAATTTCTCGTTCAACTCGCACCTGGATAACAGGGCCACCGAGGAAATTTCGCGTCTGAGCGGCGATGTTCGTGCAGCACGCTTAGTTACCGACAAAGCTTATAAAGACATCACCAATCAGATAAACGCCCTGGCCCTTGTCAATGGAGACACGGAATATGCGCCGTTTATCGACAAAATAAATTACTGGGTCGAACATAATAAAACCCTGCTGAAAACCCGCAGAACCAGAAGGAGAAGCGGCAGCAACGACACTTCGGCCCCCACAACCTAGTCTTTTTTTCACGTTCACTATATTTAGTTTACTCTACCCAGGCCTGCGGTTTTATCGGCGGATAAAACCGCAGGTATTTTTATTGATTTCTAAAAAAATGGTATTCACCACACAGTTTACTTTATAAACTTCTAAAAAACTTATCCTCATGAACGCAAAAACAACAAACAAAAGCCAAGGCTGGAAAAACATTCTCAAGTTTATTATCCCTTACTTTGTAGTGGTAGTTTTATTTCAGTTTCTCGGCATGTTACTAGCCGGAATTGACTTTAAACATTTTTCACAAGGCACTCACCAAACTTCAGGACAACTATTTATTATTTATTTCATGTCCTTGATAGGCACGGTAGGAATTGTGGCAATATTCAGAAAATATGTAGATAAAAAATCATTCATAAGCCTTGGTTTCGAAAAAGGTTTAATTGCCAAAGACATTATCACCGGTCTTATTATCGGCTTCCTAATCATGCTCACCGGTTACACTATACTGATTGTAAGTGGACAGCTGAAATTTGTACAGATTCAAATCAATGCGGCAGACCTGATATTGGGTGCTGCACTTTTTGCATGTGTAGCCATAACCGAAGAAGTAATGGCGCGAGGATACTTGCTAAACAATTTGATGGTTTCATTTAATAAGTATGTGGCTTTGATTATTTCCGCCATCATTTTCAGCCTAATGCATTTTGCCAATCCGAATGCCAATTTTTCAGGACTATGCATCATCTTTCTGGCCGGAATCCTACTTGGACTACCTTATATCTACAGCAAAAAACTGTGGCTACCCATAGCCCTGCATTTCAGCTGGAACTTCTTTCAGGGAACTATCTTTGGATTCAACGTTAGCGGCATGGAAATTTATTCTCTTATCCAAACAAAATACGAAACTCCCACCATTTGGAATGGAGGCAAGTTTGGTTTCGAAGGGTCGGTTCTAGCCATCATCTTTGAAACACTGGCAATAGTAGGTTTGTATTTTCTTTTCCGCAACAGAAAACCCGTTGAACTTCCATCTTCTGAAATTGCCACCGAAGCTATGGAGTCAGATGAATTGTCTGCCGATCAGATAGAAGTTACGGCTTGATACATGCTAAAAACAATTCTAAAAAACAACAAAACCTCCAACAAATGAGAAAGATCATTATTATCGTTGCAATTATAAGTTTCTGCACAAACCTGTTTTCGCAAGAAAACTTAAAGCTAAGAACAGATATTTTCGGAAACAGGATATATAGCAACGGTAATTACGAAGAAACCTTCAGCATAGATATTTTCGGAAACAATCAGTATAAAAACAGCCGGGGCGAAACGGCTTCGTTAGGAAAAGACATCTTCAACAATATGATTTATAAAGATAATCGTGGAAACGAGATATCCATTGATAAAGATATATGGAAGACTATGCTCGATAATGCTTCAGGAAACGTGGAGGAACTTTTCCTCAGTTTTATTATCCAAAACACCGATAAAACCAATTCGAAAACCGAGTTCAAAATTGATATAATGGGGCATGAAATTTTTTCGGAAAATGGATATACCGAAGAAATCTGGAAAGACATAATGGATAACTGGCAGTATAAAAATAATAAAGGGCAAACCGCCACATTGAGGCTGGATATCTTCAAACATTATGAATATAGTGACAGTGCTGGCAATACGATCAACTTATCATCAGATACCAGATCGAGACATCATCATAACCGGACTGGTAAAAATGGAGCACCACTGCTGCGACAATTGGTCTATGAGTATTTACTCAACAACTGATTATAATCAAACAATCCCCTGAACCGAATACGATTCAGGGGATTGTTTGTTATTATATCAATTCAGTTTAATACTTCTTTTTATGGCTATGAGCTCCATTTCGCAGCGACTTAGGCGAACCTTTCCAGGAGCAACCCAGGCAATAAAGCATAGTCAAATCAAATCCGTCCAACGAGTCGCCCGGGTGTACCGGAACCACTTCGTAACGCTCATCCACAGTAACCAAAAGAGTTTCTGCTTTTTCATTCTTCACGTAGAAACGATGAATTTCGCATTGAGGACACTTTAGATTTCTCATATCAGCTTATGGTTAGATTTCTCCTTCAGTCATACTGAATCCTTCGGCAACAGCCGGCTCTTCTATTGGCATGTTGTTCTTCAATTCCAACAGGTTCTCGCTATCACACCGGAAAACACGCCCCGGGAATTTATCCAACCAACTCAGGTTATGTGTTGCCATCACCACGGTGGTTCCCGAAAGACGGATATTATACAGCAATTCGATTAATTCATTACCCGTTTCAGGATCCAGGTTTCCGGTAGGTTCATCAGCCAGAATCATTTCAGGCGAATTGAGCAATGCACGGGCTATTACGATGCGTTGTTGTTCGCCACCCGACAATTGGTGAGGCATTTTATGGCTCTTGGCATCCATGCCCACCTGGGTCAGCACGTTGGTAATTTGTTCCTCAATGGTTGCCTGGTCTTTCCAACCCGTTGCCCGCAACACAAAATCAAGGTTCTGGTACACCGTACGGTCAGTAAGCAGCTGGAAATCCTGGAAAACAATACCAATTTTCCGACGAAGATACGGGGCTTCGTTCAGTTTCAATTCACGCAGATTGTATCCCAACACGTCGGCAGTACCCGAAGAAATTGGCAATTCATGATAAATTGATTTCAACAAAGAAGTCTTGCCGCTACCTACTTTCCCGAGCAGATAGACAAATTCGCCGGAATGAATCTCGAGTTGCACATCTTTCAGCACCAACAATTCCTGTTGATAAATATCAACATCAGCATATTTTATTAATAACTTGTTTTCCATGGGAAATATCAGTGATCTCAGTTATCAATTATCAGTAAACAAGATTCAGCGATTGTCCACTGTTTACAGATAACTGCTTATTGTTTACTGTATTTATTTATGTCGTTTTTTTAGCTCACGGGCCAAGTCGTCGAGCGAATAACCTTTCGAGGTTAGCAATACAATCAGGTGGTAAACCAAGTCGGAAGCTTCATAAATAAAACCCTCCTCAGTGCCATTGGTAGCTTCAATCACTGTTTCCACAGCCTCTTCGCCCACTTTCTGCGCCATGCGGTTTACTCCCTTCTTAAACAGCGATGTGGTATAAGATCCTTCGGGCATTTCTTTGAAACGCACAGCAATAAAGTCTTGCAAGTATTTCAGGAAAGTAATATCACCTTCATTTTTCTCGCCCCAGCAAGTATCAGTGCCCGTATGGCAAACCGGACCTACCGGATGCACCTTGATCAACAAAGTATCGTTATCACAATCGGGGGTAATGGAAACCACATTCAGGAAGTTACCACTCTCCTCGCCTTTTGTCCACAAGCGGTTTTTAGTACGGCTAAAGAAAGTAACCTGTCCCGTTTCCTGCGTTTTAGCTAATGCATCCTGGTTCATATATCCAAGCATCAACACTTTTGATGTCAATTCATCTTGAATGACCGCGGGTACTAAACCACCCATTTTTTGAAAATCTATATTCATTTTATTTGGATTTTGCTTATCTGACTAATAGTGTGCGAAATTACAAAAAATAGCTCAAAATTAAATGGAAATGAAAGAAATGTAGGCAATAATTATTGAAATAATATCAATTTGATTTATACATAAAACAAAAGCATTACCCTAAGTTTTAGAATAATGCTTTTACTTATGACTTATTATGTTATTTCCTTTTATAAACCGAAAAGGATAGCGGATAGAGATTATGCTCGTCGGAATCATGATCCTGCCGGCTCACTTCGGTCCATTCATCAAAATTTATCTCGGGGAAATAGGTATCGGCATTAAATTCTTTATGCACCCAGGTAATATACATGGTATTTACTTTGCTTATAGACTGTTTGTAAACAGTAGCCCCGCCGATTATAAATACTTTTTCTTCTTTTTCACAAAGGTATACGGCATCTTCCAGCGAGTCTGCTTCGAAATATCCTTCGTTAACCCCTTCGGACATCACCGAAGTAAGTACAATGTTTCTGCGATTTGGAAGAGGGCCTTTGGGGAGGCTCTCGAAAGTTCTTTTTCCCATCACAACGGCGTGTCCGCTTGTAAGTTCTTTGAAATGCTTTAAATCCGCAGGCAAATGCCAAGGAAGATTGTTTGCTTTGCCGATAGCATAATTGTCGGCTACAGCGGCAATAATCGAAATTTCTGACATAATATTATTCTTTTGAAAAATGCATTAGTGTCATCCGTGTTTTTCATGACAAGGTTGCAAAGCTAATAAAAAAGAATGGACAATCAATCCCGACTGTCCATTATAAACTATCATTTAACTGTATAAAGAACCTGCATTTCTGCATTAAATTGCAATAATCCCGTCTGAATGAGGACTCGTTTTGAAACCGAATCAACTACCTGAATGATCAAATAGCTAATTCAAGTTTGCTCTTTATCTTGCTTATTTTATCTGTATTTTCAATTATAAAATCATCAACTGTGACTTCATTGAAAGGCTTATTTCCAACCAGTTTTATAATTGGTTGAACTTCCAGCGGTTCTTTTGCCAGCAATTCGTTTACTGCTTCAAAATGCCTGTCGTATATGTGGAGATTTTGTACAAAGTGGCAGAAGATTCCCGGCTTGTAACCTAAATGCGAACAAACCATCAACATCAAAGCCACATATTGGGTTTTATTGATGTAATTTGCCATCAAATAATCGGAACTGCGCTGAACAAGCGTTACATCCAGGTATATGTCATCGTCCACTTTTCGGGCACTCCACAGGGTTTCATAAGCACATGGATACAACCCGTTGGTTTCGCTCAAATCGGCATATTGATACAAGTTTAAAATGTGCCGGCGCCCAAAGGGGTTGTTTGCCAATCCTTTCAACAACTCATTCATCAAATTATACTTGTTCACCGTATATCCATACCGGTGGCCTATGGTGGTATTACCAATATCCCATTCGTCCCACCAGTTTATACCCATTTCACGTGCTACATCCAATGAGTTTGACTGCTGCTGGTATATCCACAGGATTTCTTTGATTCCGGTTTTAATGGCCGTATTTCTCAGGGTGGTTATCGGGAATTCATTTTTAGATATATCGTATTTTTCAAAAACCTGGGTAATAAATTTCGACTTAGCCTCCACGCCGTCAGCATATTTGGGCCGTGAATTTTCATCCCAATAACCATTTTGAAGTATTTCGTTTATATTTTCTGTGAAAAATTTATCTGCTTTTATCATATTTCAAGCTTTATATTATTATTTCGGTCAAGCCTACTTTGTTGTATTATTCTGCCTTGGTTTAATACAACTTATACGTTGTTTTCAACACCCTAAATTCGGTACGACGATTAATCTGATTGGCAGTTTCTTGTTGCGCCGGGTTTAATTTCAACACATAAGCCTCAGTCAACACGTCGTTTTCTTTCAGGAATGGATATTTTTTAGCCAGGTTGGCATCGACAGTTACCGGTTTTTCTTCTCCAAATCCCACCGAAGTCAATCTATCCGCTGCAATCTTCTTCGAAATCAAATAATCGACTACCGATTTCGCCCGTTTTCCGGATAAGATCATATTATCCGCATTAGAACCGATGTAATCGGTATTGGCACTAATTTCGATTGTGATATTCGGATTGTCATTCAGCAACTTCACCAAAGCTTGCAAGCCAGTTTCGGAAGCAGGCGTCAAATCCCATTTCCCGAATTCGTAGAAGATATTCTCTATCTGAATTGGCTTGGAAATGGCCGATAGCTTAAAGTCCACATTGAAAGTTTTACTTTCGGTAAGCCCCTGCGTAGACACCGAGTTTTTCTGATTCAGATAGCCACGCGCCGAAGCAAGCATGACACAATCCATATCTTTATCCATCTTTATTTTATACGTACCATCCTTTTTGGTCTGGACACGGGCATTTACGCCACTGTTGCTCACCAAACGAACGGTAGCATCGGGAATTCCATTCCCTTTATCATCCACCACTTTTCCGGTTATGCTATAAGCCAGCTCAGGTAATTCGAAACTCCAGATAGCATCATAGCCTTTCGGTTCATTGCGGTTGGAAGTAAAAAACCCTTTTTCTGCTTTGCCGGCGAAAGCCATTCCAAAATCGTCGGCCGATGAATTTATGGGCGAACCCATGTTTTCGACTATCCAACCACCATCTTTCTTGGGGGTAGCTTTATAAATGTCGAGCCCGCCAAGTCCTACGCGGCCATTCGACGAGAAATAAAGCGTTCCATCCGCACGTACTGTTGGAAACATTTCATCGCCCGGAGTGTTTATTTCCGAACCCAGATTTTCGATATATTTACATTCGCCGTTCACGATAGTTCCTTTCCAGATATCTTTTCCACCCAGTCCCTTTTTTGAATCGGAAACAAAATACAAGGTCTGTCCGTCGGGCGCAATAGCCGGATGGGCAACAGAAATGGTACTATCGTTGAATATCTTTATTTTCTGCGGGGTACTCCAGGCCGCTCCAGCCCGGTTAGACATATATATTTCTGTACCCATTTCGGCATCTTCCACTTGGTGCGCAACCGTGTAATACATGGTTTTACCATCAAAACTGAAGGAACAAACGCCCTCATCACCTTCAACCGTATTTACTTCATCGCCCAGGATCAATGGCTTATCCCATTTCCCAAGTGCATTTTTCCGGCTGATAAACATATTGTTGTTCGCCAATCCGGTAATGCCGTTGCTCTTCAGCAGAATCCGTTTGTTGAACTGGCGGCTGGAAGTAAACATAAGCGCATCGGCATCCGGGCTTAAAAATGCCGGACTAAAATTCTCGGCATTGCGCTGATAGAAAATATCGGCACGGCGGACTACATACGGATTGGGTTGGTTTTTCCATTTATCGATTTCCCGGCAAGCTTTCAGTCCGTTTTTTGCCAGTATGCTGGCACTGTCTTTTTTCAGATAGATAGAATAATTTTTTATTGCCTCACCATATTTGCCATTGCGCTGAAAAACCTGCGCGATGCGTAGATAAACAATAGAATCGGAATAATTATAGCGTACAGCATTCACATACGACTGTTCGGCCCGGCTATAATTAAGCCACCGGTAACATTCACCCTGCTGAAAAGCAATGCGCGACTTCAACGGCTTCTGGTTGGAAGGAATATATCCATAAACCCGTTTATATAAATCGGACGCCGAATAATATTGCCCTTCACTAAACGCTTTATCTGCCCGTTTGATACGGGCCTTCAGGCTACAGCCCGACAGAATAAATACAGAAACCAATAATACAACGAAATACGTAATTTTAATGCGCATATTTTTTTTCAGTTAGCAGTGAACAATTAGCAGTAATCAGTGAACAATGAACAGTAAACAGTGAGCAGTAAACAGTAATCAGTGAGCAGTAAACAGTGAGCAGTAATGACCTTCTATTAAATATAATGCTGATTTATCACTTTATCATCACCCCATCATCATATCATCACATCACCCTATTAAATCAACTCATGAATTACCAATCCCGAACGCAATTTAGGTTCGAACCAGGTGGTTTTTGGAGGCATAATGTTTCCGGTATCGGCAATGTCAATCAATTGTTTCATCGAAACGGGATACAGCGCCAATGCTACACGCATTTCGCCGGTATCTACCCGCCGTTGTAATTCTCCCAAGCCACGGATTCCCCCAACGAAATCAATCCGTTTGTCGCTGCGAAGGTCTTTGATGCCGAGTACTTCGTCCAGAATCAGATTCGACGAAATGGTTACATCCAATACGCCAATCGGGTCATTATCGTTGTACGTTCCGGCTTTGGCTGTCAACGAATACCAGTTGCCCGACAAGTACAAGGCAAAGTTGTGTAACTTATTGGGTTTATACAGATCGGAGCCTTTCAATTCCACGTCGAAGTTCAACGATAGTTTAGCCAAAAACTCTTCGTCGGTCAGATTATTCAAATCTTTCACCACACGGTTATAATCGATAATATTCAATTGGTTGTCGGGGAAACAAACGGCCATAAAGTAATTATATTCTTCGTGGCCGGTATGGGATGGGTTCTGACGGCGTTTTTCGTCGCCAACCAAAGCTGCCGCAGCACTGCGGTGGTGACCATCGGCAATGTACAGCGAAGGGATAGCCGCAAACAGCTCGGTAATGCGGGCAATGGTTTTTGCGTCGTCAATCACCCAGAAGTGATGGCCGAATCCGTCGCCTGGAGCCACAAAATCGTAAACCGGTGTTCCTTTAATCGTTTCGGCCACGATAGCATCCAATTCGTCCTGATGCGGATAAGCAAAAAATACCGGTTCGATGTTGGCATTGTTCACCCGCACGTGTTTCATGCGGTCTTCCTCTTTATCACGGCGTGTAAGTTCGTGTTTTTTGATATTTTCGTTCAAATAATCATCCACATTGGCACAAACCACCAACCCGTATTGGGTTTTGCCGTTCATGGTTTGGGCATACACGTAATATTTTTCTACAGCATCCTGCACCAGCCAACCTTCCTGACGGAAGCGGGCAAAGTTTTCGGCTGCTTTATTATACACTTTATCCTCGTGTTCGTCAGTGCCGGGAGTAAAATCTATTTCGGGTTTGATAATATGATACAAAGACATTGGATTACCTTCGGCCTCAATGCGGGCTTCTTCGGAATTCAACACATCGTACGGGCGTGAAGCCACTTTTTCAATTAAACTTTGAGGGGGACGAATACCTTTGAACGGTTTGATGGTAGCCATAATCGAAAGCTTCTTGAATTTGTGAGTTATTTCATTTTTAATGTTGCAAATGTACGGAAAAAGTTCTAAAATGAGTGGCAGAATAAAACTCATAAATAAGGGTTAACAAATAATTCGTAGTGCCTTTTATAAAATAGCAAACCATACGTAAACCTACAGGTTCTAGATTATCATTGAAAATATCTATTAAGTAACAGGAACAATATAATGTCATATGTTGAAATTATTAGCAAACAGTCAAATGGGATAATAAGGTAGAGATGCTGATTGATTACATTCCTACTAAGGGCTTCGATAACTGGGATGGTGGAATTCCAATTCCACCAAAACCTAGAGTCTTTGCTGGGGTTCTTGGTATATAGTATCCGAAAAGTCGATACAGCAATGTAACGATGGTTTGATCTTTTCACAACCTGTATTTAAATAATTTCAATAGGATTATGTTAAGCTGTCAGATTTTTTTGTAAGTTTGTGGGGCAAAAGAAAAAAATTACTTTCACAAAACAATTTAAACAAACAGATGAAAAAACTTTTACTTACGTTTATGCTTATTGGCAGTACAAGCCTTGTTGCACAAATGAAAACCGGAGACTTTATTATTTCCATGGATGGAAATTATATCAAAAACAGTTCCAGCTTTGGTGTAACACAAAATGCTTTTACAACCTCCAATAATCAACTAACGCTATCTCCCTCTATCTCTATTTTTGCAAATAAAAGTCTATTCATGGGTATTGGAGCTGATCTGATCTGGCAAAAAAACGATAATACGAATACATTGCTGCTAAGTGATTATTTACAGATGGAGAAAATGAATATAAAATCCCGGGCTATAGTTCCATATTTATTTGCCGGTTACTATATTCCGTTGATCAAAAATCTATATTTCAACGGAAACCTGAAAGTTGGCTATGGAAACCTTCATACTGACACGAAATCAAATTTAGCAGGCATGACAGTGGGCACCAGTTCTTCAAGTTATCCTACTGCTTCCGAATCCAGATTCCAAAACGATACACCATTTCTTGGAACAGCACTCAATCCGGAACTGGTCTATTTTTTCTCGGATAAACTGGGGCTTAGCCTGGGTCTTGGAAGCATTGAATATGATATGTACGATTGGAAAACTGAAAATTCATCAGTATTAGTCAATTTCAATCCAACTTATTGGCGTGTAGGTTTCAAAATCAAATTTCCCAAAGTCAATTAACCGATAGATTTATGATCCATTGTATCAGAACAAATTCAGGAAACGTTGATTTCCAAAAACTGGTATCGGCCCTCGATGCCGATTTAAAAATCCGTGACGGTGAAGAGCATAGTTATTATGCACAATTCAACAAGATAGACAAAATAAAACACGTTGTGGTAACCTATCATGATGAACTGCCCGTAGGCTGCGGAGCTCTGAAAGAATATGCTCCCGACGCCATGGAAGTAAAACGCATGTTTGTACTCCCCGCCTACCGCGGACGCGGAATTGCTTCCGTGGTTTTAAAAGAACTGGAAGCCTGGGCCGGTGAATTGAATTATGCGCGGTGCGTGCTCGAAACCGGGAAACGCCAGCCCGAAGCCATTGCACTCTACACAAAGAATGCCTATCGCGTTATCCCCAACTACGGGCAATACGAGCAGGTGGAAAATAGCGTGTGTTTTGAAAAGAAGTTGCAGGACAATCCGAAAGACCCAATCGAGAATTAAACATATAACTAAATAAGGAGGAACCGATTATGTATCTATTTTTTGAAAACAATAAGCCAGGCTTATTCGATAAAGGTTTTGGTGCAAGAATAAAAGCGGAAAGGTTTGGTCAATCAATGTTTTTTTTAGTCATCATGATGGCATTCATTGGAAGTATTATTATGATTAAAAGTGATTTTAAGCTCTACAACGAAATTAAAGACATTCCGGCAGCTCTAACCACCGAGTCCCCGGAATTTGAGTTTCGGGATGGACGCTTTTTATGCGACATAAAAGCACCTTACATCAAAAGAAGCGGAACTGCCATCTTTATTATCGACCCATCAGGTAAAACAACGGAAGAAGTATTCCATGGTTACAAAAGCGGAATGATCATTTCGGAAACTAAAATAACATACAAGAAAAGCTCCAGTGAAACTACAAGTTACGACCTGAGCAATTACAATAAGTTGAATTTTACAAAAAGTGAGCTAATCCATTTTATTGACGAGATGATTATCCCCGGGTTAATCTTTATCTTCATCATAGCTGTAATTTTCATTTATATCGGAAAGCTTTTCGGAGTATTGTTTTTATCCTTATTTGCCCTGGTAATTAATCAGCTATTAAAGACCGGAATTGAATTTCGGGATCTGTTTAAAATAAGTATTTATGCTATTGTCATTCCGTCGATATTAAACTTTACCCTGAATATTTTCGATCTAAACTTCTCTTATTCTTTTGTTTTGTATTACGCTATAGCAATCTATTTCTTAGTGCTATACATTAAAGGATACGACCAGACCAATGAGGAATCAGTAGAGAAATTAGAAATAGAAGATATTGAAACGATATAGACCCATTGCGAAAGTAGCAAAACTACAAACGGGCAAATCGTAAACACAAGATTAAAACATAAATAATAACAGCACAAAATACGACTGTCACTTTATTTTGTAATTTTGGGGACAATTACAAAACGACCTGAAAAACGATTATGTTTGAACGACAATTTTTAAAGCCGGGTAAAAAGATGTTATTCTGTAGACCAAAGCAAACATGGATGCTTCTTTGCAGTTTGTTTATCGGCCTAATTGCTTCAGCTCAAACTATTAATTATCGTGAATTCAACAACATAACCCTGAACCAGGAAGCTTCCATTGTAAACTGCCTTATCCGCGACAACCAGGGCCTTATCTGGATGGGTTCCGATAAAGGCTTGTTCAGCTACAACGGATACACGGTACAAAAACACATATTCCCCTTTACCGAAAACAGAAATCCGGCCAATACAAGAATAAATTGCGGGGTATTTTTAGATTCCAACCATCTTTGCTTAGGTTCCGATAATGGTATTTTGCTCTATAACCTGGAAACGGATGCGTTCGAAAAATCAGCTATCCAGTGCCCGGCCGATGTCCGGTCGATGGTATTGGTTGGAAACAGGCTGTGGATTGGTTCGCTGAATGGTTTGTACCAATACGACCTGAAGAGCCAGCAACTCAATGCCATCAGTTCCCGCAAAGGTTCGGGCATCCCGCACCGCACCATTTATTCCTTATTAAAATCCAAACAAAACATCCTGTTTGTTGGCACCTATAACGGTTTATGCTACCTCAGTCCCGGTGCAAAATCATTCCAAACCATCGAACTGCCTGTACAATCGGCCAAAAACAGTTTGTTGGTAAATTCGTTATTCGAAGACCCCATCAGAAACTGTATCTGGATTGGGACGGAAGGTTACCTGTTCAAATATACTCCAAGCACGAAATCGGTGGAACGTATCGGGGAGTTCACCGGCAATTCGATTAAATCCCTGGCACTTGACCAGAACCAGAACCTACTGATCGGGACCGACAACGGATTGTACCTGTATAACAAAGAACAGCATCTCATTAAACATATAGTCCATGATTCCCGGTACGGAAAATCGCTGACGAACAACATTATTTGGAGTATTCTGGTTGACGTTGATAAAAACGTGTGGTTTGGAACAGACTACGGGGTTTCGTTTTTCAAATACAACAAAACCTACCGCTACACCCCCATATCCCAAATTACAGGCGTGGGCGAAGGAAACCAGCTGCAATCCATATTCCGGGACTCACGCCATAACTTCTGGTATGGCGGCACCAACGGGTTGATAGTTACTCCAGCCGACAGCAAAACTTGTGTTTGGTACAAAATGGGCGACCCCCGTTATCCTATTTCCCATAACCGCATCCGCTGCATTTACGAAGACAAAGACCACAACCTGTGGGTGGCAACCGATGGCAGCATCAACCGGTTCGATTACCGGACGCATCAGTTTATCCATTACAACATTGTGGACAGCACCCGAACACGCAATGCAAACTGGGCCTACAAATTGTTCGAAGATAACCGGGGCAGGCTTTGGATAGCCAGCTGCCTGGGAGGAATCTTTGTTGTGGATAAGGAACGCTTGATCAGGAGTGGTTCCGGTTCTTATGTTGCAGAGCAAAACTTTTACAAGAAGCCGGGTAAATACGGATTGTCTGACAATTTTATTAATAGCGTTTTGCCCGATTTGGAAGAAAATGTATGGGCCTTGACCTACAACAATGGCATTAATAAGATAAATACCCGGACAGGTGTTATTACCAAATTCCCGATATTGCCCTCCGACAAAACTTCGTTGAACGGAAATGCCAGTTGCATGATTTGCGACAAGGAAGGCTTTATCTGGGTAGGTTCTGCCGATGGGCTAAACCGGATTAACCCGCACACAAACAAGATACAGGCAATTAAATACGATGGTTTTAAAAACTGCCGCATAAATATACTGACCGAGGAAAACAATCGTATCTGGATTACCACTTCCGATGGAACCTTTGTGCTGGACAAAAACAGTTTGAAAATACGATCTGTCCAAATTTCAAACAACCCTTTTTCATCCAGCTTTTACGACGCTGCCAACCACGAAATTTACCTGGGTGGCGTAGATGGATTAGTGGCGTTCTCCCCCACCATTACGCAGGAAAAAACCGCTAACCCCAAATTAGTGCTCACTGCATTGTATGTAAACGACCGCCTGTTTCAGCCGGGACTGGATTACACAGGTAAAAGTATCCGTTATTCAAAAAAACTGACGCTTCCTTACAACCAGAACAACTTGACACTGGAGTTCTCTGATTTTGTTTTTTCGCAAGAAGCAGACAATAAATATGTATACCAGCTGCAAGGGATTGATGCAACATGGAGAACTGTCAAACAAAACTCCAACCGCATTTCGTACAACAACCTGGCACCGGGAACCTATAAGCTGACTATCGGTAAACTGGATCCTGAAGCTAACGTAACCTCTTCATCACTCGATTTCGAATTGAACATCCGTCCTCCCTGGTATTACAGCATTTGGGCCAAACTGTTTTATGCCCTTCTGATTGCCGGCTTCTTCTTGCGGCTGGTCAATTACTACCGGGAAAAACAACGGGCAAAAATAGAACGGATTGAAAAGGAGAAATCATTGGAGTTATCCAACATGAAAATTGATTTCTTCACTAATGTTTCGCATGAGTTTAAAACCCCTTTGAGCCTGATTATTGCTCCGGTAAGTAAACTGATACTGGAAACAAAAAGCCCGGTACTAAGAAAACAGTTAACCCTGATCCAGCAAAACGCATTCAAATTAAATGCACTCATTCAACAGGTTATTGGCATCGAACGTTTTGATGGTTCTTTAAATTCCGGCTTAATTCTTTCGCAGGTCGAATTTATTGAATTCGCAAAAGGCATCTTCTCGGTATACGAAGAAGCATTTCAGGATAAAAAACTAAATCCGGTTTTTATCAGCAAGCTGGACAAAGTACTGGTAAACATCGATGTACTGAAAATAGAATCGGTTTTGAATAATTTGATTTCCAATGCCTGCAAATTTTCCAAAACAGGCGGAACCCTGCAATTGGAAATTGATTGCCCCGAAGAAAATGAAAAAAACCTGATCATCCGTGTTACCGATTCGGGCATTGGTATTCCTTCGGAAGATTTGCCTTTTGTGTTCGACCGTTTTTTTCAATCCAGAAAAACAATAAATGATAAAGAAGGTAGCGGAATAGGCCTGTATTTGGTGAGAAACTTTGTGGAACTACATGGCGGAACGATACAAATAAACTCGGAAGAAGAACAAGGTACAAGCATTACAGTAACTCTTCCCGTGGTAGAAACTCATCCGTCGATAAACACAGAAGAGCAACCAGCCAATGTGACCGATGAGATTATGGACGTAAAAGACAAACCTCTTATCCTTATTGTCGAAGATAACCTGGAGATTTGCGATTTTATTTTTCAATCTCTTGCCCCTTCATTCCGCTGCATAATGGCACACAACGGAAAAACCGGACTGGATGCTGCGGCTAAAAACATTCCAGCCCTGATTATTGCCGACGTAATGATGCCTGTTATGAATGGAATGGACATGTGCAGGCAACTTCGGCGGAATAATGCCCTGTCGCTGATTCCGATCATTATGCTTACGGCCAAAGATGATAAGCTAACCGAAGAAGAAAGCCTTAAACTGGGCATCAATGCTTTTATCCCGAAGCCTTTTGATACCAACATGCTTTTGCTCCGTATCAAACAATTAATTGGCACTACCGGGAAGTTGGAAGAAAAAATAAGATTGGAGACATTGACAAGCCCGAAAGAGATTGAGGCCGAATCGTGGGACGAGAAATGGCTGGCCAATATCACCAAAATTATTGAAGATAAAGTGGCCGACCCTGATTTAAGTGTACAGGCACTCAGCGAAAAATCGGGCATCAGTTCAAAGCAAATCTACCGGAAGATCAAGCAACTTACCGGACTCACACCGGTCGACTATATCCGTTCTATCCGTATGAAAAAAGCAGCTATGCTGTTGGCACAAAAAAAATTCTCTGTGGCAGAAGTGATGTATCTGGTAGGTTTTTCCAACTACTCCTACTTCTCGAAATGCTTTCAAGCCAAATATGGCAAAACGCCAAAACAATTTACAGAGTAAAACAGTCAAAGCGTACCCTATATCATTCAGTAAAAAAGCATTTAGGACATAGAACACAATGTACGTCCTGAATTTTTTTTGCCATGTACTTAAGTATTTTCCATCAAAGAAAGATCCAACGTTTTTTATTCAGACCACGCGCCTACTCTTATAATACCTACCCAAACAGACCCAAATAATGCTCCAACTTTTGATTAAGTTGCCCTAACTTTACCCAAAGATGCTCTGTCTTTACCCAAAGATGCTTCATCTTTACCCAAAGATGCTCCAACTTTACCAAAAGATGCTTCAACTTTACCCAAAGATGCTTCATCTTTACCCAAAGATGCTCCAACTTTACCTAAAGATGCTCTGACTTTACCTAAAGATGCTCTGACTTTACCTAAAGATGCTTCATCTTTTGATTAAGACACCCTGACTTTACTTAAAGTTGTATTGACTTTGGATAAGAGTCAGTGTCTTATCTTCTGTTGGAAATGACTTTTTCTGTCCGGGAAAATACATATCCCAATTGGAAGAATGCCGATTCCTTTTGAAGAAAACGAAATTCCAATTGACTGAAGGCTTTTTCCGTCCAGAGCCAAGCTCTGTATTTACAGAAAACAGAAGAGTAAATACACAAATAGCTATGAATTCAACAATTACAAAATTACAACCCTATTACAAAGACGCCGAATTGTCCGATTTGTTCTGCTCTTTGTCCAATATGTGCTTAATTTGATGGTCTCTGTTTATCTATATTTGTCAGGTTGAAAAGTAGAACTGTGCAACTCAATTAAGAGTGCCATTGCTCTTCGACACTTAGCTTTTAATTTAATATTTATATCATGAGAAAAAACACTTATTTAAGATTTTTGAGTCATTTTCGAATGGCAACAATGATGTTAGTCATGCTGTACGCTCCGCACCTTATGGGAGTGGCAAACCTTTCGGCCCAGCAGTTATCGAGTCCCAAAAAAGTTACCGGTACGGTAAAAGATGAACAAGGCTCGCCCATGCCCGGTGTAAATATAAAGGTTGTGGGAACAACACAAGTAAGTATTACCGACATTGATGGTAAATACTCGTTCTCACTGTCGAATGAAAAAGCACAACTCGAATTTTCGTTTATTGGCTATGATTCCCAAACTATTTCCAGCCAGGGGAAAAATGCAATAAATGTCCAACTAAAACCAACCGACAAAGGATTAAACGAAGTAGTGGTAATCGGTTATGGAACGAGAAAGGCCAAAGACCTGACCGGAAATATATCTTCCGTTAGTTCCAAAGATTTTCAAAAAGGTCCCAGCACAAATGCCGAAAGTCTGATTGCCAGTAAAATTCCTGGCGTACAGGTATTGCCATCGAGCGGAAAACCCGGAGCCGGAAGTTCATTCTTAATCCAGGGCGGCGCTTCGCTCAGTGCCAGCAACGATCCGCTGATTGTTATTGACAATGTACCTGTAGAAGGTTGGAACGGCGGTCCGGGCATGCTTAGTCAATTAAACCCGAATGATATTGAAAACTTCACGGTTTTAAAAGATGCATCTGCAACCGCTATTTATGGTTCCAGGGCTTCTAACGGAGTTATCCTTATCACCACGAAAAAGGGAAACAAAGGAAAATTAAAGATTGATTTTTCTTCGAATGTAAAAGTATCAACCTTAAGTAAAGAAACATCGGTACTATCAGCAGACCAATACCGGGCTCTCGTCACTCAATTAGGCAAAAGCTCGACTGCACCCGGAACCGCAAATACCGATTGGCAAAAAGAAATTTTTCAGAATGCATTGGCTCACGATTACAATTTGAGTGTCAGTGGCGCTTATAAATTTCTTCCATTCCGAATCTCCGGAAGTTATCTCAACCAGGATGGAATCCTTAAAACCGGCAATTACGAAAGAGCAACAGCTTCGCTCGCTCTAAATCCGACTTTTTTCAATAATCATTTGAAAGTGAATGTAAATGCCAAAGGATCGTACGAGAATGAGCGGATAGCCAATGATAAAGCTATCTGGACTGCAACCTACTTTGACCCTACCCAACCGGTTTACGTGGCAGACCAAACTTATGGCGGTTATAATCAATACACCCAGTTTAAATCTAATCCGGCACTTACCATCATTAATCCGGTAAGTATGCTTGAACAGGCAGAGGGCAGAAATAAAATATATAGAAGCGTAGGCAATGTGCAACTTGATTACAGCCTGCACTTTCTGCCAGACTTACACATTAATGTAAATGCCGGATACGATGTTTCGAAATCGGCCTATAATTACTCCACTCCTGCTAACTATTTTGCCGACAATATTGCCGGAGGTTCAGCGTATAATGCCAATCCGTCAAAGAAGGTGAACAATACGTTGTTTGAATCATATTTGTTTTATTCGAAGGAATTGCCATCGGCTAAAAGCAAGTTTGATGTCACTGCGGGTTATTCGTACAACGACTATGTGACAACAAACTATTCTTATGCGTATTATAATGCTGCTGGGGTAAAAATAGCTAACACAGATCCGACTTACGCATTTGACAAACCCAGCCACTCAATCGTATCATTTTACGGAAGAGCCAACTACGTTCTGAACGAGAAATACCTGCTAACGGCAACTATTCGTGATGATGCATCTTCCCGTTTTTCCGACAAACACCGTTGGGGAATATTTCCGTCTACAGCCTTAGCTTGGAAAATAAAAGAAGAAAGCTTCCTGAAAGACAACAAAACCATTTCTGACTTGAAGTTACGCGTTGGATACGGACTTACCGGACAACAAGATGGGCTTACCAATTATTATCCGATTTCAAGATATACCACCAGCACAGCAAATTATCAATACACTGTTGGGAATACCGCTTACACCACCATTTGGCCGCAAGTTTACAATCCTGATTTAAAATGGGAACAAACAGCAACGACCAATGTCGGATTGGATTTTGGATTTTTTGAACATCGCATAACCGGCGGAGTAAACTTGTACACAAAGAATACAAAAGACCTGTTGAACAGCATTACAATTCCGCTGGGACTCAACTTTGACGGAACAATGGTGAAAAACATCGGCAGCATGCAAAACAAAGGGATTGAATTCGATGTAAAAGCAATTGCCGTGCAAACAAAGGATCTATCGTGGGACGTAAGCTTTAATGCCACTTACAACGAAAATAAAATCACTAAAATCAGTATCAGCAACGGCGCTGGCGTAGGCCTTTTCAGTGACCAAACTTTAGTGAATACAGTAGGTTACAGCCGCAACACTTTCTATTTATATCATCAGGTGTACGATAAAAACGGGAAACCTATTGAAGACCAAATGGTGGATGTAAATAAAGATGGGTTGATCAATGCTTCCGACCGGTACATCAGCAACAAGTCGGCCCAGCCTAAATATATGCTCGGATTCAGCACTAACCTGCAATATAAAAAATGGAGCATTGGTACTTCCCTGCATGCAAATTTGGGGAATTATATTTACTATAACCCGCTTGATAATACCCAAGCCATCACAGATTGGACCACTTCTGAGAACTTAAGCACCTCGTATTACAAAACGCTATTTGCCCACAATACGCAATACGAAGCTTACAGTGATTATTATTTACAAAATGCTTCATTCTTGAAAATGGACAATGTTTATGTAGGATATAGTTTTGACAAGCTGTTTTCGCACAGCAACGCCGTTTTGAAAATAAACGCATCAGTCCAAAACGTATTCACGATTACTAAATTTACCGGCCTTGATCCTGAAACGAATAGCGGATCTCAAAATGCTTATCCGGTTCCCCGTGTATTTGCCATTGGATTAAACCTTAATTTCTAACCTGCTAATAAAAAAGAAAAAATGAAAAGCAATATATTCAAACACAATAGTAAATTCTGGGCAGTAATTGTTGGACTAACAATGATTGTTAGCTCTTGTACCAGCGATTTGGAAAAGCTTCCTACGAATGATACCAATAACAATGTACTTTACAGTTCGGTTACCGGCTACAAGCAGAGCCTGGTATCAATTTATTCGAACTTAGCCTACGGAAATTTCTTACGGTATTACTGGGGAATGCAAGAATACACTACCGACGAAGCTGTAAATACCTGGAATTCGGACGGAGAAGCAGTATTTCATCAATTAGCCTGGAGTGCCGATGCTGTAGGTATCCAAAATGTTTACAAAGCATCATTGATGACCATTACTTATTGCAATAATTATATCAACGAATCCACCGACTCAAAAATAGCCGAAAGAGGTTTTACCGGCAATGATGCCACTTCTATCAAACAGTTTCGCGCAGAAGCCAGGTACTTACGTGCTTATTGCTTCTGGGTGTTGATGGATTTGTATGGCAACCCACCCTTCCCTACTGAGAAGACATTAGGATTTACAGCACCCGAACAAATACAACGCAAGGACTTATTCTCGTTTATCGAAACAGAACTGAAAGCAATCGATACAGACCTGGCCGACCCGAAGAAAAATGAATGGGGAAGAGCCGATAAAGCGGCTGCATGGTCGTTGATGGCCCGGATGTATTTGAATGCCAAAGTGTATACCGGCACCGAACACTTCACCGATGCAATCACATATTGTAACAAAGTGCTGAGTTCGGGATATTCCCTAGAGTCACATTACAGCTGGTTAATGCTTGGCGACAATTCTTTAAACACCAACGAGTTCATTTTCACTATTAATTACAACAATACGAATGAAACCTGGGCAGGAACCAATTTCTTCATTCTAGGAGCAGCCGGGGTTCCGGCATCGGTAAATGGATTATCTGACAGCTGGAGCAATTTCAGGTTCACACAGCAAATCCCGGCTCTATTCCCTACAGCCGATACTACTGTTGACAAACGGGCTCAATTTTACACCACCGGACAGGATTTGGATGTGACAACAATGGCTACAAGCACTGATGGTTACTCATCTTACAAATATCGAAATGTAAAAAGAGATGGCAGTTCCATCCTTCAAAACAACAAGTATAATAACTTGTCGGATGTTGATTTTCCCGTATTCCGTCTGGCCGAAATATACCTGATTTATGCAGAATCAGTTTTAAGAGGAGGAAACGGCGGCAGTATTTCAACTGCTTTGGGATATATTAATCAACTGAGAGGACGTGCGTATGCTAATAATCCAGCCAGCACGTCAGGCAATATTACGGCAACAGACCTTACACTAAACTTTATCCTCGATGAAAGAGCACGGGAGCTTTATTGGGAAGCACAACGCCGGACAGATTTAGTAAGATACAACAGATTAACCACAGCAGACTACCTGTGGGCCTGGAAGGGTGGCGCTTTAGCCGGAAAAAGTGTGGATAGCAAATATAATCTGTTTCCTATTCCAACCTCAGACCTGTTAGCAAATCCAAACTTAAAACAGATTGATAATTACTAAATCACAAAGTATAAACAATATCGTTGACTAACGGTATACAAACATTATAAAAATGAATACTAAACATATATATTATTGGATGTCAGCACTTATATTAAGTGTAACATTTCTATATTCATGCAGCGACAAAGAATCATTAGCTGTTGCAACCGCACCCACTGAAGAGTCGTTTGGATTTTCAGCCAGTACCAGCACGGCTGTACTAAATAAAACAGATGCGAAAACGCACAATGCCATCACGTTTCAATGGGATTCATTAGCCTATGGGATCAATACTCCCATTACATTTACACTTCAAATGGATAGTTTAAACGGTGATTTCTCTAAGCCAATACAAGAAGAAATTGTAACCAACAAATTTAATATTTCGTACACAGATTCGGTTTTAAACCTCAAAGCATTGCAATTGAAGTTGACTCCTGCTGCAGAGGGGCAAGTTAAGGTAAGATTGAAAGCAAACCTGGCTTTCAATCAATTGGTGTCGTATTCAAAAGTACTGACAATCAAAATAACTCCTTATGCAATTATCAAACCCGTCTCCTATTTATATCTGTCCGGCTTAGGCAGTGAAAAACTGTGTTCGCCTAATAATGATGGTAAATACGAAGGATACGTTAAGGCTGCACAATGGGCAAACTTCAAATTCTCAACCGGGGCTAATTCTACCGGAACCGTTTATGGATCGTTGGCTAATTCACTTTACTCGCTCGATACCAGCGCAGCTCAATGGAATGTATGGTTTGACGAAGGCGGATATTTCCTTGTAAAAGCTAATACCAATAACATGACCTGGAGCAAAACACCTGTTACTTCATTTTGCGTTACCGGCGAATTCAATAGCTGGAGCCTTACGGCCAATCCAATGACGTATGATGCTACAAACAAAGTATGGACTGCAGTATGTAATATCAGCACGGTTCTATATGGCATTCAAATTATCGGAAATCAAAGTTGGGACTTTAAATATGGTGATACCAGCTCAAATGGGACTTTGACCTTAGGCGGAGCCAATATTGTGGTAAACACACCTGGCACTTATACTATTACTATGGACTTAAGTAATCCTGAAAAATACACATATTCAATAAAATAAATTATCTTTGCTCTGGTCTGCAATAATGCAAACCAGAGCATTTATTTTAGGAGGTTATACTATGAAGTTACACATCATTAAATCAATCTTTCTACTTACATTGTTGGGCTTGATGAGTTTTTCAACCTGCAATAGTGAAAATGCACCCGACAAGAATACTTTTGCCAAAGGTGCCGACGTTAGCTGGTTGCCACAAATGGAAGCCAGCGGATATAAGTTCTACAACAACCAAGGTATTCAGGAAGACTGTTTTAAAATCCTGAAAGACCACGGAATCAATTCGATAAGATTAAGAACATTCGTAAATCCCTCCAACGATCCCGGGAGCGGGCATTGCAGCAAAGATGAAACAGTGGCTATGGCTTTACGGGCTAAAAACTATGGAATGCGTGTAATGATCGACTTTCATTACAGCGACAGCTGGGCTGATCCATCCAAACAAGTAAAGCCCAAGGCATGGGAAGGGTTAAACTTCGAACAATTAAAAGAAGCCTTATACAACTATACCTTTGATGTAATGACAGCGCTCAAAACTGCCGAAGTTACCCCCGAATGGGTTCAGGTTGGCAATGAAACCCCTACAGGAATGGTTTATCCGGAAGGAAGCACCAATAATTGGCCGCAACTGGCGCAACTCATCAACAAAGGTTACGACGCTATCAAAGCCGTTAGCCCAACTACCAAAGTAATACTTCACGTCGATCAGGGGAATAATAATGCACGCTTCCGCTGGTGGTTCGATAATGCGATGATACACATGGCTAAATATGATGTGATCGGACTGTCCTATTACCCATTCTGGCTCGAAGGTAATCCGGATTATACACTCTCTATCGGCAACCTTGGAAATAACCTCAACGATATGGCAAAACGTTACGACAAAGAAGTAATGGTAGTAGAAGTAGGTGGCGAAGACAATAAAGTACAAAACACCTACGACATGCTTATGGCAGTGCAGAAAAAGGTAACCGAAATTCCCAACGGAAAAGGGCTGGGCGTATTCTATTGGGAACCGGAAGGAGCACGCAGCTGGAGCCATTACGGATTGAGTTGCTGGGGAGATGATGGAAAACCAACCAGGGCGTTGGATGCTTTTAAATAATTTAGACAGATGAAAGAAAAACACATTTTAATACTGAATCTTATGAAAATAAAGATCGTAAAACTACTTTTTATTCTTTTGGGATTTGTATTGATGATTATTCCAAGCAGTTGCAAAGATCATAATCCTGTCAATACACCAACCGATACTACAACAAAAGCAGATAGTTTTGCCAAAGGGGCGGATGTCAGCTGGGTTACACAAATGGAGGCCAGCGGTAAAAAATTCTACAACTCGACCGGCACCGAAACAGAATGCATGGCTCTGTTGAAAAGCCTGGGAATGAATTCCATTCGCCTGCGGGTTTGGGTAAATCCAACCGATGGCTGGTGTAATAAACAAGATTTGGTAGCAAAAGCTATACGGGCAAAAAGCCTTGGAATGCGCATAATGATTGACTTCCACTACAGCGATACCTGGGCCGATCCCGCCAACCAAACAAAACCGGCAGCCTGGGCGTCGTTGAATTTCACCGATCTAAAAACAGCAGTTGCCAACCACACCACCGACGTATTAAATGCTTTGAAAACAAATAATGTTACACCCGAGTGGGTACAGGTAGGTAATGAAACTGGTAATGGCATGCTTTGGGAAGATGGCAAGGCCTCAACCAATATGGCTAATTATGCCGCACTGACCACCACAGGATACGATGCTGTCAAAACTGTTTTTCCCAATGCGAAAGTAATTGTTCATATCAACAATGGGTATGACAATAGCTTGTTTCGCTGGATTTTTGACGGTTTGAAATCAAATGGGGCTAAATGGGATGTTATCGGCATGTCGCTCTATCCTTCCACGTCCAACTGGAGTACTTACAATACACAATGTCTGGCCAATATGAATGATATGGTCAGTCGTTATGGCAAAGAAGTCATGATTTGCGAAGTTGGAATGAGTTGGGATTCGCCGGCCATTGCCAAAAGCTTTTTGACAGATATTATCGCTAAAACAAAATCAGTCGCAAGCGGAAAAGGACTTGGCGTTTTCTATTGGGAACCCGAATCCTACGGCAACTGGAACGGATATACCCTGGGAGCATTCGATAATACCGGAAAACCCACCGTTGCACTCGATGCATTCAACTAACTAAAGATAAAGTCCAAAAATAAAGGCTCAGACACACTCCGGAGAGGCTTGAAGACACTCCGAAGAGACGCGGAGGCACTCGGAAGAGACTTAGATACACTCGGAAGAGACTCGGACACACTCTGAAGAGACTCAGACACACTCCGGAGAGACTCAGACACACTCTGAAGAGACTCAGACACACTCCGGAGAGACTCAGACACACTCCGGAGAGACTCAAAGACACTCCGGAGAGACCCTGAGACACTCGGGAGTGATTCAAACACACTAATTAGTGACCCTGGGACACTCGGGAGCGAAGCAGCCCAAGTTTACAGAGCAGTATAGAAAATAATTAACTCAAAAATAGCACTTCAACATGAAACGAAATATGTAAACATAAATTTAATCTCCAAAGGTCATGTTCGTTACAGATTACATGCAATACTATAAAGAAATAAAAATGAACACATGAAAATATTCGATAAACGCAGTAAGACTAAAACAGGTCTATCCATCCTCTTGGTTCTCTGTATGTCAATAACAGTCAAAGCACAAGATCGTCGGCAAACAATAGCTTTCAATGCCGGTTGGCAGTTTAAAAATCAGGAAGATTTTGTTGCAAGCCAAACTGCATCACCACACGAAGCCGGCTTCCCATTCAACGGTTGGGAAACGGTAAACCTGCCGCATACTGCCAAAGTTGAGCCATTGGTAGTTGTCAAACCCTGGGTTGGCATAAGTTGGTATAAAAAAGATTTCAGGGTTAAGCCAGAATGGAAAGACAAAGTCGTTTCAATCGAGTTCGAAGCTGTCATGCAAGTAGCTGATGTTTGGCTGAACGGAAAACACTTATTGACTCATTACGGTGGATATCTTCCTTTTACCATCAATATCAGCAAAGAAATTGATTATACGAAAGAGAATCGGTTAGTGGTAAAAACCGACAATCAGGACAACCTGGAAGTTCCACCCGGAAAACCTGTCAATAATCTGGATTTCTGCTACTACAGCGGAATCTATCGTAATGTTTCATTGATCGTTACAAATCCATTGCACATAACCGATGCAGTTCAGGAAAATCAACCTGCTTCGGGTGGAATCCGGGTTTGGTTTCCGGAAGTATCATCCAAATTAGCGAAAGTAGTTGTTTCCACACACGTTCGCAATGAGTATAATGAATCTAAAAGCTTCCAACTGAGCTATGTTATTTTTGATAAAACAGGTTCTACCGTAGAATTACAATCATCTCAAACAATTACGCTCGAAGCAAAATCTGAAAAAACAGTGTTGGAAAACTTACAGGTTCAGATACCGGATCTTTGGCATCCGAGTCATCCCAGCCTGTACACACTGAAAGTGGGAATTGTTGAAAACAACCAGCTGAAAGATTTTGTCAGCACGAGAATTGGTATCAGAAAATTCAGCATGGTAAACGAACGGTTAATGATTAATGACGAGCCGTTGTTATTAGTGGGCACCAACCGCCATCAGGAATATCCATACATTGGCAATGCCTTGTCCGACAATGCCCAATACCGCGACGCCGTAAAAATCAAAGAAGCAGGGTTTAATATCGTCCGTCTCTCGCACTATCCACAATCGCCGGCATTTATGGATGCTTGCGACGAATTAGGGATACTTACCATTGCCGCTATTCCGGGCTGGCAGTTTTTTGGTAACGAAACATTTGTACAACGCTCGTTTCAAACAGCCCGCGACCTGATTCGCCGGGACAGAAACCATGCAAGCGTTGTTTTTTGGGAACTGTCGCTCAATGAAACTCCAATGACCGATGATTTCATGAAACAAATGGTAGCTATCTCTAAGGAAGAATCGCCGGAATCGAAACTCATAACCTGTGGCTGGATCAACAAATTCTACGATGTTTATATCCCTGCCCGCCAGCATGCAAAGGCTCCTGATTACTGGAAAAACTACAACGGAAAAACACCTTTATTTACCGGTGAATATGGCGATTGGGAATATTTTGCACAAGATGCAGGATTAAACCAAGCCGGTTATGCCGGATTGAAAAGTGACGAGCGTACCAGCCGCCAACTTCGCGGTGATGGTGAAAAGCGCTTATTGCAACAAGCCACAAACTTTCAGGAAGCACACAATGATAACTTGCGCAGCCCTCATCTGGGCGATGCCAACTGGTTGATGTTCGATTACAACCGTGGCTATTCGCCCGACATTGAATCATCGGGTATCATGGATATTTTCCGTTTACCCAAGTTCGCGTATTATTTATATAAAAGCCAACTGGTACCAAAAGATCTGGAAACAATTACCATCAATAGCCCTATGGTGAAGATTGCATCATATTGGAACACCGCTTCCGATGTTCATAACCTGAAGGTTTATTCAAATTGTAATGAAATTGCCTTATACCTGAATGATAAATTCATCGACCGAAAAACGCCGGTCAGAGATAACATTGCAGACCAATTATCGTATGCTCCTTTTGTGTTTAATCTGAAAAAATACGAGTCCGGTCAACTAAAAGCTATCGGGTATATAAAAAATAAGGCAGTTTGCGAAGACGTGGTAAATACAGCTGGAAAAGCTACTGACATAAAACTAACTTATGATCGGAGTAAAAAAGCATTGAAAGGAGATGGTTCTGATGTTGTTTTTGTATATGCTACCATTTGTGATGCAAAGGGAAATACAGTAACTGACGCCAATGCTTCCATTCAATTCACGGTAAATGCTAATGGGAAATTGATCGGTCAAAATCCGATAAAAGCTGAAGCCGGAACAGCGACTATACTTTTACAAGCCGGAACTATAGGCAAAAGCAGCATCATTGTCAAAGCGAATTCAGACAAATTGAAATCGGATGAAATAACTGTCGTTACCACGAAATAAGAATTAGCCCTGCTTAATTCTGTTTAAATTTAAATAGTTTCTTGAATTCATGAAAATTGAAGGAGAGAAACTATTTGTTTTTATTACAAATTCAAAATTAGAATAAAAACATGCGAAATTTATTTTAGATTTATAATATCTTTGTCACTTTATTAGTTAGAGAGGTAATTATACTTCAAATCGAATAACATCGTCTTTATTTAAGCCATCAATGTACTACAAAATAAATATGAAAAAACTGAATGAAGTTTTCTTTTCAATGGTCACCAGCATAATTCTATTAGTGATTTTTGGAATAAGCATTGCATACGCCACTTTTGCCGAAAGTAGTTCGGGTACTGAATATGCTAAATCAGTAGTTTACAATGCCAGATGGTTTGAAGTATTATTGGCGCTATTAATTATCAATTTATTGGGTAGTGCTGTTCGCTATCAAATGACCAAAAAGCGTAAATTCAGCATTTTGCTTTTTCATCTTGCATTTATCTGCATCCTGATTGGTGCTGCTGTTACCCGTTACTTTGGGTCAGAAGGCATGATGCATATTCGCCAGGGACAAACTACCAATGAAATCTCTTCCGACAAAACATCTGTGGGTATTACAGCCGAATACAATGGGCAGAAAGCCGAAAAAACCACTGAAGCCAGTTTCTCGAAAAACGGGTCGAATAATTTTTCGGAACAATTGCAAATCGGAGGAAAAACAATCACCGTAGAAAATGAGCTTTTTGTTCCTAACTCCATCGAAACTATTGTTCCTGACGAACAAGGTGAACCGGCACTTTCGCTTTTTGTAATGGACCAGAACAACCGGGGAATGGATTTTATTTTGTTGAATGGAGAAACAAACAAATTTGAGAATCTTTCTTTTGCCTTCAACGATTCCATCCATAAGGCAGACGTTTCGTTTTCATTAATCAATAATCAACTTCAGTTTAAAAGCACATTGCCAATAGCTAAAATGGGAATGATGCAAAAAGATGAGTCGATGATTATGCCTGGAGGAATGAATGCGGTTGAACAAAAAACCATCTATAAAGCTAGAGATGTAATCTTTGTACTCAAAACTTACATGCTTAAAGCTAAAAAGAATTTAACCCAAATGACTCCGGACATGAATAAATCCGGGATTATGAAACAAGGTAAAGATGCCATTATCTTCAAAGTAAGCGATGGGAATATTACCAAGCGGATAAATGTATTAAGTTCCGAAAATCAAGCTTCACAACCAGCAACTTGCCAATTGAACAATGTCAAAGTGTCGGTTAGCTATGGTATGCTGCAACACAAACTACCTTTCAGCATTACTTTGCGTGCCTTTCAACTGGATAGGTATCCGGGTTCTAACAGTCCTTCGTCTTATGCCAGCGAAATCACCGTAACCGACAATGAAATGAAAAGTGTTCTCCCATTTCGTATCTTCATGAATAACATTTTGAATTACCGCGGTTACCGGTTCTTCCAATCGTCATATGACTCCGACGAAAAAGGAACTGTCTTATCGGTAAACCACGACTATTGGGGAACATTTATAACCTACACCGGATACCTGCTAATGGTTATAGGCATGATACTGACTTTTTTCAATAAAAACAGCCGCTTCAGAACTGTACTGAAATTGAGTAACGAACTTCAAAAGAAACGTAAAGCCGGAAAAGCCATATTACTGGCCGGGTTACTTCTATTTTCCGGTTCCATGTTTGCTGCTGGCACTGAAGTTACCAAGAAAGCCCATATAGATGTGTTGAGTGGTTTATTAATTCAGGACGAAGCTCAGGGACGGATTGAACCTTTCGGTACATTTGCATCCGATATTTTGCGTAAGATTTCTAAACAAACCTCGTATAACAAAATGCCGGCGGTAGAAGTATTGCTGGACATGAGTGCAAATCCAACTGTCTGGCAAAACGAACCAATGATTAAAGTTGCTAATCCGCAACTAGCTAAAGAAATTGGGGCAATAAATGATTATGTATCATTCAATCAGCTTTTTGATTTCGACAATGGAGGTGCTTACAGATTGAAAGAAAAGATTGATAAAGTATATCAGAAAGAACAATCTACACACAACAAATACGACAAAGAAATAATCAATGTGGACGAGCGTGTCAACATTTGCTACCAAATTTTTAATGGCAGCATGCTTACCTTGTTTCCTGCACCAGGGAATGAAACTGGCAAATGGGTTGCAGCAAAACCAGTGGCAAATGAATCTGCTCAGGGTCAGGTTTGTCCTGCCGGAATAGATGCAACGGGAGGAATGGGAGACGCAATGGGTACAGCTGAAGCACCGACCTTAAGACCCGGAATGGAGCAAACGATGCCCCCAAAAGGTATGGGAGGAATGTCCGACGAGCAAATAAGTGCCATAATGGGGAAAAGTACGGTAACTGCACCAGCAACAAACTCCCCGGAAGCACTATTGTCAAATTATTTTACAGCAGTGCACGAAGCCATGTCTTCTGGAAACTGGGAATTGGCTAACAAACAGCTTTTAAGAATAAAAAGTTATCAACTAATGAATGGTGGAAACAATTTACCATCAAACAATAAAATCAAACTCGAAATACTTTACACAGACTTAAATATCTTTGGGAAGCTTGCTTATACTTATGCTTTAATGGGACTGCTATTGTTGCTGCTACATTTGGTGGATATATTCAAAACCAAATCTGGATTAGATAAGCTATTGAACTTTGCATTTTATCCATTCTTGCTGGTTTTCGTCCTGTATACTGTTGGTTTAGGTATTCGTTGGTATATCTCAAGCCATGCTCCCTGGAGTAATGGTTATGAAACCATGATTTTCGTTGGATGGGCAGCAGCACTTTCCGGTTTAATCTTTGCTCGAAAATCACCTATCAGCTTAGCCGTAACTGGTATTTTATCCGGAATTGCATTGATTGTGGCCGGAATGAGCTGGATGAACCCTGAAATTACCAACCTTGTTCCCGTGCTCAAATCATATTGGCTTATAATTCACGTAGCCATTATTACTTCCAGTTATGGCTTCTTGGCTATGGGAGCTTTATTGGGAATGCTTAATCTTATCTTGATGATTGCACGTTCTAAAAAAAATGCAGTACGATTAAAAGACAGTATCCAGGAAATTAGCTATATAATTGAGCTAGCCTTAACGGTTGGTTTGATTTTATTGACTATTGGTTGCTTTATCGGAGGTGTTTGGGCAAACGAGTCATGGGGAAGATATTGGGGTTGGGACCCGAAAGAAACCTGGGCATTGGTCAGCATTCTGATATATTCGGCAATATTGCATCTACGAATTGTTCCAAAAGCAAACAATCAGTTTGTGTTAAGCAGTTTGGCACTAGTCGGCTTTAGCACCATCATCATGACCTTTTTTGGTGTCAACTATTATCTCTCGGGGATGCATTCCTACGCTCAAGGAACACCTCCACCTATTCCAAACGGAGTTTACATCGCTATTATATTGATCATTAGCCTGATTATTACCGCTTATAGCGCAGAAAAAAAGAATAAAATATAAATTTTTGGTAAAGAGAATCCAATGACTCGATTTGTTCACAGAATATCATTATCTATTTACGTAGTTGTAGTTTTAGTCACCATCGTAATATTGTCTTATTTCGGATTTTCTTATTACAGATTGCCAATCGAAGATCGTTTTTATCATCCCTTGTATGAAATGTTGAAACCAAGCGGATTGATCGGACACGGATTGGGAATAATCGGGAGTTTAATCCTGTTAACCGGGTTATTCTCTTATATGGCTCGTAAAAGGTTAAAAGTATTCTCCCGATTGGGCACTTTAAAATACTGGCTTGAGTTTCATATTTTTTTATGCACATTAGGATCGATATTAATCGTATTTCACACAACATTCAAATTTGGAGGAATTGTTTCTGTGGGATTTTGGAGTATGGCTATTGTTTGGTCGAGCGGCGTAATGGGCCGTTTTATCTATTTGCAAATACCAAGAACTATTGAAGGACGCGAGTTAAGCTTACGGGAAGCAGAAGAAGTTAAGGAACAGCTTAACCAAGAGCTACGAACTAAATATGATATTGATTTTTCTGAAATCAAAACCGGTAGGGTTTCAACACTCAAATTAAAATTAATCTCGAAAAATATTGCACACAAAGATTATCTAAAGCTCAAGAAACTGGTCAGAAACCAGAAAACTCTAACCCGACGAATTGAACGATTGGATAAAATGAAAAATCTTTTCAGATACTGGCATTTTGCGCATCTGCCCTTTGCTCTTATTTTACTAATCATTATGGTGATACATATAGGGGTCGTTCTTACGTTTGGATATAAATGGATATTTTAAACTATGGATCAATTAATCGAATTTGCCACCTACGGCTTTGTAGCATTGCTCATTATCTCTATTTTACTGATCTACATTTTAAAACAAAGGCGGGAATCGAAAGAAGTCGATTTCAAAATTCAGCAAGCCAAAGAAGATAATTCGCACGAGCCGGTGTCGTTATACCCGGTAATTGATCCGGACCGATGTATCAAAAGTGGCGCCTGCGTTGATGCTTGTCCAGAACATGACATTTTAGGAATAAGAAATGGGAAAGCGACTATAATCAATGCTTCACGTTGTATTGGACATGGAGCTTGTTTCAGGGCATGTCCGGTAGAGGCTATTTCGCTGTGGATAGGTACTGAAAAGAGAGGCGTAGACTTGCCTCATGTCACTCCAACGTTCGAAACAAACGTGCCTGGTATCTTTATTGCAGGCGAATTGGGTGGTATGGGATTGATAAAAAATGCAGTAACCCAAGGCCGGGAAGCGGTAGAGAATATAGCCAAGACAATTCAAAAAGATCCGGCTGCCGATTATGATTTGATTGTCGTGGGTGCCGGTCCGGCAGGTATTTCAGCAACTTTGGCGGCTAAGAAAGCAAATCTACGTGTACTGACCTTGGAGCAAGATACCCTGGGTGGAACCGTTTTTACTTTTCCTCGTTCAAAAATTGTAATGACTTCGGCTATGGATCTGCCGCTGCATGGGAAAGTGAAATTTAAAGAAACTTCGAAAAGCCAACTACTCGATTTATGGCACACCGTTTTATCAAAAAACGAGGTAACTATCAAAGAAAACTCAAAAGTGCAGGCAATTATCCCGCAAGGAAACATCTTTAAAATTGAAACTACAAACGGAGATAACTATACAACGAAAACCGTCCTGCTATCGATTGGAAGACGCGGAACACCCAAGAAACTGAATATCCCGGGCGAAAACTCTGAGAAAGTTGCATATCGGTTGCTGGAACCCGAAGAAATTCAGAATAAAAAAATTCTGATTGTTGGAGGTGGAGATTCTGCCATTGAAGCGGCATTACTTTTGGCTGACCGGAATAAAGTTACAATTTCCTACAGAAATGATTCTTTCAATCGGTTAAAAACAAAGAATACGGAAAAGATCAATGCGGCGATAAAAAAGGGTTTGGTCAATGTAAAATTCAATTCCACCCTTATTTCAATTCAGCCCGATTATGTTTTGTACACCGAGAATAATTCAGTCGACACATTGCAACTTGAGAATGATTTGGTCTATGTTTTTGCAGGTGGTGAACTCCCAACCGAGTTCTTAAGAAAAATTGGGATAAAAATCACTACAAAATATGGCGAAAGCGTCCTGAAACACAAATAATTTTATAAATTTGAACATTCATTTTGCGCCAAAACTACAATTGATCCTTCACCATGAAATTAAAAAAAGAATTACTCACTCTTGGACTTTTAATTCTGCTCATTTCCGGTGCTGCCGCCCAGATATCACCGGGTGATTTAAGCAAGGCGCATGCCGGGTTAGATGGTGTGAGTAATTGTACAAAATGTCATACGGTTGGAAATAAAGTTACCCGCGAAAAGTGTTTAAGTTGCCATAAAGAGATTCAATCCAATATTGCGGCAAATAAAGGTTATCATGCATCTGCCGAGGTTACGGGGAAACAATGTACAGCTTGCCACAACGAACATCATGGCAGGAATTTTCAATTGGTCCGGTTCGATAAAAAATCATTTGTGCATAGCAAAACAGGTTTTGAACTGAAAGGAGCTCATGCAAAGCAAGATTGCAGGGCGTGTCATAAACCGGCATTTATTGCTGATGCCCGTTTAAAAAACAAACCAACAACTTTCTTGGGACTTAACAAGCAATGTTTAACCTGCCACGAAGACTACCACAAGGGCAGAATGTCTCCAAATTGTTCTAACTGCCATAATTTTGAATCATTTAAGAACGTCCGAAATTTTGACCACAATACTACTCGCTTCCCATTAGTGGGTCAGCACAGAAATGTAGCCTGTGATAAATGCCATAAAACACAAATCATTGCCGGCAAGCCAGTTCAACAGTTCAAGGGACTTGCTTTTGCCAATTGTAACGCCTGCCACAAGGATCCGCACAACAATAGATTCGGACAAAACTGCAAACAATGCCACACGGAAGAGTCTTTCCGCATCATAAAAGACACCAATACGTTTAATCATGACAAAACAGGATTCCCGTTGGTTGGCAAACATAAACTGGTAGCTTGTAAAGCTTGTCATAAAACAAACATGACTGATCCGGTTAAGCATGACCGTTGTTCTGATTGCCACACCGACTATCACAAAAAAGAATTTGCCAACAGCAATGGCATTTCGCCGGATTGCAACCAATGCCACGACAATAATGGTTTTTCTCCTAGTAATTTCAGTATTGAAAAACACAAACTCACTAAATTCCCGTTAGAAGGTGCTCATCAGGCTACAGCTTGTAATGCATGCCACAAGAAAGCATTTAAATGGACATTCAGAAACATTGGAAGCAAATGTGTTGATTGCCATAAGAACATTCACAAAGGAATTATGGATGACAAGTTTATGGCAAATGACGATTGTACGGCATGCCACAATGTAAATTCATGGAAAAAAGTCAGTTTTGATCATGCCAAAACAGGCTTCAAGCTGGAAGGTGTTCATGCTAATATAGCCTGTGCAAGATGCCATTATCGTAAGAATGAAAATGGAATCCGAACACAACAGTTTAAAGGAATGTCTAAAGAATGTTCCAGTTGCCACAGAGATCCGCATGTAGGCCAGTTTGCTGTAAATGGAAAAACCGACTGCACCCGTTGCCATGGCTTTGACAGTTGGAGAAATTCGAAATTTGACCATAATACCTCCCGATTTAAATTGGATGGTGCACATGCAACCGTGAAATGTGAAGCATGCCACAAGCAAGTAACGAATGAGAAAGGAAAATATATAGAATATAAATTCGACAATATTGACTGTTCCAGATGCCACTCTTAATTGAATTCAAGCACATTAATCATCAATTATGAATTATGAACTATAAATTAATATTGCTCATTGTATTTGTTGTTGGGATTAGAAGCACCTTTGCAGAACCCCGGAAATCTCCGCATGGAGATAAATTTAATGTTGACTGTATCGTATGCCATACCACAGACAATTGGCGTAAGATCAAAACCAATGGGTTTAACCATAACAAAACCCGTTTCCCGTTGATAGGCCAACATAAAACCGTGAGTTGCCGCAAGTGCCACACTTCGCTGGATTTTTCGAAGTTACAAACCGAATGTTTCGCGTGCCATACCGACATTCATGAAGGAACCGTGGGAAGAGATTGTGACCGCTGCCACACACCGAATTCATGGATTGTAACTAACGTAAAACAGATACACCGTGATGCCGGCTTCGTATTGGCTGGAGCACATGCCACAGCAGATTGCAACCGTTGCCATACTTCTGCTTCGACACTGCGGTTTGACAATATACGCACTGATTGTTATGCTTGCCACAAAGCCAAATATGATGCTACCACGAGTCCAAATCACCGGTCTGCCGGGTTTGATACCGACTGCGCCCGTTGCCACAGCATGGTGGGACGCAACTGGCTGAGCAACGGTAGCGGTTTTGACCATGGCTTTTTCCCTTTGACCGGCGGACATAAAATCGACTGTATAGCTTGCCATGTTGATAACAATTACGCCACAAAACTATCTACCGACTGTGCTTCGTGCCATGGTTTGACTGGTGCGCAAAAAGCTAAATATCCGGCTCATACGACTAAATTTGCTTCATTCGATTGTTCTGCCTGCCACAATATACAAGCTTGGGATACTGGTGTGAAATTCAAACAACACGACAGCAGTTTTGGGCGCATTTACTCGGGCACACACAACGGGAAATGGACGGCATGTACCGATTGCCATACAAACGATGCTAACTATGCTGCAAAATGTAGCAAATGCCATCGGTTCGACACCGGCAATTTACCCTAAATTCAGATTAAGAACTCGTTCATCGGTTTTACGAATAACAAAGACATGAAGTATCTATTATTAGCTATTACACTTGTGTTTTCGGGTATCAGTTTGTTTGGGCAAAACTCCTATGAACTGGTAAAAGGAAAAGTTTCTTACGTAAGTTCCCAAAACACGTATGTCCGGTTTGTAAGTACTGACGGAATTCACGCAGGGGATACTCTATACCAATCGCAAAATGAGGTATTGCTACCCGTATTGATTGTAAAAAACCTATCTTCCATTTCATGCGTATGTTCCCTATTAGGCAATAATCAATTAACGGTATCCACTGAAATTACAGCCCGGAAAAAAGCAGACAGCAGGCCGATTGATATTGTTTCCCAGAAATCGAAAGATGGAATTGCGGTCAATGATGTATTAATAGCCGACGCTGCCAATAAAAAAGAAACACCAGAATCAAAAGCCCATGTGGACGGCAGGCTTTCTGTTTCGTCGTATTCTGTGTTTTCTAATTATTCATCTACTTCCCAACGGTTCAGGTATAACTTGACGCTCAATGCCGAACATATAAACAACTCAAAACTATCATTCAACAGTTACATTTCATTTACGCATAAACTCAACGATTCTATCAAACTAAGCGACGCACTGAAAGTATATAACCTGTCGCTCAGGTACGATATTAGCAAAACAGCCAATCTTACTTTCGGACGAAGCATTAATACCAATATGGCAAATGTAGGAGCAGTAGATGGACTTCAGTTTGAAAACCGGACGAACCATTTTGCTTACGGTGCGGTAATTGGTTCACGGCCTGATTCGGTGTACGGATTCGATCCGAAACTGTTGCAATTTGGGGCTTTTATCGGATATCATTTGAAAAACGGTAACGGGAACTTCCAAACTTCGTTGGCACTTTTCAACCAAATGAATAGTTTTAAAACCGACCGGCGATTTGCGTATATCCAACACAACAACAGTTTGTTGAAAAACCTGGATCTGTTCTGCTCTTTCGAGGTGGATCTGTACAGCAAAACGAATAACGTGGCAAAAAACACGCTGGACTTAACCAGCACCTATATCTCACTCCGGTACCGGCCGTTTCACAATTTATCCATGTCTATGTCGTACGATGCCCGGAAAAATGTGTACTACTACGAAACATATAAAAACAGGCTGGACAGCTTGCTGGACAAGGCAACCCGGCAAGGTTACCGCTTTCAGTTCAACTACCGCCCGTTCAAGAATCTGACCTGGAGCGGCAATGCCGGCTACAGGCTGCAAACCCCGACATCGAAAGCATCTACCAACTATTCAAGCTACCTTACCTATAGCCAGATACCTTTTATTCATGCCACAAGCTCCGTTTTTGCAACTGTGCTTAACACCAATTACAGCACCGGAAAAGAATATGGCATAAACCTGTCGCGGGATTTGTTTAGTGGAATCATGTTTGCCGAAGTGGAATACCGACGGGGATCATACGATTTAAAAAATAACACATCCACGAGCCTCCAGAATATCGCTTTAACCAATTTGAAACAACAGACATTGGAATTCGATTTATCATGGGTAATTACCAAAAAGCTGATCCTTTCGCTCAATTATGAAGGGACTTTAGATGCTGAAAAAAACACCGACAGCCGGTTGTTTATAAATATCAGCCAACGATTCTAAGGCAATTGTCAATGATTAATTATTAATGAGAAATGAAATAGCACAGCCTGATCAAATCTGTGCTGAGCTTATAGATATCGGTGGTAGGTTTAGCGGTAACTTACCACCGATAATTGTTTCCGGTGGTGAATTTAGAGTAATCGCACCACCGCTAGCTATTTCCGGTGGTGAGTTTAGAGTAATCGCACCACCGCTAGCTATTTCCGGTGGTGAGTTTAGAGTAATCGCACCACCGCTAGCTATTTCCGGTGGTGAGTTTGGAGTAAACGCACCACCGCTGGGTGATTCCGGAGGTGCGCTGAAGGCTAGCGGTGGTCAACTGGCGATATTTATAAAAAACGCCTTTCGTTTTTCAGAACAAAAGGCGTAGAGAGAATCATCCGAAAGGCTGGCAGGTTATCATTTCGTTTTCAACAAATCCTCCAGCTTGATCAATTCGTCACGAAGTTGGGCAGCTTCCAAAAACTCAAGTTTCTTAGCCGCATCTTGCATAGCTTTTTTGGTTTTCGCTATCGCTTTTTCCAAAGCCGGGCGCGACATATACTGAACCACCGGATCGGCAGCAATAGCCTGCGTGGTTTCCGGCTCTACATAAGCAGTCGGGTCAATATTGGCAAATGAGTTACGTTCGCCTTTCACAATGGCTGTAGGCGTTATGCCGTGCGCTTCGTTATAGGCCAACTGTTTTTCGCGCCTGCGGTTGGTTTCCGTGATCGTTTTATGCATACTGTCCGTAATCTTATCGGCATACATAATCACGCGACCATTCAGGTTACGGGCCGCACGACCTGCCGTTTGAGTCAGCGAACGGTGCGAACGCAAAAAGCCTTCTTTATCTGCATCCAGAATGGCAACCAGCGACACTTCCGGCAAATCCAGTCCTTCGCGCAATAGGTTCACTCCAATCAGCACATCATAAATACCTTTCCGCAGGTCTTCCAGTATCTGAACACGATCCAGCGTATCCACATCGGAGTGAATATAATTACAGCGGACGTTCATCTTGGTCAGATAATCGGTCAGTTCCTCAGCCATACGTTTGGTAAGGGTAGTAATCAGTGTCCGCTCACTTTTCTCGGTTCTGACAGTTATTTCTTCCAATAAATCATCAATCTGATTTAAGCTTGGACGGACATCAATAATCGGATCGAGCAGTCCGGTAGGGCGGATCAGCTGATCGACAACAATACCTTCGCTTTTTTCCAGCTCATAATCGGCCGGGGTAGCGCTGACATAGATTGTTTGGGGAGCAAGAGCTTCAAATTCTTCAAACTGCAACGGGCGGTTATCTTTGGCCGAAGGCAAACGAAAACCATATTCCACCAGATTTTGCTTACGGGCTGCATCGCCGCCAAACATGGCACGTATCTGCGAAATGGTTACGTGGCTTTCGTCAATAACCATAAGAAAATCTTTAGGAAAATAATCCAACAGACAGAACGGACGGCTACCGGGCAGGCGCCCATCAAAGTAGCGGGAATAATTCTCAATGCCGGAACAATAACCAAGTTCCTTGATCATTTCCAGGTCGTATTTTACCCGTTCATAAATACGTTTGGCTTCGTAAGGTTTTCCGATAGACCGGAAATAATCTACTTGTTTAGCCAAATCTATTTCTATATATTGCATGGCCTGCGCTATGCGTTCTTTGGTTGTAACAAAAATACTGGCGGGGTAAATCTTATATCCATCAAACGAAGCCAGTACGTTTAAGTTGAGAGGATCGACGGTCAGGATTTCTTCAATCTCATCGCCCCAGAAAACCACACGCAATACAAAATCACTATAAGCCAGAAAAATATCCACCGTATCGCCTTTCACCCGGAAGTTTCCACGATTCAGCTCTATTTCGTTGCGGGTATACAAACTATCCACCAAGGTGCGCAAGAAATCATTCCTGACAACCTTTTGCCCGCGTTGGATTTCAATCACATTGCTCGTAAAATCCTCTGGATTGCCAATACCATACAAGCATGAAACAGATGACACCACCAGCACATCCCTCCTGCCCGACAGCAAGGATGAGGTAGTTGCCAACCGCAGTTTTTCAATCTCCTGATTGATGGATAAATCCTTTTCTATGTAAGTGTCGGAAACAGGAAGATAAGCTTCCGGTTGGTAATAATCGTAATACGACACGAAATACTCAACCGCGTTTTCAGGGAAGAAATTCTTAAACTCACCATAAAGCTGAGCCGCAAGCGTTTTGTTGTGGCTCAGCACTAATGTCGGACGCTGAACCTGTTCTACCACATTGGCAATGGAAAAGGTTTTACCAGAACCGGTTACACCCAGCAGTGTTTGGAAAGGAACATCTGCATTCAGACCGTCCACCAATTGTTTGATAGCTTCAGGTTGATCGCCCGTAGGACGATACGGAGAAATGAGTTTAAATGACACGAGATTGTAGTTATCAGTGAATAGTAATCAGAGAAACAAATAAAACGCTAAACAGTTTTTGTTTCACCAATCAGATTTCGTTTTCTTCAAGCGGCATTACTACCCAGAGAACGATATACAATATAAAACCGGGAAATCCAGCAGTAAATATAGTCAGCAAAGCGTAAATTGCCCTGACCAATGTGAAATCCCACCCAAAGAAGTTGGCAATACCAGCACAAACACCTCCTACAATCTGATTTTTTGAACGTCTGAGTTTCTTATCCATAATTTTATGTATTTATGATTCAAATGCAAAGTAACAAAAAAAGACTCAAATGGAATAGCGAATATCCTGAAAAGTATTTTACTGATACGATACCGATACCGGAAAATAATAAATCAACAGGTGCATAAGCCTTTATCTTAGATTCATAAAAAATGTCGAAAAGACACTTATTTCATTGTTGATAAAAGATAATGACGTAATTTTGTGCCCGTTTATGCAAGCACAAATTCTACATGATTTCACTCAGACTCTTATTCCGCAATAAAAAATACTTCGCTTCCGCCCTTCTTTTCGCTTGCTCGAGCCTTATTTTCAGCACCTGGGTAACTTATATCCCACAAATTGCAGAAAAAATTGGCATCACCGAGGGCCGCATTGGCCAGGCGATATTTTTTTCGGCAATGGGTGCATTTTTCATGATCCGTATTTGCAAACACTTTATTGACAAGGTTGGCGTAGGCCGATACGCATACTTTGCGCTAATTGCCTATTGTATTTGTTTCTTCGGTCCTTTTCTGGCTTATAATTATGTAACGCTTTGTGTCAGCCTGTTCTTTTTCGGTATGGCGGGTTCATCGTTTTCCATAGCAGTCAATTCGTTGACAGCAACAGTTGAACGGCAGGATAAAGTGTATGTTATGTCCGGAAGCCACGGGTTCTGGAGTATCGGAGGAATGATTGGTGCGTCGACAGGTAGTTTTGTTGCTGCCTTGTTGCACAACCCAATTTTACATATCTCGTTAGTTGTACTGGTTATTCTGACCATTCAAACCAAATTAAGATCGCAGTATTATCACCGGAAGGGCGAACACCAGTTAGTGGAAAAGAAAAAAACGGGAAACTTAAAGCCACTCTACGTGATCGCGGTAGTAGGCCTGATCATGATGGTTTCGGAAGGTGCCATTGCCGACTGGAGTGCATTGTATCTGAAAAAGATTATTTTTCTGAATTTGAAATACATTGGCTTTGGGTATGCAGCATTTTCTTTGGCTATGATGATTGGCCGTTTTACGGGTGACTCGCTAAGTAAAAAATTAGGATCATGGCAGCTGATTATGTATTCAAGCTTCATTGGCATACTGGGTTTTTTGATGGTATTGGTTCTCAACCCGGTTGTATCCATCCTCGGATTCTTTATTGTCGGGATTGGCTTTTCGGTAGTTGTTCCGGAGGTTTACCGACTTGCCTCGAAGGTTGATGGAATAAAAACGGCTGAAGGCGTTTCGTTTATTGCCGCCACTTCCAACATTGGGTTTCTGGTGGGTCCTGTCCTGCTTGGATTTATTGCCGAACTCAATTCATTGCACGTAAGCTTTATTGCACTGACGGCTTTTGTAAGTATTGCTTTTTTTACCTCTTTCTGGAAATATCGAAAATTAAAAGTCGATTAAATCCGATTGTTCCCCTCTCCCACTGCCATTTCATAAATAACAATCGAGTTTGCCCGGATTCGAAATAAAGTTTATCTTTGCCATCACAAAGGGGGTGCCTTACTTTACAGGCTGAGATTATACCCTATGAACCTGATGCGGATAATGCCGTCGTAGGAATTTGTTCATAGTTTCTTTTCTTCAACTTTTCCACAGTACCGTATTCCTTTTGCCAATTTATAAACTGGTAAAATCCATCTTGCAAGTTATTGCAAAACAAACGGTATGAACAACAACATCAAAATCACGTATCCCGCTTCCGAAAAGATCTATGTGCCGGGAAAAATTCATGACATCCGGGTAGCCATGCGTCGTGTCAGCTTACTTGATACCATCGAAATAGACAAAGGACAACGCAAGGTAACGCCAAACGACCCTGTGGTGATTTATGACACAAGCGGTCCGTTCTCAGATACGTCGGTAAATATCGACCTAAAAAAAGGGCTTCCACGCCTGCGTGAATCATGGATTGCAGAAACCGGAGATGTGGAACTGCTCCCTGAGATTAGCTCCGAATACGGACGAATGCGTGCTGCAGACACTTCGCTTGACGAATTACGGTTTCAGCATATTTGTTTACCTTACAAGGCCAAAGCGGGCAAAGAAATTACGCAAATGTATTATGCCCGCCAGGGAATAATCACGCCTGAAATGGAATATGTGGCTATCCGCGAAAACCAACTGATTGACCAGCTCGGCATAGAAACCCATATTACGCCTGAGTTTGTACGACAGGAAGTGGCAGCCGGACGTGCCATTATCCCGACCAATATAAACCATCCCGAAGCGGAGCCAATGATTATAGGAACTAATTTTCTGGTTAAGCTAAATACCAATATCGGCAATTCGGCCATGTCATCAAACATTGAAGAAGAAGTAGAAAAAGCTGTCTGGAGTTGCAAATGGGGTGGCGATACACTGATGGACCTTTCCACCGGAACCAATATTCATGAAACCCGCGAATGGATTATCCGCAACTGTCCTGTGCCGGTAGGAACCGTACCCATTTACCAGGCACTGGAAAAGGTAAACGGCGTAGTGGAAAACCTGAACTGGGAAATTTACCGTGATACATTGATAGAACAATGCGAACAGGGGGTAGATTATTTTACCATTCATGCCGGGGTGCTGCTGGCACATGCATCTTTATTGGAAAAACGGCTGACGGGAATCGTTTCGCGCGGCGGATCCATCCTGACCAAATGGTGCAAGGTTCATCAACAGGAGAACTTCCTCTACACCCACTTCGACGATATTTGCGAGATACTGAAAACCTATGATGTAGCCGTTTCATTGGGTGACGGCATGCGTCCGGGCTCTATCCACGATGCCAATGATGCACTTCAGTTTGCCGAGTTGGATGTACTGGGCGAACTGACTGCAAAAGCATGGAAACACAACGTACAGGTTATCATCGAAGGCCCGGGACATGTGCCTATGCATAAGATTAAAGAAAACATGGAACGCCAGTTGACGGCCTGCCACGGTGCACCATTCTACACCTTGGGACCGCTTACTACCGACATTGCTCCCGGATACGACCACATTACATCAGCCATTGGCGCCGCACAAATAGCCTGGCTGGGAACAGCCATGATTTGTTACGTGACTCCGAAAGAACATCTGGGACTACCCAACAAAGAAGATGTACGCAACGGGGTGATAGCCTACAAAATTGCAGCACATGCTGCTGATTTAGCCAAAGGTCATCCGGGAGCGCAAGTGCGTGACAACGCATTGAGCAAGGCCCGGTACGACTTCCGTTGGAAAGACCAGTTCAACCTTTCGCTCGACCCGGAACGCGCACTCGAATACTATCAGGAAGGTTCGCATTCCGACGAAGGCTATTGCACCATGTGCGGGCCAAATTTTTGTGCCATGAAACTCACCCGCGAACTGAGTGATTGCGTGCATTCCGAAAACTAGAAATCTAACAGCAACATAAACTGATCAATATTGAATTATGACTGATAAAAACAAATTAGCAACCGACTTAAACGCCATCCGCGAAAAATCGCCGCTGGTACATAACATTACAAACTACGTGGTTATGAACAACACAGCCAATGCACTGCTTTCCATTGGCGCTTCGCCGGTCATGGCACATGCCATAGAAGAGGTGACCGATATGGTAAACATAGCATCGGCATTGGTAATCAACATGGGAACGCTCAGTGAAAAATGGGTGGACGCCATGATAGCCGCCGGAAGTGCTGCCAACAGAAAAGGCATCCCGGTAGTGTTCGATCCGGTTGGTGCAGGCGCTACCCCATATCGGAATATGGTAGCCGATTCTATTGTAAAGTTATGCCGACCGGACATTATCCGGGGAAACGGATCGGAGATCATGGCATTGGCCAAGGAACATGTCAAGACCAAAGGGGTAGACAGCACAGCTTCTTCAAACTCGGCGATAGAAGCCGCCAAACGGCTGGCCTCCCAAACCGGAGCCGTGGTAGTTATCAGTGGACCTGAAGATTTCATTACCGATGGGGTGACCGTTCTTTCGGTTAAGAATGGCTCGTTGCTTATGCCTAAAGTAACCGGAATGGGATGCACAGCGAGCGCTATTGTCGGTGCATTTGCAGCTGTAAACCCGAATTACCTGGAGGCAGCCACCCACGCCATGGCGGCCATGGGAGTTACCGGCGAAATAGCAGCCCGGAAATCGGAAGGCCCCGGAACCATGCAGCTGAATTTCTTAGATGAGTTGCATAAGCTTACGGCCGAAACTTTGACCGAAAAAGCAATAATAGAATAAACCGATTCGCAATTTAGAATATGTTCGATCTGAGCTTATACCTGGTTACCGACCGTCCATTGTCATTGGGACGCGACATGGAATGGATTGTGGAGGAGGCCGTGAAAGGCGGCGTAACCATGGTTCAACTGCGTGAAAAAGATTGTTCCACGCGTGAATTCATTGAACTGGCCGTACGGTTAAAACAAAAACTCGCACCCTTCAACGTTCCCCTGATTATCAATGACAGGTTGGATGTGGCGTTGGCAGCTGATGCTGATGGATTGCATATCGGGCAGAGTGATATGCCTTATGCCCTGGCACGCCAGCTGCTTGGGCCGGAAAAAATCATCGGACTTTCGGTAGAAAATATAGAACAGGTGCATGAAGCCAATGGACTGGATATTGATTATATCGGGATTTCACCGGTTTTCAGCACCGCCACAAAAACCGATACCTGTGCACCTTTTGGACTGGACGGCATACAGCAAGTTATGGACATCACCAGGCATCCGGCTGTGGCTATTGGCGGAATAAACGCGGATAATGCTACCGGAATTATGCAAGCAGGAGCGCATGGGATAGCTGTTGTGTCGGCTATTTGCTCGGCCAATAACCCCAAAGAAGCAGCGGCAACATTAAAGAAAAAGATTACAATATAAAAAATAAGCATTAAATGAAATGGAGTGAACAAGCCTGGAAATCAATAGAGCCGGTTTTCAACCGGATTCTAGAATTGCCTTTTTTAAAGGAATTAATGGACGGCAGTTTACCTGCAGAGAAGTTTTACTTTTATCTCCGCCAGGATGCCATTTATTTGTCGGAATACGGAAAAGTGCTGGCCGGAATTGCCATGCGGCTTGAGAACCCGCAATACAGGGATGCTTTCCTGCATTTTTCCGCCGATACAATTGCCGTAGAATCGGCACTGCACGAATTTTATTTGCAGTCGGCACCCGCCACAACGTATCAAGGAGCTTCGCCAAGCTGCTTGCTGTACACCGGTTTTCTGTCAAAACAATGGATGTGTTATCCGGTTGAAACTGCGTTGGCTGCCGTATTGCCCTGCTTCTGGATTTATCAGAAAGTAGGCGACCATATTGTCCGTCATCAAACTACAGGCAGCAATCCGTATCAGGCATGGATAGACACCTATGGCAGTGAAGACTTTGCCCGGACGGTGGACAGAGCCATTGCCATTTGCGACGAAACGGCGGAAAACTCAACGCTAAAAGCCGAAATGACCGAAGCTTTTGCTTATGCTTCGAAAATGGAATGGATGTTTTGGGACAGTGCCTACAGGCTTGAAGAATGGCCCGTCTGAAAATAATCAATCACGACTAATACGTTGATCATGAAATTAAAAGAAATCGGAGAGTTCGGATTTATCGAACGCTTCACCCCTTTATTCAACAGCCTCCTTCACGAAAATCAGTTGGGCATTGGCGATGACTGTGCCATTATCCCGGCCAACGAAACGGAAGACTGGCTGGTAACAACCGACCTGCTGATGGAAGGCGTGCATTTCTTGCGCGACGCCATCACCCCGCAGCAATTGGGATATAAATCGCTGGCCGTAAACCTGAGCGATATTGCCGCTATGGGTGGCACCCCCACGGGTTCATTTCTATCTTTCGCCATCCCCGAAGGTCTCGACGTAAACTACCTCGACGCCTTTATGAGTGGCTATCACGAGCTTTCGGCCAAATACGGCGTACCCTTGTTAGGCGGTGATACGACCAAATCATTGAAACATTTTGCAATCAATGTTTGTGTAATGGGCAAATGCCCGAAGGGGACTGCCCGCAAAAGAAGCATGGCTCAAGTGGGAGATTTGGTTTGTGTCACCGGGCACTTGGGCGATTCAGCAGCCGGATTAAAAATAGTACTCGATCAACCCGACTTATCTGACGACGGACACAAGCACTTGATTGAGAAGCATCATAAACCCGAGCCTCAATTATCCGAAGGATTGTTTCTGGCTGACTTTGCCGGTACGCATGCCATGATGGATATTTCGGATGGAATAGCGTCCGACCTGAAACATATCCTGAAAGCTTCGGGCAAAGCGGCAACCATTGAAATCGAAAAATTGCCCATTTCGGGAACACTAAAAAATATGGCAGCAGCCCAACAGTGGAATGCTGTGGAATTGGCCGCTTCCGGTGGCGAAGATTATGAATTGTTGGTAACCGTCGCTCCCCACGATCTTGAAACAATACAGCAGCAGTTTGCCGAGTGTTTCGGGAAACCTCTTTATCAAATCGGCGAAATAACCGAAGGAGAAGCCCGCATTACCTGGAAAAAAGACGGCCGTGAAATTGATTTTGGCAAATCAGGATTTAATCATTTTGAATAAATATACGAAGCAGATGCAATACAAACGCGTATTATCTATAGCCGGCAGCGACCCGAGCGGCGGTGCCGGCATCCAGGCCGACCTGAAAACCATGTCGGCCTGCGGTTGTTTTGGAACAACAGCCATAACCGCCGTAGTAGACGAAAACACGGTGGGGGTTTATGGGGTTCATCCCATCCCGGTTTCATTCGTGCAGGGACAAATCAAATCGGTACTTGATGACATCGGAGCCGATGCCATCAAAATCGGGATGCTTCATTCCACCGAACTGATCCTGGCAGTGGGCGAAACCTTGTCGCATTACGGCATCCGCAATATTGTGCTTGACCCCGTGATGGTAGCCACTTCGGGCGATAAACTGTTGCAGGACGAAGCCATTGCCACGTTGAAAAACAAACTGATTCCCACGGCACGGGTTATCACGCCCAACATCCCCGAAGCCGAGGTTTTATTGAACGAAAAAATCAATTGCCAGGACGATTTGCCGCGCGTAATCAGGAGACTTTCATGCAACGGTACCGTGTCAGTGCTGCTCAAGGCGGGTCATCTGACAGCTGACGAACTCACCGATGTGTTTTACAACGCCGAAACCGACGAGATCATCACCCTCAGTTCCAACCGGATTAAAACCCGAAACACCCACGGTACAGGCTGTACGCTTTCGTCGGCGGTAGCCTCTTTTCTGGCGCACGGGCTTCCGCTGAACGATGCCATCCGTCAGGCAAAGGACTATATCAATGAAGCAATTGCGCAAGGGGCAGATTACGAAACAGGCAAAGGCCATGGACCGGTTCATCATTTCTTTAATTTCTGGAAATAAGAAAACCGTTGGAAAACCGGCGTATTGCTACGCTACCATAGTCATCCGCTAAATTGCCCCGGCGTATTGCTACGCTACTATGATCATCCGCTAAATTGCCCCAGCGTATTGCTACGCTACCATGATCATCCCCTAAATTGCCCCGGCGTAGCAATACGCTGGTTTTTTCCGGCATTTTCTTTTTAAACTTGAATGGTCCATGCTAAAGATGTATATTTGTAAAGAAATAAAAACAGGCCCCAGAGCATGCTTCGATTCGGGATGGGTGAATTCCGATTCACCCGGTTTTGGTGGAATTGGAATTCCACCATCCTGATTATCTAAGCCCTTAGCAGAAATAGAATAATAGCATTCAGCCCTTATTTTAAAATCCGGTTGTGTACTAATGATTTAAAAATACAACATGTATATTGTTTCTGCAATTTAATTCTATAATTTCACTCTTTAATCCATTTCGAGTATGAAAAAAATTATAATCCTTCTTTTACTATTAGCTTCGGGCATCAGCCCATTTTTTGCCCAGACAAAGGCAATTGTTTATGGAAACAATCCGCAAGCCGGGCATTATGCCCCCGTTAATGGCATCAAGTTGTACTATGAAACCTACGGAAGCGGAGAACCGTTGGTCATGCTGCATGGCAACGGGGGATCAATCGATGCTTTTAAGAAGCAAATTCCATTTTTTGAGCAACATTACAAGGTAATTGCCATCGACAGCCGGCTGCAGGGAAAGTCGGGCGGCTCGGTCGATTCGCTGTCGTACGAAATGATGGCAGCCGACTTTGCCGGCTTGCTTGATTACCTGCATGTCGACTCGGCCTATGTGCTGGGTTGGAGCGATGGCGGAATTGATGGGTTAATACTGGCTATGAACTTCCCGGCCAAAGTAAAAAAACTGGCGGTAACGGGCGCCAACATTGTCCCGGACAGCACCGCCATATCCGCTGCCGATATTGAGGACATGAAAAAAACGATTCTCAACCCGAAAACATCGCCCCGGGACAGGACCTTAAACAGGATGATGCTGTACCAGCCTCAAATTCCGTATACTGACCTGAAAAAAATCCATTGTCCGGTATTGGTCATGGCAGGCGACCACGACATGATTAAACCCGAACATACCCTCAAAATATACCAGTCATTGCCCTCTGCTTCGTTGTGCATTTTCCCCGATTCGCACCACGGCGTTTGCCAGCAACATCCGGTATTATTCAACGAGACAGTTCAGACATTTTTTAATAAGTAGTTCGGAATAAAAATGGATAAACAACAAATTATAGATCAAACAGCAACTTATATAAAGGAAAAACTGGCTGGCGAAGGCTCCGGTCACGACTGGTGGCATGTGTATCGCGTGTGGAAAAACGCTATTCATATCGGGAAACACGAACAAGTGGATTTGTTTGTGGTTGAACTTGCCGCCCTGCTCCACGACATTGCCGACTGGAAGTTTCATGATGGGAATGAAGAGATCGGCCCGCAGTTATCCCGCACATGGCTTGAAAGCCTGGGTGTAGACGAACAGGTTATCTCGCATGTCAGCCAAATCATTCAGGATATTTCGTTCAAGGGTGCAGGCGTAGCTACCCGGATGAAAACCACGGAAGGAATGGTGGTGCAGGATGCCGACCGGCTCGACGCACTCGGTGCAATTGGAATTGCCCGGACGTTTGCGTACGGAGGCAGCAAAGGCCGCGAAATGTATAACCCCGACTTGAAGCCGGAACAGCACGATTCGTTTGAGCAATATAAGAACAGCAAAGGTACCAGCATAAATCATTTCTATGAAAAATTGCTGCTATTGAAAGAGCGGATGAATACCGGTACGGCAAAAGCCATTGCCGGGAAACGGCACGAAGTGATGGAACAATTCTTACAACAATTCTTGCTGGAATGGGAAGGAAAAGATTAAATAAAAAAGCGGAGACTATTCGAATAGGAAAAGTCTCCGCTTTTTTTGCCAGGTAACGTGCAACAGTTTATCTACCCGACTGGGTTATATAATTTCTCAATTCACTATTGAATTCTTCTTTTTCAAGCAAATCTTCCATATTCAGGTGCAAACGGTAACGCCAACTGCTTATAGAATTTGACGGTACGTTGATACGCTCATCATGCGGGTTGCTGCGGCGCACCTGATCAGAAATACCCAGCAAATCCTGCATTTGGAATATAGTCCACATAGCCGGCGAATATAAATGTTGCAAGATAATATCCCGGCAAATCCACCATTCGCAGAAATACGGAGCTTCTCCCCAATGTCCAAGTTGCGAGTTGAAAAAACGTTGTGTCACACCCCGGTCTTCTTCCCACCATCCGCGTATGGTACTCATATCGTGGGTAGATGGAGTTACTACCGACAGGTAAGGCGCATTGTTCGGGTGGAAAAACTCAATCTTGCTTGACTTCGGCGCCCGTTGAACTTCCAGGCTCAAAATTCCGAGTTCTTTCATCGCTGTGGTAACGCAAGGAGTCATCATCCCTAAATCTTCACCGCAAATCATCATATTGGTGGCACGCTTCAGGGCTGGCAGTTTTTCCATGCCCGACCGGTACCAGTTGGCATCCTGCCGGCGATAGAAATAATCGACATACAATTCCTGGAGCCTGTCTTTGGTGTAGTTGTCCAAATCCCGGAACGTCCGCAATGACTCCATGCCAAAGCGTGGATAATACTGGGTTCCGTTGCTTCCTTCCACTTCAAAGAAAAGCACATTCGAAATCAAATCGAACAAACCCCATTTCACCCGTTCGGATATTTCACCATCCTGGAACATCTTCTCGACAGTTGCCTGGCTTAAAAAGCGTTCTTTCAACCTCAGCACCCAACCATCTTCAATCTGAAGGCAATATGCTTTCACCCACGAAGATTCTTCACCAAAGAAATCCCATAAAATGGCATCGGTTATGTAAGGCTTGCAGAAACGGTTGTGATCGAACCACAATCCTTTTTCGGCAAATTCATTGATATGAATGGGAGTAGACGGATTCAGATGACCCATAATGCCCTCCACCTGACTGACCGGAATCTGCCAGATACGAAAGAAACCCAAAATATGGTCAATCCGGAACGTATCGAAATAATTAGACATCTGGGAGAAACGTTTCTTCCACCAATCAAAACCGGTGTGTTCTATTTCTTTCCAGTTGTAAGTGGGCAGTTCCCAGTTTTGCCCTTTCACGGCAAACATATCAGGCGGGGCACCGGCCTGCATGTGCATGTGGAACAATTCCGGCGAAACCCACGTGTCCACACTATTGCGGTTTACTCCAATCGGAATATCGCCTTTCAGTACCACGCCATGTTCGTGTGCATAAGTTGCAGCCTCGGAAAGCTGCATGTGGAGGTGGTATTGGATATAATAATTTACAGCTATATCATCAAAATGCGGCTGGCCTTCCGACGTGAATTCAGCTATTTTCTGTGCATCATACGTTGCAAATTCTTGCCATTGCCTGTAATCGGGTGTTCCGAATTTATCGCGCAACACACAATAAGCGGCATATGGCACCAACCAATATTCATTTTCGTTGAAAAAGGCTTTGAAATTTTTATCCGATAAAAACTTATCCTTATTCAGCAAATACAATTCCTTTGCATACTGAAGTTTATATGTAATCACGTCCATAAACGCAATCAATTCCCGAGAATTCAAGTCTGCTTGAGTGGCTTTATATGCAGCTTGCAGCGGATGCGTTGAAGGCAGCTTGCCCATTGCAGGCAAATTTAGGAAAAGCGGGTTAAGCGCAAACGCCGAAATGGCTGCATAAGGCAGTACGTCAGCATCGGTATGGGTTCCAATCGTATCATTGAGCGGAAGTACCTGAATCAATTTCAAGCCTACTTTTGCAGCCCAATCAATCAGCAGTTTCATATCGCCAAAGTCACCAACACCCAAACTCTTTTTGGTTCTGATACTGAAAACGGGCAATCCTACTCCTGCCCCTTTCCATGATTTATTCGATATCTGAACAAACCCATCCGAAAGTTGCACTAAGGTCTTTTTGGAATTTATGATTGGAGCAGTACGATCGGCACCCGATTCAAGATAACGGAATTGGTTGTCTTCCGGATCATATACTCCATATTTATAGTGGACATCTTTCTTCACCTTGCTTAAATCCAACTCAGCCGTCCACCAGTTTCCTTCAGTCTGGCTCATCATTACCGGCTTACTTGTTGACCAATTACCCAACATCTCGCAATCTCCAATCAAGCAAATAGCCTCGTTGCTTTTCAGCATAGGCATTTTTACCTTGAAAAGGTGCGTGTATTTTCCTGTCGACTTCGAATTTGCCGTAAAATGATCGTGATGCAGCAATACCTCTTCAAAGGGTGCTGTCAGAAATACGTTTTCAATACTGCCTGGCGAGTTCCAGGTATCAACACAGAACACATGTTCCGTTTTAACCGGGTCAACATTCACATTTCGGTCCTCTCCCCACTCTTCTACAAATTGACCTGTATTCTCATTAAGCAAGACATACTTATAAGTTATCTGAAAACTGTCATTGTTATTTATCTCTATTTCCTTTGACCAATCTTCGGGTCCTTGAAAATTAAGGGCTAAAGCTTTTGTTAGGTCATTATTCCCTAACTCAGGAATATTCCCGCTCACGAGAAGTCTCTGCCCCCAGTAAGTATAATATGATATTTTAAAGCGAATTCTCATAGATATTTGAATTATAGATAATTAGGTTGAACATATTTAAACACGAACAAAAATAGTGTTATTTCTATTACGTTTATTTTAGCTAACTTCGAAAAAATGCAAATTTTAATTTCAAACGTTTGCGGAAAAAAGCAAAATTTAGCCGGGTCCGAATTTACATCTATGAAAAAGCCGGGAATCTTCTTATTTAATTTACAACTTCACAAGATCCGAATCTATTAATCTCAATCGATTAAAATTGCAACGTTCATCGTGTATTTCTGGCTTATAAATATTCATTGTCATTTAATCAAGATTTCTCATCTTTTTTATAATTATATTGAGTACTTTTGCAAAAAATTCTCCAAAACTAAATTTCACATCAATCCATGCCAGCTTCAACTTCACCTTTTAAAGTGTTTTCAGGCACGAATAGTCGTTATCTTGCCGAAAAAATCTGTCAAAGTCTAGACTGCCCACTCGGAAAAATGAAAATTCAACACTTCTCCGATGGCGAATTTTCCGTTTCTTACGAAGAGTCTATCCGTGGGCAATACATTTATCTGGTTCAATCTACATTTCCTAATTCCGATAACTTAATGGAATTGCTTTTGATGATTGACGCAGCTAAACGTGCATCAGCTTATAAAATTATAGCTGTAATTCCTTATTTCGGTTGGGCCCGCCAGGATAGAAAAGACAAACCACGTGTATCAATCGGCGCAAAACTTATTGCCGATATGCTCGGAGTTGCAGGAGTAGATCGTATTATAACAATGGATTTACATGCAGATCAGATTCAAGGTTTTTTTGACATCCCTGTCGATCATCTCTATGCGTCAACCATCTTCGTACCTTACATTAAGTCTCTGAAATTAAAGAATCTGGTTATAGCATCGCCCGATGTAGGTGGCTCAAAACGTGCAGGCTCCTACTCTAAATACCTGGGTGTACCGATGGTAATTTGCCATAAAACACGCGAAAGAGCAAACGTGGTTGGCGAAATGACAATTATTGGTGAAGTCTATGGTAAGGACGTAATCATTACCGATGATATGGTTGACACAGCCGGAACACTTTGTAAAGCAGCCGATTTAATGATGAGCAAAGGCGCCCGAAGCGTTCGCGCAATTGTTTCGCACGGTGTTATGTCAGGCGAAGCTGCCGAGAAAGTTATGCAATCTGCGCTTGCCGAAATTGCGTTTACCGATTCAATTCCATTTGAATTGAGCAAATGTTCAAAAGTAAAGATTCTTTCAATTTCAAAAATGTTTGCCGACACCATTCAACGTGTGCAGGAAAACAAATCAATCAGCGAACAATACCTTCTGTAATAAACAGTTTATAAGGTTCATAAACTTGGAAGCAAAAAGCACCTAGAACAAAAAGTCCCGAGTCGTATCACGACCCGGGACTTTTTACTTTATAAACTTTCAAACTAACATGCTATTCAGCTAGTTCAATTTTCGTTTTCATATTTTTTATTTTCTCATTTGCAACCAATCTCAAGACCTCTTTTACTTTATTCACTTTGATTGCTACAAATGAATAGTAATCCTTTATCTCAACCATGCCCAACTCTTCCTTTGCCAGATGTCCCTTTTTAAACATAAAACCAACCACATCCATCTTACTTAGTTTATCTTTTTTTCCTTTTCCAATATAAAGTGTTGCCCATTCCGGCTTTGGAGGTGCAGAAGTAAGAACCGGCAGTAGAAAATGTAGAGGGTGATCGGTTATAAAACCTGGCAGATTTTCGTTAGCTGCCAAAAGCAGGAATGCAGAACCTTCAGCTTTCATCCGGGCTGTTCGTCCATTACGATGTACAAACTCCTCGTTTCGAACAGGTACATCAAAATGGATAATGTTTCTGATTTCGGGAATGTCCAATCCGCGTGATGCCAGATCGGTGGAAATAAAAGTAGTGCAACTGCCATTACGGAATTTAGAAAGAGCTCTTTCCCGTTCCGGCTGGTCCAGTTTGCCGTGAAAAAATTCGTTTGCCATTTTTCTACTTGTCAAATAAGCATTTACCTTCTCCACGGTATCTCTCTGATTACAAAAAATCAACGATGAGTCATTACCCAAATAACATAAAAGTCGATACAGCAAGTCCATTTTATCATTAGTTTCCCCTTTCACCGAAAAGATCTTTAATCCGCTCAACCCATTAGATTTTTCAGAAAAATCCAGTTTTATCGGATTTTGAATGCCTGTAAATGCCGGAATGTCTAAAGCATCGGTTGCCGAGGTCAGTATTCGTTTGTCAAGAGCTGGTATCCGACCTATAATAGATTCCATTTGTTCAGTGAAACCCATTTCGAGCGATTTATCAAATTCATCGAGCACAAGTACCCGAATAGCATCCACTTCAACATTTTCCCGTTCGATATGATCTTGCAATCGCCCGGGAGTTCCGATAAGCAATGCCGGCGGAACCATCAGTTCACGCTTTTCAGTATTCGACGGACGACCTCCAAAACAAGTGTTCACTTTGTACCCAGTGCCCATACTGCGCCAAACTTGCTCTATTTGCTGCGCCAACTCTCGAGTTGGAGCTAAAACCAAGGCCTGAATCTTTTGAACTTTAGGATCGAGACTCAGTAACACCGGCAGCAAATAAGCCAGTGTTTTGCCCGAGCCTGTTGGCGATAGAAGAATTATATCTTGCTCTTTTTCATTGGCATCAAGCGCCGCCAACTGCATAGCATTGAGTGATTCGATATCCAATTTTGTAAGCGTATCAGCGATTTGATTGGTAGTATTTTTCATAATGCAAAGATAGCGTAAAATTCAGTTACAATTTATTGGTTCCCAATTTGCATGAGTTAAACAGCCTGACCACTAACTTTCTGAGCAGCCTACATTATTTAGCCAACAACTATAAATATGAAGTAAAAACCAATTATAACTTCCACACGTATTAATATTCATATCTGAAAAAAAAATGTTACTTTTGCATTTTATCATATCACTCAACGCAATATGGAATATACAACCTTACAAGGAAAATTAATTATGCCCGAATATGGGCGAAACATACAACAAATGGTGGCTCATGCCCTAACCATTGAAGATCGCGAAGAACGCACACGGTGCGTGAAAACAATTATTAATATTATGGGTAATTTGTTTCCTTATCTGCGCGATGTAAATGATTTCAAACATAAATTATGGGACCACGTGGCCATTATGTCCAATTTCAAACTGGATATTGATTTCCCGTATGAAATTCTGCAAGAAGAGAATCTGTACACACGTCCGGAACCAATTCCATACAAAAATTCACGCATTCGTTATCAACACTACGGTCGCACGCTGGAAGAAATGATCGAAAAAGTAGCCGCTTATCCAGAAGGTGAAGAAAAAAACGAATTGATTCGGCTTATTGCCAACCAAATGAAGAAATGTTTTCTTACCTGGAACAAAGAAGTGGTAGATGACCGCAAGATTTTTGATGATCTGCGCGAACTATCTAAAGGTAAACTGGATATCTCAGAGGATTTCTTTAAATTGGTGGAATCGAGAGATGTTCTATTCAACAAGAAGAATAAACCTAAAAAGAAAAAATAAAAAACAGTGCTGAGTTATAAAGTCCATAGTTCATAAAGCAGGCTGGCCTTATGAACTATGGACTTTCGAATTTTATAAACTTTATACACTTTCAACTGAACATCTATGTCGTCATTTCAAATAGAAGGCGGACGCCGCTTAAGCGGCTCTATTACACCGCAAGGTGCAAAAAACGAAGCATTACAGGTTATCTGTGCAGTACTACTTTCTTCGGAGTCTATTACCATAAGCAATATTCCTGACATACTAGATGTCAACAACTTAATAAGTCTTATGGCCGATATGGGTGTTGACGTCAAACGTGAAAATACCGACACCTACACATTCAAAGCCAACAACGTAAATCTCGGCTATCTTCAATCTGAGGATTTTTATAAAAAAAGCGCCTCGCTACGCGGCTCGGTTATGATTGTCGGGCCCTTGGTGGCACGGTTTGGAAAAGCCATTATTCCAAAGCCGGGAGGTGACAAAATTGGTCGCCGCAGGCTGGATACACACTTCATCGGCATTCAAAAGCTGGGTGCTAATTTCCATTACGACCCGGACACCAAACGATATGAAATAGAAGCAAAAAAATTGATCGGCTGCTACATGCTGCTCGACGAAGCATCGGTTACCGGGACTGCCAATATTCTGATGGCAGCCGTTATGGCCGAAGGTACTACTACCATCTACAACGCTGCCTGCGAACCCTACCTCCAACAACTCTGCAAGATGTTGAACCAAATGGGAGCAAAAATATCCGGCGTTGGGTCAAACTTACTTACTATCGAAGGTGTTACTGCATTAAGTGGTTGCAATCATCGCATTTTACCCGATATGATTGAAGTAGGCAGTTTTATTGGTATGGCAGCTATGACAGCTTCCGAAATCACCATTAAAAACGTAGCTTATCACGAATTGGGCATTATACCTGACAGCTTCCGCCGTTTGGGCATTCAGTTGGAACAACGTGGCGACGATATATTTATTCCATATCAAAAAAATTATACCATAGAATCATTTATCGATGGATCCATCATGACTATTGCTGATGCACCGTGGCCAGGTCTAACACCCGATTTGCTCAGCGTATTTCTGGTAGTGGCAGCCAAAGCTAAAGGCAGTGTGCTTATTCATCAAAAAATGTTCGAAAGCCGCTTGTTCTTCGTGGATAAACTGATAGATATGGGGGCGCAAATCATTTTGTGCGATCCGCACCGTGCAACAGTCATTGGACAAGGCAACCATTTGCACCTGCGGGCTTCAACAATGAGTTCACCAGATATACGTGCCGGAATTGCATTGCTTATCGCTGCACTTTGTGCTGAAGGAACGAGTATTATTCACAACATTGATCAAATTGACCGGGGATATCAAGACATAGACAAAAGACTTAATGCCCTGGGAGCAAATATAACAAGAATCTAAAATAATTTTTATTGGAGGATCGCCGTATGCTAAACACTAAAATTGTAGATTTATTAAACAGCCAGATAAATAAAGAGTTTTACTCTTCGTATTTGTACCTGGACATGTCAAATTACTATTACAGCAAAAACCTGAATGGTTTTGGAAACTGGTTTGCTATTCAAACGCAAGAAGAATATGGGCATGCTATGCTGTTTCTCAAATACATGCAAAACAATGGTGAGAAAATTGTTTTGAATGCTATTGCTGCTCCTGCTCAGGAATACACAGACTTCAAGCAGCCGCTGGAAGCTTCGTTGGAACATGAACTGTTTATCAGTGCATCTATAAACGATATTTATTCTGAGGCATATGCATTGAAAGACTTTAAAACCATGCAATTCCTGGATTGGTTTGTAAAAGAACAAGGTGAAGAAGAAAAAAGGTCGGATGACCTGAATAAACGATTTGAACTGTTTGGAATCGATCCACGTGGACTATACCTGCTAGACACTGAGCTTTCCAGCCGCGTTTATGAGGCACCATCGCTGGTACTCTAATATTCTCAAAACAATAAGCAACGCCTCTAAGAGATTGTCTTAGAGGCGTTGTTGTTTTAGCTATATAAGAGCTAATAGGCCTGAGCCGAAGATATTTTACACGGCCCAGACAGAAACTGACTCGATTGCAATCTTATCTATTAGACATTACATCAATCCAGCTTCTAGGGCAGGAATTTTCACACCGACAAAATAAGTTTTGCTTGCCTAAATCTGATTATACATCCAACAAAACAAACGTCACAGTTCAAAAACCGCACACTTAAAAGGCCATTGTGCATAGTTAAACTCGATTGTAATAAAAGAAATGAGTTTTCTCACAATTGTCACATAAAAAACCTATATTTATTTACAAACAAACTTCAAAAATAACTACTTTTGTGTTTAATACGACACGAAGCAATCTTTCAATGTATCTTTTTTTATAATGAAGCAAATTATACCAGCAATTGACAAAGAAATTCTAAAGCAAGAGCTTTCGGCAGATAAGTTTCTACGACCAACCAATAAAGCACATAATGAAATTTACGTCATTACAGCTCACAATGCTCCCAACGTGATGCGCGAAATTGGTCGTTTGCGTGAGCTTTCTTTTCGGTCAGGCGGTGGTGGCACAGGAGAAGAAATTGATACCGACGAGTACGATTACATGGAGAAACCCTACTATCAACTGATAGTGTGGGATCCTGTGGCCCTGGAAATAATCGGCGGTTACCGATATTTGCCGGGGTACGATGTGGATTTTGATCAAGAAGGCCAACCTAAATTCGTGATGTCGCACTTATTTACATTCTCTGACAGATTTATCAAAGACTTTCTACCTTACACAGTCGAGCTTGGCCGAGCCTTTGTTCAACCTGACTACCAAACATCCAAAATGGGAACCAAAAGCCTTTTTGCCCTCGACAACTTGTGGGATGGGCTCGGAGCATTAACCCATACAGTAAAAGACACCCGCTATTTTATTGGCAAAGTTACCATTTACGAACATTATCCGGTTATGGCGCGCGAATTGATTTATGAGTATATGTATCGTTATTTCCCTGATCCGGATACGATGATAAGCCCCAAAACTCCTATTCATGTAAGTCTGGAAAACAGTTTATTGGCACAAGAACTATTCGTTGGATACGACTCTTCTTCCGACTATAAAACACTTCAGAAGACACTCAGGCATCACGGAGATTCAATTCCACCGATGTTCAATGCGTATATCGGATTGTCAGACACCATGCGATTCTTCGGATCTATTTTCGACCCCGACTTTGGTTCGGTATACGAATCAGGGATTATGATCACCATGGCTGACCTGCTCGAAACGAAGCGCAAACGCTATATCGATTCTTATCTCGAATACCTCAAAAAGGTGCTAGAAGAACGTAAACTGGCCAAAAAGGCTGCCCGGGAAGCTAAAGCTGCTGAAAAAGCAGCCAAAAAGCTCTTAAAAACAGAACGAAAGCTAAAACGAAGCAGTAAATAAAAAGAAAACTCCAGTAGGTCACAAAACCTACCGGAGTTTTTTTATTTGTCATTAAGATATATAGCTAGTTCAAAAGCAACTCCTGCGCATTTTGCAAAGCGGCATCTGTCACATTCTTACCGCTCAACATTTGAGCCAATTCCACCAAACGTTCTTTCTGGTCCAATCTCCTAATATGAGTTTGGGTTTGCAAGCCGGAATCATCTTTAAATACCGAATAATGCTGAGCTCCTTTTCCTGCAATCTGTGGAAGGTGAGTAATCGTTATCACCTGCATCTCGGCACTCATAGATCGCATAATTTCACCCATTCGGTGGGCAATTTCTCCTGAAACACCAGTATCTATCTCGTCGAAAATTATCGTGGGCAAGTCGGCTTTGTGGGCAACTAACGATTTAATAGACAACATCAAGCGTGACACTTCCCCACCCGATGCAATTTGTGTAACTGGCTGTGGTTCCCGATTTTTATTCGCTGAAAAAAGAAACTGAACCTGATCATTTCCATTTTCAGTAAATTCCTCTTCTGCGGTTATCTCCACAACAAAACGGATATTCGGCATTCCTAACTTAATCAACTGTTCTATCAAATATGATTCAATTGGCTTGCAAGCCTGCTGCCTGGTAGTTGTCAATCGCTGTGCATCGATTTGCAGTTGAGTAAAAGATAGAATTAATTTTGCATTCAATGCCTCCAATTCATCTTCAAACGATCCGATGCGCTGCAACTGCTTATCAAAACTATCGCGCAATTCTATCAGTTCTTCCACCGAAGCTGCTTTATACTTCTTTTGAAGTGTAAATAGTTCGCTCAGTCGACTTTCAACCAAAGCCAATCGAGATGGATTAAATTCCACCCGCTCCTCATATGAACTCATTTCTGCCGAAATATCTTTCAACTCAATCAGAGCCGAATGCAAACGTTCATACCAGTTATCACCCGACGGAATATAACTTTTTATATGCGATAAAGCCTGAATGCTTTCCTTTAACAACGGCAAAGACATGTTTTCATCCTCCAGCAATTGATTGGATTTCAGCAATTGCGACTTTATTTCTTCAGCATGACTCAACGTTTCTTGCTCCAGTTCCAAATCTGCCTGTTCATTTTCCTGCAACTTAGCATCCGTCAATTGTTGAAACTGAAATTGAATATAATCAATATCCGAGGCCTGTTTCTCAGCCTGTTTTTGCAGTTGTTTCAGTTCTGCTTGCAAGCTTCGCCATTGCTGATACGTTTGACGGTAAGTATTTAATTCAACAGTATTTTGAGCAATCGTATCCACCACATCCAGCTGATAACCAACATTGGAAAGCAACAGGTTCTCGTGCTGGGAATGTATATCAAGCAAACGGTTGCTCAAATCACGAATCACATTCAAAGCCACAGGGGTATCGTTAATAAAGGCTCTCGATTTACCACTATTTGTCAATTCCCGTCGAATCAAGCAACTATTCCCCTCATTATCCAAATCATTCTGAGTGAAGAAACCGGACAAATGCGTATATGCAGAGATATCAAATTCAGCTTCAATGACACACTTTTCGGCATCTATTTTTATAGATTTGGAATCAGCACGCTGACCCAATATAAGCGAAAGAGCACCTAATATAATAGATTTCCCAGCTCCTGTTTCACCTGTGATCACAGAAAAACCTGACTGAAAATCAATATTTAGCTCTGTTATTAAAGCGTAATTAGAAATATGTAGCGACTTTAGCATAATGTGTTACTAAATTAGAATCCCAAATTATCTCAGCATTTTTTCATACTTAGACGACAGGGTTGGATTTACGTCCGATAGTATTTGAATTGCATCAGTTTTTTCCTGATTGGTACCTTTCGAAAGAATGTTGATGAGTTCATCATTCTTGGCATCTAAAAACGATGAAATAACGACAGCAGATGGCCTTGCACGATTTGCATCACGCAGCAAGGGCAATCCTTCAGCAATCCGGGCACGGGCATTAGTTGCGTTAGTAGTCATTTCGTCCAATCCCAAACGGTGATATTCATAAAAATAATTACGATATTTTTTAAACGCCTCATCCATCAAATTATTCACTAATGCATATCGGTTTCGTGAACTCTCAAAAGCCTTCCAACCAACCAAATCCGCTCCCTGTGCCGAGTTTACGATACTTTCCGCAGCCTGAAAACAAGAAGTTCCGCCCAATCTTGAATAAGAGTCCAGATCATAGCCAATGATAATATATGCATAATAAGCCAACACAGCTGTCAGGTTAGACGTGATGGTATTCTGATTGATCTCTAACTGATCAAATTCCTTGTAATTGAAGGTAAACAGGAGATCTTTAAAATTGAATAGCGTACTATTGTAGGCGGAATTAAACACCGGACGACGGGACTGAATCTGAATTTCAGAAGTGAATACATCCGCATCCACTTTCTTCACAATTATGTTCAAGGTACATTCTATTCGCTCTGTATTGGCAACCGACATTTCTGTCCATTTCCGGTTATTCATAAAGTCGGAAATAGACTTTTGCAAGGTATTAAAAACCGATTTGTTGGTTCCCTGAATCTGATCGGAGTTTATTTGAATCGTACAATTTAGTTCCTGGGCATGAACAGTTCCCGTTAACAGTAAAATGCTCAATAGTAACAGACAATGTTTCATATCAGTTTTCAGAGTGTAATTTCAAATCACAGAATTAAATAAATTTCAGACACAATATCCTCAGCAACAGCATTTTTTTTCTTTAAATCAAACACCTTCTTGTCACCTGATTTATGAAGTATACTGATTTTATTAGTATCATATCCAAACCCGGCTTGAGCATCTTGCAAAGAGTTCAACACGATAAAATCAAAATTTTTGCGCTCCAGTTTATTCATTGCATTCGCCTCTGCATCGTTCGTCTCCAAGGCAAATCCAACAAGGAATTGAGATTCAGTTTTCATTTCACCTACTGCAGCAGCAATATCTTTAGTTGGTTTTAGTTCCAAAACCAGGTTTTCTTTTTCTCGTTTCAATTTGGTTTGTGCTGTTTCCATTGGCGTAAAATCTGCAACGGCTGCACACAGAATTGCTCCGTCCATACCATAGAATCTACCCATAACAGCATTATGCATCTCTTCAGCCGATTCTACGTCAATTCTTTCAATATTCTGATGCTTAGTCAATAATTGGACAGGACCTGCAATTAAACACACATCAGCACCTTGAGATGCGCAAACCTCTGCCAAAGCAAAACCCATTTTCCCTGTAGAATAGTTGCCTACAAAACGTACAGGATCTATCTTTTCGTACGTAGGACCAGCAGTAATAAGTATTTTCTTGCCCGATAATGGTTTCGGGGTAAAATAATTATCCAGATAACTCACAATATTCTCAGGCTCTTCCATTCTACCTTTGCCATCCAAACCGCTGGCCAGCTCGCCGCTGGCAGGTTCAATAATTTGATTACCTATTAATTTTAATGCTTCAAGGTTGCGCTGCATAGCCGGATGCGCAAACATATCCAAATCCATCGCCGGTGCAATGAACACAGGGCATTTAGCTGACAGATAGGTCGTCAGGAGTAAATTATCAGCTACACCGGTAGCCATTTTGCCTATAGTATTGGCTGTAGCTGGTGCAACCAAATAAGCATCAGCCCACAAACCTAAATCAACATGGCTATTCCAGTTTCCATTTGTGGGATCAAAAAAATCTACTAAAATCGGATTTTTTGCCAACGTAGCTAATGTAAGTGGGGTAATGAACTCCTTAGCCAAAGCAGTCATAATAACCTTCACCTCAGCACCTCCTTTTACCAACAAACGAATCAATTGCGCCGATTTATAAGCTGCAATGCTACCCGTGACTCCTAATATTATTTTTTTACCTTGAAGTGCCATTTTATATTTACAATTTATTGATTTACAAAAATACAAAAATGAATTGAACTATACACAAACAAAAAAAAGATAAAAGAATACTCTGTTATAACAAACACAGTATCCTTTTATCTAGATTCAGAAAGAAATTGAAAAATATTATTTCAATTTATCTTTAATTGGATTGCGATAGTACACTTTATCTTCCAAAAACTCCTGAGTTGCAATTAAAACTGCTTTAGGAAGTTTTTCATAGTAACGAGAAATCTCTATTTGTTCCCTATTTTCAAAAACTTCTTCGATATTTTCGTTAAACGAAGCAAACTCCATTAATTTTTTATCAAGCTCCGATTTAATTTCCACGCTAATTTGATTAGCACGCTTACCAATTACTTTTACAGTTTCGTAAACATTCCCAATGTTTGCACTCATAGAGTTCATATCTCTGGAAATGGTATTCGAAGGTGCATTTACTTTTTTATAGTCCATAATACTATTATTTTATTCTTTCACAATTTTTTTCGATTCATTCAAAATTTTGTCTACTTCCTTACGGTATTTACCTGCAGGAAATTCATTGACATAGTTGTAACATTCATCAATCGTTGCTCTGTAACGATCAGCCTTTTTATCTTCAATACTTTGAATGGCCATTTGATGTTTTGAATTAACTATGAGCATTAAAAAATCTTCACGATACGATGTCGACGGAAATCTCTTTAACGCATTTTGAGAAGCTATTACCGATGACTCATAATTATTCCCCATGTAGTCACCCAGGTTATAATATAATCTGGCGTTTAAATACGCCTTGTAAGCCAGTTTATTATTCAATTCATCCAACAATTTATTGGCATCTTTTACCCGCTCACTTTCCGGATAAATATCTATAAATTCCTGAAATGCAGCAACAGCTTTAATAGTAGCCGATTGATCAAGCCGTGCATCCGGAGAATCCTGATAATAGCAATAACCGATCATATATTTCGACTCAACTACATATTTTCCTTTCGGATACGTTTTCACGTATGTTTTATAATACTCACTTGCCGAATAATAGTCTTTCTGACCCATATACGACCTAGCCATATAATTCAATACTGTTTCTGAACGTTCGGTGCCTTTATAGTAAGTTGCTACAGCGTCAAACAACGTTGAAGCACGCATAAAATCACCTTTATCGAAATACTCGACAGCTTTGTTATATTTCAGCTCAGCATCGTCCGACTTGAGTAATTTTTGATAATTACTGCACGAAGACAGGGTCAAAACAACAATCAAAAAGAGAAATGAGGTCCTTTTCATAAAAAATTTTGGAGTGCAAAAATAGTTATTTAATCATGAATAAAAAAATAAAACGAGTCTATTTAACACAAGAAGTGATTTTGACTTCTTCGTTGAAATTTATTGAGTTAAGTACTTTTTAAAACCTTTGGTGTAAACTACCTGATTTTTCCCATTCTTATCTGTGTAAATCAAGTAACAATCAAGATTGGGTATTCTTTTACATATTTGCAAACTGCTATCAACTCCCATTACCATAAACGCAGTAGCATATGCATCAGCCTGTATACAAGTTGGAGCCACAACTGTTGCACTCAACAGATTATGAACAACCGGATAACCGCTATGAGGATCAATTTCATGAGCATATTTCTTTCCATTCAGGTAGTAGAACTTTCGGTAATTGCCCGATGTCGTGATAGCAATATTGCTTATTGAGACTATAGACTGAATTTCATTTATAGTACTGGTGGAATCATCAATCGGCTTATCAATTCCAATTCTCCATTTTTTCCCCTCCGGATTTAACCCCTTGCAAACAACTTCCCCACCTATTTCAACCATATAATTCCGGCAACCATTGTCTTCCAGTAATTTACCAATAACATCCGACGATTGTCCCTGTGCCAATGCATTGGCATCTACTATAATTTGTGGATTTTCTTTGATTAACTTATGGTTTTCAATCCTAATCTTATTATAACCAACATACGGCAAGATTTCTTTTACATTAGGAATTTTTCGATGACTGGAATTTCCAAAACCAAATCCCCAAGCTTTGACCAGCGGCCCAACTGTTATATCAAAAGCTCCATGAGTCTGATATGAAACAACTTTAGCCACCCTAAACATTTCTTCAAAATCATCATCAGTACGCACAGCCGTATCATTTCTATTTATCCTGGAAATAATCGATTGCGGGACATAGGTTGAAAGCGACAAGTCGAATTCATGAAGTCTCTTTGTTATTTTTTCATGCAAATCGGTTCCTTGTGGTTGAAGATACGTAATTGAATATGTAGTTCCCTGAGCCTCACCCTGATTATGAATATATGCAACATTTTGAACCTTGTCTTTTCTACTCTTATTCCAAAAGTAAAGCAAAGCTACTACCGAGACACAAACTATTCCACTTAAAAATAGAATTATTGTCTTATTTTTCATATATTTATATTTACAAGAAACATATCAAACTTCAAACAACAACCTTTGTCCCCGAACTGACTCATCAAATTGGCCATTATCATAAACCAGATTTCCATTTACCCAAGTTTGCACAACAGACGCATCAAACCGGGTGCCATCAAAAGGCGACCAACCACACTTATATAAAATGTTATCTGCATTGACAACCCACGAACGGTTAGGATCAACAAGTACTAAATCGGCAAAATATCCGGGACGAATATATCCACGCTTTTCAATCCGAAACAAGTCAGCCGGTGCATGGCACATTTTTTCAACAACTTTCTCCAATTTAAAAACTCCTTGCTTCACCAGTTGCAACATAGCTACCAATGAATGTTGAACCAACGGACCACCGGAAGCAGCCGTTAAGCACGAGCCTTCTTTTTCCGACAATAAGTGAGGTGCATGATCGGTAGCAATTACATCTATTTTGTTAGAATTTACAGCATCAATCAACGCTAAACGATCAGACTCTGATTTTATCGCCGGATTCCATTTAATCCGGTTACCATATTTAGCATAATCTGCATCAGAAAACCATAAATGGTGAACACATACCTCAGCTGTAATCCGTTTCTCCTTTAACGGGATTTCGGAAGAGAACAAAGCCATCTCTTTTGCCGTAGATAAGTGAAAAACATGCAACCTGGAGTTGTATTTTGTTGCCAATTCAACTGCATAAGACGACGATTTATAGCATGCTTCAGCATTACGAATCTTCGAATGATATTGGATAGGGATATTATCTCCCAACTTTTGTTTATAGTATTGAATGTTCTGCTGAATAGTTGCTTCATCTTCACAATGCGTAACAATCAGCGATGGTATTTCTGCAAAAACTTTGTTTAGTGTTTCTTCTCTGTCTACCAACATATTGCCAGTAGAAGAGCCCATAAACATTTTGAGTCCGGCTACGTTACGTGGATTTATTTTTTTTAATTCTTCGAAGTTATCGTTTGTAACTCCCATCAAAAACGAATAATTAGCAAACGATTTATGCGAAGCTATCAGGTATTTATCTTCCAGCAAATCAATTGTAGTAGCTTGTGGTTTCGTATTAGGCATCTCGAAATACGAAGTAATTCCACCAGCAACAGCCGCTTTACTTTCTGTATAAATATCACCTTTGTGAGTCAATCCGGGATCTCTGAAATGAACCTGATCATCAATCACTCCCGGCAATAATAACAGTCCTGTTGCATCTATTTCAGTGCAAGATCCCGGGATCTCTACAACTTGATTTTCCGGATAGATACCTTTTATTGTATCACCAACAATCAAGACAGACCCCACAAAGGTTTTTCCTTCGTTCACAATAGTTGCGTTTCGAATTAGCTGGATTGAATTCATATTAAAAGATTGAATTTATTTTTTCTTCTTTTGTGGAAATTTGCGAAACCAACCGCTTATTTTCAACTCAATAACCCCAAAGAATGCTTCACCAAAGATTCCACCATTCATTTTTGAGACTCCCAACACACGATTAATAAAAATTACCGGAACTTCTTTCAGCGTGAATCCGCACTCAAAAGCCGTATATTTCATCTCTACCTGGAATGCATAACCTTTAAACCGAATTTTATCCAACTCAATAGTCTCAAGCACTTCACGGCGGTAGCATTTGAATCCGGCAGTAGTATCGGCAATGTTTACCCCCAACACAAAACGAACATACTTAGACGCAAAATATGACATTAAAACCCTGCCAATAGGCCAATTCACAACATTTACACCCGTAACATACCGTGAACCAATAGCCACGTCGGCTCCCTGATTAGCACAAGCATCATATAAGCGATTTAAATCAACTGGGTTATGCGAAAAGTCTGCATCCATTTCGAAAACATATTCGTATTTATGCTCCAAAGCCCATTTAAATCCTGCAATATAAGCTGTACCCAAACCTTGCTTCCCTTCACGCTCAATCATAAACAAACTGGCCGGAAATTCTGTTTGTAGCTTCTTTACAATAGAGGCAGTTCCATCTGGCGAACCATCTTCAATTATAAGAATATGATATGGAAGCGGTTGACTAAAAACTGCACGAATAATATTTTCAATGTTTTCCTTCTCATTGTAAGTTGGAATAATGACTAAATTTAATGACATACAAACTTTTGTTTCGAATTCCGTTTTTGTAATATTTTAATTTTTCTACTTTACCTAGAATATATACAGCTCTGAGGGATTTAATCTATCCAGTGTAACCAGCTGAACATCTTTGCCAACTATTACTTGTTTATCTTCAAGATAATTTTGAATAGTGGTATAAGCCAACTCGGGCAGATTATTTTCGCGACTCAAATGACATAAGAAAATGTGTGTTATTCGATCATTAAATATTTGTGAGAGAAAGAGCCCCGCCTGATCATTGCTCAAATGTCCCGTATCTGCGGTAATTCGACTTTTGAGATGAGGAGGATACGATCCTTTCAACAACATTTGTTCATCATAATTTGACTCCAAAACCATGTAGTTTGACTTTTCCAGATGTCTTGCAGCGTCTTCACTCACAAATCCCAAATCTGTAGCAAAAGTAAATATTTTTTCTTTATATTCAACTGTATAACCAACATTATCAGTTGCATCATGCGAAACATGGAAAGCCGTCACTTTAAAGTCTCCGACTTGAATTGTTTCATTTTTTTCAATATATTTTCTGCTGGAATATAATTTTTCTGTTACACAGTAGCTACGCTGAATGCCTTCATGAACTTTATGGGTAGAATAGATGGGAACCCGGTGCTTTTCACCGATTGGACCAACAGCCTTGATATGGTCAGCATGATCATGAGTCACAAAAACACCCCAAAGATTCTCAAAATCGAGTCCCAGATTTCGTAAACATTTGCGAATAGAACGAACTCCAAGCCCTGCATCAATTAACAATCCATTAGATGCATTGCCAATAAAATAACAATTTCCACTACTTCCACTCCCAAAACTTTGAAATCGCAATTTATCCATTATCTTCTTTTAAGTTGACAAAATTAACACTAAAATTGGAAGTTACAGTACAATTAATCGGAAATAACGTTAATTGAATGTAATTCAAACCACAACAAACTAAAAAACAGACAGATAGAAAATTATTTCTATCTGTCTGTTTAGAGAATTTATGATTTTTTATTTCCTCAAAACCACTGATTGCATGTATCAATAACACATTTGTTATGAGATTTATCACAAAACGGCTTATTTTGACTCTTCCCACAACGGCATAGCGACGTTTTTCCACTACATTCTTTTGTTTCCCCTGAAGGCAGATCCAACTTAAAATATCCATTAACAACGTAAGGACCGCCTTTAGTCGTTTTTACTGAAAGCTGATTTGTGTTTTCCATACCCTTTGGCTTTAATTAGTCTTGAGTAAGAACAAACTAAAGCACAAATGGTTTATCAAACTTCATTAAAAATCCCAAAATAGAGATACAGAATTTATTTTGCATGCTGAAGAAACATAATCTCTTCATTTCTAATTTGAATAGTCTTGAGCGACAGTTGTTTTCGTTGTTCTGAAATATCGCTTTCAAGCTTCAAAATTTTGGGAGCTAAACCGGTTTTTTCATCTTCATTCTGCGCATTTGCATACTGAGCCCTTAAATCGTTTAATTGCATTTTCAATGATTTGCCGTCAGCTATAAGTTTTTGCATCTCATTCCAAAGTGCAAGAGCCTCTTTGCTTTTGAATTGCTCAACATGTGTATAAACGATTGAATCATTTACAACAAATTCAATTTGATTGTCCAATTTACTGATCTGGCTTTGTGTTGTCGAATCATTTTGAACTACAATACCGGCTGCTTTTCGATATGATTTCAATGCTGCAACACGCCTTAAATAATCCTTGTCATCCGAACGCACAATCGTTTTTGCTTCATTCGGAATAAAAGTATACATCATCACCTTACCGGCAGATTGATTTCGATCGGTAGCAAACCAACCCAAATGACGCTGTTCATCTATCACCATCATATAATCATTAGCCGGTGAATTAAACGGAAACCCTATATTTTCAGGAGCCAGATAACTATCGGTTGAAGGATTAAAACGGGTTATAAACAGATCATACCCTCCAATTGAATTTTCACCATCCGAGGCAAAGTAAACGGTGACACCATCCAGCAGCAAAAAGGGATAATTCTCATTGGCTGCAGTGTTTATAATAGGTGAAACCGGAGTTGGCGCAGACCAACCATCCAGCAATTTATACGATGTAAAAATATCCATCTGCCCACGAATAGAATCAGAATAATACACCCGGTCCTGCCGTTGTGTTGTATATTTAATTTTGTCGACCGTCCGATGCGGAGTAAGTTTAAGCGACTCCTGACTGAGTGAACCTAACTCACTGCTAAACTTATAATACTTTAGAAATTCACTCTTATTAACCACCACGCTATCCACAATGGCAACATCTTCTATCTTTGAGAATAAGCGCATTGCATCTTCTGCCTGTTTTAATTTTCTCTGATATTCAGCAATTTTTCTATCATCTGGTTTCAAGGAAGAGATATAGGCCTGATAGGCTGCCACAGATTGATCGAAACGATAAGTATTAAAGTACGATTCACCCAAATACAAATCTCGCATTGGGAATTTACTTCCACACAATTCAAAATGAGCAATCGCATTCTCAAAATCTTTCAACTCGTAACAACAGCGGGCATACCGATAGTTATAAATAGCATCTTTCGGCCGCTTTTTCAACAAATTCTCGTAAAAAGATTTAGCTTTAGTATACTGCTTACTATTAAAAAGGTTTTCACCCTCATCCGCGCTATTCGCAAAGAGTGCTATACAACAAAAAAAAGAGAAAAAAATCAACTTAAATTTCATCCTTAAAGGCCTATTGAGAATTATATAAAACTACAGTTTTGCACCAGACGCTTTCTGAACCAAATCAGTTGCCTTGGCATCTGCTTTAGCATTTAAATCGTCAGATTTTTTTTGCGCTTCATCCAACAATTTTTGTGCCGCTTTCTTTGCAACCATTTTAGTTATTGGGTTTGAGGCATTGGCAACCAGCTGATCTCCTTGCGTTTTCGCTTCTGATAAAATTTGATCCCCAAGTTTTTTTGCCTCCGATCTGATTTGAGTTGCCTGATCCTGGGCAGCCTTAATGGCATTTTGTTTCGCTACATCAACTTGATTGCTCACGCCGCTTACAACCTTAGCTTTAGAATCTCCAATCACATTATTCAAAATACTCATCACATCAACTTCAACCTTTGGTTTTGAAAATGTTCCACCAATTTTCAGGTTCAAGTTTGAGAATTTTCCCAGATTAAACTGATCTGGCAACTGAACTGAGCCAGCATAGGCAATTGTTTTATCCAAACCAGTAGAACCGCCAAGTTTCATCTTTACATTTCCCAGTGCCACATCAAAAGGTTTGGTGTTTATTTTGCCATCTTTAATATCAAAATTCAAAGCAAGATCTTTAATGGTGGAACTAGACAAGCCTGCACGATTCAACTTAGAAGCCAACGTATTGATAACCGCCACATTGCTTAAACCAATCGATTTAGTAGAGAAAGATCCATTACCGATCAACGATGCCAGATTAGGCGACATATCATTTTGCAGCAAGGAATTGATTGACAATTTGGAGGAGAACTTGCCCGATGCTTTTTCAAAAACAGGAGCAAATTTCTGAAAAGTTTCAACTTGCTTAAATATCTCAGTAAAAACAACATCAGTCAGCGTACAATCAAAGTTTACATACGGCTTTTTTGCATCTGACGTGCTATATAACCCATTGACAAGCATGTTGCCGCCAAAAGCCTGCACACCCATATTTTGAAATTTCATATCCCCATTAGCAACAACCAACGTACCTTTTGCATTCATGAAATCCATTTTAGAATAAACCAACTTTTTGAAATCAGCCTTCATGGTGAAATTGATATTCTTCGGAATCTTCATAAGAGTCAGCTTCGACGTATCAGCTGCAGCTTTCTTGGCATCAGCCGGCATAAAATCACTCGCATTAAAATAATTGGATTGCAAATCAAGTGTTCCTGTCAGTGTTTTATTATGCAAGGCATATGCCACAAAATTTTCCAGTTTACCGCTCATGGCTAAATCATTCCGTCCAATTTTCATTTGGAGGGCAGACAGATCGGCATACCGGTTGTTGAAAGCCAAATTTGCTTTAGCAATAGAAACATCTTGCGGAAAAGCTTTCATTTTTACCAACATATTGCTAATATTCAACTTCCCGGCAAACTTAAATTTATCGTACTGATTCTTATCATAATACGACATGCGTCCACCTAAATCGAGATTCATATCCAACACACCGTTCAGTTGCGTACCAGCTTCGAGCGGATAGATTTCTTTGATATTGCCTAAATCAAGTTTACCGACGGCTTTCATAGTCAGTTCAGGATCGGACATAGGATATGCAACATGCATTTGAGCTGAGAAAGGATTTCCGCCAAGGGTAAATGAAAATCGGGAAATATCAACCACCGTTGCGTCAAGCGTTTTTCCCGGATTGGAAATATCGGCAGCTATGTTGATATTCTGCACCGATTTTGGGAGTTTAGGATACTGGAACCAACCATTCGCTGCTTTGAGTTTAAAATCAAAAGCAGGATAATTGTCGCCTATCATTTTCCCTTTCAAAAAACCTGACATATTCACAGCGCCACCGGCTTTTACACCTTCGAACGAATTTGCATAAATAGCCGGAACAAGAGACAGAATGGCTTTGAAATCCACTTTTTTGGCATCTAAAGTCAAGTCCATATCATAACCATCGTCGAGCATTTTCACCCAACCGGCAAAGGAGAGTGGAATAGCATTAATCTGCAATAAATTATCGCTGAACTTATAAATTTTCTTGTTCAGGTTAGCATTAATATCGGCTTTTAGCTCAACATTTGCTTTAGAAAGATATTTTAGTCCGCCCATCCAATAATCCAGTGAGTCAATGGTCGTTTTTGTTTTCAGCATAGAACTATCTGCCGTAAAATCGCCCGAGGTAGTATGGTTCAGGTTATGAATTACGGCTTTCTGGTTCCCTTTTTCGTCCCAATAAACGACATACGCGTTATTGATCTCAACATCTTTCAATTTCAGATTAAAACTCATAGGAGTTGTATCCTGTTTTTGCGTCGAATCGGTTTTCATTACAGTCCAATTGTCCTTGCCATTCGGCAAAACATGTGCTAAAACCCGTGTATTATTGAATTGAAGTTTCCGTATTTCGTATCCTTTATCAGAAAATAAACTTTTAATGTTCAAGACTAAATCAACCTTTTCGGTAGACAACAATGTATCTTTCTTAAACTCATCAATCCCTACAATCCGTAGATTTTCCATAGTCACCGTAGCAAAAGGGAAATGACGGATGAAACTCAAATCGATATTTTCAAAATCAACTTTAGCGTTCAATTTTCCATTAATTTGCTCTTTGGCTAATTTCGTAATTTTACCGCTAAAAGCAAACGGCAAAACCAATAAGGCCGCAAAAAATACCACAAAAACCGAAGAACTAATTATTAAGCCTTTTTTTAATTTTGGATTCATAATGATTGGAGGGTTTTATTAATGATTAGATATAAGCATGTTGAAGCGAATATTTCTTTTCGGGATCAACAAAATTACAACAAATGAACGACACAGGAGCAATTTAGTTCGAAAAAGTCTCTTTTTTTTGGCTTTGCAAAAAATTATTCCGTAAGTTTGCAAGAAAATACAACTAATGAAGATTCTGCTCGTTACGCCGCCGCTCACGCAACTCAATACGCCCTATCCTGCCACCTGTCATCTGTTGGGTTTTCTGCGCTCGGAAGGCATTGAAGCAGAGCAAATGGATCTGAGCATTGAGTTGATCAACACGCTTTTCAAACGAGATAAACTGGCAGAGATATTCGATGCTGCCTCGCTGCTAAAGCTTTCAAAGCAACATAAAATTATGCTTCAGCAAGCAGATTTCTACCTGCGAACCATAGAACCGGTAATGAATTTTCTAAGCGGACATGACAGTTCGTTGGCGCAACGATTCAGTAACCGTGATTTTTGGCCGGCAAGCAAGCGACTTCCCAGCGATGATGACCTGGAATGGGGTTTTGGGATGATTGGCAACCACGACCGCGCAACCCACCTGTGCACCTTGTTTTTGAAAGATTTGTGCGACTTTATCAACCAAACCATCGATCCACATTTCGAACTCATCCGGTACGCCGAATCGCTTTGCCTGCGATTGCCCGAATTTGACCCGTTGCAAACCGAACTGGAAAAACCGCTTTCGCTCATCGATAAACTGATGCTGGATATTTTCGCCCGACGGATAGCCGAAAGCAAACCCGGCATGGTGGGCTTCAGCGTTCCTTTTCCGGGGAATCTTTACAGCGCTTTGCGCTGTGCACAGTGGTTGAAAAAACATGCGCCCGAAACAAAAATAGTCATGGGAGGCGGCTATGTAAACACCGAATTGCGCCAACTCTCCGATCCCACCATTTTCAATTATATCGATTACCTGACTTTCGACGACGGCGAATTGCCCCTGCTCCGACTGGTAAAAGGCGAAGAAATGATCCGGACGCTTTACCGCAACGAAAAAGGGAAAATCATCCGCATCAATTTCGACAGCAAAGAAAATGTTCCTTTCTCTAAGATTGGTGCACCGGATTATGACGGATTACTGCAAAACAGGTATCTCAATCTGATAGAACTGACCAACCCCATGCATGCGTTGTGGAGCAACGGCCGCTGGAACAAAATGATGCTGGCGCACGGTTGCTACTGGGGAAAATGTGCCTTCTGTGACGGAAGCCTGGACTACATCCTTCGTTATGAGCAAGCTCCTATCGAATTAATTGTAGACCATATGGAAACGCTGATGCAACAAACCGGACAATCAGGGTTTCACTTTGTGGACGAGGCTGCTCCTCCTGCCCTGCTCCGCAAACTATCTGAAGAAATACTTCGCCGCAAACTGACGGTGAGCTACTGGACCAACGTGCGTTTCGAAAAATCATTTACGCCAGAGCTCTGCTACCTAATGGCACAATCCGGGTGCATAGCTATTTCAGGGGGATTGGAAGTAGCATCGCCCCGCATCCTGAAACTGATCAACAAAGGCATTACCATAGAAACTGCCCGCGAAAGCATGAAAAACTTTGCCGAAGCCGGCATTATGACCCATGCCTACCTGATGTACGGTTTCCCTACCGAAACCGCTCAGGAAACCATCGATTCGCTCGAAGTAGTACGCGGATTATTCGAAAACGGCTGGATACAATCCGCCTTCTGGCACCGGTACGCCATGACTATTCACAGTCCTTCGGGTTTGCACCCCGAAAGCGTGGGCGCACAATCGCTCCAACAAGGGGCCAACCCTTTTGCCAACAACGAAATTCCATTCACTACTCCGCACGAAATTGACCTCGACTATTATGGAAAAGGCCTGAACCTCGCCACCTACAATTACATGCAAGGCGCAGGATACGATATAATGGTGAAAAATTGGTTTAAATAAATATTATCAATATGAAGAAAACACTACTTTGCTTTTTCATTTCTGTCGTCTATTTTAATTCAATACCTGCACAAAATTTTCTGCCTCTTGTATGGAAAATCAGTTTCACAGAAACTTCCCCTACCGAGCAGACATTAAAGAATACAGATTCTTGGGAAAGCGTAAACCTGTTATTATCGTGGGAAAGGCAAGGATATTCCGCAAGCCAGGGCAAATGTTGCCTTTCATCCGATTTTACAGTTGCTGATAAATATGCCGACTCAACACTTGTTTTAAAATTAGGGCTGCAATGTTTCGTACGCGAAGTTTACATCAACAGCAACCGTATCGGAGGCAACCTGCCTAACCAATTCTGGACAAACAGGGATGCCAGCACCGAATTCAAAATACCCGGCAATGTACTGCACAAAGGAAGCGCAAACCGAATTGATATCTACGCCTCCGATCTTTCGTACACCGGAGGTTTGAGCCATAACTCATGTACGCTAAGCCCGGCAAATACTACACAAAAAAACAATATCAGGATTATTATACCGGAAGCCAACCATGTTATTACGAATCGTACCCCTTCGTTGAAAATCCGGTTTAAAGCATCACAAAAAGGAATGGTGAAACTCTGCATTAAAAATGATTTCCATAAAACATTCGTAACCCGTTCGTTTCCGGTAACTCCTGCTGATACTCTTCTTTCTATCGATTTGAAAAAAGAAATCACCACGCCCGGTTTTTACGAATGTGTTGCGTTGCTAAATGATAACGGTCACACGGGCGATGTACAATGGTTTGCTCTTTCTCCTGAAAAGATTGACTGTAAAACTGAAACTATAAGTGGATTTAAACAATACTGGAACAATACGCTCTCCGAGCTTCATACCGTTAATCCCGATTTTAAGCTGCATAGAGTTGACAGTTTAAGCACCGCCACCCGCGATGGATACGTAGTTGAAATGAAATCGCTTGGCAACATCACCATCAGGGGTTATTATTTTGTTCCAAAAACTACGGGAAAACACGCGGCCATTCTTCATGTTCCCGGATATGGCTGGGGTTATCAGAATCAATCTCAGTTTTTGAATAGCACTGAAAATGTAGTTGAGTTGGCACTTTGCGTCAGGGGGCACGGGATTAGCACCGACGTTTTTAAACCGGAATTCGACGTGCCGGGCATTTGGGGATATAAAATTTACAGCGAACAAGACAATGCCTATAGAGGCATCTATGCCGACTGCGTTCGGGCAGTAGACTTTCTGCTCAGCCAGCCTGAGATTGACAGTACTCGCGTTGGTGTTATGGGGGGCAGCCAGGGAGGCGGATTAACCCTGGCAACAGCCGGATTATGCAAAAATAAAATTGCAGCCTGCGCTTATTTTGATCCGTTTCAATGCGACATCAGGGATTTTGTGAATATCAGGGAAGTATGCAAAGGTGAAATCAACGCCTATCTAAAGTACTATAATAATGCATACAGTCTTGAACAGGCCATGCATGTACAGGATTTGATTAACACAAAAGGTTTTGCCAACTGGATAACCTGCCCGGTATTTTTTGCCTCTAGCCTTTTCGACGATGACTGTCCGCCACATGTTGGTTTTGCCGCCTACAACACGATCAAAACTTCCAAACAATATAAAGTCTACCCAAACGACAGCCACTTGGGCGAATCGAATTACAACAAAGAGTTTATGCTTTATTTTAAAAGGCAGTTTAAATTCTGAGAATCCATAGGATTTAACAACAAAAGAGTGCTTTCAAAGCTTTAATCACTTAGAAAGCACTCTTTGTATTTGTGTAAGTCTTTCCCTTCCAAATTTATTGATCTATTCCTTTTGTATTTTTGAATATTTACCGCCGCAAAACTGCGGCATGACATCATCGACCTATGATGTTATGCCGCGGTTTTGGGACAGAGCATCATCAACCGATGATGTGTTCCAGCAGTTTTGCGACAAGGCATTATCGACTGCTGATGAGTTCCCGCAGTTTTGCAACGCCCATTTAGTGCAATTAAATCTGTTCCCAGCTATTTCAAGGTGAGATTTTGGCCCATTCGATTGGACTCTCTAGTCTAACCTTCAAGACGATATTTACATCTAAATAAAGTTCAACGCTTAATTGGCAAAAGAACGATTGCTTATCTCTTTATAATTTTTTTGAACTCCAGAGTCTTTCCATTCTCGATTTTAACCAGATAAACCCCGGGATTAAATTGGCTGGTATTTACAGTCGTCTTTCCAATAAAGCTTCCTCTGAAAACAACCTGTCCGATTCCGTTCAAAATTTCAAAATTCAACCTTTCAGCATTACCAGCTATTTCAATGTTCAGTTCATTCGAAACGGGGTTTGGATACACGTTGGCTATTCTGCCGTCACCAACGCTTTCAACTGCCGTCAGGACAACGTGAATTGAGTTCGACATTGCCGAACTGCAACCATCCAAGGTGACAATTGTATAATATGTTCCATTAGTTGTAGTTGTGTAACTCTGGTTTGTTGCACCAGGAATAACACCATTCTGGTCATACCATTGATTGCCCGCAGGAGCATCCGAACTTAAAACTCTTCCATTTTGCGTAATCGTCGGCGTTGCCGGTTTTGCAATCACGGTAATAGTCAATGTTGCTGTCGTTGCACATTGTCCGGCTGTTGGTGTAAAAGTATAAACGGTAGTCTGCGTATTATCCAAAGCAGGTGTCCATGTTCCGGTAATGCCATTGTTCGAAGTAACAGGCAAAGCACTTAAACTGCTTCCCGCACAAATGGCCGCAACGGCATCGAATGTAGGTGTGACTAGCGGATTCACGGTGATGGTCATTGTGGTTGCTTTTGCACATTGTCCGGCTGTTGGTGTAAAAGTGTAAACGGTGGTTTGTGTATTATCCAAAGCTGGAGACCACGTTCCGGTAATACCATTGTTTGAGGTTGTGGACAAAGCATTTAAACTGCTACCAGCGCAAATAGCAGCAACGGCATTGAATGTCGGTGTAACAAGTGGATTGACAGTTATCGTCATCGTTGTTGAAACTGCACACTGTCCGGCAGTTGGCGTAAAGGTGTAAATGGTAGTCTGCGTATTATCCAACGCTGGAGCCCATGTTCCGGTAATGCCGTTGTTCGAAGTAACAGGCAAAGCATTTAAATTGCTACCAGCACAAATGGCTGCAACGGCATCAAATGTGGGTGTAACAAGCGGATCAACAGTGATGGTCATCGTTGTTGAAGCTGCACATTGTCCGGCAGTTGGGGTAAAAGTGTAAACGGTGGTTTGTGTATTATCCAAAGCTGGGCTCCAGGTTCCGGTAATACCATTGTTTGAGGTTGTAGGCAAAGCATTTAAATTGCTACCAGCACAAATGGCTGCAATGGCATCAAATATGGGTGTAACAAGCGGATCAACGGTGATGGTCATCGTTGTTGAAGCTGCACATTGTCCTGCCGTTGGGGTAAAAGTGTAAACGGTGGTTTGTGTATTATCCAAAGCTGGGCTCCAGGTTCCGGTAATACCATTGTTTGAGGTTGTAGGCAAAGCATTTAAACTGCTACCAGCACAAATGGCTGCAACGGCATCGAACGTAGGCGTTGTGAGCCCTGCACATCCTTCCGCCAACTGGAAATCACCAAAGGAATTCAATCCGGAGAGTTGTGTTGAACTTGACGTTTTTGTACTGACGACAGGATAAGTCCAGGCAGATGAACTGTATTCCCCGGCAAGGATATTCGATGTATTTAAAGAGGCGGCAATATCGCCTGGCAAGTAAGTAAATGCAACATCATACGTCGTGAAGCCCACCCCCATATTTGCCAATGTCCAATACCGGTTGATATTCACCGACGGATAAAGCGTTGAAGTGCCGATATTAGGCTCATTGCCCGAAACTGTTTTTGCCACAAGACTTCCCGGTGTGGTAACCGAAGCCATTGTTACAGTCAGTGGCGTATAATTGGTCAATGCGTTATCACCAAGTTCAAAAACAGTACTCACGTTCGTTCCTGTTGAGACACTTTTCTGCAAATTGCCGGACACATGTCCGGAGGTTCTTGAGACACTTCCTGAAACAGGAATTATCAGCGTATTATTCCCCGTAGAGATAACACCGGAAGTAAAGCTCAGAACTCCATTCACAGTCGTATTGCTACTTAGAGTAAGACCATTACTATTATTCAATGTCAGGTTATTGAAAGTAGTAGTTGCAGTTCCAAGAATATTTTGAGCATTATTTCCATTAAAAACAACCGTGCCGCTAAGTGGTGTGGCAAGGCTTCCTCCATTATTAATCCAGTTGCCGGCAACAGCAACATTGAAGTTATTGGCATCCAGTTTTGTGCCTAAGCCCAGATTTATGTTGTTCAAAACAGTCAGGTTCGAAAGTAATTGCACCGAAGGTGTTCCGGTAGCATTTACCGCAAGGTTATAAACAGGTGCAGTGCTGTTGATTCTAATCACAGGACTTGCCGAAGTGAATGAATTTCCTATTTGCAAAGTGCCACCGGTAACTGCATTAGCCGTTGCCAGGTTTTGATATTCGGATGTAAAACTTGATGCATTTTGAATAATAATATTCCCTCCACTCATCGTAAACGAAGAACCGGATGTAATGTCAAATGGTGCAAAAGAAGTACTGGCAGATCCGGCTGAATTCACATTTACAGTCCCACCCGATTGGGTATAGTTGGTAATGTCGGTTCCTGCCACGTTTGGACTGATCCGTGACTGGATATTCAGCGTTCCTCCTTCAAGGATCAATGCCGATGAGTTGCCACTGTATTTCAAGTAATAACCACTGGTTGTTCCGGCGGTGTTCCGTAATAACCCGTTGATAAAAATGGTAGTTGGCAGATTGATTGTCCCGCCATTGTTCCAGATGCCAGCAGAAGCTGAGAGTGTGTAACCATCGGTGGAAAAAGGAGTAATAGTTGAAGGACTTGACAACTTCAGCGTACCGCTCAACAATTCCAATGGATCGGTGGCTGCCGATAATACGATGGGTGAAGTTGCTTCTAGTATTTTGCTTTGTGCTCCTTTTGACAAGCTAAGTATATTGAATGTTGTTGAAGAAGAACCTCCGATAATTTGCTGATTACTACCATTGAATCTTACTTTGCCTTTTCCCGGAATGAAGGTTCCGTTGTTAGTCCAATCACCGGCAACATAAAGCGTATAAAGCGTGTTGGCATTCATTGATAGAGTGGCTCCATTATTTATGGTCAACTTCCGGCACATTGCTACATTCGCATCGATAGAAGGACTGAATGGAGTGCCCGACGGAATAACCACATCGGTAGTGGAAGCTGGTACACTTCCGCACCAGTTTCCGGCATCAAACCAATTAGAGCTAACTGTTCCCAACCAAGTTCCGGCCACGCAATCCGCACTTTCCACTTCCACATCATCCAGATAAACACCGTATCCGACATTGCCAGTTGCTTCAAAGGCAATGAAATAATTATCGGCAGGATTAGGCAAATTGACAGTTTCCATAGTCCAGGATGCAAGGGAAGAAGTATAGGTGGTTAGCAAATTCCAGTTTCCAGTACCCGACACCCGGTAATATATGCGCAGAATATCCTGACCTCCCCAGAATTCCTGCGTATGCCAAAACTTCAAAACCGGGCTGGAGGTGCCAGCAAGATTAAGTGGAGGACTTATGAGTTTGGTGACCGGTGCCCAATAGTCGGAAATGTTCCGGCAATAAGCCATATTGCTTCCGTTGTGTGCCACTACCGGATGATAATTAATACCCGAAGTAGTAACTCCCCACGGATTTACACCCCGCACATTTTCTTGTGTCCAGCATCCCGATATGCCATTTTCAAATCCTTCGTTGAATGGAAGAGCGACAGTAGAGCTACATAAAGTTTTCACATTAGTTGCGGTTCCGCCGGAATAGGTCAACGTGCCGTCGACTGCCCATATCTGGTAATAATAAGTAGTTGTTGTAGACAATCCCGTGTGATTAAACGCCGAGGCTGCACCCTTGAACAGGACAGTACCTCCACCGGGCAAAACATCGCCCACATTGTAAGATGTTCCGTTAGTTGGTGTTCCAAAGGTATTCGTAGAATTAGAAGCTATGATAATATCGTTATTAGCCGCATTGTTTGTCCACGAAAGATTGATTTGCGAAGCATTAACTGCCAAGGCCGCGACATTGAAAACCGGATTGACTGCCGGACAACTCTTATAACACAAAGAGATTACGCCCGAGTTTTCTGTAATATTGAGCAAAGCTCCATTGGTATTAGCTCCTGCCCACGATTTGGAGTTGGGTGTGGTGGCATCGGTAAAAGAAGTTTTACTTCCTGCTCCCGGCCATGGACAGCCGGTGGTATTGATTACCCCAGTCATAACACCGTTGGCTACCGTTGCAGTTGCCGCCATCGGAAGCATGCCTTGATGCACTCCGGCATTAATGTCGTTTGCGCTGGTGCGTGCCGTTATATAATTTCCATCCACGTGGTAAATCATGAGTCCATGCCCCGGCACCGAGGCGTTGAATCCGGTTTGTTGACGGTTTTCCAACAAAAAATACTCATTCGATGTAGCTGTATTGTACCTATAAATAACCGGATTAGATTTAATATCGCTCAGCGTGATGGATGCATCGGTTGCGAGTAATGTGGGGGTAACCCAATTGCATCTGATTTTATCGTAAGGATTCATGTGAGATGGCCGGCAGCCGGCCGGACTTCCATTCCAGTTGCCGCTCGACATCAAATCCCACGCTCCCATTCCGTCGTATTGTCCGCTGGTAGCGTAATTGGTATCATAATAATCCAATGCTCCACCCATGTGTCCAAATTCGTGGCAAATAACGCCAATGGTAGTCATGTTAGTGCCGGCAGTTCCCTGCAACTCATTTGAACAAGAATATCTCGATATTTTAACCCCATCGCAGGTTATAGTCGAAATAGAACTGGCATGAGGCCAAATTGTATAGCTGGGTGCGCCCGAAGCTTCACCATAACCGGCATAAACCACATACACTCCATCTACAATTCCATCACCATCGTTATCAAAATCGGCATAATTCACATCGGCATCTGCCTGCGTAACGGCTTCGGTAATCAACGCACCAGGGTTTACATCATTTCCATTCGAATCATTAGTTCCATAATAAGCCATATTATGAGCTGCGGTATATGGTCCGGCTACGGTGGTAGTCACATTGAATTGATTGTAGGATGTTTCCAGAAAATAATCCTTTACACTTCCTGTAGCACCATTGAGATTATAGCCAACCTGATTCATTAAACTATTAAAATCTGCCTGGGTTTTCGTAAAAGCTTTATCGGTAAACCCAATTAATATCATCAACAATTTTTTGCCTCCAACAGGACTGAACACTTTACTTATGCCCGGGCTTTTCTGAGGACTGCCACCCGTAAGACTGGAACTGCCTTGCATATTAAACCCTCCTGACGTTTTATCGAGGGCATGCTGCGCATCCCATAATGACTTTAGTAATCTTATCTGTTTATCACTATATCGAATATTTTTAGATACTCCACTCAACAATCTCCTGTCGGCCAGCGATCTTTTACCCTGTTCCCTGGCTAGCGATCCCGAGCATTGAATATCACCGTCTTTGTTTACAACTGCATATTCCCAACCATTCTTACCATTGCTCAGTAATTTGTATCCATCAGCAGTTTCGGCCCAATGGACTTTTTCATCGCCTTTTAGCTGAATGGTAACCACTGAACCATCGGGTTGCGTGTACTGAAACGGATAAGGATAGGCCGAAACCGCATAACCTGGAGAACTATGAAATACGAGTAAAATAGCGAGTGTAAACAACAAGTAGAATTTTTTCATATTCTCAATTTGTATTTTTGTATTGATTGGATCGAGTTTTTTATACAGAGGGAATAAAATTATGTTGGTCATGCAAAAAAACGGCAATGCTGCACTTGCTTTCATAAAATAAACCCCATACAAAGGCGTCACTTAGGGCGGATATATACGGGGTTATTTATTGTTCTTCACAAAAATATAGAAATTACTTCGATCGTAAAAATTTGTCATTCAAGCTAAATAGATCTCTGTATCAGCCAGAAAGAGACAGTTTCGTGTAGCATTTATTCGAATTTTCATACAAACTCATTCAACACAAATAGAATAAGTAAGCAACGATTTTTCACACTACTGCTGCAAAGAGAAATGAAAGAAAAACAATTATAAAATATTGGAGTCTGTGAATCAGGCAAGCTTGGTAGAATATCACCTGATTAGATAAGGAGCCAGAGCAATTTTATCCTCAATGTTGATTGTAGTAAAAAATACAACGCCAAATTCTCAACTAATGCTCCCAAGACGGCTATAAAAGGGCGATAACCGCTGAAACTGCTTTATATATCAAGATAGTTTAATAAGATAGTTTATGGATTTTAAGAGAACCTCATACTGGATAAACTAAAAAACAGTCTAGAAATTCCATAAGCCCAGTAACCGAATCAGTCATTTCGGAGCCTAAAATTGTCACTTCAGTTTCTTTTCATAATAAAAGACATGTTTTACAGCATAATTTTGTACCATAAAATAATAAAGCATCATTATGAAACAAAAGATTATTTCATTAGCAATGTGTTTACTGAGTATTCAGTTGGGTTTTGCACAATCGGCTCAACCTATCAAACTTTCACTAAGAGACTGCGTGAAGCAGGCTGTAGAGAAAAATGTAAATGTACAAACAGCTAAGATTGACAAAGAGATCGGAAAAGAAAAAAAGAATGAGGCCAGTGCATCATTGTATCCCAAGATCAACCTGAATAGCAACCTTACGGATAATGTGAAGTTACAAAAAATCATGGTCGACGGAGCTCTTATGGGAGCACCCGGAACGCAGGTAGCATTTACAATGGGGAGCGCGTACAGTGCCAATGAGGTACTAAGCATTAGCCAGACCATTTATAACCAAACAGCCATAACAGCCCTCAAGCTGGCCCGGAAAGCAAATGAGACATATGATCTGAATATCCGCAAATCGAAAGAAGAGGTAGGAATTCAGGTAGCTAAAATGTATGCACTTGCCCTGACCACCGTAGAACAACAAAAATTGATTGAAAGCAATATCGAACGTAGCGAACGATTAAAGAAAATCACTCAGGTAACCATCGAGGCCGGAACCGGAAAGCAGATTGACATGGACAGGGTAAACGTGAACCTTGAAAACATGTACACACAACTGAGCAATACGAAAGCTGCCTACGAAAAGCAAATGAATACGATTAAATATCTGCTCGAATTGCCGCTGGATACTCCTGTTGAACTAACCGATACAGTAGGAGCCGAATTATTATCAACCCAGCCAATACTACTGAATGATTTTTCTTCGAACGTAAATATACAGTTACTGGAATCTCAGAAGCAAATCAACAGCCTGAATAAAAAATTCATCAATGCGGGTTACCTTCCGTCATTATCCCTTTCGGGACAAGCTGCCTATCAGGGACAACAAAATAAGTTCAGTACTTATTTCAAAGACAACTCCGATAATAAATGGTATTCCTATGCCAACTTTACTGTCACACTTTCAATCCCGGTATTCGATGGATTTGAGCGTCGCTCAAAAGCCAGGCAAGCTGAGTGGGATTACCGAAAAACAGAGTTGACACTCAATAACACCAAAGAGTCTTTGAGCATGGACTACCGGAATGCACTGAATACATACAATAACAATAAAACCAATGTAAAGCGTCAGAAACAAAACCTGGGTCTGGCTGAGAAAGTGTATTTGGAAACCAGTTTGAAATACAAAGAAGGGATAGCTACTATGAGCAACCTGCTGCAAGACGAAACCAGCCTGAGCAATGCACAAGACGGCTACCTGACTGCCCTTTATAACTTCAAAGATTCTGAATTGAAGATCATGTCCTTAAACGGAGAAATAAATAGCTTAATTCAATAATAAACCAATAAGTTTTGAAATTAAAAAATTCAACAATATGAAAAAAACAACAATCATCACAAGTGCAGTTATAGTCGTATTGCTAGGCATAATGACCTGGACGTTGGCAACTAACAAGAAAGTAATCGATACACACAAAGAAGTGAAAACAACTCAAAGCGACATAGCGGTTACCGTGGCTCCTGTACAAATGAAAGAAACAAATGGCGACCTGGAATTGGTAGGAACTGCCCAACCAAGCAAGGAAGTGAGTGTAGCTTCTGAAACCTCGGGAAAAATTGTACGGGTCAATTTCAAAATGGGTGACTTTGTCAGCCAGGGAAAAGTATTAGCCCAAATTGAAGACACTTACAAACGGTTAGCCTACGACAATGCAAAGCTGACTTACAATAAGTGTAAAGAAGATCTCAACCGTTACGAAGCACTGCGTAAAGGCGATGCGGTTTCCGATACACAATTGCGCGACATCCGTTTGTCTTACGACAATGCAAGCATTCAATTGGAAAATGCCAAGAAACAATGGGACGATACTAAAATTATAGCCCCATTCAGTGGTTATATTACTTCGCAAAACACCGAGTTGGGAGCTTATGTAAATGCAGGTACCGTAGTTGCCGGAATTGCCGACATTGCTAAACTGAAAGTGGTTTTGGATGTGGCGGAATCGACTGCATACGAACTTCGCCAAGGCCAACAAATAAACGTTACCACCGATGTTCAACCGGGTGCAGAATACAAAGGAACAATTGCCAATATCAGTCCGAAAGCAAGTACTTCACACACCTATCCGGTAGAAGTAATGATTCCCAACAACGGTAAAAACAAACTGAAAGCAGGAACTTATGTAAACGTAAGCGTAAACATGGGCAAACATGGAAAAGCGTTGATGATACCACGCGATGCTATTGTGAGCAGCGTAAAAGATCCATCGGTTTATATTATAGAAGGACAAATAGCCAAACTGGTAAAGATTACTACCGGTCGTAATTTTAATTCAAATCTGGAAGTTGTTGCGGGACTAAAAGAGAGCGACAAAGTGGTAACTAACGGCCAAATCAATCTAACTGACGGCGCTAAGGTTTCCGTAATCAATTAATTATAATCCAATTATTTTATGAATATAGTAGAAACATCCATAAAGAAACCGTTGATAATCGCCGTAATCTTTACGCTGCTGACTCTCGGAGGATTGTTGTCGTTCAACATGCTCAATCTGAATCTGCTGCCTAAGTTTGAGTTGCCTATCCTGACGGTACAAACCATTTATCCCGGAGCCGGCGCATCGGAAGTGGAAACTTCGGTAACCAAAAAGATTGAAGATGCACTCTCAACGGTGGAAAACCTAAAAAAGATCAGTTCTACTTCCATGGAAGGAGTGTCTGTAATTGTGATTGAGTTAAACGAAGGAACCGACGCCAACCTGGCTGTGCAGGAAGCTCAGCGTAAGATCTCGGCTATTAAGACCAACTTGCCTACCGACGTAAAGGAACCGTCAATTACTAAACTGGCACTCGACGAAAGGCCAATTCTGAATGTGGCAGCTTCATCGTCAATGCCTTCCACCCAGTTTTACAAACTGGTAGAAGATCGTATTCAGTCGCGTCTGGCAAAATTACCGGGTGTGGGTGCCATAAAAATGACCGGTGGAAAAGAACGTCAGATCAAGGTAAATATTGATGCTGAAAAACTGAAAGCCTACAAGTTATCTGTTTTGCAGGTACTGTCGGTTATCCAGTCGGCCAATATGGAAATTCCGGCCGGGAATGTTGAGAACACGAAATCGGTTTACTCAGTGCGTTTGGCTGCAAAGTTTGCAAGCCTCGACGAACTTCGTAACACCGTAATTGCCACTACGCCCAACGGCGGTAAAGTAAAAATACTGGATGTAGCCGAAGTGGAAGACGGACTGGCAGAACAAAAACTGATTAACCGTATCAACGGACGGGATGCTATCGGACTTTCGATTCAAAAACAAAGTGATGCTAATGCCGTAAAGGTTTCCGATTTGGCTAAAAAAGAACTAAAAGCTATAGAAAAAGAATATGCAGCTAACCACGTGACGTTCGAAATTGCTACAGACGATTCAATTTTTACCCGCGCTTCGGCCGATGGTGTGGTTGAAGATCTTATTCTGGCTATTTTAATTGTTGCTGTTGTTTGTTTCATCTTCCTCCACAATATAAGAAGTGCACTGATTGTAATGGTTGCTGTGCCACTCTCTATTATTCCGGCCTTTATCGGCATGTATATATTGGGATTCTCGTTGAATATGATGTCGCTGATGGCTTTATCGTTGGTAGTGGGTATTCTCGTCGACGACTCCATTGTGGTAATTGAAAACATGTTCAGCCACATGGAAAAAGGAAAAACAAGATGGCAAGCTGCACTCGACGGTTGTAAACAGATTATGTTTACTGCCCTGGCTATTACGCTGGTAATTGTGGTGGTATTCCTTCCCATGGGACTTAGCGGTGGATTGATCGGAAACATCCTGAAAGAGTTTGCTATTCCTATTGTGATTGCAACCTTATGTAGTTTATTGGTATCGTTTACGGTTACTCCGCTTCTTATGTCTCGTTTCGGAAATATGCCCGATGATACCCGCCAAACACTTTTAGCGCGTTTCTCCCGTCTTGTTGAACGCACTTTCGATTCAGTAAAAAACTGGTATGGAAATGTATTGGGCTGGGGACTACAACATAAAGCTACCGTTCTGGGAATAACGATAACACTGTTTTTTGCTTCGTTTGCATTGATTCCTGCCGGATTTATTGGATTTGCCTTTATGCCTGATAGTGACAAAGGAGAATACGTCGTGACTTTAGACATGAATCCCCAAGTCACATTGTATCAGAATAACCAAATCACCATGCAGGCTGAGAAAATTATCAAAAGCATTCCCGAAGTTGAAAGTGTATTCACCAACGTGGGAACATCTGCAACTACTACCAAGAACAATATAACCACCATAACAGTTAAGTTGGTGGATAAAACAAAACGGAAACTGGGTGTTCAGGAATATGCCGCCTTGACCAAAGATAAAATTATGAAAGCCATTCCCGGTGTACGTGCGCGTGCTACACCAGCTTCCACTGGTGGAGGAACGGATGAACCCATTCAGCTAATTGTGCAAGGTGCCGATTATGGAAAAGTTCAGGAAACTGCTGCAATGATTTTAAATACTGTTCGTCATATCCCGGGAACGTCCGATCCTAAGTATTCAATTGACGATCCTCGTCAGGAAGTACAGATAAAACTCGACCGCGAAAAAATGTCGGCATTTGGGTTATCTGTAAGCGATGTAGGTTCTACACTTCGTACCGCCTTAAATGGAAACGACGACTCGAAGTACAAGGACGGAAACTTTGAATATAATATCCGCATTGGTATTGATAATTTTGACCGTACAAAATCGGACGATGTATCCAAGCTGACATTTGTGAATAAGAAAGGAGAGTTGATTGAATTGAACCAGTTTGCCGAAATTGGCTACGGATTAGGAGCATCTGCACTTGAACGTACCGACCGTATTTCGTCTATTACCGTTAAGTCCAATGTTATCGGCCGTCCTTCGGGAACAGTAGGTGCTGAGATTGAAGCAGCTATTGCCGGTAAAATTCCGGCCGGCATTGAGATTAAACGAAGTGGGATGATGGAGCAACAAGATTCTGCTTTCGGTAGCCTTGGATTTGCCTTCCTGGCTGCAATTGTCTTGATATACTTAATCATGGTGATGCTCTATAACTCACTGACCGATCCATTGATTGTATTGTTTTCAATTCCACTGTCGATGATTGGTGCATTTTTGGCACTGGCATTGACCATGAATACGCTGAACATTTTCAGTATTATTGGATTGATTGTACTTATCGGGCTTGTGGCCAAAAATGCGATTCTGCTGGTCGACTTCACCAACCATTTGAAAGGCGAAGGACTGAGCACTTACAAAGCACTTATTGAAGCAGGGAAAGAACGTATGCGTCCGATTCTGATGACCACCTTTGCCATGATATTTGGTATGTTGCCTATCGCTTTAGCTGCAGGTAATGGAGCTGAAATGAAAAACGGTATGGCGTGGGTTATTATTGGAGGATTAGCCAGTTCGATGATACTTACCTTGGTTGTAGTACCTGTTGTGTACTATGTCTTTGACCGCTTGGGTGCAAAAAGACGTGAACATCGTCGAAAAGGATTGATTAAAAAAGTAAAGAAAAGACAGCTTGAAGCAAGCATAGTGTAAATAAGTTCACTTAACAACGACTATGCTATTCTTAGTGTAGTCGTTGTTTTTTTATATATTTACAGTCAATTTAAAACAACATGAAAAACAGAGTATTTCAACCGTTTACCAACGTGTCTGCTATAAAGTTATCATTGACGATAACTATTTTCCTGAATGCCCTTATGTTTTTAGGATATATATACAATAAGAACTTAGGCCCTCTGAGTGAAATGAGATTGATTTATAATTTCTTTTCTGATTTTGCATTGATGTACCTACTGTATATGTTCAATTTTAAAACGCTATTGCAGAGTTGGAAAAAATCTACAAAAATGTGGTTGATTCTTGGTGGTTCACTAGTCATTACGATTACATTAAGTCTGATTATTTCTAAGTTTGCAATTCAGTTTATACCGACAACTCAGTTCCCGGTAAGTCTTCAGATTATGGGAAATCTGATTAAAGATATAATTATATATACGCTCGTGTTGCTATTTACTTTTCTACTAATTTCAGTATATGAACGTCAGAAAGCATTGATCGAAAACGAAAAACTGGTTGTTGAAAATATACGCATCCGTTACGAAGTGTTGAAAAATCAGGTCGACCCCCACTTTTTATTCAACTCATTAAATACGCTCGACGGATTGATTGGGGTGGATGATGATAAAGCTCACGAGTTTGTGCAAAATATATCTTCGGTATTCCGGTATGCCATCGGCAATAAGGAGGTTATGTATCTCGACGAAGAGTTAGACTTCACAGAAGCCTATGCCAGTTTAATGAAAATACGTTATGGCGATAATTTCCAGATTAAATATAATATTGAAGAAAAATACAAGAGGTATTACATCATGCCCATTAGCCTGCAACTACTTGTTGAGAATGCGATTAAACACAATGTTATCAGCAATAAACATTCGCTCATTATCACCATCGAAACAACGCCAAACGACACTATCCGGGTTTTAAATAACATCCAGCCCAAACAGAAAGCAGAACCGGGTACCGGTATCGGGTTAGCCAACCTTACCGAACGCTACAAACTGCTTTTTCAGAAAGAAGTAACTATTACCCAAACAGATGTTTTCTGTGTGGAGATACCATTGATTAAACAACTAGAGCCCATTAAAACTCAAAACAAACCAACCAATGAAAGCTGTTATTGTTGAAGATGAACATATTGCTGCTCAAAACCTGCAACGCATGATTGCACAGGCAGCTTCCGATATAGAAGTTGTTGCCGTTTTGCAGAGTGTAGAAGAAAGTATCGAATGGTTTACGTTGAATCCAATCCCCGACTTGGTTTTTATGGACATCCATCTGGCCGATGGCTCTTCATTCTCCATTTTTGAGAAAGTAGACATTACGTGTCCTGTAATCTTCACCACTGCTTACGACGAGTATGCCCTAAGGGCGTTTGAGGTAAACAGCATTGATTATTTGCTTAAACCCATCAGCATCAAAAATTTTGAAAGAGCCATAGCCAAATTCCGAAGTCTTTCGGCAACAAAAAACAACAATGCCGATCTGATAGCCAACCTGCTGGATTCTTTCAAGGAAACAAAGAAAGTTTTTAAATCAAACTTTTTAATTCCGCATAAAGACAAGCTTATACCGTTGGCAATAGACAGGATAGCCTGCTTCTATACTGAAAATAAGATGACAAAAATCATTACCACCGATAATGAGATTTTTTATCTGGACAGTTCGCTCGAAGACATATTGGCCCAGCTCAATCCTGCACAATTCTTCCGTGCCAACCGCCAATACATTATTGCGCACAAAGCCATCCGGGACATTTCAATCTGGTTCGGTAGCAAACTGTCTATCAACCTGCAAGTAGTCGTTCCCGAAAAAATCATAGTCAGCAAAGCCCGCGTGCCGGAATTTAAAATTTGGTATACAAAATAAAAACGGCAATTTATACCTGATTAACAGCTTCATACCTTAGGACGGCACACAACCCGTCCTTTTCTATATAAAATCATATAAGTAAAGCATTGAGTTATTATTTCATAAGAAATAAAATGGAGTTAGAGGCAAAATAGCAAAAACAGATTTTATTTATTTTACAGATAAGCGACGGGGTAATAATTAAATTGACTACTTTTGGAGTTCATAAAAACACTAAAAACAAATAATCTGAAGAATGAAAAAAGGATCAATTATCCCCGCACTTTGCCTTATATTATCATTATCGTCGTGTTCATACAAAATAGTAAGAGTAGCCTGCATTGGCGACAGCATTACCGAAGGTTCCGGGCTAGCCTGTCAAAGCAAAACCGGTTATCCCGTGGTTCTCAATGATATTCTAGGCTCTAAATACTCTGTGTTGAATTCTGGGCGCAGTGCTACCACTCTTCAGAAGAAAGGCGATTTCCCTTATTGGATTTGCAAAGAATTTTCCAACGTGTTTGTGTTCAATCCTGACGTTGTTGTTATCAAGCTCGGAACCAATGATACTAAACCACAGAACTGGCGGGTGGGCAATTACGAAAAAGATTACCAATCATTGATCGATACACTTAAAACCCTGCCAACCAAACCACGGATTTATTTATGCCTGCCGGCACCTGTCTTTAAAACAAAATGGGGAATCAACGATTCTACTGTTGTACACGGCGTTATACCAGCTATTACCAGATTGGCTGCCACAAACCATCTAACTGTAATTGATCTCCACAGCAGAATGCAAAACCTCGGAGCAAACTTCCCGGACAGCATTCATCCCAACGAAAATGCTGCTCGTGAAATGGCTAAAATCATTGCCGGTGAAATTAGAAAATAAATAGGAATCGATGAAAATCCACTAATTGAGAGCACTTTTACCGAACAGTTCTACCATTAAATTGTTCGACACATAAAATAACTAACATGGCACACGATCATCATAACCACCACGACCATCACAATCATTCTGATGTAAATAATATACAAATAGCATTTCTCCTAAATTTATTTTTTACATTGATAGAAATTGTCGGGGGATTCCTGACCAACAGTATCGCCATTATTTCTGATGCCATTCACGATCTCGGCGATTGCCTCTCACTCGGACTGGCCTGGTATTTTCAAAAAGTAGCAAAAAGAGGAAGCGATACCTCCTACTCCTACGGTTACAAACGCTTTTCGTTATTGGGAGCCATTATCAATTCCGTAGTGTTGGTTACCGGAAGTATACTTATTCTCACGGTGGCTATTCCACGAATCATTCATCCAGTGGCAGCCAATACACAAGGAATGTTCCTGCTTGCCATTCTGGGGGTAATAGTTAACGGTGCAGCTGTTTTTCGCCTAAAAAAAGGAAGTTCGATCAATGAAAAAGTAGTTTCATTGCACTTGCTCGAAGATGTGCTGGGCTGGCTGGCTATTCTGATTGGGTCGGTGGTTATGCATTTTTTCGATGTACCCGTACTCGACCCGATCATGTCGATAGGCATTGCCTGTTTCGTGTTGTACAATGTATTTAAAAACATGCGTCACAGCTTACGCATCATTTTACAAGGTATCCCCGACGAGGTGGACATGACCGATATCTCCGAACACTTGCTTCATTTTGATGGAGTGGAAAGCGTGCACGATTTACATGTTTGGTCTGTGGATGGCATCTATAATGTGCTGACAGTCCATGTAGTACTGAATAATTCGTTGAATATGGAAAAACTGGCCGAACTGAAAGCTGCCATTCGCGATTCGCTCAAAGAAGAAGGCATCCAACACGCCACCATCGAGTTCGAAACCTCCGACGAACGCTGCATATTTGAAAAATGCTGCGAGTAGACGAGACAAAGTAAACAAAAAAAAGAGTTTCTCCCTTTCGGAAGAAACTCTTTTTTTTGTCTATTGGTGCGCTGAATGAGATTCGAACTCACACGCCGTAACCGGCACTACCCCCTCAAAGTAGCATGTCTACCAATTTCACCATCAGCGCATATAATCAAAATAGATGAGGGAAAAATCTCACCGTGCCCAAAACAGGACTCGAACCTGCACAGCCTTACGACCACTAGTCCCTGAAACTAGCGTGTCTACCAATTCCACCATTTGGGCGATTAATAAAAACGACTTTAGAGAAAAAAAGCGAAACACGCACGTTTCGCTATCTATTTAGTGAGCGAAAAACGGGACTCGAACCCGCGACCCCGACCTTGGCAAGGTCGTGCTCTACCAACTGAGCTATTTTCGCATTATTTTAAATTATCAATATCTACATACCGACAAGCAATCTCTCAATTGCGGTGCAAAGATAGTGCGTTTTTGATAAATTGCAAATATCTGGAGTAAAAAAATAGCTCTTTTTTGTCATTCTCCTGCAACAACAGTAGATAAGAATCAAACAAACAGGTAATTGAACTTATCAAAATCGAACAAAAACAAAAATACGAATTCAATCGAATGATTAATTGCATTGATTATTGTAATTTTGCGGCTTCAAAAAACTATCCCAACCATGGACGAACTGAACAAAGCTGATAAAAAAACACTCCAAACGATACGTAACAAATTCAAAAAAGCAATCAATGACTATCGGTTGATTGAGAATGATGATCACATTCTGATCGGTCTTTCCGGAGGAAAAGACTCGTTGGCATTGGTTGAACTGCTAGGCGAACGAATGAAGATATTTGTTCCGCGCTTTAAAGTCACTGCAGTTCATATTTCTGTTGAGAATATTCCGTATCAATCGGATCTGGCTTATTTGGAAACATACTGCCAGCAATTTGGAATTCCATTCGTTCATCACGTTACACGTTTTGACGACACCACCGATACCCGAAAATCCACCTGCTTCCTTTGCTCTTGGCATCGCCGTAAAGCATTGTTCGATGTTGCAAAAAGACTAGGTTGCACTAAATTGGCACTCGGGCATCATCTGGATGATATGACTGAAACTTTGTTGCTTAACCTATTCTACCAGGGTTCGTTCGGCACTATGCCCCCAAAGTTAAAAATGAAGAAATTCGATATGACTATTATCCGGCCATTGGCATTGATTACTGAAAAAGAGATGAAAGAAATGGAGCGAATCGGATCTTATAACAAACAAATTAAAAATTGTCCACACGAAAAAGACTCATCACGCAGAGACGCAAAGAATCTGATTACCGAACTGGAAAAGTGGAATCCTGATGTACGGCAAAGTATTTGGGCTGCCATGGAAAATATCAAAGCAGATTATCTTCCCAGGAAAGTATTAAAATAAATTAAAACAAACCAGTTGTATTCTTTTTCACATTGACCTATTCATGAAAGAACTTCTTACCGTTGGCCTATTAATTATTTCAAACGTATTTATGACTTTTGCCTGGTATGGGCATATAAAAATGCGGGAATTCAAGTGGTTTGACTCTCTTCCGCTCATCATTGTAATTCTTATCAGTTGGGGCATTGCCCTGTTCGAATACCTCTTTCAAGTTCCAGCCAACCGTATCGGATTTAACGAAAACGGAGGTCCATTCTCACTAATTCAGCTTAAGGTGATCCAGGAAGTCATTACCTTGGTGGTATTCACCCTATTTTCATTAGTGGCATTCAAAAATGAAACATTTAAATGGAACCATGCCATTGGATTTTTATTCTTAGTCCTGGCGGTTTATTTTATTTTCAAAAAATAGTCTAAAGTTTCAGTATATTTTATTCATTTTCTGCCTTGAAACACTGATATTTCTTCGACAATCCGTTTTTTTCTTATCTTTGCAACTTAAAGAAATTTGCTCATGAGAACATTATCGATATGGCTTGTTGTATGTAGTGCTTTTTTATTTTGTTCAACAAACTTGAATGCAGTTCCCGCTTCTCCATATCCGATTAAAATAACACAACCAGATGGTACTGAGCTAACTATCCGGTTGCGTGGCGATGAGTTTTTTCATTATAGAACTACTGAAGATGGTTACCCATTAGTTCCAAATGACAAAGGAATTCTTACTTACGCACAGCAAGATGCAAAAGGTAATCTGGTTAGCACAAATATTAAGGCTAACGAACTAAAAAGACGTTCGACAACTGAGATCCAGTTTGTAAAAACGCTGACTCCGAATATAGATTTTACAAAACGAAGCATGTCAAGCCGGGCTCAGCGCTCGGCAGCTGTATCTGGAACAACCCTTTCCGGATCCTCCCCTAAAAAAGTCTTCCCACTGACAGGAACCGGCAGATCACTGGTCATTCTGGTAAATTTTGCTGATAACAGTTTTGTAACCCCTACCCCAACAGCTGCTTTTACAAACTTACTGAACCAACCAGGATATAGCACAAACGGTGGCACAGGCTCAGCTAAAGATTATTTTCACGATACTTCGATGGGAGTTTTTAATCCTCAATTTGATGTGGTTGGCCCATACACATTGCCTAACAACATGGCTTTTTACGGAGCAAATGATGCATCGGGCAATGACATAAATCCCCGTCAAATGGTGATTGATGCTTGTACACTGGCTGCCAATGCCGGCATCGACTTTTCTCAATACGATACAGATAATGACGGATTTGTTGATAATATTTTCATATACTATGCCGGATACAACGAAGCCGAACATGCACCGGCAAATACTATTTGGCCTCACCGGTGGGTTTTAGCTGATTACAGCACAAAGTTTAACGGTAAAATCGTTTATGACTATGCTTGTACTTCAGAGTTGAAAGGAGCCAGTGGTGCAAACATGTGTGGAATAGGAACTTTCTGCCATGAATTCGGACATGTACTGGGTTTACCTGATTACTACGCTACGGATGGGGGAGCCCAACACACATTGTCATCCTGGAATATTATGGATTACGGACCTTATCTGAATAATGGACGGACTCCACCATCCTATTCTGCTTACGACCGCTTTTTCCTTAATTGGCTGACTCCTGTTGAATTAAAAAAAGCGCAGAATGTTACAGTTGACACACTTACTACCAGCAACAAAGCCTATATTATTACACAAAATGGGAATCATAATTTAAACGGAGCCAATCCAAGCCCGGTTGAATTTTTTACGTTAGAAAACAGGCAGCAAAAAGGCTGGGACACTTACCTGCCCGGACATGGGCTTTTGATTACCCACATTTATTACAATTCTACGGCCTGGAGCGACAACGTGGTAAACAATACTGCCTCAGCAATGGGTGTTGATATTGTGGAAGCTGATGGCATAGCATCAGATGCAACACTAAGCGGCGATCCATTTCCGGGAACATCAAAAGTAACATCTTACTCACCCGTTTTGCGCTCAGGCACCGACATAGGCAAACCATTAAACTATATCACAGAAACTAATGGAATTATTCAGTTTCGTTTTATGGGTGGTGGAAACATTCCTACAGTTAGTCCTACCGGAAGTCTAAGCACTTTTAAAACGGTACAGGGAACACCTTCTGCAGCTCAGACGATATCAGTTAGCGGCCTGCATTTGAAATCAGACATTAATCTGACTTTCAAAACGAATATCCATTATGAGATGAAAAAACAAACGGATTCTGAAACGGCTTGGTCAAAAACAATCACTTTAAATCGAAATCTTGCTGATTCTACAGTTGCAAGCACCAACATTCAGATTCGTTACAATCCAACAGAGCCGTCATTTTTGGTTGCTCAACTTGACACATTGCTATTAAATTCTGTTGGTGCAAGTACTGAAACCGTTGCTATGGCAGGAAACTCTACGCGCCGTGTCTATGTGGTTCCACCTGTTGCGACGAATGCAACCGACATAACCATTGCCAGTTTCGTGGCGCATTGGAATCCAGTGTTTGATGCATCAGGCTATTACCTGACTTTGTATAATATCTCCGAAGGACAATCAAAATTCAAAGAAGGCTTTAATAACGGGCTTACTGCTCCGGCAAACTGGACAATAACAGCCTCGGCCATATCTTCATCGACGATTTACAGTGGTGATTCGGTTCCGTCCATTGAATTTAAAAATACAGGTGAATTAATTCAAACAGAACAATACTTATTGCCGGTGACCAGCTTGTCATTCTATCTGCGGTCGATAGCCGGGATGAACGGGTACCTGCAAGTAGATGCCTGGAACGGAGCTAATTGGAATAAAGTCGATTCTATCCCAATTACAAGCTCCCTGAATACCATTAAAACCTATTCTTTCAGTACTGATAAGAACTATAATCAATTTCGTTTAACTTATACTAAAGTAGCGGGATATATCGTGGTGGATGATGTAACTGCCGGATTTTCACAAAAGCTGGAATTTAATGCCCGGGAAAAATGGTTGACCACCACTTCAGACTCGTTAAACAATATGCTTTCGAACCACGATTATTATTATAAAGTAAAAGCCAGCGATAAAACATTGTATGCCGACAACACGATCAAATATGAAAACATCACCGATTTTTCTAATTTGATGCACGTGCAAACTCTTCAGGACAAATCAAGTTCTAAAACACTGATCGCGGTTGCCGACAGTGTAACTGTTGACAGCTACGGGACAGTAAATTTATATATCCCGTCTACCGATGTAACTATTTATGTCTACAACTTGCTTGGCCAACAAATCCGGAGTATATCAAAACCAACTTCAAATAAGGTGGTGATATCCGGCTTGCCACGGAAACAGGTATATATCATTAAAGCCGGCAATCGCGTAACGAAAGTTATTTTATAGGTCTTTCAACGCTTGCTAAAATCTATTGCTTTCCGTCTATTGACTACTTAGCCGAATGACGGAAAGCTTTTTTTGTGGAACTTCCACACGTACATTGAATTTAATAAAATTTGTAAATAAAACTCATGTTATCAGTTGATGCTCTCACCGTCGAATTTGGCGGACAAACACTTTTCTCTGACATTTCCTTTGTTATTAACGAAAAAGACCGGATAGCCCTCATGGGCAAAAATGGAGCTGGAAAATCCACTTTACTCAAAATATTAGCCGGAGTTCGCGAACCTTCACGCGGAACAGTTTCCTGCCCCAAAGGGTTGGTTGTTGCTTACCTTCCCCAACATTTACTGCTCGAGGATAACAAAACGGTTTTTGAAGAAACTGCCATGGCATTTTCTGAAATAAATGAGATGGGCAAGCAAATTGAAGCTATGAACGAAGAACTCAGTACCCGTACCGACTATGAATCGGACAGCTACATGCAGCTTATTGAACAAGTATCTGCACTGAGCGAACAGTTCTACAGCATTGAAGAAATAAATTATGATGCCGACATCGAAAAAACCTTGCTGGGACTGGGTTTCTCCCGCGAGGATTTCACCCGGTATACTTCCGAATTCAGCGGTGGATGGCGTATGCGCATTGAGTTGGCTAAAATCTTACTTCGCCGCCCTGACGTTATTTTGCTGGATGAGCCTACCAATCACCTCGACATTGAATCCATCCAATGGCTCGAGGATTTCCTGATCAATTCGGCCAAGGCAGTGGTAGTTATTTCGCACGACCGTGCCTTTGTTGACAATATCACTACCCGTACCATTGAGGTTACCATGGGACGGATTTACGACTACAAAGCTAAATATTCCCATTATCTGGAGCTGCGCAAAGAACGCCGCGAACAGCAACAGAAGCAGTTTGAGGAACAACAAAAAATGATTGAAGAAACCACTGATTTTATTGAACGTTTCAAAGGAACTTATTCAAAAACAAACCAGGTTCAGTCGCGTGTAAAAATGCTTGAGAAACTTCAGATACTGGAAGTGGATGAAGAAGATTCATCGGCCCTGCGGCTTAAATTCCCACCGTCACCACGCTCGGGAAATTACCCGGTAACAGCCGAAAACGTTGGCAAATGCTACGACACCAAGCGCATCTTTGCCAATGCAAACTTTATGATTGAACGTGGTGAAAAAATAGCTTTTGTGGGCAAAAACGGTGAGGGTAAATCGACACTGGTGAAAGCCATCATGAAAGAGATTGAACATGAAGGAACACTGACACTCGGGCATAACGTGAAGATAGGCTATTTTGCACAGAACCAGGCTTCGTTGCTGGACGAGAACCTGACTGTTTTCCAAACCATCGACGATGTTGCCGTGGGTGATATCCGCAATAAAATCAAAGATTTGCTGGGCGCTTTCATGTTTGGCGGTGACAATTCTTTCAAAAAGGTGAAAGTACTTTCAGGTGGTGAACGCACGCGATTAGCTATGATTAAGCTGCTGCTCGAACCGGTAAACCTGCTTATCCTGGATGAGCCTACCAATCATCTCGATATGAAAACGAAAGACATTTTGAAACAAGCTTTGGCTGATTTTGATGGGACACTGATCGTTGTATCGCACGACCGTGACTTCCTGGACGGTTTAGTTACCAAGGTATACGAATTTGGCAACCAGAAAGTGACTGAACATCTCGAAGATATTTACGGATTCCTGGCTAAAAAGAAGATGGAAAACTTGCGTGAAATAGAACGAAAAACGGCGAATTAAGCAGTTCGTTACTGGCTATACAAGCCTTGTTCAATTTTACTAAAACAAAAAAGGTTACTGAGTGAATCAGTAACCTTTTTTATTAGTCAAGTTATGCTCCGTTTAGTTATAGGTTGGCAAACTGGAGTATTCTTTCGCATAACGCAAATGTTGGTCAACGTAATTCTCATTATAGGATACGGTAACATCCGTTACTTCTCCCTTTGCATTTTTTACCAAGGTATAAACCGGATTGACAAATCCGCGATAAGGAGCCAGATTCAGTTTCTTGTAACGCGACACTACTTCATTATGCAACGCCGGATTGACTTTCACACCATAAGTTTCCACCAATTCTTTTCCGCCTTCAAAGTCTCCAGTCGATTTAATGTTTTGAATGGCAGCCAACAATTGTCCAAACAAGGTACGCAGTTTCTCATAATCGTTTACCACCACGTATGTTTCACCATCCCGTGTCACCAGTTCAATCACTTTATCGGCCTTTCCTTTTTCAAAAGCCCAGGAAGCGATCAATTGGCGGTTGCGCATGTGCGCTTCTTCAATATCTTTACCAGGCTGGATGCGGGTTAACTGAGTCATCAACCCATTCATGATGTACGAGTAATATTCAGCTTTGTAGGCATCTTTATCGGGCAAAAGTCCCAATTCAATCATTTTCGGATCGCCCATATAATACAACCCGAATAAATCGGCACGGGCTTCTTCGATGGTTGATCCGTAAGCTTTCAATGCATCCGGATCAATGCCCGGAAGCAACTTGCCCGAACCATGGCCAAGGCATTCATGCAAATCGGTGTGCAGGTTATTTGTCAACGAAGCAAATGCTTTCGCACGGTTACGTTCCACGTCGCTCCACATAAACTCTTCATTAAATCCATTACCCATCGATGCCTGGTCGTAAGCTTCAGTAATATTTTCGATTGTTACCGATTTCGAACCATACTCATGGCGAATCCAGTTGGAGTTCGGTAAATTTACCCCAATTGGCGTAGCCGGATAACAATCGCCCGCCAGGATAGCCGCCGTGATTACCTTGGCAGAAACTCCTTTTACAGTTTCTTTTTTAAACCTTGGGTCGATAGGCGAATGGTCTTCAAACCATTGGGCATTGGCACTAATGATTTCGGTACGTTTGGTTGCTTCGATGTTCTTGAAATTCACCATCGATTCCCAGCTGGCTTTCATCCCCAACGGATCGCCGTAAGTTTCGGTAAAACCATTCACAAAATCTACCTGCGAAGCCAAGTCTTTTACCCATTTAATGGAATACTCATCGTAGGTTTTCAAACTTCCTGTTTTATAGAATTCAATTAAAGATTTAATCACATCTTTCTGTTTGTCATTTTCGGCAACAGTGGCTGCTTTTTCCAACCAACCCACAATGCGGGTTATAGCTGCACTGTAGAGTCCACCGACTTTGTAAGTCTTCTCTACCAATACACCATTTTCTTTGACCAACTTGCTGTTCAAGCCATACGAAATAGGTTCTTTGTCGTTCGGATCTTTCATTTTTCCATAAAATGCTTCCACCTCAGCCTGGGTGACATTGTCACCATAATAGTTATTGGCAGAAGTTTTAATCAAATCTACTCCGGCAGCCTGATTGGTTCGTTTCGGATAAACGGCCGGATCAAAAATTACCGGGGTAAGCTTGGTTATCAAAGCAGCAACGGTTTCTCCCTTTGATAAAGGCAGTTTAGCTGCAGGAATGCTTTTCACCACTTGGGCAAAATAAGCAGCGTTGAATTCAGGAATAAATTTATCTTCCGAATAATGGTGGTGGATACCGGTTCCCATCCACACCCGTTTCAGATAGGTAGTAAAATGGGCAAAGTCGGCCGAGGTGCGGTCGCCTTTATAATTCTGGTAAACAGCTTCCAGGGTGCGGCGCACACACAGGTTGTGTTTATTATTCTGATCATACAGAATATCACCACCTTCGAGGGCAGCCTGATTCAGGTAATAAACCAGTTCTTTTTGTTTTAAACTCAGTTGTTCAAAATCAGGAACACGATAACGTAATATCTCAATATCGGCAAATTTATCCACCGAGTATTTGAAGTCTTCCAAACCGGGTTGGGAAGCATTCACCGCAGCACTTGCCATCAGCATACTTGTCATACAAATTAGAGTTAGTCTTTTCATAAAATACATATTAATAATAGCTACAAAATTAGAAATTCTTTTTTAAATACACGATTAACGGCAAAGGTTATGGCCGATCGGCCGTAAAAAGCACACAAACAGGAAGTTATCATGTTTTAGCCTTCCGTCCCCGCGGATAATCATCCAGGTATCAAGACACCGGGCTATTTCCTACATACACAGGTTATTCAGGACTCTATTTTAAAATAAGTTATTGAATGGATACTTCAGGTTCAAACTTTTATATAAATTTGTTGAGCGTATAACTAACCATTTTACATCCACTTCTATGAGTAGCAATCATCATCCAATCAAAGCCCTGCTGTATCCCAACTTATTAAAAAACAACAACGGCACATTCAAAGCACAAACTATTACACGTCAAACATTTGACATTAAAGATATTTGCAATTTACATTGTAGCAGGTCGGGCTCTGGCATTCATCCCGATGCCATGGAATACCACGTCAAACTGTTTTTAGAAGCAATGAGCGATCTGCTGAATGAAGGATTTGCCATCAATACAGGCTATTTTACTGCTGCCCCAACCATCAAAGGCTCATTTGAAAACAGCAACGACAACTTTAATGCTAAGAAACATGCTGTTACTTACAAATTCACCCAGGGAGCCATATTGCGGAAAAGGGCCAGCCTATTGCAAGCAGAAATTTTGCATGTACATAACAACCACCACTACGGAATCAACCGGATAAAAGACATCCGCTCAGGCTCCCTGAACGATATACTTACGCCGGGCGGCGGCTTGAAAATAGAAGGCCTTAAGTTGAAACTTACAGGTACACATCCCGATATCGGCATTTATTTTATCAGCAAAACCACCAACGAACGAATCAAAGTGCCGGTAGAATATATGATCAACAATCAAAACAACAACCTGTTGATTCTCATTCCCGGGTTGAAGCCCGATTCTTATCGTTTAGAGCTCATTACGCAATACGCCGGTAAAGGCACCCCACTCAACAAACCACGTAACGTCACACTCGGCAATATACTCCGGGTAATACAAGGTTAGTGCGTCTACTTGACCAGTACAGGTCAAATTAGTTGACTAGTATAGGTCTATTTATTTGACCTATACTGGTCAAATAAAACAATACGGGAAGCCCAGATAGTACCTACAACGAAGTCCGAACAAGCTTATATGCACGGTAGCCGACTAACACAAAGCGCGAACCGGGCAACCCGATTCGCGCTTTGCATGTATAACAGCAAGGTTATTTCATCTCCTTTTCCAGTTGCTCTACATTTTCCGGCAAAGCCACAATTTTATTGGTTTTGGCATCTACCAGCACCATGGTTGGTGTGGCCAACACATAATAGGCTGCAGCCTCCGCGCTTCTGATCCCGTGTTCCGCCCGTTTGTGTTTAAACGCCGGATAATTGACCACTGCTTTTTCCCATGCCGGGATTTCGGTATCGGTTTCATCCAAGCTTATAGCAAAAACATCCATTAATTCGCGGTAGGCAGAGTCTTGGTACCAGGGATACAGTTTGCCCAACAGCTCTTTGCAGTGCTGGCAATCGGCCGACCAAAATAGCACCAGTTTATATTTTGCTTCTGTTTTAAAATCGTGGAACTGTATTTCTTTGCCTGATTTCAATTTCCAGGGGAAGTCAGGGGCTAAAGCCCCGGGAACTAAAGTTTCCATACCTTTCAGGCGGACTTCAATAGCCTGCCGTTTACTCGTCAGGCAATAGGGATCGTTAAGATAAGGTTCCAGCATTTTCATTCCCTTTGTAATATTAAAACCTTCATAACCCTGATAAAAGTAATCCACCATCCAACCATAAACCAACGGATGTCCTGTTTTGGCTTTTTCGATGGCACGTTTTCCCGCCAACGTAAACAACGAATCCCTCAATGCAACAGTGGTAGACATAGCGCCATAAAGATTCACATATTTATTCATCCAATCTTTGAACTCCGCTGTTTTGACAAGCGAAGAATCTTTAAAGTTCATATTGTCAAAGTAGTGTATCATAAGGCTGTTCAGCCTCTCTGGTTCTGTACCTTTCCAATCGGCAGGAGGCAATTTCTGGAACTGAAACGTTTTGGAGGCAAATGTCTCTTTCTGCTTGTTCGTCTGATTATTAACCCATTGGTTATATTGTTCCCTTCTGCTTTCAAATTCTTTTATTCCATCATTAAAAAACTGAGATTGCGGTTTGTCGTAATTTAGCAGAAAGTTTTGAAGCAATCCAATTTGCTCCTTCCTTTTTGCATTTTCTTGCATGAAAAGCTCATAGGTGGCATTTTCTATTTCTCCTTTTTGGAAATAAGTACTATCCTGCTTATGCATCGCTCTCGGGTTTACCCAAAGCTCCAGGTTTTGGGTATTGACAAAAATAAATTTTTCAGCCGGATAAGGGTTGCTGGTTTCTTTTTCCTGATAATCAAAGCGCAGTACAAACTGGCCTGGCAGCATGTCTTTTGTAAACTCCAGGATTGTACTCTCTCCAGCTTTAATCGAAGAGCCTTCAATAATCGTTTTCAAAGCCTTGGGACCTGCCATGGCAATAACACTGACTTTGCTGGAATAGACCCCTCCAAGATGAATCTTCAATTTCACATTTTGGGCTTCGGCATTAAAGAGAGACAAAGAAACGGTCAATAAAAATAAGAGAAACGGCTTATGTTTCATTCTGTAATTCATGTTTTAATTATCAAATAGAAATCTTTCGCAAAAATACAATATATTTCATTAGTTGCGGCACATAGATCAAAGTACCCGGTTATGGGCGGAGGCATCGCAATGGAGTTGCATAGGCCTTGGTCAAATACGACATAGTAGAACCGGCAGCAATGTAGTCGCCATAAGAAGTCGAAGAATATTGAGTTGCAGTCCAATAATACGCATAACTACCACGGTTCGTCAATCCTCCGGCTGAATATTCCAAACATCCTGCATTATGAAGCTTGATAACTGAATTCCAGGCATCGTTCGCAGTGTTCCAATACTGAGGAGGAGCATCGGCATTGGTCCATTCTGTATTTGTAGGAATACGCCAACCGGAACCTAACAAGAGGTTACACGGGTCATTTGACAAACTCCAATCACTCGACTCAGAAATACTTGCAACCCAGGCAGTAGCTGGCGTTCGGCTGGTTCCATCATGTTTATATCCCTGTGATCTATTGAACTGCCAATACCAGCCAGATGAAGCTTCGGTAGCATCTGTCAATGCAGTGGCCTGTTGGTCGGCACCCAGGTTTTGCGTAAGCCAGCAAGCAGCACTACCCGAAATATTGGAACTGATGGAATGATAAGTAACTGTTTTACTTACTGGAGCACCGTTCACACCAGCCGTGTGTGTCACTGCAAATGATTGCGGGCAAATTTTAAAGCTGGTAACCGCTGAACTGTATGTTGTACCTTTACTATTCGTAGCATAAGCACGAACATAATAGCTAGGACCTTGGCTCAAGCCTGAGATGGTTGTTGTAAATGTACCAATACTACTGCCATTAGCAATCTTATTATCGGAAGTAGTAGGATTACCTGTCGTGTTCCAACAAATACCTCGTTCTGATATGTTCGCACCGCCATCCAAAGTTACAGTAGCCGTTCCATCAGCCGAGTTGGCGGTCATTCCCGAAGTAGGGAACGTAATAGCGCTTACAGTAGGAGTTGAAGCAGTTACTGCATCGCGGATACAACGTACCGGATTTGCATAGGCCTTGTTCAAATACGAGGTAGAAGAACCGGCAGCAATGTAGTCTCCATAAGAAGTGGAGGAATATTGAGTTCCAGACCAATAATACGCATAACTGCCACGGTTTGTCAATCCTCCGGCTGAATATTCCAAACAACCTGCATTATGAAGCTTGATAATTGAGCTATAAGCATCGTTTACACTTGTCCAATACTGAGGCGGAGCAATTGCATTAACCCATTCTGTATTGGTCGGAAGCCTCCATCCCAGTCCTAACAAGAGATTACAAGGATCGTTGGCCGAAGTCCAATCACTGCTTTCAGTAATACTTGAAATCCATGGAACCCATCCGTAATTAGGGGTCATTGTTGATCCATCGTGCTTATAACCTTGCGAGCGGTTAAACTGCCAGTACCAGCCGGCTGATGATTCGGTCGCATCATTTACTGCAGTAGCCTGTCGGTCGGCGCCCAGGTTTTGTGTTAGCCAGCAGGCAGCTTTACCTGAAATTGTAGCATTGAGCGAATTATAGGTTACAGTTTTAGTTACAGGTGCACCGTTAAGACCAGCAGTGTGTATTACATCGAATGAACTCGGACATATTTTAAAACTTGTTACCGTAGAGCTATAGGCCGTTCCCTGACTATTGGTGGCATACGCACGAACATAGTATGTCGGTCCTTCGCTGAGAGCTGTCATAGTGGTAGAGAACGAACCGACTCCATTTCCGACAGCAATTTTATTATCTGTAATAACAGGTGTCCCTGTAGTATTCCAGCAAATACCTCGTTCTGTCACAGAAGCACCACCATCGATAGTTACGCTTGAAGAACAGGTTGCCGTTGTTGCTGTTAGTGCGGCATTGGGAATAGATGCCACGCTAACTGTTGGAATAGTAGCGCTGACTGCTTGACGAATACAACGTACCGGACACGCATATGATTTTGCATCGCTGGATACCAAACTGGCTCCCGGATAGAGATACATGTAGTATGCACTGGAAGAATTCAACTGGTTTGAACTCCAGAAACGTGCGTAAGTTCCCTTGTATACAATAGCGCCACCCTGCAACCAACCTGTCAGGTGTAGTTTGAGTACAGAGTTATAACCATCAGCCGGAGTTCCCCAGTTTTGCGGAGGAGCATCGGCTGCCAGCCATTCGGCATAGGTAGGAACACGCCATCCTGTTCCGAGCATCAGGCTACACGGGTCGTTGGCAGAGACCCAATCGCTGCTTTCCGAAACATCGGGCCATGATTCCCATGCGTTTTTCGGCAACCAGCTGGAAGTTCCGTTTGGAATGTATCCCTGCTTCCGGTTGAACTGGAAGTACCATCCGAGGGCAGCATCCGATCCATCATTAGAAGCTGCAGGCTGTTGATCCGCCCCCAGGTTTTGAGTCAGCCAACAAGAAGGACTTCCTGAGATACTTGAACTGATGGAATTGTAAGTTACCGTTTTGCTGACAGGTGCACCATTGGTTCCTGCAGTATGAATTACCGAGAAGGTTTGCGGACACATTTTGAAACTGGTCACCGCCGGACTGTACGTCGTTCCCTTACTGTTTGTCGCATAAGCACGAACGTAATAAGTTTTATCCTGCGTTAGACTGCTTAACGTTAAGGTGAATACTCCCAGGTTAACATTCGAATCCGTTATAACATTGTCCGAAAGTGAAGGAGGAGTGATACTTGATGTGCTCCAGCACAATCCTTTTGCTGTGATAGCAGCCCCACCGTTCGAAGTTACCGTTGCAATACCATCGGCAGTTGTTGCCGTCATGGCCGAGGTGGGCGCTGTGACATTGCTTACCGATGGTGCCGAGAACGTAACCGCATCCCGTATACAACGTACAGGATTTGCATACGCTTTGTTCAAATACGAAGTGGAAGAGCCTGCTGCAATGTAATCTCCATACGAAGTAGAGGAATATTGAGTTCCAGACCAATAGTATGCATAACTGCCACGGTTGGTCAACCCGGCTGCAGAATATTCCAAAGTTCCGGCATTGTGCAGCTTGATAATTGAATTATAAGCATCGGTTGCACTTGTCCAATATTGAGGTGGAGCAATGGCAGCCACCCATTCAGTATTTGTCGGGAGTCTCCAACCCAGTCCTAACAATAAATTACAAGGATCGTTCGCCGTAATCCAATCACTTGACTCGGTAATGCTTGTGATCCATGCAGTCCATGCATTGGATGGTGTAAGCGTTGATCCATCGTGCTTATATCCTTGCGAACGGTTAAACTGCCAGTACCATCCGGCAGAGGCTTCCGTAGCATCGGTTAGAGCAGTGGCTTGATGGTCAGCTCCCAGGTTTTGTGTTAACCAACAGGCAGCTTTACCTGATATCAGAGTGTTAACTGAGTGGTAAGTCACTGTTTTGGTGACCGGAGCTCCGTTAAGACCAGCCGTATGAATGACATCGAACGAGCTCGGACATATTTTAAAGCTGGTTACTGTTGGACTATAAGCTGTGCCCTGACTATTTGTTGCATAAGCACGTACATAATAGGTCGGGCCTTCACCAAGACCGGTCATGGTGGTTGTGAAAGAACCAACCCCGCTACCGACAGCTATTTTGTTGTCAGATGTTGTCGGAGTTCCAGTTGTGTTCCAGCAGATACCGCGTTCAGTAACGGCCGCTCCCCCATCGGTTGGGATGGAAGCAGAACAATCAGCAGTAGTTGCTGTAAGTGTGGCGTTTGGAATAGAAACTGCACTTACCATTGGTACTGCAACGGACACAGCCTGACGGATACAACGCACCGGACAAGCGTATGATTTTGCATCGCTGGATACCAAACTGGCTCCCGGATAGAGATACATGTAGTATGCACTGGAAGAATTCAACTGGTTTGAACTCCAGAAACGTGCGTAAGTTCCCTTGTATACAATGGCGCCACCCTGCAACCAACCTGTCAGGTGTAGTTTGAGTACTGAGTTGTAACCATCAGCCGGAGTTCCCCAGTTTTGAGGAGGAGCATCGGCAGCCAGCCATTCGGCATAGGTAGGAACGCGCCATCCTGTTCCGAGCATCAGGTTACACGGGTCGTTGGCAGTTATCCAGTCGCTGCTTTCCGAAACATCGGGCCATGATTCCCATGCGTTTTTCGGCAACCAGCTGGAAGTTCCGTTTGGAATGTATCCCTGCTTCCGGTTGAACTGGAAGTACCAACCGAGAGCAGCATCCGATCCATCATTAGAAGCTGCAGGCTGTTGATCCGCACCCAGATTTTGCGTTAACCAACAAGCAGGACTTCCGGAGATGCTCGAACTGATGGAGTGGTACGTCACTGTTTTACTTACCGGAGCACCGTTTGTACCAGCATTGTGTATCACACTAAATTCCTGAGGACAAATCTTGAAACTGGTTACTGCCGGACTATATGTTGTCCCCTTGCTGTTGGTGGCAAAAGCACAAACGTAATAGGTTGGCCCTTCGATCAGGCTGTTAAGCACACCTGTAAAGTTTCCAATACCGTTACCTACATTTACCACATTATCGGATAATGTTGGAGCAATTCCACTTGTATTCCAGCATAAACCTCTCACCGTAACCGTCGCACCACCGTCGGAAGCAACGGTTGCTGTTCCTGCTGCAGAATTGGCAGTCATTCCTGATGTCGGGAAGTTGACGTTACTTATATAAGGAGCTGTAATAGTAACTGCATCGCGGATACAACGTACAGGATTTGCATACGCTTTGTTCAAATACGAAGTGGAAGAGCCCGCTGCAATGTAATCTCCATACGAAGTAGAGGAATATTGAGTTCCAGACCAATAGTATGCATAACTGCCACGGTTGGTCAACCCGGCTGCAGAATATTCCAAAGTTCCGGCATTGTGCAGCTTGATAATTGAATTGTAAGCATCGGTTACACTTGTCCAATATTGGGGTGGAGCAATAGCAGCTACCCATTCAGCATTTGTCGGGAGTCTCCAACCCAGTCCTAACAATAAATTACAAGGATCATTCGCCGGAGTCCAGTCGCTTGACTCGGTAATGCTTGTGATCCATGCAGTCCATGCATTGGATGGTGTAAGCGTTGATCCATCGTGCTTATATCCTTGCGAACGGTTAAACTGCCAGTACCAGCCGGCTGAAGATTCGGTAGCATCATTTACTGCTGTAGCTTGTCGGTCTGCTCCAAGGTTTTGTGTCAGCCAGCAGGCTGCTTTACCCGATATGGTTGTATTGATAGAATGGTATGTTACTGTTTTGCTTACCGGAGCTCCATTCAAACCAGCTGTATGAATCATGTCAAATGATCTGGGGCATATCTTGAAACTAGTCACTATCGGACTATAGGCGGTTCCCTGGCTGTTGGTCGCATAAGCACGCACATAATAAGTCGGACCTTCTACAAGGTTCGTCATATTACCCGAGAATATCCCTAACCCGGAACCGTTAGCAATCAAACTGTCGGCAACGGTTGGTGTTCCTGTTGTGTTCCAGCATAATCCGCGAGCTGTTACAGCTGCACCACCACTTGTATTCACCGTGGCAGTCCAGGTTGTTTTGGCAGCCGACAATGTTGAATCAGGCACAGATACTGTGCTAACTGTTGGAACGGACAGTGTTACTGCCTGACGGATACAACGAACCGGACAAGCGTATGATTTAGCATCGTATGTCATTAGGCTTGCTCCCGGATAGAGATACAGGAAGTAAGCGCTACCGCTGTTTATTTGTTTGTTACTCCAGAAACGTGCATAAGTTCCCTTATATACAATGGCTCCGCCCTGCAACCAACCAGTCAGGTGTAGTTTGAGTACCGAGTTGTAACCATCAGCCGGAGTTCCCCAGTTTTGTGGAGGCGCATCGGCGGCAAACCATTCATCATACGTAGGAACACGCCACCCATTACCCAGCAACAAATTACAGGGGTCATTGGCCGATACCCAGTCGCTGCTTTCGGATACGTCAGGCCATGATTCCCATGCATTTTTCGGTAACCAGCTGGAAGTTCCGTTTGGAATGTACCCTTTTGAACGGTTGAACTGGAAGTACCATCCGAGAGCTGCATCGGATCCATCATTAGAAGCTGCAGGCTGTTGATCCGCACCCAGGTTCTGTGTCAGCCAGCAAGCAGGGCTACCCGAAATGCTGGAACTGATTGAGTGATAGGTCACTGTTTTAGTAACAGGGGCTCCGTTCACTCCGGCTGTATGAATGATGGAGAACGATGCAGGGCAAATCTTGAAGCTGGTTACCGTAGGACTATACGTAGTTCCTTTGCTGTTAGTTGCATAAGCGCGGACATAATAAGTCGAACCTTCTAATAATCCAGTTATTGTCAACGTAAAAGAACCTAGGTCCAGATTCGAATCAGTAATCACATGATCTGATAATGTAGGCGCTGTACCGGTGGTATTCCAGCATAAACCTCTTGCCATAATTGCATCGCCTCCGTCTGAAGCGATTGTTGCAGTTCCATCCGCGGAGGTTGCTGTCATACCCGATGTCGGAACAGACACATTGCTCACCGAAGGAGCGGAAATAGTTACCTGATCGCGGATACAACGAACAGGATTTGCATAGGCCTTGTTCAAATATGAGGTAGAAGAACCGGCAGCAATGTAGTCTCCATACGAAGTGGATGAATACTGGGTTCCTGACCAATAGTACGCATAACTGCCACGGTTCGTTAGTCCACCAGCAGAGTATTCCAGCGTACCTGCATTGTGTAATTTGATAACCGATTTATAAGCGTCGGTAATGCTTGTCCAATATTGAGGAGGAGCAATAGCATTTACCCATTCTGCATTTGTCGGAAGTCTCCACCCCAATCCTAACAATAAATTACAAGGATCGTTCGCCGCAGTCCAGTCGCTTGACTCGGTAATGCTTGTGATCCACGCAGTCCATGCATTCGATGGTGTAAGCGTTGATCCGTCGTGTTTGTAACCCTGCGAACGGTTGAACTGCCAGTACCAGCCGGCTGAAGATTCGGTAGCATCTGTTGCCGAAGTCGGCTGACGATCAGCCCCCAGGTTCTGTGTCAGCCAGCAGGCGGCTTTACCCGACATAGTGGTGTTGATAGAATGGTAAGTCACTGTTTTGGTGACAGGAGCACCATTCAATCCGGCCGTGTGAATCACATCAAATGACCTCGGGCATATCTTGAAGCTGGTAACTACCGAACTATATGCCACACCTTTGCTGTTGATAGCATAAGCACGTACATAATATGTCGGACCTTCTGACAAGCCACCAAGAGTGGCAGGAAATGCACCTACGCCTTCACCTACAGAAATTTTATTATCGCCAATTACAGGAGCTGTGCCGGTTGTATTCCAGCAAAGTCCGCGTTCTACAACTTTCGCTCCGCCATCGGTGGTAACGGTAGCGTAGCAAGCCGCAGTTGTAGTGGTTATGGTTGAATCTGGAATAGACACATTGCTCACCATCGGAACAGAAACTACCACATCTTTACGTATACAACGCACCGGACAAGCATATGACTTGGCGTCGTATGTTATCAGACTTGCTCCCGGGTACAAATACAGGAAGTAAGCACTACTACTGTTTATTTGTTTGTTACTCCAGAAACGTGCATAAGAACCTTTATAAACTATAGAACCGCCTTGCAGCCATCCTGTAAGATGTAATTTAAGGACAGAGTTGAACGCATCGGCCGGAGTTCCCCAGTTTTGAGGAGGGGCATCGGCAGCCAGCCATTCGTCATAAGTCGGAACTCTCCATCCTGTACCCAACATCAGGTTACACGGGTCATTGGCAGCCAGCCAATCACTGCTTTCAGACACATCAGGCCATGATTCCCAAGCATTCTTAGGCAGATAGCTTGAAGTACCATTTGGCACATAACCCTGCTTCCGGTTGAACTGGAAGTACCAACCCATTGTCGAATCATTGGCATCTGTGACAATTGTCGGTTGTTTGTATGCACCTAAGTTCTGGGTCAACCAGCAAGCCGGACTGCCTGTTATGCTTGAGCTAATCGAATGATAAGTTACCGTCCGGGTAGATGCAGCTCCGTTTATGCCGGCAGTATGGATTACCGGGAATGACTGCGGACATATCTTAAAGCTTGTCACTGTCGGACTGTATGATGTACCTTTGCTATTGGTTGCATAGGCTCTTACATAATAGGTCGAGTCTTCTGAAAGAGACTGCAATTGCAGGGTAAATGCACCTAACGAAACATCAGAATCTGTTATCACATAATGAGCCAGGGTTGGCGTTGAACCAGTTGTATTCCAGCACAAACCTCTAGCCGTTATCGTTGCCCCGCCATTCGATGAAACAGTTGCTGTTCCTGCAGCAGAATTGGCAGTCATTCCAGAAGTCGGGAAGGTAACATTACTTACCGACGGAGCAGAAATTGTTACTGCATCTCGGATACAACGAGCAGGATTTGCATAGGCCTTGTTTAAATACGAGGTAGAAGAACCTGCGGCAATGTAGTCTCCATATGAAGTGGATGAATACTGAGTTCCTGACCAATAGTACGCATAACTACCACGGTTCGTCAGTCCACCGGCAGAGTACTCCAGCGTACCAGCATTGTGCAGTTTGATAACCGATTTATAAGCGTCGGTAATACTTGTCCAATATTGAGGAGGAGCAATAGCATTTACCCATTCTGTATTTGTCGGAAGTCTCCATCCCAGTCCTAACAATAAATTACAAGGATCGTTTGCCGGAGCCCAGTCGCTTGACTCAGTAATGCTTGTGATCCATGCAGTCCATGCATTCGATGGTGTAAGCGTTGATCCGTCATGTTTGTAACCCTGCGAACGGTTGAACTGCCAGTACCATCCGGCTGAAGATTCGGTAGCATCTGTTGCCGAAGTCGCCTGACGGTCAGCCCCCAGGTTCTGCGTCAGCCAGCAGGCTGCTTTCCCTGATATGGTAGTGTAGATCGAATGGTAAGTCACGGTCTTGCTTACAGGAGCGCCATTCAGTCCTCCGGTGTGTATCACGCTGAACGAACTCGGACAAATCTTGAAGCTGGTTACTGTTGAACTGTAAGCAGTACCCTTGCTGTTGGTTGCATAAGCACGTACATAGTATGTCGGGCCTTCTACCAAATCGCTGAGCGAAATAGTAAATGATCCGGTTCCGTTGCCTCCCGAAAGAACATTGTCGGACAAAGTCGGGTTGCCGGTCGTGTTCCAGCAAATTCCACGATCGGTTACAGCGGCACCTCCATCCAGAGCAACGGTTGCAATACAGTCTGCTGTAGTTGTTGTAAGTGTTGAATCAGGGACGACTACATTGCTAACAATAGGAACGGTCGGAACCAATGACTGACGGATACAACGCACCGGACAAGCATATGACTTGGCATCGTATGTAATCAGGCTGGCACCCGGATACAGATACAGGAAGTATGCACTGCTGCTGTTTATCTGCTTGCTACTCCAGTAGCGGCCGTATGAGCCTTTATAAACTAATGATCCTCCTTGCAGCCATCCGGTGAGATGGAGTTTCAGCACAGAATTATATGCATCGGCAGGAGTATTCCAGTTTTGAGGCGGAGCATCTGCAGCCAGCCATTCATCGTATGTCGGAACACGCCATCCGGTACCCAGCAATAGGTTACATGGGTCGTTTGCGGCTACCCAGTCACTGCTTTCGGATACATCAGGCCATGATTCCCATGCGTTTTTCGGCAACCAGCTGGAAGTACCGTTTGGTATATACCCTTTTGAACGGTTGAACTGGAAGTACCAGCCGGCTGTTGAGTCGTTGGCATCTGTTGTCGATGCAGGCGCTTTATATGCACCTAAGTTCTGCGTCAGCCAGCAGGCTGTTTTACCTGAGAGGTCAGCAGCCACCGAATGATAAGTTACCGTTCGGGTTACTGGTGCTCCATTCGTCCCCGCAGTATGAATCACATCAAATTTAACAGGACAACTAATGATTGTTGTTACCAAAGGACTGTAAGCCGTCCCGTATTTGTTGGTGGCGTAAGCACGCACGTAGTAGGTTGTACCTTCAACCAAACCATCCATCGTTCCCTGGAATGATCCTGTACCTGATCCTCCGTCAATTATGTTGTCGGAGATTGTCGGATTGCCGGTCGTGTTGTAACATAAGCCACGAGCAGTCACAGAGGCTCCACCATCGGATACCACAACAGCAATTCCAAGTGCAGAGGTAGTCGTGCGTGAGCTATCAGGTAACGTAACATTACTTATCATCGGAATAGTGCGTACAATTGTATCACGGATACAACGTACTGGCAAAGCATAAGCCTTGGATAAATACGTCATGGAGTAACCCGAAGCAAGGGTATACCCATAAGAAGTACTGGCGTATTGTGTCCCCGTCCAGTAATAAGAGTAAGAACCACGACTGGTCAATCCTCCGGCAGAGTATTCCAGATAGCCTGCATTATGGAGCTGGAGAACCGATTTCCACGCATCAGTAGCACTGGCCCAGTTTTGTGGAGCTCCGGCTGCCGCACTCCATTCTGTTTGGGTCGGCATACGCCATCCCAGGCTCAACAACAGATTACACGGATCGTTTGCTGCCGTCCAGTTGCTGCTTTCTGATATACTTGTCACCCAAGGTGTCCAGGCATTGGATGGGGTCAACGTGGTTCCATTATGTTTATATCCTTGTGAACGGTTAAATTGCCAGTACCAGCCTGCAGTTTTTTCTGTTGCTTCCGTCATAGTCCTTGCCAGCGTATCCGCTCCAAGGTTTTGAGTCAACCAGCAACGCAGAGCCCCCGTAATACTTGTACTTACCGAATGATAGGTCACCGTTTTAGAAACAGGTGCACCATTAAACCCGGCTACGTGTACGGCGGTAAACGTCGATGGACAACTCTTGAAGCTACTGCCATCCGGCCCGTAGCCGACACCGGCACTGTTGACAGCAAATGCCCGCACATAGTAACTCGGGCCTTCAACTAATCCTGAAATACTGTCCTTAAATACTCCTACCCCCACTGCACCGTCGATAATGACGTGGTCATTCATAGTCGGATTGCCGGTCGTGTTCCAACAAATACCCCGTTTCGTAACATCTGCACCTCCGTCATCCAGTACTTGTGCCGTTGTTACAACAGAAGTAAGCGTAATGGACGAGAATTTAATTTCACTCAGAATTGGCGGTATCGGCAAGGTTCTTATTGTATCGATTTTTCCATAAGATGTACCTAAGCTATTGGTGGCATAGGCCCGGTAAAAATAAACACTATCGTGAACGAGTCCGGTGATGGTGCTGATAAAGGTGCCAAGCCCGTAGCCGTTCGTTGTTTTTGTTGCCAGTGCAATGGTTGGGATAACGGTACTGCTCCAGCATATTCCCCGTGAAGTTATAGACATTCCACCATCAGCCATTACCTTACCACCTGCAATCATGCCGGTACTCCATATTGAGTCTGTATTGTTAGTAATAACTGTCGGGGTTGTTAGTGTTTTCAATGTATCAACATTACCATAATTTATTCCCATCGTATTGATGGCGTAGGCTCGAACATAATAAGTTGTACCTTCTTTCAGGCTATCGAGAGCTAATGAATAGATTCCTGTACTAGCCACGGAATGAGCGACATGTAAATTTGCAATTGTAGGAATGCCTGCATTACTATAGCAAACCCCTCTTTCTGTTATCGGAGCTCCTCCATCACTTGTTATATTGCCGCCACTTACAGCAGTAAACTGCCAAACAGACTTAGCCTTTAACGTAATGACAGTAGCTAATGTAGGTGTGGTGAACTTAACCGGAGATGTGCTGAATCTGATACCAACACTATTAGTTGCATACGACCAGATATAGTATGTTGTATTCGGGGTCAGGTTGATAACCGTACCGCTGATAGCCGTACCGCCGGCACCATTCGAGACGATGCTGTCGCCCGGATTAATACTGGCAGGCTTGATACCTGTAGTATTCCAGTAAACTCCTTTATCCATGATCGGCGATCCGCCGTCGGTAATTACCGAAGCAACTGCATCTGCCGTTGTCATTTTGATGTTTGACATAATGGGTACGCTTACCGTAGGACGTACCGGATAAGTCACAACACTATCCTGCAAACCATAAGCAGTTCCAAGGCTATTTGTTCCGAATGCGCGAATGTAATATTTCTTACCGGGTAATAAACCGGTAATTGAGCTGGTGAAGCTTCCTGTTCCTCCCGTGCTGGCAAATAATTTGGAGCTTAGAGACGTTGTTGGATTTGGAGTAAGACTCCAGCAGACTCCGCGCTCATTTACCGGCATACCACCGTCATTCAGAATGGTACCACCACTTACAACCAACGTGCTGTCTACGTAAGTATGAGGTGTTGTAGTTACAGTTGGTAATTCTACAGGATGTGTTTTGAACATCACCTGACTTCCGTAAGAAGTCCCGACAGCGTTGGTTGCGTAAGCTCTCAGGTAGTAAACGGTTTCCGGCTTCAATCCTGTCATGTTTGCGAAGAACTCTCCAATGCCGGTAGTGGTGTTGTCTATTGTTTTTGTGTCAAGCGCAATAGTCGGATTACTATAAGTACTCCAGCAAAGACCGCGAGCCAGAATCGGTGTACGTCCGTCATCGGTAATTTCGCCTCCACTGGTAGCAGTGGTAGCTATGATGTTAGTCACGGGTTTAGTTGCCGTAAGTGTTGGCAACGCATTAGTCAAAATTGTCTTTTCAATCCCGTAGGCAGTACCAATTTTATTCACGGCATAAGCCCGGACATAATACATGGTGTTAGGTGTCAATCCTGTAATCGTGCTGACATAAGTATCGGTACCCGATCCATCATAAGTACGTATATCATCCACCGTAGGATTCGTGTGAGTTGCCCAACAAAGTCCTTTCAGGGTAACAGGAGCTCCACCATCGCTGGTAATTTGTCCTCCACTCAGTGCCGAATATCCGCCTACCTGAGTTATATCCGTTGTTATAAGACGAGGTGCTGTCGGGAAAATAGTGACATTCACCTGGTTTCCATAAGCAGTACCGGCACTATTGGTTGCATAAGCCCGTATATAGTAGGTCAAACTCATGTTCAGCCCAGCAATCGTACTGGTAAAGTTGCCACTACCTGTTCCGTCGCTTGTTTTATTCACCGTTACTGTATCAGGAACAAAACTAGCAACAGTACTCCAAATCACACCCCGTGCTGTAACAGCAGCTCCGCCATTGTATGTTATATTGCCCCCGGTCACGACTGAGGATTTGGAAATAATGGTTGTGTAAGTTGTAGTAATAGTGGGAGTGATAGCCGGAGTGGTAAATGTCATCTCATCGCCATAACCAACACCTTGACTATTAATTGCATAAGCGCGAACATAATAAGTAGTTGCAGGATTTAAACCTGTAAGACTGCTGTTGAACGAGTCTCCTGTCCGACTATCATAGTTGGTTTTAGTTGAAAGACTTATGGTCGGATTATGCCCGATACTCCAGCAAACCCCCTGGTTATAAACAGTAGCACCACCATCGGCAACAATTTTTCCCCCTCCACTGGCCGATACGCCGTTGGCTGAAGTTGCAATACTGCTTGTAGTAACCGACGGAACGGCGAGTGTTTTAAAAGTTAACTGGTTGCCATAAGCCACCCCAACACTATTAATAGCAAATGCCCTGATATAATAAGTGATTCCCGGTTGCAAATTTGATAGAGCAGTGGCGAAATATCCAATGCCTGTGCCAGTCTGTGATACTTTATTAATCACAACAGTATCAGGACGAAAACCAGACACAGTGCTCCACACAACACCTCTGGTGGTGACAGGTTCTCCTCCATTGTCTGAAATATAGCCGCCACTGTATGCTGTTGAACCGGCAACAGACCATGCGTCGCGCGTGGTCAGCGTAGCAAGCACAGCTGGGTCTGTAATAAAGCTTAACAAATTTCCATAACCTGTGCCAGCAACATTTGTAGCATAAGCTTGGATATAGTATGTTGTACTACCTTTTAAACCGGTAATATTGCTTAAAAAAGAACCTATGCCTCCACCGTTGTATGTCTTGTTCACAACCACTGTATCGGGATTGAAAGAGGCAATGGTACTCCAAACCACACCGCGTGAAGTGATGGGAGAGCCACCATCGTTGGCAATATCACCGCCGCTGGATGCTTTGGTGCTTCCTGTTGCTATTGCGTAAGCTGTAGTCAGGCTTGGTAGCGCCGGTGTTGTAAAGCTTGCTTCATCGCCATACGCAATTCCTGCACTATTGATTACATAAGCTTTCACATAGTACGTGGTATTGGGCAAAAGGCCACTCATTGAGTGAGTGAAGCTACCAACAAAATAACCGGTTTCCGCCGTCTTGTTATGTGTTATTGTGTCTGTGCTGAAATTAGGCGACGTACACCAAAACAATCCTCGGGTGGTCACGAGTGCACCACCGTTGCTAACAATGGTTCCACCACAGGTTGCCGATGTTGCCGACTCTAAAGTTACTTTATCGGTTACAATAGTGGCAAGAGTAGGCGGCAGAGTGGTAAAGCTTATTTCATTACCGTAAGCAATGCCAACTCCATTTACCGCAAAGGCTCTGGCATAATACGTCGTGCCACCTAACAAATTGGTTATATTGCTGGTAAATGTTGCTCCACCGGCGCCGTTAGTTAAGTTGTCATTATTTATTGTCGGGGTTTTCACCGTACTCCAACAAATACCGCTTGATGTAACTGGTGCTCCGCCATCAGTCAAAACAGAGCCTCCGCTAATGGCAGACACATTAGTAATAGTTCCGGGATTAGGTGCTACAGTCAGCACCATAGGCACCTCGAAAGTTGATACACTAACTTCATTTCCATAGGAGGTTCCAATCCCATTGATAACGTAGGCTCTTACATAATAGGTAGTCCCTTTCTTTAATCCTGAAATAGTGGCACCAAAGCTACCCGTAGTTGACAAAACACTTCTATTGTATGTAACCGTGTCCGGTTTAAATCCTGATACAGTACTCCAACAGAGGCCTCCGGTTACTATTGGCGACCCTCCGTTACTGGAAACATTTCCTCCGGATATAAGACTTCTTCCATCACTTCCACTATTTGCGCTAACAGTAGTCAGAGTTGATAACTCTGGCGCCCCGGACATAAACATCACAGGATCTCCATAGGCAACACCAGCACTATTAATGGCATAAGCGCGAACATAATAGATGGTATTCCCCATTAAACCTGTCATGGTATGAATGAAATCACCAATACCAATAGTGCCTACGGTACGAGGATCGGCAATTGTGGGGTTGCCTGCGGTATTCCAACACAAGCCACTAGTAGTAACAGGTGCTCCACCATCGCTCGTAATCGACCCTCCACCTTTAGCCGTAGCACCTGTAACGGACGATACCAAGGAAGTAGTAACGGTGGGCAAGGTAACGGTAGTAAAGATAACATCTGCTCCATAGGCAATGCCAATACTATTGATAGCATAGGCGCGGGCATAATACTTGGTTTGTTTTGTTAACCCGGAAATAACACCCGAGAAAGCACCGTTACCACTGCCGCTGATTACATGGTTTATGTCAATGGTTGGCGATGAACTTGTTCCCCAGCAGATTCCACGTTCAGTAACATCCTGACCTCCATTTGCACTAACATTACCACGTATTTCGGCGGTAGTTGCACCAATATTAATTGCATCAATTGTGGCAACAGTAGGAACTAACGACGAGGCAGTTACAAAGCTGACTTCATTTCCATATGCGACACCAGCAGTATTTAGCGCATAAGCGCGGACATAGTAGCGTGTACTGCCGTACAAACCGCTAATGCTGCTTACAAAGTTTCCTATCCCGGAACCATCAGTAGTATATCCACTAGCTAAAGTCGGATTAGGAGCCACACTCCAGCAAACACCTCGCGTAGTCACCGGATCTCCCCCATCATTTGAAATACTTCCGCCACTGACAGCCGATGAATTAGAAACATTTGTTGGCGCAGTGGTACTAATGGTGGCTACCACATCGGTAGTAAATGTCAAGTCATCTCCGTAAGTAATGCCAGCACTGTTAATAGCATAAGCTCTTACGTGATACACAGTACCGCCAACCAAGTTGAGAGCTGTTACAGAGTAAGCACCTAAGCCACTGCCGCTACTGATATACGAATCTGTATAAGTGGGATTTGCAGTTGTGCTCCAGCACAGGCCCCGTTCGGTTACTGCCGAGCCACCTTCTCCAACCACCTCACCAGCAAGCTTCGCCGACGATCCGGTTACGGAAGCCACACTTACCGTGACAACTGACGGGGAACTAGGCGATACCGTAACCAAACTATCCAGATTGCCGTAAGCCACCCCTGCTAAATTCACTGCATAAGCACGAACATAATACTTCACAGATGGGAGCAGTCCGGTTATTGAACTGGTGAAAGATCCTGTGCCGTCAGTTCCCAACGATTCGGAAGTCTTAGTAGAAAGAGCGATTACCGGATTCTTTCCTAAACTCCAGCAAATACCTCTTCCCGTTATGTCAGTATTACCTGCATTTGTGACCGTACCTCCACTTTGAGCCGTCGTGTAACTTGCATTATTGGGTTTAGTAGTTGTAAGTGTAGCGAATTTGAGCGGTTCGGTCACCAAGCTATCCAGGTTACCATAAGCCGTTCCGGCCACATTTACGGCATAAGCCCGCACATAAAACTTGGTATTTGGCGTAAGCCCGGTAAGCTTACTGGAAAAGCTGCCAAGTACATTGACACCCGATGTTTCTTCTGTTTTAGTAGTTAAAGCTGTCGTGGGATTGTTGTCAGTACTCCAGCAAATTCCTCTGGCAGTAATTACGGCATTACCATTACTACTAATCACTCCTCCACTCTGGGCACTTGAGTAAATTATATTATTAGGCACAATGGTAGTGAGCGACACATACGTAGGCGTCACAAAACTTATTTCATTTGTATATCCCGTGCCTGCAGTATTGGTTGCATATCCTTTGGCATAATAGGTAACCCCTGGCAAAAGGCCTGTAATATTTGTTGTAAATTCACCAAGATCAGTAATATTAACAGTGGTAGATGCAATATAATCGTAATGTATCCTATCAGTGGTCACGCAGATTCCTCTGGAAGTAACAGGAGCGCCTCCATTATTTAAAATTGTGCTGGTTCCAATCCCTGTGGTTGCAGTGATATCTGTAACACGCACTAATGGAAGATTTAATGCCGGAGGCACAGGTGCCGGTGTTACAAACTGGATGATATCGCCATAAGACATACCATAACTATTGGCAGCATACGCACGCACATAGTATATCGTATCTCCAAACAATCCGTTTAATGTACTCGTAAAAGAACCGTTCCCTATCCCATCGCTAGTAATTATAGCCGAAAGATCATCAACCGGATCACCTTTCGTGCTCACGCGTATTCCTCTCGAAGTTATTGCTGAAGCTCCATTATCTATTATATTACCTCCGCCAATAGCTGTTATACTTGTTACATCGTGAATAGGAAGAGTAGTGACAGAGGGTGCTCCCGGAATAATCGTAAAGGTTTTATCCTCGCCATAAGCATATCCCACGCTGTTATAGGCATAAGCCCGGACATGATAAATTACATTAGGAGATAGGCCTGTCATTGTTCCTGAAAAAAGACCTAATCCGGAACCCGATGCAATGGCAGATGAATAGACCGTCGGATTCGCTGTTGTACTCCAACAGATGCCACGCGTTGTAACAGGAGCACCACCGTCAGAAATTATGTTTCCCCCTCCGGTAGCCGTATTATTTACAAACGAAGAAGCCGATAAAGTAGCTATAACCGGATAATTTAATGTAGTCAGGCTATCCAGATTGCCATAGGCCGTTCCTGCGACATTTATGGCATAAGCACGTACATAATACTTTACCCCTGGGGTTAAATTCGTCAGTGTGCTGCCAAAGTTACCAACATCCGCACCGTTAGTAGTATGACTATTGGCAGTTGTAGGGACTTCAGCACTACTCCAACAAACACCCCTTGCAGTAATAGTTGCATTACCAGGATCAGATATGAAACCTCCACTGACAGCAGTAGTTCCGGCAATACTGGAAGGAGGAGTAGTGGTAATAGTAGCAAGGGAAGCTGTTACAAAACTAACTTCACTCGTATAGGAAGTGCCAGCACTATTGGTTGCATAACCCTTTGCGTAATAAGTGACACCCGGCATAAGCCCTGCAACATTAGCAATGAACGTTCCTACGTCCGTTCCGGTCAATGTTGTTGAAGGAATATATTCATAATGAATGCGATCCGTGCTCCAGCAGATACCCCTTGCTGTTACCAGTGCTCCTCCATTATTGAGTATCGTGAGAGAACCTGTAGAAGAGACAGAAGTAACATCTGTTATATGAATAGCAGCCGAATTAAGAACTGGTGGTACGGGTGGTGGAGTAGTAAACTGCAATAGATTGCCATACGACTTACCATAACTATTAACGGCGTAAGCACGCACATAATAAGTGGTATTGCCTAATAGTCCGTCAAGAGTACTTGGGAAAAGACCCACTCCGGAACCGTCATCAGTAATCACATGTGACGGATCACCCAACGGATCACCTTTTGTACTCCAAACAATTCCACGTTTTGTAATAGATGCACCGCCATTGCTGGTTATGTCACCTCCGCTGTTTGCCGAAATGCTGGTTATATTCGTTATATCCAGCGTGATAATTTCAGGTGCTTCTGGGATGATAATAAATGTCATATCGGCACCGTATGCAACACCTACACTGTTTCGGGCATAAGCTCGCATGTGATACGTTACGTTAGCTGTAAGTCCGGTTAATGTGCTGTAAAATAACCCAAGACCCGTCCCATCGGAAGTATGGTACGAATTGATAGTCGGATTCTCGGCAGTATCCCAACAGACTCCTCTTTCCGTTACATTCGAACCTCCATCGGAAAGTACCTCACCACCTCCAATACCTGTATCGTTATTGAAGGCAGCAGCATCAATGGTGCGAACCGCGGGGTAATTCAATGTGGTGAGACTATCCAGATTACCATAAGCCGTTCCCGCTCCATTCACGGCATAAGCACGAACATAATATTTTGTCCCCGGCAATAAACCAGTCATGGAACTGAAGAAATCACCGACCCCATTCCCACTAAAGGATTGCGCCGTTTTAGTTGTCAAATCGGTGGTAGGATTTTTATCCGTACTCCAGCAAATACCTCGGAGTGTAATGACCGAATTTCCAACATCTGCAATCGTACCTCCGCTTAAAGCCGTAGTTCCGGTAATGTTGTTCGGCTTCATGGTCGTGATATTTACCAGGGAAGCCGTGATAAAGCTTGTTTCACTACTGTAACCTATACCAGCACTGTTCTTTGCATAACCTTTAATATAATAAGTCGTGCCTTGTGCCAAGCCAGTTAAATTGGTAATAAAAGTGCCAATATCAGTCGGTGTAACAGTCGACGAAGTCACATAAGTATAGGTGACATGGTCTGTACTGTAACAAATCCCGCGTTCGGTTACCAGAGCACCACCATTGTTTTGAATAGTACTTGTACATATCGCAGAGGATCCTGTTACATTATTAACCGTAACAATCGGATTTAGAACCGGAGGAACCGGAACTGGAGTGGTGAATTGCACAAGATTTCCATAAGCCGTACCGGAGCTGTTAACAGCATAAGCCCGCACATAATAGCTCGTGCTACCCAATAATCCATCAAGTGTACTTGGATACTGGCCAACCCCCGAACCATCATCTGTCACAATATGAGACGGATCATTCAGAGGGTCACCTAACACACTCCATATGATTCCACGCTTAGTCACAGACGCTCCTCCGTCGGCTGTTATATTACCGCCGCTTTCGGCCGAGATACTTGTTAGATTGGTAGCTTCGAGAGTAATAATCTGAGGAGGTGCTATCGGAGTAGTAAACGTAACATCGTCACCATAAACAATTCCCAAAATATTCACTGCGTATGCACGAACATGGTACGTTGTTTTAGGCAATAATCCGGTAAGTGAACTATTAAAAGTACCAATCCCAGAACCTGTTGCAATAATTCTCGTTTTGGAAGTCAATAAAGTATCCGGATTAGCGTTTGGGCTCCAACAGATACCAGTCAGAGTTACAGGTGAGCCTCCATTTGTGATTACTTGAGCGCCGCTAGCAGCCGTATAACCGGTAATGCTAGTTATCGGAAGTGTTTTTACAACAGCCTGACAACTCACATCTTGCCACATGCTACCATCATAGTAGCGAATTATTTTTGTAAACGAATTTATATAAAATGCTCCAGTCACCAGGTTGGTGGTAGGATCTGAACTAAGTACCGGAAGTTTAACTGTTTTCACACCACTGCCGGCCCTGAAACCATTGCTTTCTGATATATAACCAGTTAACATATCGACCATTCTAAGCCAAACAGTCCCGTTAAAAACCATAATGGATTTTTCTGCAGTAGAATAATATATCGTACCAGAAGCAGGCGTTCCAACCGGGACGTTACCAAATGTAGGAAGAAAAGGGATACTATTTTTTACAACAAAATATTCCTGAGCAGTAATTGCACTTACATTACTAGTACACAAACTTTCCCAGTTTGATCCGGTGTAGATCATGGGTTTTGAATCTGTACTACTAAAAATAAGCATGCCTGTCTCCGGATTTGTAATGGTTGCAGGATCTAAAACCGGGAAGTGAGGTATATCATCAACAACCCTAAAGTAACTCTGACCCGACACCGAACTAAAGCCTACAGTTAAAGTGGAAAAAATTATGAGTATTATGCGTAGTAATTTATTCAAACCCATTTTAAAGAATATCTTTATTTATCAACGTTCCGAATCTATTTCATGAAGAAATGCTATCAAAATCATTAAATATACAAAATCATTTATAAACCTGAAAGAGCCCGCCCCGGCGTTATATACTTTTACACGTGCAATACACACTTTATTTTTAATAAAAATCTATATTTTTAGAGAGTTCCACTTAACTAATAACACTTCGAACCAAGCTTACTGTTAAGCCAATATAACAAAGAACCATTTATCTATTACATATATTTTTAACCTTACCATTTAGACAT